>Ga0182743_1000080_pt1 | contig 178923 bp, 184 predicted proteins | sample eDN3rd30CKraftOP_FD_128522 | JGI IMG/M metagenome (GOLD analysis project Ga0182743, IMG submission 128522) | Enriched Organic Plus compost microbial communities from Emeryville, California, USA - eDNA 3rd pass 30_C Kraft OP (version 2) (version 2) ...
AGACCGCGTCGCCGCCCTTGCACCCTGGCTCGAGCACTACAACACTGGACGACGCCACTCAGCCCTCGGAGGCCAGCCCCCGATCAGCCGACTGCAACCAACGTGACGGCCGGGTACAACTAGACGGCTACCCTGGAGACGAGGGAGGTCGAGATGCACACGCTGCGATCGTTGTTTACGACGCGCACCCGTGCGAGCCGTCGCCTCCTGCTTTCTCTCAGCGCTGCGCTCCTTGTGATTGCCGGCCTGCTCGCGATGCATGGCTTCAATGTCGACGCCGGCCACGCTTCGATGGGAAGCGCCGACCCGACCGTGGCGCACGCCGTGCTCGGCCACCACGCCGACACTGATCAAGGTGCCGAGAACGCCCTAACGCAGTGCGGTGATAGCTGCGGCGGTGCGGGTCACCTCGTCATGGCGATGGTGTGTGTGCTGGCGATCATGGCAGCGTCGCTCGCACTCACCATGCTGCCCACTAAGAGTGTGGGCAGCTATGTCAAGCAACTACTGCGACGGCTATCCGCCGCCGTCACCACGCTCGCACCACCCCACCCTCCTTCTCTCGTTGCGCTCTCTATTAGTCGGACGTGATTAGCGGCTTCTCAGCCGCAATGCGGCGCGCGGTCAATGCCGCGTGCCCACCTCACTTACCGACTACGAGAAAGACACAAATCACCATGAAGGTACGCACCACTGCGCTCATTGCGAGCGCTGCACTTACCACGCTGCTCCTGGCGGGATGCTCAGGAATGAGCGGGGACATGGAGGGTATGGATCACGGCTCCGGTGGCGCCACCAGCGCTCCGTCGGAGTCCGTCAGCGCCGACTTCAACAACGCCGACGAGACGTTCGCGATGGAGATGATTCCGCACCACGAGCAAGCCGTCGAGATGGCGGACATCCTGCTCGCTAAGGAGGGCGTTGACGAGCGAGTCGTCGCGTTGGCCGCGAACATCAAGGCAGCCCAGGACCCCGAGATCGATCAGATGTTGGGCTTCCTCGACGCTTGGGGTGTCGAGATGGCCGACGGCATGGGCGGTATGGATCACGGCATGGACGGCATGATGTCGTCCGAGGACATGGCGGCGCTCGAGGAGGCCTCCGGTGCGGAAGCCTCCTCGCTCTTCCTCGAGCAGATGATCCAGCACCACCAGGGCGCGATCGAGATGGCGCAGCAGGAGCTCGATAACGGGCAGAACCCTGAGGCACTCGAGTTGGCCCAGAAGATCGTCGACGACCAAACGGCGGAGATCGCCGAGATGCAGTCGCTCCTCAGCGAACTCTGAGAACCGGCGAGTTGGGGGAGCGGCGCTCTCTGGAGCGTCGCTTTCCCGACTCGCCCCCTCTTCCCTCGTGAACGATTCACGCCTGACGGCGATGCTGCTGCTCTGCGCTGGCCTGCTCCTGCTGGCTGTCGTTGGGGCGCTCTTTGCCATGAACTCCCTTGGATGATCATGATTCGCTCTTCTCTTTCTCGCCTCACCCTGACTGCAGGCGTCGGCGCTTTACTGCTGACCGCCTGCACTGCGGCACCCACCGCAGTCGAGACCCCGTCCGCCGAGCACATTCACGAACTCGCGTTTGATCGCGCCGACGATGCACTGCTGGTCGCCACGCATGGCGGCATCTTTCGCCTTGATCTTGAGAGTGGTGCCGTTGAAGGGCCAGTCGGCGGCCTCGATTTCGACGCAATGGGCCTCACCGTGGCCCGCAACACGGCCTATCTCTCAGGTCACCCGGGACCCACGACTCCCACTGAGTTCACCGGCCCCAATCTGGGCATCCTCGCCAGCAGCGACGGCGCGCGGACCTGGACGCCGCTGGCACTTGAGGGGGAGGCGGACTTTCACTCCCTCGCTGTGAGTGCGTCACGCCCCAGCCGCATCTTCGGGCTGCACGGCGAAACCCTGCAACGATCGGACGACGGAGGATCGAGTTGGACGGACGTGAGCAATCTCGTCGCCAGAGACCTGCTGGCGCCCGCCGGTGATGACGCGGTGCTGTACGCCACCACGCCAGAAGGACTGAGGGCGAGTCGTGACGGCGGCGTCACGTTCGAAGCCGTCCCCGACGCCCCGGCGCTGCTCCTCGTAGTGGACGGGGCCGTGCCCGACGGGCGGCTGGTCGGTGTCGACACCGGGGGCATCATTTGGTACCAAACTGAGGCTGGCGGCGAGTGGGTCGAGGGTGGCACTGTCAGCGGGCAACCCGCGGCGATCATGGTCCTGCCGGCAAGCGGTGAGCTGCTTGTTGCTGACGACCGTGGGGTGGTCACCAGTGACGACTACGGCGCATCCTGGTCGGTGGTATGGGCGGCGGATGATGCGCTGAGCTAGAGGTCCGCGAGGAGGCGTTCCATCTCAGCGATCTCGGCGGTCTGATCCGCCACGATCTTCTTGGCAAGTGCGACTGCGTCTGGGTAAACGCCGCCGGTCACCTCAACCTGGGCCATGTCGATCGCTCCCTTGTGGTGTGTGATCATGCCTTCGAGGAAGAGGCGGGCGGCTTCGGCGCCATCAGCCGATTCGAGGGCTGCCATGTCTTCGTCGCTCATCATGCCGTTGATCATCATGGTGTGACCGCCGTGTCCAGCCATGCCATCGACGCCCCACATATCGAGCCACCCACTCATTTGATTGATCTCGGGTTGCTGCGCATCCTTGATGCGCTGAGCGAGTGCCCGGACGTCTGCCGGTACGCCGTCCTTCTCATGTAGCACGTCGGCCATCTCAACCGCTCCTTCATGGTGCGGCACCATGTTGGCCGCGAAGGCGGTGTCGCGTTCGTTGTACGGCATGCCTCTCGTGAACCAGGCGACGGCGCCGACTGCCGCGAGTCCTGCGACGACTACCACGGCCGCGATGATTGCTATTCGTTTCTTCATGTATCCCTCCTTCCACGCGTAGTGGGGTTACTTAGTTCTCGACACATAAGTCGAGGCGCGAAGGCAGGTGCCTGCCCCCACGCCTCGTCTCATTGTCAGGAACGCACCAAGCGCGCGATGGCGTCGGTTGCCTCCTGCAGTTTGACTTCCGCCACCTCGCCGCCTGCTTGGACGGCGTCGGTCACACAGTGCTTCAGGTGGTCATCGAGCAGCCCGATAGCGACACCTTGGAGCGCGCTGGTGAGCGCCGAAATCTGCGTCAGGATGTCGATGCAGTACTGCTCCTCGTCGACCATGCGGTGGATGCCACGCGCCTGCCCTTCGATTCGCTTGAGCCGGGCGAGGTACTTGGATTTGTCCGAGATGTAGCCGTGGTGCGCGTGGCTATCCGACATTGACGGCCTCCTTCTTCTCGGCAGTGCTGTCACCGAGAATCTCGCGCGCACTCGTCTCCGGGCGCAGGTCCAGGCGGCGAAGTAGCTGCGCGTTGAGCGCCACGACGATGGTCGAGAGCGACATCAGGATGGCACCGACCGACATCGGCAGGACGAAGCCGACCGGCGCCAGGATGCCCGCTGCCAACGGCACCGACAGCAGGTTGTAACCCGCCGCCCACCACAGGTTCTGCTTCATCTTCCGGTAGGACGCCCGCGACAGCTGAATCACCGACAGGACCGATCGGGGATCCGAGCTCGCCAGAATGACGCCCGCCGAGGCGATGGCAACATCCGTACCGGCCCCGATGGCAATGCCGACGTTCGCCTGCGCGAGCGCTGGAGCGTCGTTGACGCCGTCACCGACCATCGCCACCGAGCGACCCTCCGCCTGCAGTTGCTGGACCTTGGCGGACTTGTCCTCCGGACGGACGCCCGCGAAGACGCGGTCGATGCCCAGTTCCTTCGCAACGGTGTTCGCCACTGCTTCGGCGTCGCCCGTGATCATGACCACTTGACGACCGAGCGCGTGCAGGGCGTCGACGGCCTGGCGAGACTCGTCTCGGATCGCGTCGGCCAGCCGGAGCGCACCGATCACCTTGCCATCTGCCAAGACGTGCAGAATGATCGCACCTTCCTGACGCCACACATCGGCGATTGGCAGTTCGCTCGCCTTCTCCTCGCTCAGCAGATTCGGCCCGCCGACGCGGATCGACTTGCCGTCGACCGTTGCCGTAACACCTACCGCAGGTGAGGACGTGAAGTCGGTCGCGCTCGGAATGCTCAGGCCGCGGTCGCGAGCGGAGGCGACGATGGCGCGGGCCAGCGGGTGCTCAGAGTCAGCCTCGGCGGCCGCCGCCAGGGTGAGCAACTGATCCTCGGTAATGCCCCCGGCGACCTCGGCGCCCGTGACGCTCGGCTCACCTCTCGTCAGGGTGCCAGTCTTGTCGAACAGGATCGTGTCGACGGTGCGCATGCTCTCTAGAGCCAAGCGGTCCTTAATGAGCACGCCGCCGCGGGCCGCGCGCTCTGTGGCAATTGAGACAACCAGCGGGATCGCCAGACCGAGCGCGTGCGGGCAGGCAATCACGAGCACGGTGATCGTGCGAATGATGGCCTCGTCGGGTAGTCCGACCAGGCTCCAGACGATGACCGTGATGACCCCGGCACCGAGCGCGAACCAGAACAGCCAGGCGGCTGCCCGATCAGCAATGCGCTGCGCCCGGGACGACGAGTTCTGCGCCTCGGCGACCAGTCGCTGAATGCCGGCGAGCGTGGTGTTGTCGCCGACCGCCGTGATTTCGACGCGAATCGATGAATCGGTGGCGATGGTACCCGCCACGACAGATGCACCCTCACTGCGGGTCACGGTCTTGGACTCACCCGTGATCATGGACTCATCCATGCTGGCCGAACCCGAGACGACCCGGCCGTCAGCCGGAACGCGTCCGCCCGGACGAATTACCACGACGTCGCCAACCTTCAAGTCAGACGGCGCGACCGTCCGCGTGCTGTCGCCGTCGACAACCTCCGCCTCGTCGGGCAGCAGCGCCGCCAACGAGTCGAGCGCCGAAGTGGTCTGCGCGAGCGAGCGCATCTCAATCCAGTGACCGAGCAGCATGATGACGATGAGGAGCGCGAGCTCCCACCAGAAGTCGAGTTCATGGTCGAGCAGCCCGAGGCTAGCGCCCAGTGACGCCACGAAGGCCACCGTGATGGCGAGGCCGATCAACAGCATCATGCCGGGACGCAGGACTCGGACCTCCGATACGGCACCAGTCAGGAACGGCCAGCCGCCCCAGAAGAACATGACCGTGCCAAGCACCGGGGAGATCCAGTTGACCCATGCAACGTCGGGAAGGTCGTAGCCGAGCAGCATCGAGAACATGCCCGAGAAAGCCACCACCGGTACGGCAAGACCGAGCATGATCCAGAAGAGGCGGCGGAACTGCCCGACGTGGTCGCCATGGCCGGCATGACCGCCATGCCCGCCGTGACCCGCGTGGCCACCGTGGCCCATCGTGTTGTGATCCATGTGGTCGTGGCCAGCTGCCCCGTGCGCCGCGTGAGACTGGTGCCCGTGGTCATCTGAACCGTGGTGCTGGCTGTGGTGATCGTGATCGTGCTCGTGCTCGTCGTGACTGTGCGCAGACGGCGCGGCGCGCTGCGCCAGCACTTCGCGAGGCGACGGCAGCGTGCGGGCGGCGGCAACGAAGCGCTCCGGGTCCGCATCGAAGCGGGGCCCGCAACCGGCGCAGCAGAGCCAGTATCGCTTGCCCTCGTAGTCCCGATAGAAGCCCGCGGCTTCGGCGTCTTGCTTCACTACGACGTTCTGCGGCATGACCGGGCAGACCGCGAGATCATGCTCGGGCGCGCTGAGGGCGGCATGTGACGTGTGGTCGTGATCGTGCGGCACCAATTCCTCCATACCCGTAGGGGGTTTACCTATCCAGTATACCCCTAGGAGGTATCGGCGTGAAGTGGCGAGCAACGCTTAGGCCGGAGGGCGACGCGGACAAGCACCTCGACTGCGAAGCGGCAACCCCTTCGAAGGCCTGGGCACGCGTGCTTAGCGTGATGAGTTCAACCACCAACGAGAGGAAGACCGATGACCGCAACTGAAGACATGCTGCGCACCTACCCCGCCGATCTAGGCGATGTGGATGCGAGCGTGCTGGCCCGCTGCATCGACGCGTGTATGGAGTGCGCACAGGCCTGTACGGCCTGCGCTGACGCGTGCCTGAGCGAAGAGATGGTCGGCGAGCTCACGAAGTGCATTCGGACAAACCTTGACTGTGCCGACATCTGCGAATCGACGGCGCGGGTGCTTTCACGTCACACCGGCTACGACGCGAACATCACGCGAGCAGCGGTCGAAGCATGCCTGGCCGCATGCAAAGCCTGCGCTGACGAGTGCGAACGACACGCGGACATGCACGAGCATTGCCGGGTGTGCGCGGAAGCGTGTCGCCGATGTGAGCAGGCCTGCGAAGACCTGCTGCGCTCGCTCTGATTACAGCGAGTACCAGCGCTGCGCCAGAGTTCGACGGCGGCCTGCCGCAGTCAAGCGGAAACCTGTCGCAAGGCGACTGGCTTCCATAGATCGGAAAAGTCCGATATAATCGGTGTATGCCGATCTCAACTCAGCAACGCGATATGAGGGCCGCGGTCTCCCTCTTCCACTCACTAGCCGACCCAACGCGCCTTGCCATTCTTCAGCGACTCGGCACGGGAGAGGCGCGCGTTAGTGATCTGGTGCGAGAGCTCGAGGTTCCACAATCGACGACGTCAGAGCACATCGCGTGCTTGCGCGATTGCGGTCTCGTCGTTGGACGTTCAGAGGGACGCCAGACGTTCTACGCCCTGGCGCGGCCAGAGCTTATTGACGTCCTCAGTGCGACCGAAGACCTCCTCGAGGCGACGGGCTACAAGGTTGATCTGTGCTCCACTTACGGCACGGAAGCGCGGCGGCGATGAGCAGCGCAGCGCTCAGCGAGCATGAGGTCGAGCGCCTCACTAGGCGAGGGCTGCGACTGGCTCAGTTCACCGTTGCTTACAACGTAATCGAAGGCATCGTCGCCATCACGGCCGGCATCGTTGCCGGCTTGGTGTCGGTCATCGGATTTGGGATCGACTCAGGCGTCGAGTCGATCGCGGCCGTGCTGGTCGGGCTCCGGCTCGCGGCCCGTCTTCGACACGGGGAAGCCGACGAGCGAAAAGAGCGCATCACACTCAAACTCGTCGCAGTCACATTCTTCCTGTTGGCGGCCTACGTCACCTTCGAGGGTGCGCGTGCACTGCTCACGGGCGAGACGCCCGAGGCATCCCCTCTCAGCATCGGGCTGCTCATCGCGTCGATCATCGTCATGCCGATCCTCGCTGCTGCTAAGCGCAGGGTCGGGCGTCGGCTCGGTGACAACCTGATCTTGGCCGACGCTGCAGAGACTCGAATCTGTGTGCTCTTGAGTATCTCGACCTTGCTCGGCGTCGGACTGTTCATGCTGACCGGACTCGCCTGGCTCGACCCGATCGCTGCTTTCATCATTGCGATCTTCGCGGTTCATGAGGGCCGGGAGGCTTGGGAAGGCGAGTTGGTCGAGGATGACGACGGAGACGACGACTGATGAGTCAGTAGTTTCGTCCGCCGCGAGTACGAAGCTCGACGCCAGCCGCCTTCAGAGTCCCCAGTACGGTCGTCTTGGCAACGGCCAGTCTTTCAGCGACAGCCCTGCTGCTCATGCCACTTGCGTAAAGCTCGACGATCTCGGCCCTAGTCCGATTCGAAACACGAGGGCGTTGGGCCGGAGGTTTAGTTCGACCAGTGTCCCCAAAGCCCTCGGTAAGGGTGTTGGTCTTGAGGTGCGCCAGGACAACGGACGAAGGCCCGGATCCATAAGGATCCGGGCCTTCTGCTTTTTCCGGCGCTGCGTCGCCGCAGACCACGACGCCGTGACGCCCCGGGGGATCGGGCGCCACGGCGTCGGCGTGGGGATCGGGTGGGGCGTGGGTCAGCCGAGACCGTGCTCGCTGTAGGGGTTCATGTTCTTCAGGAGCGCTTCTCGGGTGTCGGGGTGGATGCCCTCCTCCGTCGCCGACGGCAGGTCGGCGGGCGGGAAGGACTCGGTCATCGACATCGGCATCGCCGAGTTCCGGTAGAAGTTGTTCGAGCCCTGCGACGGCTTCCAGACCCGCGGCTCCCAGTCGGGCACGTAGTTGCGGTAGCCGCCCGTGTTGACCTCGACGCGCAGGGTCGACGGGTCGCGGAAGTAGAGGAAGCTCTGCTCGCCGATGCCGTGGATGCTGGGCCCGTACTCGATGTCGGTGCCGTTCTCCATGAGCACGTCGGCGGCCTGGAGCAGGTCTTCGCGGGTGTCGACCCAGAACGCGTAGTGGTTGACGCGGCCGGGCACCTTCGAGCCGTCGAGCACGATGCCGAGGTCGTGCGACTTCTCGTTGGTGGTGACGACGGTGAAGACGGTGACGGGCGCCTCTTCGAGGATCGTGTGCGCCATGATCCGGAAGCCGAGCACGCGGCTGTACCAGTCGGCCATCCCGCGCACGTCGCTCGCGGCGACGGTGACGTGGTCGAGCTGGCGCGGGGCGACGGCGTGCCGGCTGCGGCGCTCGGGGCGGTCCGGATAGATGGAGGCCTGGTCGCCGGAGCCGGCGAACTTCTCGACCTCCCAGAACAGCTCCATCGTGTGGCCGTAGGGGCCGACGAAGCGGAAGCTCTTGCCCAGACTCAGGCGGTCGGTCGACCACTGCACCTCGATGCCTTCGGCCTCGACGCGCTTCGCGGCCTCCTCGAGGGCTTCCGCGCTCGTCGTGCGCCAGGCCATCGCGGCGAGCGAGGGCTGGTCGCCGGGCGCGATCACGAGCGAGTAGTTGTAGTAGTCGCCCCAGCAGCGCAGGTACACCTTGCCGTCGTGGCGGGCGAAGACGCGCAGGCCGACCTGCTCCTCGTAGAACTTCACGCTCGCCTCCACGTCGGGGGCGGTGATCTCGAGGTGTGCGAGGTGGGAGAGAAGTTTGATCATCGTCGATCCTTCGGTCGCGGACCGGCGCCGTGCCGGGTCGGCACCACTGTCGCCCCCGGGCGGGGTATCAGGGAATACCGGATCGCCGATGCTGCGGATCGATGGCACTGATACGCATCGGGCATCAGTCCCATCGATCCGCGGCATCACCGAATTCACCTTCCTGGATGCCACGGCCGACCTCGACACTGGCTGCGAGCGGTCGCGATGGAGCGGCTGCAGCAGGAGTGAGTTTCATGACCCTCGATCGGACCGACCCCGAAGGCGAGATCGCCCGTGTCGTCGCCGACGTGCGCAACTGGGGCCGCTGGGGCGAGGACGACGTGCTCGGAACCCTCAACTTCCTCGACGACGCCAAGCGCGCCGAAGCCGCGGGCCTCGTCTCCCGCGGGGCGGTGTTCTCGCTGTCGCAGCGGTTCGACACCGAGGGGCCGCAGACGGGGTGGCGGCGCCGCACCAACCCGGTGCACACGATGACCGACACGGGCACGGATGCCGCCCTCGGCAACCAGGGGTTCCCGCACGGCATCGGCGGCGCCGACGACTACATCACGATGCCGTTGCAGTGCTCGACCCAGTGGGACGGGCTGGGCCACATCTTCGATCACGGGATGGCGTGGAACGGCCGCCGCTCCGAGCAGGTCGTCACGAGCGAGGGCGACCTCGTCACCGGCATCGAGCACATGCGCGACAAGCTCGTCGGCCGCGGCGTCCTGCTCGACGTCGCCCGGCACCTGAACCCGGAGACCGGCGAGCTCGAGGACGGGTACCCGATCACCGCCGACGACCTCGAGGCGACGATCGCCGCGCAGGGTGAGAGCGCCCGCGTCGGTCGCGGCGACATCCTGCTCGTGCGCACCGGCCGGCTCGCCCGCGCCAAGCGCGAGGGCTGGAACGGGTACGCCGGCGGACCCGCCCCGGGGCTCTCCTTCACGACGGCCCGCTGGCTGCACCAGACCGAGGTCGCCGCCGTCGCGACCGACACGTGGGGCTTCGAGGTGCGACCCAACGAGTTCGACGAGGCCTTCCAGCCTCTGCACCAGGTCGTCATCCCCAACATGGGCCTCACCATCGGCGAGATGTGGGACCTCGACGAGCTCGCCGAGGACTGCGCCGCCGACGGCCGGTGGGACTTCCTGCTCGCCGCCCCGCCGCTGCGCATCACCGGCGCGGTCGGCTCGCCCGTCAACCCCGTCGCCGTCAAGTAGCGACCCGATCCCGAAGGGAACCCCATGAGCGCAGTGCAGCGCGTCGCGATCGCCGGAGCCGGCATCGCCGGACTCTCCGCCGCGATCCTCCTCGCCGAGGACGGCGTCGAGGTGGATGTCTTCGAGACGAAGAGCGAGATCTCGGCCCTCGGCTCGGGCATCACCCTCCAGGGCAACGCGCTGCGCAGCTTCGCCCGGCTCGGCATCTGGGACGAGGTGCAGGCGAAGTGCTGGGCCTCGGACCTGCTCGGGCTGCGCGCCCCCGGCCCCGACGCGGCCGTCATCGCGATCGTGCCGGACGCCAAGACCGGCGGCCCCGACTTCCCCGCGGCGGCCGGCATGTACCGCCCCGACCTCGCGCAGATCATGCTCGACCGCGCGACCGGCCTCGGCGCGCGCGTGCACTTCGGCCTGAACGTCGCCGGCATCGCCCAGGACGACGCGGGCGTCGACGTCGAACTGAGCGACGGATCCACGCAGCGCTTCGACCTGCTCATCGGTGCCGACGGGCTCAACTCGGCGGTGCGCTCGCTCATCGGCATCGAGGTCAAGCCCGAGCCGACCGGCATGGGCATCTGGCGCGCGTTCGTGCCGCGTCCCGCCGAGGTCACCCACACCGACCTCTACTACGGCGGCCCGATGTACATCGCCGGGTACTGCCCGACGGGCGAGGACATGATGTACGCCTACCTCGTCGAGGACAAGCAGGACCGCACGGGCGTCACCCCCGAGCAGGGCGCCGAGATCATGCGGGAGGCGTCGCGCGCCTACGGCGGCCCGTGGAACGACATCCGCGAGAGCCTCGGCAGCGACTCGCGGGTCAACTACACCTGGTTCACCGCGCACCTCATCGACGGCCCGTGGAACCGCGGCCGCGTCGTGCTCATCGGCGACGCCGCGCACTCCTGCCCGCCCACGATCGCGCAGGGCGGGGCCCAGGCCACCGAGGACGCGCTCGTGCTGTGCGACATCCTCTCCCGTGCCGAGCGCGTCGACGACGCCGTGTGGGAGGAGTTCACCGCCCGCCGGCTGGAGCGCGCCCGCACGATCGTGGAGGCGTCGGTGCAGCTCGGCGAGTGGCAGCTGAAGCACGAGCAGGGCGACGTGCCCGCCCTCATGGCGCGCATCGCGGCGCTCACGAGCGTGCCGGCATGAGGCTCGCCCGCTGGGTCGATCCCGGCGACGGGATCGCGCGCGAGGGCATCCTCGTCGGCGACCGCGCCGTCGCGCTGCCGCTCGGCATCGGTGTCGCGCAGCTGCTCGAGGCGGGCCTCGACCGCGCCCTCGAGATCGGCGCCGAGGTCGAGGCCGGGATGCCGGACGACGCCCCGCGCGTCGCCGACGTGCGCCTCCTCGCCCCGCTGCGGCCCGCGACGATCCGCGACTTCGTGACCTTCGAGGAGCACGTCGAGGGGATGACGGCCGCCCACGGCGGGGTGCCGGCCGAGTGGTACGAGCTGCCGACCTTCTACTTCACCAACCCGCACTCGGTGCTCGCGACGGGGGATGTGGTCATCCCGCCCGCCGCGACGCAGCGGCTCGACTTCGAGCTGGAGATCGCGGCGGTCATCGGCGGCGTTCCCGGCCGCGACGGCACCCACCTCGCGCCGGAGGAGGCGGCGCCGCACGTCTTCGGCTACACGATCATGAACGACTGGTCGGCCCGCGACGTGCAGAACCGCGAGATGGCGGTGCGCCTCGGGCCCTGCAAGGGCAAAGACTTCGCGACGACCCTCGGTCCGGTCATCGTCACCGCCGACGAGGTCGCCGACCTGGTCGACGCCGACGGCTTCCTGCAGCTCGAGCTCGAGATGCTCGTCAACGGCGTGAGCGTCGGCACCGACCTGCTCGGCAACATGGGCTGGACCTTCCCGGAACTGGTCGCGTACGCGAGCCGCGACACCCGCGTCGTGCCCGGCGACGTGCTCGGCTCCGGCACGGCGGGGCGCGGATGCCTCGCCGAGCTGTGGGGCCGGTCGGGCGGGTTCACGCCCCCGCCGCTGGGCGCCGGCGACGAGGTCGTGCTGCGCGCCGAGCGCCTCGGCGAGGTGCGCAACGTGATCGGCGAGCCGCGCCCCACCCCGCACATCCCGCCCGCGCGGCCGCGCTCGCGCGCCCGGACCCGCGCGGAGCTCGCCGCGCGCCCCTGACGTTCCACCCCCCATCCACCCGGAAGAAGATCGAAGGAGATCTGATGACAACCACCACCGCCCCCGCGCGGACGGCGAGCTTCGCGCAAGCCTTCCCGCTCCTGCTGGCGAGCTGCATGTCGGTGCTCGGCGCCGTGCTGCTGACGCCGGTGATCCCGCTGCTGATGGGCGCCTTCCCGGGCAACCCGCCCGAGATGGTGCTGCTCATCCTCTCGGCGCCCGCGCTCATGATCGCGATCTTCGCGCCGTTCGCCGGGCAGATCGCCGACCGGGTGGGCCGCAAGAACCTGCTCGTCGGCGCGCTCATCGTCTACGCGATCGTCGGCACCGCGCCCGTGTGGCTGCCGGCCGAGCTGCCACTCATCCTCGGCAGCCGCCTGCTCGTCGGCGTCTGCGAGGCCGCGATCATGACGTGTTGCACGACCCTCATCGGCGACTACTTCTCCGGCCACAAGCGCAACAAGTACTTCGGCCTGCAGTCGGTGTTCACGACGATCTCGGCGACGATCTTCATCCTCGTCGGCGGCATCCTCGGCGGCATGGCCGGATGGCGCGTCCCGTTCTACGTGTACGGCGTCTCGCTCATCATCGCGGTGCTCGTCATCGTGAACATCTGGGAGCCGAAGAAGACGGAGGCGGCGATCGCCGCGGCCGCCGCGCAGGCGAAGGCGCCCATCCCGTGGGGCATCCTCGCGCTGCCGCTCGTCGTGACCCTCTTCGGTGGTTTCGCGTTCTTCGTCGTGCTCGCCGAGCCCGCGGTCATCTACGCCCAGCTCGGACTCACCGACGCCGCGGCGATCGGACCGATCTCGGCCGCCGCGTCGGTCGCCACCGCGATCACCGCGTTCCTGTTCGCCCGCCTCGCCCGCCTCGGCGCGAAGGTCCTGCTGCCGAGCGCGTTCGGCGCGATGGCCGTCGGCTACATCGTCGTCTGGGTCGCCGCGGGCGCCGGGTCGCTCCCGGGCGTCATCGCGGGCGTGCTCGTCGCGAGCGCCGGCACCGGTCTGCTGCTGCCGACGCTCGTCGCGTGGGCCGTGGGGCGCATCCCGTTCCTGTCGCGAGGTCGCTCGACGGGCATCTGGACGGCCTCGTTCTTCCTCGGCCAGTTCGTGACCCCCCTCGTGATCGGCGCGATCCAGGGTGCGCTCTCGATCGAGGTCGCGGTCGCCGTGGGTGTCGTCGGCATCGTCTGCGCCGTCGTCGGCATCGCGCTCGGGATCGGCGTCAAGCCCGGCCCGATCGTCGCCGAGTCGGCCGACGACCCGGTCGCCGCATCCTGACCTCCTAGGTCCGAGGGCCCGGGCGCGCGTGGTGGCGTGCTCGGGCCCTCGTCATTCCCCGGAGAGCTCGCGCCCGACCTCGTCGAACAGCGACCGCAGCCACTGGTGCTCGGGGTCGCGGTCGTGCACGGGATGCCACCAGAACGCGTTGCGGATCGGGGTCGCCTCGAACGGCAGCGCGACGACCTTCACGCCGGGATGCTGGAGCACGAACGGCTCGAGCCGGCTCTGCACGAGCCCCAACCGCCGGGTGCCGGCGATGAACGACGGCATCGCCAGGAACCCCTCGACGACGGCGTCGATGTGCGGCTCGATCCCGAGCTCGTGCAGCTGCCGCCCGGCCGAGGTGAACGCGGCCTGCGACTGGTAGGTGAACACCCACGGGGATGCCTGGGCGACCTCCATCGTGATCCGGTCGCCGACGAGTGGGTTGTCGCTCGCGGCCACCCCGATCCACCCGTCGGAGAACAGGTCGAGGTAGGGGAGGGTGTCGACGACCGGGCCGTGGGGGATGAGCACCCCGTCGGCGGTGCGCAGACGGTGGGCGGCGTCCTCGACGAACTGCGGGTTGTGCAGGTTGAACCGGAAGCGCACGCCCGGCGCGCGCTCGGCGGCGAGGGCCGCGACGCGGTGCCCGACGGTCACGAAGGAGTAGTCGGATCCGTAGATCGTGAACTCGCGCGCCGAATCGCTCGCGTCGAAGTCGGCGTGCGCCGCGAACACGCGGCGGGCCGACTCGAGCGCGATCGCCGTCTGGTCGACGAGCCGCGCGGCGAGCGGGGAGAGCACGTAGTTGTTGCCCTCGCGCACGAGGATCGGGTCCTCGAAGTGCACGCGCAGCCGCGACAGCGAGGCGCTGAGCGCCGGCTGGCTGAGTCCCAGCCGCTCGGCCGCGCGCGTCACGCTGCGTTCGCTCAGCAGCGCGTCGAGCGCGACCAGGAGGTTGAGGTCGAGTCGGGAGAGAGGCTTCGTCGCCATCGAGGTCAGGCTATCGGGCGCTCCGCTGCTCGGCGAACGTCTCGGCGATCCAGTCGGCGATGAAGGCGCCGACGTAGGGCATGTGGTCGATCGAGATGTGCTCGGTGCCGCCCTCGGGGTCGTCGAAGATGCGCAGCTCGCGCTTGGGCGAGTTCACCGCCTGCTCGTAGGAGCGGTGCGCGTACTCGACCGGGATCTGCCGGTCGTGGGCGCCGTGGGTGATGAGGAACGGCACCGTGATGTGCTCGACCACCCCGTCGAGCCTCACGTTCGCGGTCTTCTCGAGGAACTCCTCGAGGCTGGATGCGCCCCACACCCACTGCACGTGGTTCCAGTAGTGCGGCACCGGGTTCTCGCCCTCGCGCTGGAGCCGGCGCTGCTGCACCGCCGCCCAGTCGTGGTTGGCGCCCCACGCGACGACGAGCCCGATGCGCTTCTCGAATGCCGCCCCCCGCGGCGCGTAGTAGCCGCCGAGCGACCAGCCGACGAGGCCGATCGCGGCGGTGTCGACATCCCCGCGCGACTCCAGGTAGTCGACGCAGGCCGCCGCCCACACCTCGGTGTCGTAGCGCGAGGTGAGGCCGCGCATCCGCAGCGCCTCACCGGATCCGGGCGTGTCGACCATGAGGGTCGCGATGCCGCGGCGGGCGAGCTGCTGCGGGAATCCGGAGTAGTACATCATCTCCTTGGTCGAGTCGAGCCCGTTCCAGAGGATGACGACCGGGGTCTTCTCGGGAGCGCCCGGGAGGCGGTCGCCGGGGTGGAAGTAGCCCGGCAGGCTCGTGTCCTCGTAGGGCACCTCGACGGTGGTGACGGGCACACCGGAGAGCTCGACGTGCCGCAGGAGCAGGTCGATCGACTTCTGGTACGCGGCCTTGCGGCCCTCCCAGCCGGGGGACTGGAGCCGCTCCGCCTGGGAGGTGTAGAGGCTCGCGCGGTAGAACTTGTCGCCGGCGTTGATGATCCGCCCCCGCGCGACATCCTCCTCGGCGGAGGCGATGAGCCGGTCGGCGACGGCGGCCCACGACGCGTAGAGCAGCTCGGTGCCGACGTCGTCGCCGTTGTTCGAGGCCTCGAGCACGGGCTTGCACGCGCGGTCGACCTCGTCGATGTAGCCGCCGTTGTTGAGCGCGGCGACCGCCGCCATGCTCCAGACGTAGTTGGTGGGGAAGTACATGAACATGGGGTGTCTCCGCTCGCATCGTCGCGCAATCGCCACGTTACGAACTCGCCCGGTCATCGGGGAAGTTGGGAATGCTGATCGCTCCCATCAACGGGAGTGATGACCGTCGCGCAGGTCAGGCCGGGAGGGCGCGGAGCACCTTCTCCATCGCCTTGCCCTTGGCCAGCTCGTCGACGAGCTTGTCGAGGTAGCGGATCTTCTGCATGAGCGGATCCTCGATCTCCTCGACCCGCATCCCGCAGATGACGCCGGTGATCAGTCCGGCCGCCGGGTTGAGGGTGGCCGCGGCGAAGAACTCCTCCAGCGAGGTGCCCTCCTCGAGGTGGCGCCGGAGCTCCGCGTCGCTGAACCCGGTCAGCCAGCGGATGACCTCATCCAGCTCCGCGACGGTGCGGCCCTTGCGCTCGAGCTTCTCGACGTAGAGCGGGTAGACGCGGGAGACGGGCATCCCGAAGACGCGCGCGTTCACGGGGCCGGCGCCTCCCCGCCGGGTGCCTCGGGCGCCTCGGCGGCGGGCTCCTCCGGGAGGGGCTCGTGCGCCGCCCGGAGTGCGGCCCGGCCCGACGGCATCGCGAAGGCGATCGCCATCACCACGATCGTCACGAGGCCGGCGATGACGAGCAGCGCCTGCACGCTCAGCACGTCGGCGATCGGGCCGAACACGACCATCCCGAGCGGGGTCGCGAGCGCCATGACGATGCCGACGTAGGAGAACACGCGGCCGTGCTTGTCGGGCGTGACGACCTGCTGGAAGAGCGTCATGAACGGCGCCGAGAACGCCGGGACGATGAGGCCGGTGAGCAGCATGAGCGCATAGAACACCCACAGGTTGTAGGTGAAGCCCATGCCGAGGGTCAGCACGCCGAACCCGAAGGTCGACACCAGGATGAGCAGGCGGCGGCTGCTCTTGGCGAAGATCGTCGAGACGAGGGCGCCGCCGACGAGCATCCCGACGCCGAACGCGATCTCGAGCACGGCGAGCATCCACGGCTCCTCGCCGAAGCTGCGCACCACCATCAGCGGGGTCAGGAAGCTCGGCGCGACGGTGAGCAGGAAGATGAACGCGAAGACGATGAGCAGCCAGCGCACGACGCCGTTGGTGGCGATGAACCGGGCGCCCTCGGCGAGGTCGGCGAAGTAGCCGGTGCCGCCGGACTCCATGCGCGCGAGCGACGGCACGCGCACGAGGGCGAGCAGCCCGATGCCGATCACGGCGGTCACGACGTCGATGAAGAACGTCGGGACGATGCCCCACGTCGCGAAGACCGCCGCGGCGAGCACGGGGGCGAGCAGCTGCATCCCCGACTGCACGGTGCCGAAGAGCCCGTTGACGCGCAGCAGCTGGTCGGGCGGGGTGATCTGCGGGATCATCGCGGTCACCGCCGGCGTCTGCACGCCCGCGCCGAGGGAGCGCACGGCGACCGCGACGAGGATGATCCACAGGTCGGTGATGCCGCTCATCATGATGAGCGCGAGCGCGAGGGTCGTCACGGCGATGACGGCGTCCGCGGTCATGACGAGCACGCGCCGGTTGATGCGGTCGGCGAGGGTGCCGCCGAAGATCGACACGAGACCCTGCGGGCCGAACGCGGCGAGCGCGTAAAGGGCGAGCGCGAACCCCGACCCGGTCTCGAGGGTGACGTACCACATGACCGCGTACTGCACGATCATCGAGCCGAACAGCGACGCGGTCTGCCCGGCGAGGAACAGCGTGACGTTGCTGCGCCAGCGCTCCGGGACGGCAGTCGTCGTCGGGGCGTGCTGGTGCGACATGGGGATCCTCTCGCGGGTGGCGGTGGTGCGGCGGTTCAGCCTACCCGGGGACCCCGACGTCCCTGAGGATGCGTCAGAGGGCGACGGGATCGGCGAGCATCCCGCGCAGCAGGATGTCGCGCACCTCGGCCGCGACGCGCACGCGCCCGTCGCGGTCGGCGGGGGTCCACACCGCCATGATCGCCATGCCGAGGGCGCGCGCCGCGGCGGCGTCGCCGATCTCGGCCCGCAGCACGCCCGCCTCGCGCGAGACCCGGGCGGCGCGCTCGACGGCGGCGAGGAAGCGGGCGGCGAGGTCGGCGATCTCGGGGCTGTCGACCTGCGTGCCGCGCGGATGGATGCTGCGCCGGTCGATCTGCTGGGCCATGGTCGCGTCGAACAGGCGCACGAATGCGTCGGGATGCTGCGCAAACCGCTCCGCATCCGCTTCGGTCTCGGCGACGTCGCCCGCCCAGATCGCGGCGAGCAGGTCGGCACGGGAGGAGAAGTGGCGGTGCAGGCTCGTGCGGCTGAGGCCGGCGGCATCCGCGATCGTCTCGAGCGGGGCGTCGATGCCCTGCGCCTCGAACACCTGGCGGGCCGCGGCGATGAGCGCCTGGCGGTTGCGCGCGGTGTCCCGTCTCACCTCCCCAGTATCGCGCCCGGGCATCGAAACGTACATAGATGTACGCTTAGAGCGCCCGCGAATCCGCGGAACTCGAAGGAGCACCACCATGAAGCTTCAGGACAAGGTCTTCGTCGTCACCGGCGGCGGCAACGGGATGGGCCGGGAGGTCGTCCTCGAACTGCTGCGCCGCGGCGCCCGGGTCGCGGCCGCCGACCTCAACGAGGCGGGACTCGCCGAGACGGCGCAGCTCGCCGGCGCGGGCGACAAGCTCACCACCCACGTCCTCAACGTCGCCGACCGCACGGCCGTGCTCGCCCTCCCGAAGGCGGTCGAGAAGGCCCAGGGCCAGGTCGACGGGCTGCTCAACATCGCCGGCATTATCCAGCCGTTCGTCAAGATCCAGGAGCTCACCTTCGAGCAGATCGAGCGCGTCGTCGACGTCAACTTCTGGGGCGTCGTCAACATGACCAAGGCGTTCCTGCCGGTGCTCATCGAGCGCCCCGAGGCGGGCATCCTCAACGTCTCCAGCATGGGCGGCTTCCTGCCCGTGCCCGGCCAGGCCGCGTACGGCGCGAGCAAGGCCGCAGTGAAGCTCTTCACCGAGGCGCTCTTCGCCGAACTGCAGGGCACGAAGGTCGGCGTCACGGTCGTCTTCCCCGGCGGCGTCGCGACCAACATCACCGGCAACTCGGGCGTCGACACCTCGAAGATGGCCGCGGCCTCGACCGGTGAGAAGCAGCGCAAGACCGTGACCCCCGCCGAAGCCGGCAGGCAGATCGTCGACGGCTTCGAGTCGGGCGCCTACCGCGTGCGCATCGGCTCCGACGCGAAGTTCATGGACCGCTTCTCGCGGCTCAGCCCGAAGCGCGCGACGCTGCTCATCGCGAACCAGATGAAGTCGCTGCTCGGCTGACGCGCCCGTCGCCGGCATCGCGATCGCGGGCGTCGCTCGGCAGCATCCCGAACTCGCGGTGGAACGCGCGGGTGAAGGTCGTCGGATCGGCGAAGCCCGTGCGCCCCGCGACCTCGGCGATCGTGAGCTCCGGGTCGCTGAGGAGCCCGAGCGCCCGTTGCAGCCGCAGTCGGCGCAGGTGCTCGCCCGGCGTCTCGGCGAACGGCTCGAACAGCTCGTAGAGGTAGCGGCGCGACACGAAGTGCGCCTCCGCGATGCGCGCGACGTCGAGGCCCGCGTCGTGCAGGTGCCCGCGCATGAAGCCGCGGACGGTGGCGAGCATCCCGCCGCGCGTCGACGGCAGCGTGCGGGTGCCGAGCACCGAGGAGCGGATGGTGGTCGCGACGAGGTCGCGCAGCGTCTCGCCGGCGGCGGCCTCGCCGTCGGCCGCGCCGCGCGTCTCGGCGATCGCCGAGCGCAGCACCTCCGCCGCCTCGCCCGCGTCGACGAGGATGCGCGCGCACGATCGCTCGACGAGGTCGACCGGCAAGCCGAGCCCGCGCTTCGACACCTGGAGCAGGATCTGCCGTTGCCCGGGCGCCGTGTAGTCGAGCTGGTACGACCGATCGGTCGCGTACGTCGACACCGCCCCCGCGGCGACCCGCGCGACGTGCCCGTCCTGGCGGATCACGCCCGCGCCGCCGAGCGTGAAGGTGAGATGGATGTCGTCGCTGTTCGCGCGGGCGGCCTGACGCGCGGTGCGGTCGACGGCGAGTCCGTCGGTCGTGACGTGCGACACCATGAGGTGCCCGTCCGGCGTCTCGAAGCGCTCGAACTCGATGCGTCCGCGGAAGTCGCGCTCGAACGCGGCGCAGGTGAGCGGCACGAACGCGTCGCTCGTGACGACCTCCCAGTCGTCGGCGCTCAGGGCCTCCACGACCTGCATGGGCCACACGATAGTCCCGTCGCTCGCGCGCGTGCTGGGTGTCTCCGGGCTGCGAGGGCGCGCCCGGCAGGGGTGCACAAAACGCCGATCCGGGCGCCGCGGGCCGGACGTACCCTGCGAGAACGGGACGGACCGAAGACACGAAGGAGTGCCCGGACATGACCATCACCGACGCGACCACCTCGGTCGTGACCCCGCTCTACATCGGCGGCGAGGCCCGCTCCACGGCGGAGACCCTCGCCGTCGCCGACCCCGGCAAGCCCGGCCTGATCGTCGGGCACGCCGCCTCCGCGTCGAAGGAGGATGTCGCCGACGCGGTCGCCGCCGCGAAGGCCGCCTTCCCGGCGTGGTCGGCCCTCACCCCGCAGGAGCGCGCCGCGAAGATGGCCGAGGCCATCGCCGGCATCGCCGACCTGCGCGACGAGGACGCCGCGATCCTGTCGCAGGAGAACGGCAAGATCCGGATGGAGGCGTGGATCGACGCGCTCGTCTTCGAGCTGCGCTGGAACCTCGCCCTCATGCACGCCGACGAGGTCGACTCCGACCGCGTGCTGCCGCCCGTGCCAGGCGCCATCCCGGTCGAGACGACGGTGTCGTACCAGCCGCTCGGCGTCGTCACCGTCATCGTGCCGTTCAACTGGCCGATCGCGATCCTCGGCGCCTCCCTGCCGCACGCCCTGCTCGCCGGCAACACCGCGATCGTGAAGCCGCCGCCCACGGCGCCGCTCGCGACCGCGCGCGTCGTGCAGCGCGTCGCAGAGAAGCTCCCGCCCGGGGTGCTCAACATCGTCACCGGCAAGGACGAGAACATGGCCGGCCTCATCCAGAACGAGGATGTCGCCAAGGTCTGCTTCACCGGGAGCGTCGGCGGCGGCAAGCGCATCATGGAGATGGCGGCGAAGACCCTCACCCGCGTGACCCTCGAACTCGGCGGCAACGACGCGGCGGTCATCCTCGAGGACGCGATCATCGACGACACGCACCTCGACCGCCTGTTCGCGGCGATCTACGACACGACCGGTCAGATCTGCATGAACGCGAAGCGCATCTACGTGCACCGCTCGCGCCTCGACGAGGTCGTGGACGGGCTCGCCGCGCGGCTCGAGCAGGCCAGGCTCGGCTACGGCCTCGACGAGGGCACGACGATGGGTCCGCTGCACTCGCCCCTGCAGAAGGCGTTCGTCGACGAGCTGATCGAGGAGGCGAAGGAGTCGGGCGCCGACGTGCGCGAGTTCGGCGAACTGCCCGGCGGCGACCTCGCCGGCGGCAACTTCGTGCGCCCGGCGATCGTCGTCGACCCCGACCCGAACCTGCGCGTCGTCACCTACGAGCAGTTCGGCCCCGTCATCCCGGTCATCCCGTTCGACTCCGAGGAGGAGGCGGTGCGGATGGCGAACGACACGTGGGGCGGCCTGTGCGGCTCGGTCTGGACGGCGTCGCCGGAGTCGGCGAACCGGGTCGGCTCGCAGCTGGTCTGCGGCTACGTGTGGGTCAACGACCACGGCGCCACCCGCCTCGACCTGCGCGCGCCGTTCGGCGGGATGAAGCAGTCGGGGATCGGGCGCGAGCAGGGGCTGGACGGCATCCGCGCCTTCCAGGACACCCGCTCGATCGCGCACCTCGACGCCGCGACCCTCGCGACGATGCACCACTGAACCCGCGGCGGAGGCCCGGTCGTGCGCGGCCGGGCCTTCCGTCTGCCCGGGATGCCCGGACCCGCGATGCCCCCGGGCCCGGGATGCCCCGGACCCGCTACTTGAGGGCGACCGCGTTCGGCGGCGAGCCGACCCCGCCGGGGAGGTTGAGCGGCTTCACCGTCAGGAAGAACTCGTAGACGCCGTCCGCGGCGCAGTCCTCCGCAAGCTCGTCGAGGCGCCACAGCTCGCCCACCGCCATCCCCAGCAGGGCGATGAGCGGGCGGTGGAGCATCCCCGAGTGGTCGACCCCGCGCTCCGGCGGCACGTCGTCGGGGGAGCGGAAGTCGGAGTCGAGCACCGGGTCGGCCTCGACGGCGAGGTTGTCGGCCGCGACGAGGGCGATCTCGTGCTCCCAGAGCCAGCGCAGCACCGAGTGCTTCTGGGCGAGGCCCGGCGAGAGCCGCCACGGCGTGGCCGCGCGGTCCTCCGGGCTCTTCGCAAGGTAGCGCTCGGCCCAGGCCGTGCGCAGCAGGAGCATCTCGCCGCCGCGGAACTCGACGCCCTGGGATGCCGCCATGGCATCCAGCAGGTCGGCGTCGATCGGGATGGTCGCCTCCGTCGAGTAGTCGCGACCCTCGCGCTCGAAGAACCGCGGCACGTCGAGCAGCACCCCGCGACCGGCGAGTCCGCGCTCGGCGTAGTCCTGCACCCCGAGCTGCGTCGACCCTTCGACGTTGTCGGCGGCGGAGAGGCCGCCGTAGAAGCCGTGCTGCGGATGCCCGATGTGCCGCAGCGCGTCGATCTGGCTCGAGGACTGGAGGTAGAACGAGTCGACCCAGTCGTCGCGGTGGAACTCGTTGTTGGCGAACACGTGGTGCTCGAGCGGCCGGCGCGTGCCGGTGGGGTAGGGCTCGAACGCCGTCACCGGGTAGTCGAGCCCGAACCGCTTGCCCGTGCGCACGAGCCGGGCCGCCGCCGCGACGCGCTCGGGCGTGAGGAAGTTCGTCGTGCCCAGGCGGTCGCCCGCACCGAAGTGCGCCCACGCCGACCCGGGTGGGTCGGCCGCGAGGAGGTCGTCGTAGGTCGGGGTGGGCCGGGCGCTATCGCTGCCGCTCAAAGGGTCGCTCTCCTTCACGGCTGGTCAGCTCTTCGCTGATCGCAGCCGCCGTGTCGAGAAGAGCGGCGAGGATGGGGGACTCCGCCGTGAGGTCGGCGAGCCGATCGGCTCCGAGGAGCGCGATCGACGCCGCGATCCCCGCGGAGTCGAACACCGGCGCGGCGGCTCCGTAGATGCCGTCCGGGAGTCTCACGTAGCTGTAGCCGAGACGACGTACCGAGTACACCGCCGCCTCGATCTCCGCGCGCTTGGCCGCGGGAAGCTCATCCATCAACCGCTCGATCATGTGCTGGTCGCCGTGGTGGGCGAGGAACACGCGCATCTGCGACGCGTCCATGTCCAGTCGGGTGCCGGGTCGTACCGTCACGACCACATTGCGGCTGGTGTCTTCGTGCACGAGGGCCACGACGGGTTCGCGCACGCCCCACAGGGCGAGCACGGTGGTCGTGCCGACCGCTTCGCTCAGGCGGGCGAGGTGCGGTCCCGCGATCTCGAACACGTGCTTGCGTTCGAGGGCGTGGATGCCCAGTTGCAGCATGAGCCCGCCGAGCACGAACGTGCCGCGCGTGCGGCCGCGTTCGAGGATCCCCGCCGAAACGAGCGACGCGCAGTAGCGGTACGCCGTCGTGCGGTTGAGGCCGAGTCGCTCCGCGACGTCGACCGCGGTGAGCTCGCTCGTGTGCGGTCCGAACAGGGCGAGGATCTGCCCCACCCGGGACACCGACTGGATGTCGAAGCTCGACCCCTCGCCCGTCGTCTCGGTGTTCGCCGCCACCGCTCGATCGTATGCCACGGGGGGAATACGGATCTCGGGCACGGCGGCGTTCACCGGGGACTCATCGGGCGAGGGGTCGAGCATGGTTCCGACCTAGGCGGCCGGGATCAGCCGGCCAGCCAGTTGGTCAGCTTCGTCGTGATGTCGTTGAAGTTCTGGGCGTACCAGGGCACGTCCTGAACCACGGTCTTGCCCGTGTTGACATCGCTGAACACCGCGAGCTTCGCGGCGTTCTCGCCGAGCTGGGGGTTGGCCGAGGTGTTGACCGGCTGCACGCCCAGGGCCGCCGCGATCTCCGCCTGCGCGGTCGGGTTCACGACCGTCGCGAGGAACGCCTCCGCCGCGTCCTTCTTCGCCGAGCCCTTCGGCACCGCGAACGCGTTGACCGACGCGACCGTGACATCCCAGACGATGGTCAGGTCCTGACCGTCGTTCATGAGCGGCACGAGGCGCGAGTCGGCGAGGAAGAACATGTCGACCTGGTTCGCCGCCACCGCCTGCTGCAGCGCGCCGACGTTCGGGGCGAAGGTCGTCACGTTGCGGATGGTGTCCCACTGCGCGAGCGCGGCGTCCACGTCGAGCGGGTAGAGGTTCTCCGGCGACGCGCCGGCGCCGAGGACCCCGTACTCGAGGATGCCGTTCTGCAGGTTGGTGAGCACGCCGCGCTGACCCGGGAACTTCTCCACGTCGAAGAAGTCCTGGATCGTCTGCGGGCCGCCGTTCGGGAACGCCTCCGTGCGGTAGGCGAGCGGCGACGCGTTGATGAAGTTGCCGATGTAGCACTCGCCGATCGTGAAGTCGGTCAGGTCGGCGGTGTCGACGCTCGAGAAGTCGAGCGGCTCGAACAGCGTGCCGCAGTTCTCCTCGGCGGCGGCCGGCGCGGTGGCGATGATGTCCCACAGCACGGCGTTCGACTCGACCTGCGCCTTCACCTGCGCGACGTCCGGCGGCGCGGTGTTGATGAAGTCGACGTTCGGGTGATCGGCGGTGTAGGGCTTCTGCCAGGCCTTGATCATCGCCTCCTGGCCGACGCCGCCGTAGGCGACGAAGGTCAGGGTGACGGTGGGCTCGTCGCCGCCCGAGGCGGGGGCCTCGGTGGCGCAACCGGCCAGCAGGCCGGCCGACGCCAGCAGGCTGACGCCGATCAGGGTGGTTCTGGTTCGGGACATCATTGTCATTTCCTCCGTTTGAGAGCCCGGTGAGAGTCCGGCCTCGGGTTCGGTGTGCTGTGGTGCTCTGTGTGGAGTTGTCGTCCACCGGGGTGGACGTTCGACGGAGTCCCAGCCGTCGTTTCCGCGGGCGAGGGCCCGGGAAGTCTCATGCCGCGACGACGCGCTGCCGCTCCGGCTGCCAGTGGGCGATCACCTGGTCGCCGATCGCGACGGAGTCGTCGAACGCGTCGATGCGGGCGCGACCGCGCACCTCGGCCGCGCCGAGGGCGAGCATCGCGGTGCGGTAGGAGCCCATGTACTCGACGTCGGTGACGACGGCACGTGCCGAGTTGCGGCCGGCGGGCACCTTGCCGCCCGCCGCGACGATGCCGACGTCCTCGGGGCGGACGACGACGGCCGCGCTCGACGCGACGCCGGGGTGCGACGCCACGGTGCTGCGCGGGGTCTTCCAGGTCTCCCCGTCCCAGCCGACCGAGTCGCCGGTCGCGCCGCCGCCGAGCTCGAAGACGTTCGAGTCGCCGAGGAAGCGCGCCGTGAACAGGGTCTCGGGGGAGCGGTACAGCTCCTCCGGGGTGCCGACCTGCTCGATGCGGCCCGAGTTGAACAGCGCGATGCGGTCGGAGAGGTTCATCGCCTCCTCCTGGTCGTGCGTGACGAAGACGAACGTCGACCCGACCTCGCGGTGGATGCGGCGGATCTCCGACTGCAGCGCGGCGCGCAGGTTGCGGTCGAGGGCGCCGAGCGGCTCGTCGAGCAGGAGCGCCTTCGGGTCGAAGACGATCGCGCGGGCGAGGGCGACGCGCTGCTGCTGGCCGCCGGAGAGCTGACGCGGGTAGTGGTCGTCGCGGCCCGGGAGCTGCACGAGCTCGAGCACCTCGGCGACGCGCTTGGCGATCTCGTCCTTGGGGATCCGGCGCTCGCGCAGCGGGTAGGCGACGTTCTGCGCGACCGTGAGATGCGGGAAGAGCGCGTAGTTCTGGAAGAGCATCCCGAGGTCGCGCTTGTGTGCGGGCAGCCGACCGACGTCGACGCCGTTGAGCGAGATGGTGCCCGAGGTGAGCGTCTCGAACCCGGCGATGAGGTTGAGCGTCGTCGTCTTGCCCGAGCCCGACGGGCCGAGGAGGGTCATGAACTCGCCCGGCTGGATCGTGAGCGACACGCGGTCGACGGCCGGCGTGGCGAGCCCGTAGTCCTTGGTGACGTCGCGCAGGTCGATCTGGGTGCCGCGCGGCGTCGTGGTCTCGGCGGGCGAGGCCTGGGTCTCGATGGTGGTCATGCGGGGGTTTCTCCTAACGGCGCTTCGTGCGGCGCACGAGCAGCGGGATGAGCAGGATCAGGGTGACCGAGACGACGACGATGCTCGACGCGGCCGCGATCGTCGGGTCGACCTCGACCGTCACGGCGTTGTACATCTGCACCGGCAGCGTCTGGAACGCGGGGGCGCGCAGGAAGAGCGCGATGACGACCTCGTCGAGGCTCGTCACGAAGGCGAAGATCGCGCCGGTGAGCACGCCGCGTCCGATGAGCGGCAGGGTCACGCGCAGGAAGGTGCGCAGCGGGGAGGCGCCGAGCGATGCGGAGGCCCGCAGCAGTTGCGGGTCGAAGCCGCCGAGCGCGCTCGTCACCGAGACGAGCACGAACGGCACCCCGATCGCCGCGTGGGCGAGCACGTAGCCCCAGATCGACCCGACGAGGTGCCACTGCAGGAACGAGATGTACACGGCGACGGCGAGCACGATCGCGGGTGTCACGATCGACACCATGAGCAGCGTGCGGAGGAACCGCGACAGCCGGCCGGTGAGGTTGTGCAGGCCGAGCGCAGCGGCGGTGCCGACGGTCGTCGCGAGCGCCGAGGCCATCACGGCGACGAGGAGCGAGTTGCCGAGCGACCCGATCCACTTCGGGTTCGTGAAGAAGTTCACGTAGAGGTCGAGCGACCACTCGCGCGGCGGGAACTGGAAGCTCGACGTCGACCCGAAGCTCATCGGGATGACGAACACCGTCGGCAGGATGAAGTAGACGGCGACGGCGACCCCGATGACGGTCAGCCACCACGGGATGGGGTCGACGCTCTTGTCGCGCCGGCGCCGGCCGCGCGGGCCCGCAGTGACGAAGGCGGTCTCGGTCGACGGTTCGGGGGTCATCACGGTGCTCATCAGCGGCCCTTCGATCCGGAGGTGGCGACGACGCCGATCGCGGAGATCGAGCCGCCGATGCGGTTCGCCCACGCGACGAGCACGAGGGTGACGACGAGCACGAGCATCCCGAGCGCGCCGGCTCCGGCGAAGTCGAGCAGCTGCGTCGTGCGCTGGGCGAGGAGCTGGGCGATGAGCGACTGCTGCGGCGAGCCGAGCAGCGCCGGGGTGACGTAGAAGCCGAGGCTCAGCGTGAAGACGAGGATGATGCCCGCCGCGACCCCGCCGCGGGAGAGCGGCCAGTAGATCTTCCAGAAGGCGCGCAGCGGCGACGAGCCGAGGCCGCGCGCGGCGAGGAGCAGCTTCCGGTCGATGCCGCTCAGCGCGCTGAACAGCGGCAGCACCATGAACGGCAGCAGCACCTGGCTCATCGCGATGGTGACGCCGATCTGCGAGCCGACGAGCTGGATGTGCCCGAGCCCGAAGAACTCGAGCACCGAGTGCACGGGGCCGCCGCGCTGGAGGATCGTGATCCACGCGAAGTTGCGGGCCATGACCGAGGTCCAGAAGGGGATGAGCACGACGACGAGCAGGATCGCGCGACTGCGGTCGCCGACGCGCGTCATGAAGTACGCGTAGGGGTAGCCGAGCAGGAACGCGATGAGGGTCACCATGAGGGCGGTGGTCGCGGTGCGGCCGAGCACGGTGAGGGTGACGCCGTCGGTGAACAGGGCGACGTAGTTGCCGATCCCCCACGCCGGGCTCGAGATGGAGCGGAGGAAGCTCTGCACGAGCGGCACGAGGAGGATCGTGCCGAGCAGCCCGAGCGCGGGGACGAGCAGCAACCAGTTGGGGTTGGGCCGCCGTCGCGGTGTCGTGATCGTCATGGGGTCCTTCGGTGGTGCGGGGTCAGGGGGCGAGGAGTCGGCTGAGGCGGTCGGCGGCGTCGCGGAGCATCGCCACCCGTCCGTCGGGGTCGTCGGGGGAGAGGATCGGGCTCGTGCCGAGGAGGGCCATCGCCGCCTGCACGTCGTAGGCGCCGAACACGGGCGCGGCGACCGAGGAGAGGCCGATGCGACCGAGGTCGGCCCAGGCGATGCGCTCGCGGCGCACCCGGGCGAGCGCCTCCGTCTCGGTGCGGCGCTCCTCGGGGGAGAGGCCGGCGTGCACGCGCGCGACGACGCCGGGGTCGGACTGGAACGCGAGCAGGAGGCGCGACTGCGCGGCCCGCACCTCGAGCACGGTGCCGACGCGCACGGTGAGGATGATCGTCCCGCTGCTCGCCTCTTCGACGAGGGTGACGACGGCGCCCGAGCGGCCGAGGAAGCTCAGGACGGCGGTGAGTCCGGTCGCGTCGGAGAGCTGGCGCATGATGCCGGGCGCGAGGTCGAGGATCTGCTGGCGGTCGGAGACGAGCGCGGAGAGCTGGTCGAAGAGCGGCCCGAGGCTGTAGGCGCCGTCGAGGAAGCCGGCCGCCTGGAGTGACTGCAGGTAGCGGTGGGCCGTCGTGCGGTTGAGTCCGAGGCGCTCGGCGACGAGCGCGGGGGTGAGCGCGCGCGTGTCGTGGTCGAGCAGCGCGAGCACCGCGGCGGCCCGGTCGATCGACTGGATGGCGCCCCGGTCGGCGGGGTCGGCGAGCGGCGGGAACGCGAGGTCGCCCTGGTCCTCCGCGGATGCGGGGAGTGCGTTCACGATGCTCACCTCCTCGTCGAGGTTCTTGTTCAGAATGCAACCAACAGATTCAGATTACGAACACTAGGGGAGGTCCGGAGTCGCGTCAACCCGGAAAAACGCCGAAATCCCGGGTTGCGAGGGAATCGCGATGATCCGTATAGTGAACGCCACGTTCCAGAATCCGAACACAAGGAGGTAGTCGGATGGACGCCGACACCCGGCCCACGCCGTCCCCGGCTCTTCTCAAGGTGCTCAACGGCGCCGTCGACCTGCACACGCACTCCGGGCCGAGCCCGTTCCCGCGGAAGCTCAACCACGTCGAGGCCTCGTACGACGCCGCGAAGATCGGCATGCGCGCGATCCTCATCAAGTCGCACCACCACAACACCGTCATGGACCTGCTGGCCATGCGCGACCTGCTCAAAGATGCCCCCACCCCCGCGTACGGCGGGGTCGCCCTCAACTCCGAGGTCGGCGGCGTCAACCCGTCGGCCGTCGCCGTCGCCATCCAGATGGGCGGCCGCGCGGTGTGGGGTCCCACGGTCTCCGCGCTCCAGCACATCAAGGCGCACAGCCACGACGACGGCTTCCCCACCGCGGGCGGCAACCTCGAAGAGAAGGAGGAGTCGATCTTCGACGAGAACGGCGACGTCTCCGCCGAGACCGTCCGGGTCACCCAGCTCGTCGCCGAGGCCGGCATCATGCTGACCGGCGGCCACCTCGACGTCGACTCCCAGAAGGCGTTCTTCGAGACCGCGAAGGCCAACGGCGTGAAGCGCCTCCTGCTGCACCACCCCGACTTCATCATCGGCGCCGACGACGGCGACGTGGAGGAGCTGCTCTCCCACGGCGCCTTCGTCGAGCACGAGATGTCCATGTACCACCCGGGCGTCCCAGCGCCCGGGTGGCCCATCCAACAGCTCGTCGACTGGATCGAGCGGATCGGGCCGGAACGCACCGTCATCGACTCCGACCTCGGGCAGATCTCCAACCCCTACCCGGTGGACGGATACATCTACGTCGTGCAGCAGCTGCTCGACCACGGGATCAAGGAGAAGGACGTGCGGCAGATGATCTGCCACAACACCGCCTACCTCCTCGGCCTCGAGGACTCGCCGAAGGCGGGCTGACATGCAGCACGCCGAGAAGGTCATCATCAGCACGGCCGTCACCGGCAGCGTCAACGTGCCGTCGCAGAGCGACCACCTGCCGCTGACGGCCGAGCAGGTGGTGGAGGCGGCGATCGGCGCGGCGAAGGCCGGGTCGGCGGTCATCCATCTGCACGCCCGCCACGACGACGGCCGCCCCGCGTGGGAGACCGAGGTCTGGGAGCGGATCGTGCCGCCGATCCTCGACGAGGTCGACGTCGTGCTCAACCTGTCCACGGGCGGGTCGTCGCAGATGACGATGGACCAGCGCCTCGCCGCCGCGTACCGGTTCAGCCCCGAGCTGGCGAGCATGAACATGGGCTCGATGAACTTCGTCTACTCCGGCATCGCCGACAAGGTGACGAACTGGAAGTACGACTGGGAGAAGCCCTACGTCCTGGGCACCTACTCCCACCCGTTCATCAACACGTTCGACCGCATCGAGCTGACGCTCCGCGAGCTCGGGCACAAGCGCGGGACGCGGTTCGAGTTCGAGTGCTACGACATCGGGCACCTGTACTCGCTCGCCTACTTCGTGGATGCCGGACTCGTCGAGCCGCCGTTCCTCATCCAGGGCGTCTTCGGCATCCTCGGCGGCATCGGCGCCGACCACGACAACCTCGAGCACATGGTGCGCATCGCCGACAAGCTCTTCGGCGACGACTACCAGTTCTCGGCGTTCGCGGCCGGCCGCGCGCAGTTCGAGTTCGCCACCCATTCGGCGTGGCTCGGCGGGCACGTGCGCGTCGGCCTCGAAGACAGCCTGTGGATCGGCAAGGGCCGGCTCGCCGAGAGCAACGCCCAGCAGGTCGAGAAGATCCGCGGCGTCGTCGAAGACCTCGGGCGCGAGATCGCGACCCCCGACGACGCCCGCCGGATGCTCGGCCTCAAGGGTCTCGCCGGCGTGACGCGCTGAGCCCCACCCGATCCCCGAACCGCTTGTAAGGAGACCCCGTGTCCGCCAGCTCGTCGCAGTACGCCAAGGACGACATCCGCTCGAAGCTCGCCGTCGCGGCGCCGGCCGTCGAGGTCGACCCGTCGACGCCGATCAAGCCGTCGCAGTGGATCGAGTTCCTCGCCCTGCCGCCCACCGAGGTGGCCGAGCGCGGCAGCCGCACGTGGCTCGCCCGCTCGGCGACCCTCGTGGTCGCCTACACCGACGGCAAGGCGGGGGATGTCCTCGCCCGGCCCGGGCAGGCGGACGAGTACGCGGTGCTCATGTACTCGGGCAGCGCGCCGATCCGCGTCACGGCGGGGGAGGCGGCTGAAGAGGTGCGCGAGGAGGCGTTCGTCGTGGTCCCGCCGGGCGACTCGGCGATCGAGTTGCTCGGCGACGGCGTCGTCATCCGGCTGTTCTCGATCCGCTCCGACGACTTGCGCGAGGCGGTGCTCAACGCGGACGCCTACGCCGAGCCCGACCTGCGCGCAGCTCCCCTCGGCGAGTGGCCCGACCCGGTCGGCGGCTTCCGGCTGCGGGTGTACCGCGTCGCCGACACCCCCATCGCGCCGGGGCGCTTCGGCCGGATCTTCCGCACGACGAACGTCATGGTGAACTTCCTCGCCGAGGAGCCGGCGCCGCGCGACCCGCACAAGCTGTCCCCGCACCACCACGACGACTTCGAGCAGATCTCGCTCGCGGTGAAGGGTGACTTCGTGCACCACATCCGCTACCCGTGGGGTCCGGATTCGGCGCAGTGGCGCGACGACGAGCACCGGCGGATCGCGACGCCGTCGATCTGCGTCATCCCGCCGCCCACCATCCACACCACCCAGGGCGTCGGGCCGCACCAGCAGCTGATCGACATCTTCTCACCACCGCGCGTCGACTTCTCGGCGTCGGGCTGGGTGCTCAACGCCGCGGACTACCCCGCGAAGCCGGGCGCCGGCATCCCCGAGGGGATGTGACGTGACGACGCTGCCCCTGCCGCACAGCCTGTTCCGGGCGGCGCTCGACCGTGCCGACGGGCCCGCCCTCGGCACGTGGGTGAAGCTCCCGGCGATGGAGAGCATGGAGCTCGTCGCGCTCGCCGGATTCGACTTCGTCGTCATCGACCTCGAGCACACCGCGATGGACCTCGAGACGGCCTACCGGCACATCGGCGTCGCGCTCCTCACCGGGGTGTCGCCGATCGTGCGGGTGCCGTCGCTCGACGGCGGCATCGTGCAGCGCGTGCTCGACGCGGGCGCGGAGGGCATCATGCTGCCGCACGTCGACACCGTCGAGCAGGCCCGCGCCGCGGTCGCCGCGGTGCGCTTCCCGCCGCTCGGCGCGCGCGGCGTCGGCGGCACCAGCCGCGCGGGTGCCTGGGGCGCGCTGCCCCGCGACGAGTACCTCCGCTACGGCAACGAGGAGGTCGTGCTCATCCCGCAGCTGGAGAGCGCCGAGGCCGCCCGCAACGCCGGCGCGATCGCCGCGGTGCCCGGGGTGGATGCGCTGCTCGTCGGCGCCGCCGACCTCTCCACGAGCGAGGGCCGTTCCGAGGACGATCCCGAGGTGGTCGCGCTCATCGCGGGCGCCATCCGCGACGTGCGTGCGGCCGGCAAGCCGATCGGCAACGCGGGCGGCCCGACCGCGGCCTCCGTGCAGGCCGCGGTGGATGCCGGCTACGCGTTCACGCTCATGAGCAACGACGCGAGCCTGCTCGGCGCCGCCGCGAAGGCCGCCGTCGCCGCCGGTCGGTCGGTGGGCCGTGGCTGACCTGCCGCTTCGGGTTCCGCTCCAGTTGCGCTGGGGTGACACCGACCAGTACCGGCACGTCAACAACGTGACCGCGGTGCAGCTCGCCGAGGAGGCGCGCATCCGCGCCTTCGGTCTGCCCGAGAAGCCGGAGCACTTCCCGCCGGGGGAGCCGCCCGTGCTCGCCGCGCTCGGCACCGGAACCTTCACGATGACCGTCGCCCAGCGCATCGAGTACACCGCCGAGATGCCCTACGCCGGGCAGGACGTCGTCGCCGAGGTCTGGCTGTCGCGCGTCGGCGGCAAGAGCATCGAGATGGACTGCCGCGTCGTCGACGCCCCCGGCGGCACCGTCTACTTCATCGCGCGCGTCACCTCCGTCATCATGGATCTCGCCACGCGGCGCCCGCGTGCGCTGACCGACGGGGAGACCGCCCACCTCAGCGGGTTCGTCGCCGAACCCCTCGCCTTCCGCTCGTGACCCCAGGAGGAACCGTGGCCGGACTACTCGAGAACAAGGTCGTACTGCTCGTCGGGGCGAGCACCGGGATCGGCGCCGACGCCGCCCGGGTGTTCGCCGAGGAGGGGGCGTCGGTCATGCTCGCGGCGCGCTCCGCCGACTCCCTGGAGAAGCTCGCGACCGAGCTGCAGGATGCCGGGTTCGACGCCGACTTCGTGGCCGCCGACGTGTCGTCCGCCGCGGAGGTCGCGCACATGGTGGATGCCACCGTCGAGCGGTTCGGTCGGCTCGACGGGGCCTTCAACAACGCCGGCATCACCCAGAGCGGACTGCTCCACGAGGTGAGCGAGGAGGACTTCGACCGCATCATGGCGGTCAACGTGAAGGGCGTGTGGCTCTGCCTGCGCGAGCAGCTGCGCGTCATGCGGGCGGCGGGCCGCGGCGCGATCGTCACGACGTCGAGCGTCGGCGGCTTCAAGGGCTCGAGCGGGTTCGGCGCCTATCAGGCGACCAAGCACGCGGTCATCGGCCTGTCGCGTACCGCCGCGCACGACAACGGCCCGGCCGGCATCCGCGTGAACGTCGTCGCCCCGGGGCCGGTCGACACCCCGATGATCCGCAAGATGCCGCCCGAGATGCTGCAGCAGCGCATCGACGCGATGCCTCTGCGGAAGATCGCGACGGGCACCGACGTGGGCAACGCGGCGGCGTGGCTGCTGAGCGATCGCGCGGGGCACATCAGCGGGGCCGTGCTCCCCGTCGAGGGCGGTTTCTCGGCCTAGTCGCGCTCGACATGAGGGATGCTCACCGGCCCGGTGGCTGGAAAGTCAACCCCATCCATTCCGTGCCGGTGCGCCCGTAGCGTCGGAACCGGGCCCCGACCGAAGGGGACCGGAAGGAAAGGTGTCATGAGCATCGGAACCGGCGTCGTCCTCTTCGTGATCGGCGCGATCCTGACTTTCGCCCTCGAGTTCGAGACCGGATTCATCGACCTGGATCTCGTCGGCTACATCCTGATGGCCGCGGGTCTGATCGTCTTCATCATCGGGCTCGTCATGCTGGCCCGTCGTCGCCAGGCGGTCACCACGTCGCGCACCGGAGCGGACCCCGTGACCGGCGAGCGCGTCAGCCAGCGCGTGACCGAGATGGACGACCCCACCACGACCGTCTGAGTCGACTCAGACCGCCCCCCAAGGCGGAGGAGCCCGGCCGCGAGGCCGGGCTCTTCTCATGCGTCCGCGCGTCTGGCCGGCGTGCGGCAGATCCGCAGGGTGCGATCCGGGATGCCGCGCGTAGCCTGGAGTCGTGGCAACCGCAGTCGATTCCACCGCTCCGACGGCCGTCGCGGTCGCGCAGTTCGCGCCGGGCGACGACGAGAAGGCCAACCTGGATGCGATCCGCCGGCTCGCCGAGGACGCCGCGTCCCGGGGGGCGCTGCTCGTCGTGTTCCCGGAGTACTCGTCCTACTTCACGCCGGGTCTCGGCCCCGACTGGATCGAGCACGGGCAGTCGCTGCACGGCCCCTTCGTGCGCGGCATCGGCGAGATCGCGCGGGAACTCGGCATCCACGTCGTCGCGGGGATGATCGAACTGATCCCCGGCGACGAGGACCGCATCGCCAACACCGTCGTCGCGGTCGGGCCCGACGGCGAGGTCGTCGCGAAGTACCGCAAGATCCACCTCTTCGACGCGTTCGGCACGCGCGAGAGCGACCGCATCATGGCGGGCGCCGTGTGGGAGCCCGAGAACGCGCCGACCTTCGCGTTCGGCGGCTTCACGGTGGGCCTGCAGACCTGTTACGACGTGCGCTTCCCGGAGGTGACGCGCCGCCTCGTGGATGCCGGCGCCGACCTCGTCGTGCTGCCGAGCGAGTGGCTGCGCGGTCCGCTCAAGGAGCACCACTGGCGCACCCTCGTCACCGCCCGCGCGATCGAGAACACCGTCTACGTCGCCGCCGCCGACCACGCGCCGCCGATCGGCGCGGGCAACAGCATGGTCGTCGACCCGATGGGCGTCGAACTCGTCACGGTGGGGGAGGCCACGGATGTCGCCGTCGCCTGGATCTCTCCGAAGCGCGTCGCCGAGGTGCGGCACGTCAACCCGGCGCTGAAGCTGCGCCGGTTCCGGGTCGAGCCGGCCTGAGTCGGCGGCTCGCGCCGTGGAGGTGGCGCGGCTCAGACCGCCGGTGAGGCGCCGCGCGAGCGGACGAGCTTCTTCGCGGTGCCGCGCACGCCGATCGCGACGACGATGAGCACGAGGCCGCCGATGATCGCGTACGCGCCGATCACGACGACGAGCGCGTTGATCGCCTCGAGCGGCGTGACGATGCCGATGACGACGAGCGAGATGCCGAACAGCACGCTGAGCGCCGCGGCGACGTAGGCCCACACCTTGCGACCGCCGTCCGCCATCGCCGCCGCGGCGGGGAATCCGGCGAGTCCCGAGAAGATCGACCAGAACGCGATCGTGTAGACGACGATGAGCCCGCCCACGACGCCGGCGGTCACCGGGAAGATCGCGACGACGAGGCCGGTGATCACCGAGATGACGCCCTGCGCGAGGAGCCACCCCCAGCGCGCGTGCCGGGTGCGCACCCGCAGGGCGTGCACGATCGTGAGCACGCCGTCGATGAGCGAGTAGGCGGCGAACAGGATCGCGAGCGCCACCATCGTCACACCCGGGAAGACGATCGCGAGGATGCCGAAGACGACCGCCGCGATGCCGCGGATGAGCACCATCCACCAGATCGCCTTGCCGACGGCGGCGACGTCGGAGAGGTTCGGAAGTCCGGCATCCGGGATCGTGCTCACGGGGTTCTCCTCAGGGTGGTCCTGAGGGCGAGCCTATTCGCGGCGCGGGGCGCGGGCGAGCGTGCGCGCGTACTCGAAGAAGATGGTCTTGCCCGGCGTCGTGTCGTCGACGTCGGCATCCACCGCTTCCGCGAGGAGCGCGGCCAGGCCCTCGATGACGAGGTCGAGTTCGGCGTGGGGCGCGTTGAGCGCAGCGCCCGCCGAGACGGCGGTGAGCACGGCGGAGAGCTGCTCGGCGTCGACCTCGGGCCGCACCATCCCCGCCTCCTTCATCCGCTCGATGAACACGGCGCGCACGCCGAAGTCGGGGATGTAGCGGAAGCTGTGGCTCGCGCGCATGATGCGGTTGAGCGCGTCCCGGTCGGTGAGGAACAGCGCGCGCGCCAGTGGCCGCTCGTACACGCCGGCGAGCGTGTAGCGGTAGATGTGCGACAGGAGCCCGCCGCGCGGGTCGCGCTCCACGTGGTCGGCGATGCTGCGCCAGATGCGCGCGAACTCGCGGTTGAGCATCGCGACGAGCAGGGTGTCGAGCGAGCCGAACTCCTCGAGCACGGCGTCCTCGGAGACGCCCGCGTACGAGGCGACGCGTGCGACGTTCACGGCGCCGAAGTCGTCTTCGAGGATGAGGTGCGCGGCAGCGTCCAGAAGACTGTCGGACTGCTGGCTCACACTGCCCCCTTCCCGGAGCAGCTTTCACTATATGGGGGTGAATCAAGGGGTGGCCGGGCTTGGGCGTGTCCTCCCCGGTCACCCGCGCCCCGCCCGCTGTGGATAAGGCGGGGGCGGCGCGGAGGGGGTGACTACCGTGTGCGGCATGAAGAGGCTCGTGGGTGCGGTCGCGGTGATCGGGATGCTCGCACTCAGCGGGTGCGTGCCGGAGCAGGTGATCCCGACCCTTCCTCCCACCCCGACGGACGGGCCGTTGTTCGCTTCGGAGGAGGAGGCGCTCGCCGCCGCCACGGCGGCGTACGAGGCCTACTTAGCGGTGTCGGGTCAGGTTTCCGCAGATGGCGGAGAGCACCCCGAGCGGATCGAAGACGTTGCCGTCCGGGATCTACTCGCATCGTCGCTTGAGGGGTTCGAGACGCTGCGCAAGAACGGGTGGCGCACGACGGGACAGTCGCGTGTCGCAAGGTCGATTCTGCAGTTTGCTGACTTGGCCGTTTCTGCGGGACCAGACGTAGTGGCCGCGTATATCTGCGTCGACGTGAGCGATGTCGACGTTCTCGACTCGGATGGGCGCTCTGTTGTTTCGGCCGAACGGCCGGACCTGCAGGTTTTCGAGGTGAGCTTCGACGCAAACGACAGTGGGCACGTCATACCTGCCACACGGTCGGCATGGAATGAGGTCGGAGTATGCGGAGCCGCCTGAGCTTCCTCGCTCTAGCCGTAGCCGCCGCGCTCCTAGCGTTCGCTCCAGCGGCCCAGGGGGCCGAAAGCAACTGCGACGAGACGATGGTCAACGTAACGGGTTGCATCAATGGCCCTGGCGTAGACCTCGTTGGGATAGATGGACAGCCCGGCTCTCCTGGCGACTCGGGGAACAACTCGGGTGGGAATCCCGACACGACGCGGGACGACTTCACGCGGTGCTTCCTCGAGGAAGTCGACTGCGAGGACGACCCGGGCACTCCGCCGATCACCATCCAGGACATCGCGCGCTTCCGCCCCACGCCGGGCACGCAGAAGATGCAGCCGGACGGCTGGACCATCGCGGGGCTGCACACCAACTTCTACGCCCAGACCTCGACCCACGTCGTGAACGGGCAGCTGCTGGGCCGGCCCGCCGCCGTGCGCTTCACTCCCATCTCGTACGCGTGGGCTTACGGCGACGGCGAGACCGCGACGAAGCCCACGAAGGGCGACACGTGGAAGAGGCTCGGCATCCCCGAGTTCGAGCGGACGCCGACATCACACGTCTACGACGAGGTGGGCGAGTACACGATCACGCTCCGCATCACCTTCGCCGCGGAGTACCGCTTCGGCTCGTCGGGCTGGCGGCCCGTCGTCGGCACGATCACCCTGCCCGCGAACGACCTGCACATCCGGGCCGGTACGGCGAAGACCGTGCTCGTCGACGAACACTGCCTCGCGAACCCGTCCGGGCCGGGATGCTGAGAGCCGGTGACATGACAGCGAAGTAGGCTCCCAGCGCGGCCATAAGCCATGCACAGGATCCGGGGGGATGCTGGCCGCGCTTGAAAGGAGCACTCGATGTCTGAGTCCGACCCGACCCCCGCGCCGCGCGCCCGTCGCCCCCGAGCGGCCGAGCCCGCCGCCCCCGAGACGACCGCGACCGAGACGACCGCGACCGGGACCGAGGCGCCCAAGCCGCGCACCCGCCGCCCCCGCGTCACCGCTCCCGCCCCCGAGGCCTCCGCCGACGTGCCCCCCGCGGCCGTCCCTGAGCCCGCCGCCTCGGCGACGCCCGCCACGGCGTTCCCGCCCCCCGTCGCGCTCGCGCCCGCCGCGAGCATCCCCGCCCCGCCGCCGGTGCCGGTCGCGCCCCCGTCGCCGCCGCTGGCCTTCGCCGCCCCGGCCGCGTCGCCCATCGCCCCGCCGCCGCCCGCGGCCTCCGGAGCCGCCCCCGCGGCCTCGGGTGCCACCCCGCCGCCCGCCGACCCGGCCCCGGCCACCCCGGCCGCGAACGCGCCCAAGCGCGGCGGACGCCTCGCCCCGCTCGTCGCCGTCGCCGCGGCGGGAGCCCTCGTCGGCGGCGCGTCCGGAGCCGGCATCGCCGTGTGGGCGCTGAGCACCGAGCGCGCCCCGCAGCAGATCACCGCCGAGCCGCAGACGATCACCGTCAACGACCCCGACTCCGTCAACGTCGTCAACGCCGTCGCCGCGAAGGCCGGCCCCTCGGTCGTGACCATCGACGTGCGGACGGGCAACTCGGGCGGATCCGGATCCGGCGTCATCCTGACCTCCGACGGCTACGTGCTCACCAACAACCACGTCGTCACCCTCGACGGCTCGGCGTCCGGCGCGCGCATCGAGGTCACCACCGCCGACGGGCGCATCTTCACCGCGACCGTCGTCGGCACCGACCCGATCGTCGACCTGGCGGTGCTCAAGATCGAGGGCGCGACCGGCTTCACCCCGATCGAGTTCGGCGACGTCGACGCGCTAGATGTCGGCGACCGCGTCGTCGCGATCGGCGCGCCGCTGGGCCTCTCCAACACCGTCACCGACGGCATCGTCAGCGCGCTCAACCGCAGCATCCAGATCGCCTCCTCGGCGGTTCCGGACGACGGCGACGACGACGAGGGCGGCTTCAACTTCAACCTGCCCGGCGTGCCGAGCGGCGGATCCGGCAGCATCTCGATCCCGGTGATCCAGACGGATGCCGCCATCAACCCGGGCAACTCCGGCGGCGCGCTCGTGGACGGCTCCGGCCGCCTCGTGGGAATCAACGTCGCAATCGCGAGCACCGGCGGCGCGAGTTCCCAGTCGGGCAACATCGGCGTCGGCTTCGCGATCCCCGCCGACCTCGCCCGCCGGGTCGCCGACGACCTCATGGCCACCGGGTCCGCGAGCCACGGCCTGCTCGGCGCGACCGTGCGCAACGCCTCCAGCTCGGACGGTTCGGTCGTCGGCGCCGTCGTCGACGAGGTGACCCCCGGCGGTGCCGCCGCGACCGCGGGCCTCGCCTCCGGCGACATCGTGACCGAGTTCGGCGGATACCCGATCACGGGCAGCATCGACCTCACCGCCCAGGTCCGCCGCCACGCGGCGGGCGAAGAGGTCGAGCTGACGTACGTGCGCGGCGGCGAGAACCACACCGTCACGGTCACCCTCGGCCGGCTCCCCGACTGACGCGGCCCCGCGGGTCGCGCGATCCCGGTGCGACCCGCGTTAGGCTCACGATCGGGCCGGGGTCGCCGAGCCCGGTGACTGCGGGAGTGTGGCATGGCGAGCGAGACCTCCCGCGACGTCTCCTACGTCATGCCCGTGCTCAACGAGGTCGACTACCTCGAGGCGGCGGTGCGCAGCATCCTCGCGCAGGAGCATCCCGGCGCGTTCGAGATCGTGCTCGCCGTGGGGCCGTCCACCGACGGCACCGACAAGGTGATCGAGCGACTCGTCGCCGAGGACTCGCGCATCCGCGTCGTCGAGAACCCGGGGATGGACATCCCGATCGGCCTCAACCTCGCGATCGCGGCGAGCCGGCATCCCATCATCGTGCGCGTGGACGCCCACACCGAGCTCTCGCCCGGCTACACCCGCCGTGCCATCGAGACCCTCGAGCGCACGGGGGCGGCGAGCCTCGGCGGCATCATGATCGCGACCGGCCGCCCGGGCCTGCAGAAGGCCGTCGCCCGCGCGTACAACAGCCGGTTCGGCCTCGGCGGGGGCGCGTACCACGGCGAGAGCGCGACCGAGGGTCCCGCGGAGTCGGCCTACATGGGCATCATGCGCGCCGACGCGCTGCGCGAGATCGGCGGCTTCGACGAGAGCTTGCGCCGCGGCGAGGACTGGGAGCTCAACTACCGCCTGCGCCGCGCCGGGCACCTCGTCTGGCTCGACCCGAAGCTCACCGTCAACTACTGGCCGCGCAGCACCCTCGTGAAGCTCGGCCGCCAGTTCTTCGCGACGGGGGTGTGGCGCGGCGAGCTCGTGCGGCGCCTCGGCGCCGGCAACCCGCTGCGCTTCTTCGCGCCCCCTCTGCTGCTGCTCTCGGTCATCGCGTCGCTCATCCTGCTGCCGCTGCACCTCGCCGGCGTGCTGAGCGGCTGGCTGGGATGGATCCTCGCGCTCGCCTACCTCGGTCCGCTCGCCTACCTCGCGCTGCTGCTCGTCGCCGCGATCACCACCCGCGGCTCGCTCGGCGACCGCCTGCGCCTGCCCGTCGTGCTCGCGACGATGCACCTCAGCTGGGGAGCCGGGTTCATGGTCGGCGCGCTCCGCGGCGCGAAGGATGTCGTCGACCGCTCCCGCACCGAGTCCTAGCGGGGCTCGTCGAACCAGCCCTCGGCGAGCATCCGCTCCACCACGCGCCTGCCCGCCTCGCCGTCGTCGCGCGGCGTGAACCGCTCGCGCCACGCGGCCGCCCGCTCGGCGAACGCGGGCGCCCGCTCGGCGGCGTGGAGGAGGGCATCCCGCAGCTGTTCCCGCGTCTCGACGACGGGGCCGGGGGCGTCGGCGAGCAGGTCGAAGTAGAAGCCGCGCAGGTCGGTCGAGTAGTGCGCGAGGTCGGGGGTGAAGAACACGATCGGGCGCCCGGTGCCGGCGAAGTCGAACATGACCGACGAGTAGTCGGTGACGAGCACGTCGGCGACGAGCAGCAGGTCGGCGGTCTCCGGATAGGTCGTGACGTCGACGAGCCCGGTGCCCTCGAGGTCCTGGCCGAAGCGCAGCGTGCGCGAGTGCCCGCGCACGAGCAACACGTGGTCGTCGCCGAGCTCGCGGGCGAACGCGGGGAGGTCGACGAAGTCCACCATCTCGGTGCGGTCGTCGCGCCAGGTGGGCGCGTAGAGGGCGACGTGGGCGCCCTCCGGGATGCCGAGGGCGGCGCGAACGGCGGCGGCGCGCTCCGCCGCGTGCAGCACGTCGTTGCGCGGGTACCCCTCCTGCCAGATCGGCTTGTGCATCGCGTAGGCCGAGCGGAAGATCTCGGCGGCGTACGGGTTCTGCGCGAGCAGGACATCCCACCGGTTCCGCTCGCGCTTCACGGCGATGCGGGTGCGGATGCCGACGTTCCGGTCGAGCGCGAGCTTCTTGAGCATCGTGCCGTGCCAGGTCTGCAGCACCCTCTGGTGGCCGCGGCGGCGGTAGCGCTTGCGCAGCCAGTCGTTGACGATGAGCGCCCGCGCGGCGCCGCGCACCCGCCACCACTCGCGGCTGCCCTCGATGATCCGCGTCGCGCCCTCGGGCACGGCGACCGACCCGTCGACGACGCTCCAGTAGCGGCGGATGTCGGGGCGCAGCTCGGCGAGTGCGCGGTCGATGCCGGCCGGGTTGTCCGACGCCGTCTGGCCGTAGAAGCTCTCGAGGAACACCGCCCGCTCGGGCCGCGGCCGCGACCGGCGGTAGGCGCGCTCCAGCCGGCGCTGCGCGGCCGCGCCGATCTCGTCGTCGGCGAGCGGCGGGGCGATGCGCACCTCGAGCCCTCCCGCGGCGGCTCCGACGGTCGCCCGGAAGCACTCGTGCACGAGGGATGCCGACGCCGCCGTCGCCACCCGCGACGACGAGCGCCCGGCGGGAGCGGGAAGCATCAGCCGGTAGGCGTCCGACGGGAGGGCGAGCCCCGAGGCGCCCCAGCGCTCGGTGAGCAGCTCGAACGACGCGACCACGCCCTCGCCGGAGGGCGCGAGCACCCCGTCGACGCGGGCGCGGCGCCCCTCGAGCCGCGCGGCCGTCGTGCCCGCGGGCAGCCGCAGCTTCAGGGTCGACCCCTCGAGCGACTCGAGCGCGACGACCGGCCGCGGGGTCGCGTCGACCGCCGGGTCTGCGGCGCCGCCGAGGCGGGCGAGGATGGTGTCGAGCACGCGCCGGGTGGCCCCGCCGGCCGGGGCGTCGACGTACTCCGAGCGCAGCCAGGCGCTGTGCGCGACGGCCGCCGGGTCGCCCGCGAGCGCCGCGTCGAGCCGGTCGAGGGCGGCATCCCAGGTCGTCGCGTAGACGCCGCCGCTGAAGTCGCGGTAGGCGTCGTAGAGGCCGCGGCGCTTCGCGTACTGCTCGAGGTCGGCGGCGAGGAACACGATCGGCGTGCCCACCTGGGCCGCGTCGAACGCGATCGAGGAGTAGTCGGTCAGCAGCGCGTCGATGTGCGGCAGCACGGCGTTGACATCGCGCACGACGTCGGAACCGAGCATCCGGATCCGCGGGCTGCGCGCCACCCCGGCCGCGTAGTCGCCCGCGCCCAGCGGATGCGAGCGCACGTAGAGGACGGCGTCGTGGGCGTCCAGCCACGCGGCGATCGTCTCCCACTCCTCCGGAGTCGGGACGACGGGATCGGCCGCGCCGTCGCGCCAGGTGGGGGCGTAGAGCACGGCCCGCGCGGCGCCGTGGTCGAGCGGCGACGGCGCCGGCTCGTGCAGAACGTCGTCGCGCGGGTCGCCGGTGACGACGATGCGGTCGCGGCGGATGCCGAACGCGCTCGCGATGCGGGCGGCGACCAGCTCCGACGCGACCGGGAAGAGCGAGATGCCGCGCCCGGCCAGCCGGTAGGCGCGCGCGACGAGCCCGCGCACGAGCGCGTGGTCGGGCAGGAACGACACCCGCATCGTCGCGGGGGAGTCCAGGTGCAGGCGCTTGAGCGGGATCCCGTGCCAGAGCTGCACGACGAATCCGCCGCGCGTGCCGAAGCGGTTGACGTCGCCGAAGCCGTGCGTGACGACGAGCACGCGGGCGCGCAGCGTGAGGCGGAAGCCCCGCCACCCCGACTTGCGCTCCGCGTCCAGACCGAGCGCGCGGGCCTCCGCCAGCTCGGCATCCGTCGTCGCGAGCCAGACGACGCGCGTGCCGGGCGCGAGGCGTTCGCGGGCCGCACGGTAGAGCGGCAAGGCGCCCTCGCCGAGACCGATGCCGCAACCGAACACCCACAACCTGTCGGTGCGGGGGACGACGAGGGATGACGCAGCGCCGAGCGCATAGAGCGGCAGCCGCAGCAACTTGCGGGCGTTGCCGCCGCCGAACGTGAATCTCGCCATGAACCGGGCGGGCAACCCTTCTCACCGCGCCGTCGGCGGCACGGTCACGATTCTGTCACGGCACCCCGCCCGTCCGGCGTCACGGGGCGAGACTGCTTAGATCGTTCGGGGAGTCCAGGGAGGAAAGCATGGGTCTCATCGATCGCCTCATCGGCGACATGCGCACCGGAACCCGGGTGATCCGCAACGGGCTGCGCACGCGGCGCATCCGCAATGAGGCCGTGCGCACGCGCGACACCGACGCGCGCCCCGCCCCCGGCACCATCCAGGTCGGTGTGTACTTCGCCGACACCCGCGTGAACCTCTACCAGATGCGCCAGTGGTACGCCCCGCTCGCCGAACTGGCGAAGGAGCGCGGCGTCGCGATCATCGCCCGCAGCCCCGGCTCCTACCTCGTGTTGCGGGAGGAGGCCCCCGTGCCGGTGCTCTACCTGCGCACCGTCACCGACATCGAGGGCTTCCTCGCCGAGCAGGACCTCGCCGTCATGCTCTACGTGAACCAGAACATCAAGAACTTCCAGATGTTCCGCTACGGCCGCATGTGGCACACCTACATCAACCACGGCGAGTCCGACAAGGTCTACATGACCTCGAACCAGTACAAGGCGTACGACTTCGCCTTCGTCGCCGGCCAGGCCGCGCTCGACCGGCTGAGCGCGAAGCTGTGGGACTACGACGTGGAGCGCCGCGCCATCCCGATCGGCCGCCCGCAGACCGACCACCTCACCGACCACATCCCGGAGGGTTTCGAGCCCGACGGACGCGTCGTCGTCTTCTACGCGCCGACGTGGGAGGGCGACCGGCCCACCATGGCGTACGGCTCGATCGAGTCGCACGGCGTCGGCATCGCCGAGGCGGTGCTCGCCTCCCCGCGCCACCGGCTCATCTACCGCCCGCACCCGCGCAGCGGGGTGAACTCGAAGGAGTACCGCGAGGCGAACCTGCGCATCCAGCAGATGATCGCCGCCGCGAACGCCGCCGACCCCACCGCCCGCCACCTGTTCGACGAGGGCGGCGTGCTGGGCTGGCAGATCGCGCTCGCGGACGTGCAGATCACCGACATCTCGGCGATGGTCTACGACCGCCTCGCCACCGGCAAGCCGCTCGTGGTGACCCGCCCGGCATCCCCGACCGCGCAGCTGGAGGAGTCGGGCTTCCTCGCGTCGGCCGAGTGGATGACGACCGACGACGTCCCCGACACGATCGCGTTCCTCGACCGGGTCATCACCGACGAGTCGTCGCGCGCCAACCTCGCCCACTGGGCGCAGCACCACTTCGGCGACATGACGCCGGGGTCGTCGACGAAGCGCTTCCACGCGGCCGTCGCGCAGCTCGTCGAGCTGTGGGAGGAGCACGCGGCGCAGCACGTCGGGCAGGCGCGCGTCGAAGCGGCGCCGGACGGCGACGACGACGGCGACGACGAGAGCGTGCCGCAGGCGGAGTAGGCGCACTCTGCGCCGCGGCGTCAGGGCCGCGCGGCCGGCTTCGGGAGCATCGGGAACGCGTCGCGCCCCCGGGGGAGCTTCGCCGGCTTCGGCTCCTTCGCGGCCTTGGGGGCCTTCGGCGCCTTCGGCTTCTTCTCGCGCGGCGGCTTCCGGTCGTCGAGCGACGCCGGGAACTTCTCGGGCGCGGCCCCGAACGCGGTGCGGGCCGAGTGGATGACCCGACGCCCGAGCAGGTGGTTGCCGCTGCCGCCGATGACCGCGCCGATCCCGAACGGGATCATCCGGCCGACGACCGACGAGCCCTGACCGACCGCGAACCGGCGCAGGAACGTCTTCTGCACCTTGTCGGCGATCGGCCCGAGCACCGCCGACGGCAGGTTGCGGGTCACCAGCTCTCCCCAGAACGCCGTGCGCGCGGGGCCGGAGCCGGCGGCCTGGCCGGCGAGCTGCTGGATGAGCTCCTTCCCGCCGTTGCCGAGCATCATCGTCATGACAAGGGTGCGCGCCCGCTCCGGCTCGACGACCGCGATGCCGTGGATCTCGGTGACCGACTGGGCGAACAGCGCCGTCGCCTCGAGGAAACCGGCGGTCTCCACGCCGGAGAGCACGAGCGACGTGCCGATGCCGACGACCGGGATCGCCGAACTCGCCCCGACGAGCGCGCCGCCCGTCGTCACCGCGGTGAGGTAGCGCCGCTCGAGGATCGCGACGATCTGCGCGGGCGAGGCATCGGGCCGGCGGGAGCGGATGCTGCGGATGTGCGCGAGCACGACCGGCCGCTGCACCGAGAGGAGCGCGTCGAGTCCGCGCTCCGAGAGGTTCGAGGGGCGCGCCGCCACCTCGAGCTCGTCAGGCACCGCCCACCCCGTAGTCGGCGCGGTAGCGGTCGACGACCTCGCGGATGGGGGCATCCAGCACCAGGCGCCCCTTGTCGAGGTAGAGCCCGCGCGTGCAGAACCGCAGGAGATCCTTCTCGGAGTGCGAGACGAAGAACAGGGTACGGCCGCCCGCCAGCAGCTCCTCGATGCGCTGGTAGCACTTCGCCTTGAACGCGGCGTCGCCGACGGCGAGCACCTCGTCGACGAGGATGATCGGCTCCTCGAGGCGCGAGATGACCGAGAACGCGAGGCGCACCTTCATGCCGCTCGACAGGTGCTTGTAGGGGGTGTCGACGAAGTCCTCGAGCTCGGCGAACGCGATGATCTCGTCGAAGCGCTCGGCGATCTCCTTCGACGTCATCCCGTGCAGTCCCGCGGTGAGGGTGACGTTGTCGCGCACCGAGAGGTCGTTGACGAACCCGCCGGTGATCTCGATGAGCGGGGCGACCCCGCCATCCACGATCACCCGGCCCTCGTCGGGGAGCATCACCTGCGCGACGAGCTTCAGGAGGGTCGACTTGCCCTGGCCGTTGCGGCCGACGACGCCGATCGCCTCGCCCGGGGTGACCGTGAACGACACGTCGCGCAGCGGCCAGAACTCGGCGGGCCGGCGGCGGCGCTCGCGGCCCGCGAAGAGGTCCTTGAAGTTGCGCCGGGCCGACCGGTTGCGCTTGAACCGGATGCCGAGCTTCTCGACGATGATCGCGCCCTCCGCCATCAGATCTCCTTCAGCACCCGGCGGATGCTGGCCCGGTAGACGAGGAAGCCGACGGCGAGGAGGACGAGCGACATGGCGGCCGAGATGCCGACGGCGAGCCAGTCGAGCTGGCCGGGGAAGAACGCCGAGCGGTAGAGCGAGAAGATGCCCGCGAGCGGGTTGAACATGCCCCAGAACCGCGCCCACTCGGGCAGGTCGCCGAGGCCGTAGATGATCGGCGACGCGTAGAAGAGGAACCGCAGCACGAGCTTCACGGCGCGCTCGAGGTCGCGGAAGAAGACCACGAGCGGCGCGACGAGGAGCCCGATGCCGAGGGTGAGCGCCGCCTGGAGCACGATCGCGAGCACCCACCACGCGGCCTCCAGGTGGAGCGTCGCGCCGGCGAACACCACGAAGACGAGCAGCACCGGGATGCTCGCCACGAACTCGATGCCCTTGCTCAGCACGAGCCGCGCCACCCAGATGGTGCGCGGGATCGTCGTCGAGCGGATGAGCTTCGCCTCCTTGGTGAAGGCGCGCGTCGAATCCGAGACCGCCCCGGTGAACCACATCCACGGCAGGAGCCCGGCGAGCAGGAAGACGATGTACGGCTTCTCACCGACCGGGCGGTCGAACACCAGCGTGAAGACGAACCAGTAGATGGCCGACATCACGAGCGGGTCGAGGATCGACCACAGGTAGCCGAGCGCGCTCGTCGAATACCGCACCTTCAGGTCGCGCGTCGTGAGCAGCCACAGCGACCGGCGGTACCGGGTGAGCGGTGACCACCGGCGACGGGCGCGCGGCAGCGCGGAATCGGCGGCGAGGGTCACGAGGGAAACCTTATCCGCGTGGGCGACGGCGAGACCGGGGCTTGCTCCCGGGGGATTCCGTGTCAGACGAAGAGGTTCGCCCGCTCGAGGTCCTCGGCGAAGTCGATCTCGACCGCGTAGAGGTCGGAGATGTCGACCGGGGTGACCTTGACACCGTCCTGCTCGATCGCGAGCTCGAGGCCGCGCTCGAAGTAGTCCTGGTCGTCGACGCGCTGGAGCTGGCGGATGAGGGCCGGCTTGTCGGCGCGGGAGATGAAGTTGATGCCCACGGCCTCGCCCTGACCGCCGACGACGGTCTTCGAGAGCTCCTGGATGAAGCCCCGCGCGTCGGTCGTGTACTTGACCTCCTCGTCGGACACCTTGGCGGTGTTGACACAGACGAAGCTGCGGTCGGCCGCGACGAGGTCGCCGGCGCGCACGAGGGCCTCGGGGTCGAAGACGACGTCGCCGTTCATCCACAGCACGCCGCCGTCCTTCGACGCCTGGAGGGCGCGGAGGAGCGACTTCGACGTGTTGGTCTGGTCGTAGCGCTCGTTGTACACGTAGGTGTTGTCGGGGAACGCCTCGACGATGTGCTCGAGCTTGTAGCCGACGACGGTGGTGATGGACACGTCGGCGCCGAACGCCTGGTGGATGTTGTCCATCTGCTGCTGCATGATGGTGCGGCCGTCGCTGAGCTCCGTGAGCGGCTTCGGGAGGGAACGACCGAGTCGGCTGCCCATACCCGCGGCGAGGATCACGATCTGCGTCGTCATGGCTGGTGCTCCTTAGGGTTTGCCTCGCAGTGCTTGTGGCACTGAAATCCGGTGGCCGCGAGACGTGGTGAGTGATCACCCGCTGTTCATCACGCGGCCGAGTGCAAGACACCCCTTTGTGCCCTTACAACGGTAGCGACGCGGCCCCCGCGACCCCAGGGGTTGACAAGGAACGTTCCCTGATCGTGATGAAAGGTCGCGTGCAGGTGCCGTTGGTACGGTGGTCCGGTGGAAGAAGGCCGCGAGCACCCGAAGCCCGCGCGCTCAGGACCCGGCGGCCGGTCGAGCGCCGCGCGTCCGAGCGCCCGTCGCGGCGGCACGACGTCGAAGCGCCCGCCCGCGAAGGCTGCCGTGACGCCGGAGGCGGAGCCCGAGGTGGAGGCCGTGGAGGCGCCCGTCGAGGTGCCCGCGGAGGAGGTCGTCGAGGCTCCGGCGGAGGCCCCGGCCGAAGAGTCGGAGCAGCCCGCCACGGGACTCGCCCGCACCGGCGTCCTGCCGCGGGGGAAGGCCAAGCGCCAGTCCAAGCGCGCGACCGTCCAGCCGGGCGTGGCATCCGACTCCGCCCTCACCGTGCGCGGACTCCGCAAGAGCTTCGGAGGCGTCGTCGCCGTCGACGACATCGACCTCGACGTGCCGGCCGGCACGTTCTACGGCTTCGTCGGCCCCAACGGCGCCGGCAAGACCACCACGCTCGCGATGATGACGGGCCTGCTGCGCCCCGACGCGGGCACCGTCATGGTGCACGGCGTCGACGTGTGGCGCAACGCCGGTGTCGCCAAACGCGCCCTCGGGGTGCTGCCCGACAACCTGCGCCTCTTCGACCGGCTCACCGGCGCGGAGTTCCTGCACCACGCGGGCGCCCTGCGCGGCCTCGACCACGACACCATCCGCCTGCGCGTCGAAGACCTCGCCGACGCGTTCGGCCTCAAGCACTCGCTCGACCGGCTCGTCTCCGACTACTCCGCCGGCATGGTGAAGAAGGTCGGACTCGCGGCCGCGCTCATCCACTCGCCGCGCGTGCTCGTCCTCGACGAGCCGTTCGAATCGGTCGACCCCGTCTCCGCGAACGCCGTCATCGGCACGCTCAAGAAATACGCGGCGGCGGGCGGCACCGTGCTGCTGTCGAGCCACAGCATGGGGCTCATCGAGCGCACGTGCGACTCGGTCGCCATCATCGCGGAGGGGCGCATCCTCGCCGCGGGGCCGATGGCCGACGTGCTCCAGGGCGACTCGCTGGAGAACCGTTTCGTCGAACTCGCGGGCGGCGCGACCGCCGTCGCGGGCATGGAGTGGCTGCAGAGCTACTCCGACTGAGAACCGTTTCGCGAATCGGGTGGCGCGCATTACGCTGACTCGAGTCGCGCTGGAACTGCTGACCGGAAGGCCACGTCTCACCCCATGGTCGCCGAGCTGCTCCGACTGAAGCTGCGGCTTCTCGTCAACGCATTCCGTTCACCCCGCGCCGTCGTCTGGGCGGTCATCGGGTTCGTGCTCGCGGCTGTCCTCGTCGCGGCGCTCTGGGTGGGGGCATCCCTCGCCGCCCACCTCGACGCGACGACCCTGCGCCGCGTCGTGGTGATCGTCGGCGCGATGGTCTCGCTCGCGGCGTTCTTCCTGCCCGTCCTCGTGGTGCGCTCGCACCTCATCCATCCGCAGACGCTGCGCCTCTTCGCGATGCGCCCGCTCGGCATCATCGCCGCGATGCTGTTCACGACCCTCGTCGGGCCGATTCTGCTGCTCATCCCCGTCGCACTCGTGCCCGTGCAGCTCTGGGACGGGTCGGCGCGCGACGTCGCGTGGGGTGCGGTGCCGCTCATCGTGCTCGAAGGAATCCTCGCCGCGCGACTCGGTGCCCTGGTCGGCGCGCGGCTGCGCCGGATGCCCGTGCTGAGCGGGATCGCGCGCCTCCTCGCCGTGCTCCTGTTGCTCGCCGGGATCGCCGTCATCGTCGCGCACGTCGCGCCCACCGTCGCCGAACTCCTGCCCGGCAAGTGGTGGCGCTCCGTGCTCCCCGTCGTGCTGCTGCTCGCGCCCCTGCGGCACCCGGCGATCGCCGACACGATCACCACCCTCCCCGTCGGGGCGTTCTGGCGGATGCCCGCGCACGCCGAGATGGGGGAGTGGGCGCTCGTGCGTCAGGACCTCGCGCTCGGCGTCGCCGCGGTCGTCGTCCTCTTCGTCCTGTGGGCGGGCTCAGTGCGCTTCCTGCTCCGTGCCACCCGCGGCGTGCCGCGCGAGCGCGTCGCCCGGGTGCCCGGCTGGTTCCGTCGTTTCGCGCCGACGCCGACCGGAGCCGTCGCCGCGCGATCCTTCACCTACTGGGCCCGCGATCCGCGCTACCGCACCGCCCTCGTCGTGCTGCCGCTCATCCCGGTCGTCATGCTGCTCTCGATGTGGATCGCGGGCATCCCGTGGGAGCTCGCGGTCCTGCTGCCGCTGCCCGCCGTCGTGCTGCTCATCGGCTGGTCGACGCTCCACAACGACGTCGCCTACGACTCGACCGCGGTCTGGGTGCACGTGAGCGCGGGCATCCGGGGCGTGGACGACCGGATCGGACGGATGCTTCCGGTGCTCGCGATCGGCGTGCCCGTCGTACTCGGCGGCTCGGTGCTCGTCGCGTGGCTGCACGGCGACTGGAGCATCCTGCCCGCGCTGCTCGGCGTGTGCTCGGCCCTCCTGCTCGGCGGGATCGGCGTCTCCAGCATCAGCTCGGCGACCGCCCCCTACCCGGCGACGCGGCCCGGGGACGCCCCGTTCCAGCAGCCGCAAGTGCCGGGCTCGAGCGGGGGCGGCACGCAGTCGGGGTCGCTCATCGCCATCCTGCTCGTCGCCTCTCCGGCGATCGCCGCGGCCGTGCTCTACCTGCTCGGCGGCGACACGTTCTGGTCGTGGACCGCGCTCGTGGCCGGCGTCGCGGCCGGCGGCGTGATGCTCGTCGCGGGGCTGCGCGGCGGCGGGCTCGCGTTCGACCGGCGCGCGCCCGAGCTGCTCGCCTTCACCACGCGGCACTGAGCCCCGCTCGTGCGGGCCGCCCCGGGTCTGCGTACCCTGGAGGCATGGCCGATCTCGACCGCGGACCCGACACCGTCGGAGGCGGAACCGACACCCTCGATCGCGAACTCGAGAAGCTCCTCGAGGACTCGCAGCTCGAAGACGGCGACCACGAGCGCTTCTCGCACTACGTCCCGAAGAACAAGATCCTCGAATCCGCGCTCACCGGGAAGCCCGTGCGCGCCCTGTGCGGCAAGAAGTGGATCCCGGGCCGCGACCCGGAGAAGTTCCCCGTCTGCCCCGACTGCAAGCGCATCTACGAGCGGATGAAGGAGTAACCCTCCTCCCCTCCCCGGGCGGTAATCCGTCGCACATGCCACGGATTACGTGACGTGACCTCCTCGGATTGGCGGATTAGTCGACGCTGCCGGGATGGATCTCTCGCGTCCCTTCCGCGTCGCCGACGCTCGCGCGCACGGCCGTAGCCGTGCCTCCATCGATTCGCGCTACTTCGAGATGCCGTTCCACGGCATCCGTGCTCCTCGCGGCGCGCTCGATCTCGTCACCCGGTGCCGGGCGTTTGCCCTCAGGATGAGGTCGGATGCCGCCTTCACGGGATTGACCGCCGCGCAGCTGTGGGGCATGCCCCTGCCGATCGGCGCTGCGAACCTGGAGCGCTTGCACGTCTCGGTGCCTCACGGACGGCCCCGACCCCGCTCCCGTGGCGTGATCGGCAGTGAGCGAGCGGCGGACGTCGACGTGATCGACTTCGAGGGGATCCCGGTCCTCGGACCCGTCGCGACGTGGGCGTCGCTGGGCGCTTCGCTCGGCGTCCTGGACCTGGTCGCCGTCGGCGATCATCTCCTGGGAGATGCGCATCGCCCCGCGTTGGCGACGGCCGAGCAGCTCACCGAGGTCGCCCGGCGGAGAACCCGCGGTGCTCCGCGGCTGCGCCGTGCCGCGCCATGGATGAGGTTCGGGAGCGCCTCGCGGCCGGAGACGCTCTCGCGGGTGCTGCTCACCGCGGGCGGCATCCCCGAGCCCGACCTCAACTGCGCCATCCCGGGGACCTGGTTCACGGTCGACCTGGCGTGGCCCGCCGCACGATTCGGCATCGAATACCAAGGGCATCACCATGACTCCGCTGCGCAGCGGGCCGCCGACATCCGTCGCCAGGAGCTGATTCACGACGAGGGCTGGCTGCTGATGGAAGTGACCCGTGTCGACCTCTTCGACGCGCCGCTCGCCATGCTCGACCGCGTCGCCCGTCGCCTGAGCGAGCGCGGGATGCACGTGGCGCCGACTAATCCGCCAATCTGGGCGCTCCCGAGGCGGTAATCCGTGGCATGTGCGACGGATTACCGCAGGCGCGAGCGACGCGGGCTAGATGTAGACCGTCGGGATGATGGGCTCACCCCGCGAGAGACCGAACGCCGCGAAGGGGAGTTCCGCGATCGCGTGGGCGTGGTGCTCGCGGGCGGCGGCGACGCCGTCGGGGCCGGTGTGGGCGGCGTCGATCTCGCCGTCGGTGACGAGGTCGACGAGGAGTCCGCGGCCGGGCTTGGGCAGGGATTCGGGCTCTTCGACGTAGACGGTCTCTTCGACGGCGACGCCGTGGTCGAGGGAGCGCACCGGCACCTTGCGCCCGGCGACGGTCGCCTTGCCGTCGGAGCGCTTGCCGACGCCCGTCCAGGATCCGTCGGCGGCCTGGAACGAGACGAGCTTGTAGACCATCCCGGATGCGGGGGAGCCGGATCCGGTGACGACGGAGGTGCCGACGCCGTAGGAGTCGACGGGGGCGGCGCGGAGCGCGGCGATCGTGTACTCGTCGAGGTCGTTGGTGACGGTGATCTTCGTGTTGGTCGCGCCGAGGGCGTCGAGCTGCTCGCGGGCCGCCGCGACGACGACGCCGAGGTCGCCCGAGTCGATGCGGATGGCGCCGAGTTCCCGCCCGGCGACCCGGACGGCCGTCTCGATGCCCTGCTCGATGTCGTACGTGTCCACCAGGAGGGTGGTGCCCGGACCCATCGCCTCCACCTGGGCGCGGAAGGCTTCCTCTTCCGAGTCGTGCAGGAGCGTGAATGCGTGGGCTGCGGTGCCCATCGTCGGCACCCCCCACGTGCGGCCGGCTTCGAGGTTGGAGGTGGCGCTGAATCCGGCGATGTAGGCCGCGCGGGCGGCGGCGACGGCGGAGCGCTCGCCGGTGCGGCGGGATCCCATCTCGGCGAGGGGCCGGCCGTCGGCGGCGGAGACCATGCGGGCGGCGGCGGAGGCGACGGCGGAGTCGTAGTTGTAGACGCTCAGGGCGAGGGTCTCGAGGACGACGGCTTCGGCGAAGGTGCCTTCGACGATGAGGATGGGCGACCCGGGGAAGTACAGTTCGCCTTCGTGGTAGCCGGTGATCTTGCCGGTGAAGCGGTAGTCGGCGAGCCAGTCGAGGGTGTCGGTGGAGACGACGCCGGCGTCCCGCAGCCAGGCGAGTTCGGCATCCCCGAAGCGGTAGTCGGCGAGTTCGTCGAGGAAGCGGCCGGTGCCGGCGACGACGCCGTAGCGGCGGCCCTGGGGGAGTCGGCGGGCGAACAGCTCGAACACGCAGTTGCGGTGGGCGGTGCCGTCGCGCAGCGCCGCATCGACCATCGTGAGTTCGTAGCGGTCGGTGAGGAGCGCGCTCGTCATGTCTCGACCCTATCCGCGCACCCGAGCCCGCACCCCGCCCCCGCCGCGCCCCACACCGCTCCACCCCGCACCCCACCCGGCCGCGCTCGGGCCGCTCGCCTAGAATCGGCGGGTGTTCGAGCCGCGTTCCGTGACCGCGTTCCGGGTCACCGGTGCGACCCTCGACCCGGTGTCGGGGGAGGCGCGATTCGACTTCGTGCTCGACGGCCCCGCGCCGGAGCGGTTCACCGAGGTGGTGCGCTTCACGGTGCCCGACCAGGGGGTGCCCGCCGACGACGTCGCGACCGCGGAGCGCGTGCTGCCGGTGCTCGCCGCCGCGCTCGGCATCTCGTACTTCAAGGCCGCCGCGCCGCCGCGGTTCGAGGTCGCCGTCCCGGGGCTCACCGCGGAGGCGGTCGACTACCTGCGCCTTCTGGTGCGCGAGGGGCTCGCCGAGTTCGCCTACCGGGCGGGACTTCCGGGCCTGCTCGAGCCGGAGTTCGTCGCCGACACCGTCCCGGCGGCCGCGACGGCGACCGCCCCGCAGGGCGACCCGCTCGTGCCGATCGGCGGCGGCAAGGACTCGGTCGTGACGGTCGAGTCGCTCGTCGCCGCGGGCCTCGACCCCGTGCAGTTCGCGGTCAACCCGAACCGGATCATCCGCCGCGTCGCCGAGGTCGCCGGCCGCCGCCTCGTCACGGCGACCCGCACGATCGACCCGCGTCTGCTCGAGCTCAACGCCGCGGGCGCGCTCAACGGGCACGTGCCGGTGACGGCCTTCAACTCGCTCATCGCGATCACCCAGGCGGCGCTGCTCGGGCTCGGGCCGGTGGTGATGTCGAACGAGAGTTCCGCATCCGACCCGACCCTCACCTGGGACGGGAAGCCGGTCAACCACCAGTGGTCGAAGGGTCTCGACGCGGAGCGCGCGCTGATCGGGATGCTCCGCGCCCAGGCCGGGCTGTCCGACGCCTACTTCTCGCTCCTGCGCCCGTTCTCGGAGCTCCGCATCGCCCGCGGCTTCGCCCGCCTCACCGCGTACGACGCCGCGATCGTGTCGTGCAACCGGGCGTTCCGCATCGCGGGCGCCGAGCCGACGTGGTGCGGCGACTGCCCCAAGTGCCGCTTCGTGTTCCTCGCCTTCGCGCCCTACATGGAACCCGAGCGACTGGCGGGCATCGTCGGCGCCGACCTGTTCGCGGATGCCGCCCAGACCCCCGGATTCCGGGAGCTGATCGGCCTCGACGCCCACAAGCCGTTCGAGTGCGTCGGCGAGGAGGCGGAGTCGTCGCTCGCAGTCGGCCTGGTCGCGCGCAGCGACGCGTGGCTCGGGCGCCCGGTGATCGCGGCGCTCATCGCGGAGGCGCCGGAGCTGCGCGACGGCGACGCGGCGCTCGAGGCCCAGGTGTTCGGGGATGCCGACGCCGTCGACCTGCCCGACCCGTACGAGACGGCGCGGTTCGCCCTTGTCTGACCCCCGGCCCACCTCTCCGCCCGCGGTGCCCGACGTCGCCGGCAAGCGGGTGCTGCTGCTCGGCACGGGTCGCGAGATCGTCTCCTTCGCCCGGGCGGTGGTGGAGGTGGCCGCGGCGGTCGTCGCCGTCGACGGACGCGACGGCGACTCGGCCCGGGCCTGGCGCGAGGAGTGGGGGGAGCGCATCCCCCTGGTCATCGCGGAGCGCACCGAGGGCTTCGCCGGCGAGGTGGATGTCGCGGTGAGTTCTCCCGGCATCCCGCCGCATTCGCCGCTGCGCGCCGATCTGCTGGCGCTCGGCATCCCGGTGACGATGCCGACGGATCTGTGGCTGCGCGCGAACGCGGAGCGCACGACGGCGGTGACCGGCAGCAAGGGGAAGAGCACGACGACGTCGCTCATCCACGCGCTGTTGCGGGCGCACGGCGTGGACGCCTCTCTCGGCGGCAACATCGGGATCGGCGTGTGGTCGCTGCCGCAGGCCGAGCGGTTCGCGGTGGAGTTGTCGAGCCAGCAGGCGAGCACGGTGTCGCGCTCCCCGGATGTCGCGGTGCTGACCGCGCTGTTCCCGGAGCACCTCGACTGGCACGGGGGCCTCGACGAGTACTACGCCGACAAGCTCAACCTGGTGGCGCACGGCGCCCGCCGGGTGGTCGTGAACGGTTCCGACCCGGTCCTCGTGCGCGAGCTGGCGGTGCGGCATCCGGAGATCGCAGCCGATTCGGTCGGCGCGCCGGGCGACCGGTGGCGGGTCGAGGGCGGCGCGGTGCTGCGCGACGGCGCGGTCGTCGTCCCGCCCGGCGCGAGCCCGCTGCGCGGCGACCACAATCTGCTCAACCTCGCGCTCGCGCTCGCCGCGGTGGAGGCGTCGGGCGTCGCGGTCGACCCCGCCGCGGTGGCCGTGGCGCTCGCGGACTTCGCCCCGCTCGAGCACCGGCTGGAGGAGATCCCGGAGGGCGCGCTCACCTTCGTCGACGACTCGCTCTCGACGGCGCCCCAGGCGGTCGTGCGCGCGCTCGACGCCTACGCCGGGCGACCCGTGGTGCTGCTGCTCGGCGGCCACGACCGCGGCGTCGACTACTCCCCGCTCGCCGAGCGCCTCGCCGCCGACCCGCCCGTCGCGCTCGTCGGCCTCCCCGGGAGCGGCGCCGACGTCCTCGCCCGGGTCGCGCCCGCCGGCATCCCGGCCGAGACGGCGGAGGACATGACGGATGCCGTCCGCCGCGCCCGCGCGCACCTGCCGGAGGGCGGCGTCGTGCTGCTGTCGCCCGCGGCGCCGAGTTACGGCATCTACGCCGACTACCGCGAGCGGGCCGCCGACTTCCGCCGGGCCGTCGCCGCGACGGCCGCCGATAAGCTCGACGGGTGACTTCGCGCGCCGACGGCAGGACCCCGGACCAGCTCCGACTCATCACGATCGAGCGGGGATGGAGCGCCCAGGCCGAAGGCAGCGCGCTCATCTCGTTCGGCAACACGAAGGTGCTGTGCACGGCATCCTTCACCAACGGCGTGCCGCGCTGGCTCACCGGCAAGGGCAAGGGCTGGGTCACCGCGGAGTACGCGATGCTCCCGCGCGCGACCAACGAGCGCAACGACCGGGAGAGCGTGAAGGGCCGTATCGGCGGCCGCACCCACGAGATCTCGCGCCTCATCGGCCGGTCGCTGCGCGCCGTCGTCGACACCAAGGCGCTCGGCGAGAACACCATCGTCGTCGACTGCGACGTGCTCCAGGCCGACGGCGGCACCCGCACCGCCGCGATCACCGGCGCCTACGTCGCCCTCGCCGACTCGATCGAGTGGGGCCGCGAGCGCGGCTTCGTCGGCAAGAACGCGAAGGCCCTCTTCGACTCGGTCGCGGCCGTGAGCGTCGGCATCATCGACGGCGAGCCGTTGCTCGACCTGCAGTACACCGAGGATGTGCGCGCCGAGACCGACATGAACGTCGTGATGACCGGCCGCGGGCTCTTCGTCGAGGTGCAGGGCACCGCCGAGGGTGCGCCGTTCGACAAGCGCGAGCTCGACGCCCTCCTCGCCCTCGCCGAGTCCGGCACCGCCGAGCTCGCCCGCATCCAGGCCGCCGCGCTGGGCGCATGACCACGTTCGTCCTCGCGACCCACAACGCGCACAAGGTCGCGGAGCTGCGGCGCATCCTCGGCGATGCGCTGGGCCCGCACGAGCTCGTCGGGTACGAGGGCCCCGCACCCATCGAGGACGGCGACTCGTTCGAGGAGAACGCCCTCATCAAGGCCCGCGCGGCCTACCTGGAGACGGGGAGGCCGTCGCTGGCCGACGATTCCGGCATCTGCGTCGACGCCCTCGACGGGGCCCCGGGCATCGACTCGGCGCACTACTCGGGCAGCCGCGACGACGACGCCAACCTGCGCCAGTTGCTCGCCAACCTGGTCGACGCCCCCGACCGTTCGGCGCGCTTCGTGTGCGTCGCGGCGCTCGTCGACGGCGACGGACCCGAGGGCGAGGTCGTCGTGCGCGGCGAGTGGCCCGGCACGGTGCTCGTCGCGCCCGCGGGGGAGGGCGGCTTCGGCTACGACCCGATCTTCCGGCCCGAGGGCGAGACGCGCAGCGCCGCCGAACTCTCCGCCGAGGAGAAGGATGCCGACAGCCACCGTTCCCGCGCCTTCCGCGCCCTCGCCGAGGTTCTGCGCGAGCGCCACGGCTGAGCGCTCCGGCTGGGCCGCCCGGCTGAGTCCGATCATCATTCCCGACTAGCGGGTCCGGGGCCCGTTCCCGGCCCGCCGCGGGAAGAATGGATGCCATGGGGCACGACCACGGGCACGATCACGGCGCGTCGACGCGCGGCCGGCTCGCGATCGCGTTCGCCATCGTCGCCGTCGTGCTCGTCGCCGAGATCGTCGGCGCGGCGCTCTCCGGGTCGCTCGCGCTGCTGGCGGATGCCGGCCACATGTCGAGCGACGCGATCGGCCTGCTCGTCGCGCTCATCGCCTCCGTCTGGGCGACCCGCCCGGCGACCGACCGGCACACGTTCGGGTTCCGCCGGGTCGAGGTGCTCGGGGCGCTCGTCAACGGCGTGCTGTTGACCGTCGTCGCGGTCGTCGTCGCCATCGAGGCGGTGCGCCGCCTGCTCGAGCCGGCCGAGCATCCGCCCCTCGCCGTGCCGATGCTCGTCGTCGCGGGCGTCGGCCTCGTCGCCAACGTCGCCGCCTACCTCGTGCTGCGCGGCGGCGACCGCCGGTCGCTCAACCTGCGCGGCGCGACCCTCGAGGTGCTCGGCGACCTCTTCGGCTCGATCGCCGCCGTGATCGCGGGCGTCGTGCTGCTGCTCACCGGATTCGCCGCCGCCGACGCGATCGCCTCGCTCGTCATCGCGGCCCTCATCGTCCCGCGTGCCGCGCTGCTGCTGCGGGATGTCATGCGCGTGCTCACCGAGTCGGCGCCGCGCGAGACCGACGTCGCCCTCATCCGCGAGCACCTGCTCGAGACCCCCGGCGTCGTCGCCGTGCACGACGTACACGTCTGGGCGATCACCTCCGGCGCCCCCGTCTTCACCGCGCATGTCGAGTGCGAGCCCGCCGTGTTCGAGCGCGGCGACACCGGCGCGATGCTCGAGCGGCTCGGTGCGTGCCTGCACGGCCACTTCGACGTCGAGCACTCCACCTTCCAGCTGGAACCCGCCGGCCATTCCGAACGCGAGGAGCCCGCCCATCGCTGAGCAGTCGCCCGGCACCCTGTCGACGGTCGCCGAGAACTATCTGAAGGCCATCTACTCGCACACCGAGTGGCAGCCGGAGCCGATGACGTCGACCCAGCTCGCGACGCGGCTCGGGCTCGTGCCCTCGTCGATCACCGAGATGGTGCGCAAGCTCACGCGCCAGGGCCTCGTCGAGCACCAGCGCTACGGATCCATCGTGCTCACCGAGCAGGGCCGCGCGGAGGCGCTGCGGATGGTGCGCCGCCACCGGCTCATCGAGACGTGGCTCGTGCGCGAGTTCGGCTACTCGTGGGACGAGGTGCACGACGAGGCGGAGATCCTCGAGCACGCGCTCTCCGACCGGCTGCTGGATGCCATCGACGCGCGACTCGGCCACCCGACGGCCGACCCGCACGGCGACCCCATCCCCGCGGCGGACGGCACGGTGCCGCGGCTCGACGGGGTGCTCGCCCGGGCGCTCGAGCCCGGGCAGCGCGGACGCGTCGTGCGCATCAGCGACCGCGATCCCGAGGTGCTGCGCCGCCTCACCGCCGACGGCGTCGGGGTGGGCTCGGAGCTCGCGGCGGGGGAACTCGACGACGAGCTCGCGGCGCACGTCTGGGTGACTCTGCACCGGTAGCGTCTGCTAGATTTTTCGGGCCACCGAAATGTTCGGTCGACCGAAAGATCCACGATGACCTCGTCGCTGACGACGCCGCGGCGTTCGCGCTCGCTCCTGCCCCTGCTCGGGCCCGCCATGGTCGCGGGCGTGGCCTACCTCGACCCCGGCAACGTGGCGAGCAACATGAGTGCCGGAGCCGCCTACGGCTACCTGCTCGTCTGGGTGGTCGTGCTCGGCAACGCGATGGCGTGGCTCATCCAGTACCTGTCGGCGAAGCTCGGCTTCGTCACCGGGGAGAGCCTGCCCGGCGTGCTCGGGCGGCGGTTCAGGTCCCGCGCCGCGCGCTACGCGTACTGGGTGCAGGCGGAACTCGTCGCCATGGCGACCGACGTCGCCGAGGTGCTCGGCGGGGCGATCGCGCTCAACCTGCTGTTCGGGCTGCCGCTCATCGTCGGCGGCATCATCACCGGCGTCGTGTCGATGCTGCTGCTCCTGCTGCACAACCGCCGGGGATCGCAGCCGTTCGAGCGCGTCATCACCGGACTCGTCGTCATCATCGCCGTCGGATTCTGCGCCGGCATCCTGTTCGCGCCGGTCGACGGCGCGGAGGTGATCGGCGGGCTCGCACCGCGGTTCGCCGACTCGGGGTCGGTGCTGCTCGCCGCGTCGATCCTCGGTGCGACGGTCATGCCGCACGCGATCTACGCGCACTCCGCACTCACCCGCGACCGGTTCGGGCGCATCGCCGCGGGCGCCGAGCAGCGCACGGTGCTGCGCGCGACCCGCATCGACGTGACCGTCGCGCTCGTCATCGCCGGCACCGTGAACGTCGTCATCCTGTTGCTCGCCGCCGCGACGCTGCAGGGCGTCGAGGGCACCGACACCCTCGAGGGGGCGCACGCCGCGATCGGGGATGCCCTGGGTCCCGTCGTCGCGACGCTGTTCGCCGTCGGGCTGCTCGCCTCCGGCCTCGCCTCGACGAGCGTCGGCGCCTACGCGGGCGCGGAGATCATGCGCGGGCTGCTCAAGGTGCAGATCCCGCTCGTCGTGCGCCGGATCGTGACCCTCATCCCGGCGCTGCTCATCCTTCTCGTGGGGGTCGACCCGACGTTCGCGCTCGTCATGAGCCAGGTCGTGCTGTCGTTCGGCATCCCGTTCGCGCTCGTGCCGCTCGTGCGGCTCACCATGCGGCGCGACCTGCTCGGTGAGGCGGCCAACCGCTGGTGGACGACGGCTCTCGCGATCGTCGCGGCGGTGCTCCTCATCGCCCTCAACGCGACCCTGCTCTCCCTCGTCGCCATCGGCGGGTGACCCTCGCAGGTCGAGCAGCCCGCGGGGGGACGGTTACGCCTTGGGGCGGCCGGACTGACCGTCTTCGAAGATGTCGGCGATCGCCTCGGAGTCGTTGAGCGGCTGGTCGAGCCCGAGCTTGCGGGCCTTGCGCGCCTTGAGCACCGACTTCACGTAGTGGAACGCGGTCGGCACGATCGCGAGCAGCACCGCGCAGATGAGGATGACGTCGATGTACTCGGTCACGAAGTCGGCGAGCGGCGGGATGAACCCGAGCAGGAAGCCGGCGAAGGTGAGCCCCGCACCCCAGATGAGCGCGCCGACGCCGTTGTAGAGCGAGTAGCGGCGATAGTTCATGTGCCCGACGCCCGCGGCGATCGGGGTGAAGGTGCGCACGACGGGGACGAAGCGCGCGAGCACGACCGCGAGGGGGCCGAAGCGCTCGAAGAACTTGTTGGTGCGCACGACGTTCTCCTTCGAGAACAGGCCGCTCTCGCGCCGCTCGAAGATGCGTGGACCTGCCTTGTGCCCGATCAGATAGCCCACTTCTCCGCCGACGAAGGCGGCGACCGCGATCGACAGACACACGATCCAGATCGGGATGAGGATGCCGTTCTGGCTCGCCGTCATCGTCCCGGTGAAGGTGAGCAGCCCGGTGATCACGAGCAGGGTGTCGCCCGGGAGGATGAAGCCGACGAGCAGCGCCGTCTCCGAGAAGATGATGAGGCAGACCACGAGCAGGGCCCAGGGTCCGGCGGCCCGGATGATCTCACCGGGGTCGAGCCACGGGATGAGTCCGGCGGCCACGGCGGGAAGTGTGCTGAGCAAGAAGGGCTCCAGTCGTCGGTCGCGGGGGTGTCGCGATCGGCGGATACGTACTGGTCAGCGTAGCGGGCGCGGCTGAGCATGGGCCGGGGGTCTTCCCCCGGATCGCGCGGGCCGGCGTCAGCGCACGCGGCGGATGAGCACGGCGACATCCTCGAGGTGCGCGTGCTCGCCGGCGGGGCTCGACCCGTGCCGGGTGCGGTGCTCCGCGACGACGACCTCCCAGTCGTCGCCGAGCGCGAGGGCCGCGACCTCGCCGTCGGCGTCGAGCAGCTTCTCCCGGTCGTGGTGGTGGTCGTCGCTCCAGGGCGGCGGGGCGGCGTGCGACACGATCGCGAGGTGACCGCCCGGCGCGATCGCGACGGCGGCCCGGCGCAGGATGTCGGTGCGCGCCAGCTCCTCGCGCGAGTGGAAGAAGGATGCCGTCACGAGGTCGTAGGGTCCGTCCGGTTCCCACGAGGTGAGGTCGTGCGCCTCGAACCGGGTGCGCTCGTCGACGCCGGCTTCGATGGCGGCGCCGCGCGCGCGGATCACCGCGGTGGGGGAGATGTCGACGCCGGTGACGTGCCACCCCTGGCGGGCGAGCCAGAGGGCATCCCCGCCCTCTCCGCAGCCGAGGTCGAGGGCGCGTCCGGGCGGCAGTGCTCCGACGAGGTCGACGAGGGTCGCGTTCGGCTCGCCCGACCAGCGCTGCGACGACTCGGCGTAGCGGAACTCCCACGCGTCGGCGGGGGTGAGGGGATGGGGGGAACTCACGAGGCCGAGCCTAGGCGCCCGATAGCCTCGCGCGTATGAGGATTCGTGCGGCACGGCTGGCCGGGCCCCTGGTCGCGGTGGTCGTGCTGGCGGGCTGCGCGACCGACATCCATGCGCTCGCCGACGAGATGCGGCCGGTGGTGACCGACCTCGTGCAGCTCGTCGAAGAAGGGCCGGTCCCCGACGACCTCTATCTGTCCGAGACGGACCGCGGGTGCGGTGACGACCGACAGCGCCACTACTCCGAGCGGATCCGGCGCGAGGACGTGCCGAACGGAGTGAACGGGTACACCGTGGACACCCTCACCGACGCCGTGCGGGACCGACTCGTGCTGCCCGGGTGGACGACGACCGAGACCGACCTCACCGAGACGTCGCCGCACTTCTCCGACGAGTTCCGGAGCACCGTGTTCGAGGCGGTTCCCGACGGCGGTGGAGCCGAGCTCAGGGTGGCGGTCTGGGGTGATGCGGGCGGGCCGATGGCGCTCACGATCAACGTGCGCACCGAATGTGCGCCCGGTGGGCCCACCGACTGAGCCGAGTGCGGGAGGGGGGACTTGAACCCCCACGCTCGAGAGCACAGGAACCTAAATCCTGCGTGTCTGCCAGTTTCACCACTCCCGCGGGCGCGGCCAGTCTACGGCCGGCCGATCCCCGCCCGGAGGAGCAGACTGGGGCGATGGATCCCGTCGACGCGCTCACCGAGATCGCGTACCTGCTCGAGCGCGAGCGCTCCTCGCGCTACAAGTCGAAGGCGTTCCGCACCGCGGGGGATGCGATCGCCTCGCTCGACCCCGCCATTCTCGCCGACCCGATCCGGCTCAAGGCGGTGCCGGGGATCGGGGAGTCGACCTTCAAGGTGATCCGCCAGGCGCTCGCCGGCGAGGTGCCCGACTACCTGCGCGACCTGCGCGAGCGGAACGGCCCGAAGCCGACCGAGTTGCGCGGGAAGTTGCGCGGCGACCTGCACGCCCACTCCGAGTGGAGCGACGGCACGACGTCGATCGACCTCATGGTCGCGGCGGCGCTGCGGCTCGGGCACTCCTACCTCGCGCTCACCGACCACTCGCCGCGGCTCACGATCGCGCGCGGGCTCTCGGCCGAACGGCTCGGGGAGCAGCTCGGCGTCGTCGCCGGGTTCCGCGACGACCGGTTCCGGCTGCTCACCGGCATCGAGGTCGACATCCTCGAGGACGGCACGCTCGATCAGACGCCGGACCTGCTCGGCCGGCTCGACGTCGTCGTCGCGAGCGTGCACTCCAAGCTCAAGTCGGATCCGCGGGAGATGACGAAGCGGATGCTCGGGGCGATCCGCGATCCGCACACCGACGTGCTCGGGCACGTGACGGGGCGGCTCGTCGAAGGCTCGCGCGGCACGCGGCCCGGCTCGACGTTCGACGCGGCGGCGGTGTTCGAGGCGTGCGCCGAGCACGGCGTCGCCGTCGAGATCAACTCGCGCCCCGAGCGACAGGATCCGCCGGACGAGCTCATCTCGCTCGCTCTCGAGAAGGGGTGCCTGTTCTCGATCGACTCCGACGCGCACGCGCCCGGGCAGCTCTCGCTGCTCGACTACGGCGCCGAGCGGGCGGAGCGGCTGGGGGTGCCGGCGGAGCGCATCGTCACGACGTGGCCGCTCGACGACCTGCTCGCCTGGACGGGCCGGGAGCGCTAGCCGCGCGGCGGGGTGACGCGCGGGCCGAGCAGCACCGCCCACATCCACGCCGCCGCCGTCTCGACCGGCGGACGCGGGTCGCGGGTGAGCCAAGATTCGAGCACCGCGAGCACCGATCCGGAGAGTCCCGCGGCGAGCACGTCGGGCGGCACGTCGCCGAACGCGTCGCCGTGCGAGGTCGCGACGGCGTCGATGACGATCGTGCGGATGCGCGCCCCGAGCCGCGCGACGGCGATCGGCGAGCCGTGGTCGCCGAACACGCGCGCGTAGACGGCGGCGTTGTCTTCGACGTGCCGGAGGTAGTCGAGCAGGATGCCCGGCGGTTCGGGGGTGATCTCGAAGTCGCCGGGGAGGTCGGAGCCCGCCTCCTCGACGACGGCGTCGAGGGCGTCGGCCAGCAGCGTGTCCTTGTCGGCGTAGTGCTGGTAGAAGCTGCTGCGGTTGACGCCCGCGCGCTCGGCGATGTCGGCGATCGAGATCTCGTCGAGTTCGCGCTCCCGGGCGAGCTCGAACAGCGCCTCCTGGAGGCTGCGTCGGGTTCTCGCGATCCGGGGATCCATGAGCCGATTGTCTCAGGAACGTGTCGGAAAGCTGCGAGTTCTCCGACAGTCGTCCATTTTCCGACAACTGTTGGATAGTCTCGATTCAGCCCGACGACGTGCATCCCTTGTCATCCCCGTCGAAAGGCCGATTGTGGCTCGACTGCTCGCCCGTCTCGGTGGCTTCTCCGCCCGCCGCCCCTGGCTCGTCATCATCACCTGGGTCGTCGCGCTCGCCGTGGCGGGAGGCGCGTACCTGATCGCCGGCGGCAAGCTCGCGAGCGGCTTCAGCATCCCGAACACGACCACGCAGCAGGTGACCGATCGGCTCGCGGAGAAGATCGACGGCGTCGGCGGTGCGGTCGGCACCGTCGTGTTCCAGACCGAGGACGGCTCGCCGTTCACCGACGAGCAGCGTCAGGCGATCGCGGATGCCATCGACGAGGTCTCGGACTACCCGCACGTCGCCCGCGTCGTCGACCCGTTCGCGACCGCCGACGAGCTCGCCGAGCAGGAGCAGAAGCTCGCCGACGCCCGCCAGGAGATCGAGGACGGCCGCCAGAAGATCGAAGACGGCCGCCAGGAGATCGCCGACGGCTGGGAGCAGGTGACCGACGGGCGCAAGAAGATCGCCGACGGTCGCAAGCAGGTGGCCGACGGGCGCAAGAAGATCGCCGACGGCCGCGCGCAGGTCGCCGACGGCCGCCGGCAGCTCGACGCGGCGCAGAAGCAGGTCGACGCAGGCCAGAAGGAACTGGATGCCGCCCGGGCCGAGGCCGAGGAGGCCGGCGTCATCGACGTGGTCGGCCCGCAGCTCGACGCGCAGCAGAAGGAGCTCGACGCCGCGCAGGCCCAGATCGACGCCAAGCGCGCCGCCCTCCGTCAGGCCGCCGCCGAGCTCGACCGGGGTGCGCGCGAGCTCGACCAGGCCGAGAAGGACCTCGACCGGGCCGAGAAGGACCTCGCCCAGGCCGTCACGGACCTCGAGCAGGGTGAGAAGGACCTCGACCAGGCCGTCATCGACCTCGAGGAGGGCGAGCGCAAGCTCGAGCTCGGCGCCGCCCTGTTCGAGCACGCCCGGGAGATCGTCACGGTCTCCCGCAGCGGCTCGACCGCGCTCGGTGCCGTCGTCTTCGACCTCACGCTCTTCGACCTCGACCCGAACGACCGCACCGCCGTCGCGGACGCCCTCGTCGACGCCCACATCCCGGGCGTCACCCTGGAGTTCTCGAGCGAGCTGGTCGCCTCCCTCGCGGGCGTCTTCGGCGTCGGCGAGGCGGCCGGCGTGCTCATCGCCTTCATCGTGCTGATCATCGTGTTCGGCGCGCTCCTGCCCGCCGTGCTGCCGCTCGTCTCGTCGGTCATCGGCGTCGGCGTGGGCGTCGCCGGGTCGCTCGCCTTCTCGGGCGTCATCGAGATGGCGTCGGTCACGCCCGTGCTCGGCGTCATGCTCGGCCTCGCGGTCGGCATCGACTACACGCTCTTCATCATCAACCGCCATCGCCGGCAGCTGCGCGAGGGCGTCGCCCTGAAGGACTCGATCCCGCTCGCCAACGGCACCGCCGGCAACGCCGTCGTGTTCGCGGGCTCGACCGTGTTCATCGCGCTGCTCGCGCTCAACATCACCGGTATCCCGTTCCTCGGCGTCATGGGCACCGTCGCCGCGATCTGCGTGCTCGTCGCCGTGCTCGTCGCGATCACCCTCGCGCCGGCGCTGCTGTCGCTCGTCGGCCTCCGCGTGCTGCCGCGCAAGCAACGCGCCGCGATCGGTCAGGCGGCGCTCGTCGCGCCCACCCCGAAGGCGATGCCGACGTGGCGCGCCGTCGTGTCGGCGGTGCTCGCCATCGGTGTGCTGCTCGTCGCCGCGATCCCCGCGCTCTCGCTGCGCCTCAACCTGCCCGACGGCGGCAGCGAGTCGCCCGACTCGACCGAGTACAAGGCGTACACCGCCGTCGCCGAGGAGTTCGGCGCGGGCCGCAACGGCACCCTCGTGGTCACCGCCGAGCCGGCCACGGCCGTGGACCCGGATGACGAGGACGCGGTCATGGAACTCCAGGTCGAGGTCTCCGACCTCCTTGTCGGGGTCGACGGCATCTCGGCGATCGCCCCGGTCGGCGTCTCCGACGACGGCGAACTGCTCGCGTTCCAGATCATCCCCGTCGACGGCCCGACGACCGAGAGCACCGAGAAGCTCGTGCACGCGCTGCGCGCCCTGTCGCCCGTGCAGACGGAGCTCGGAACCACCGTGCTCGGCGTCGCCGGCCAGGCCGCCGCGAACATCGACATCTCCGAGGCCCTCGCCGAGGCGCTGCCCGTCTACCTCGCCGTCGTCATCGGCCTGTCGGTGCTCATCATGATCGTCGTGTTCCGGTCGCTGCTCGTGCCGATCATCGCGACCGGCGGATTCCTGCTGTCCTACTTCGCCGCCCTCGGCGCGGTCACCGCGATCTACCAGTGGGGCTGGCTGAGCGAGGTGTTCGGGGTGCACCACCCCGGCCCGGTGCTCAACTTCGCGCCTGTCATCCTCGTCGGCGTGCTCTTCGGGCTCGCGATGGACTACCAGCTGTTCATCGCGTCCGGGATGCGCGAGGCGTTCGTGCACGGCACCCCGGCGCGCGTCGCGGTCGGCGTGGGCGTGCAGGGCGCCCGGGCGGTCGTCATCGCCGCGGCGATCATCATGATCTCGGTGTTCGGCGGCTTCGTCTTCAGCCACCTCGCGATGATCCGCCCGCTCGGCTTCGGCCTCGCCGTCGGCGTGCTGTTCGACGCGTTCGTCGTGCGCCTGCTGCTCATGCCCGCGCTCATGCACCTGCTCGGCCGCGCGGCCTGGTGGATGCCGAAGTGGCTCGACCGCATCCTCCCCGATGTCGACGTCGAGGGCGCCTCGCTCGAGCGTCCCGCGCTGCCGGCCGGCACCCACGCGGTGCGTCCTGCGGCACGTCGCGCCCTCGCCACCCCCGCCCCCGAGAAGGAGCGCGCGGGCACCACCTCCTAGCCCCGCCTCCCCTACCCCCCCCCCACATCCCCTACCCCCACCCCCCCAACAGCCGAGTCGCGGACTTCCGCCAGATTTCTCCCTGATTTCTGGCGGAAGTCCGCGACTCGACGGGTATCGGGGCGGGGAGGGTCAGCGGTGGAGGCGGACCGTGTGGTGCACGGTGCCGTGGGGTCCCGTCGCGGTGACCGTGTAGATCTCGCTCTTCTCGGAGCACTGGAACCAGATCGCGAACGACCCGCTCGTCGGCACCTCGGCGTAGGGCGCCTGCTGGGCGTTCTGGGTCGCGATCCCGATCCAGGCGCGGTCGGCGTTGCGGGTCTTCCACGTGAACGTGACCCCGCGGGAGTCGTTCTCGTCCGCGCATCCGACGTCGGTGCCGTTCTTCGGCGAGAACGACGTGAACGCGGGCTTCGGGCTCGGCGGAGCCGGGGCGGGAGCGGGCGCCGGGGGAGCCGAGGGGGCGGGAGCCGGGGCGGGCGTGCTCGGCGCGGGCTCGGGCTCGGGGGTCGGCACGGCCTCGGGCGTGGCCTCGGGCTCGGGCGTCTCGACGGTCTCGGGCGCGGGGGAGGCGGCGATCTCGGGCTGTGCGGGTGCGGGCTGCGCCGCGGCGGTGAGCCCGGCGAGCAGCACCGCGATGGCGATGAGCGCAGCGAGGATTCTCTCGTGCTAAAACTACGATGCGTAGTCAGGTCGAGAGTAGGGATGCCGCCCCCGCCGGGGAACGGTCAGGAACTGCCACGGCAGAAGGCTGCCGCGCGCCGCTCACATGATCGGCTTGACGCCCTTCCGGGCCGCGTACGCGCGGGCGAGACCGATGTAGCGGAGCAGGCCCGAGAACGGCAGCTGGGTGGGCCAGTCGTCGCTGCGGAAGTAGGCGTCGGTGCCGCCGTCGACGAAGAGCACGGTGCCGGCCATGAAGCCCGACGCCGGTCCGAGCAGGAACATCACGGCCTCGGCGACCTCGTCGGCCTGGCCGTGGCGGCCCACCGGGATCGGGAACGCCTCGATCGCGCCGCGCTGGTGCGGGTCGGCGAGCTGCGCCTCCACCATCGGGGTGAAGATCGCGCCGGGCGCGACGACGTTGATGCGGATGCCGGCCTCCGCCCACTCGGGCAGCACGGCCGTGCGGCGCACCCAGCGGGTGACCGCGATCTTGGAGCCCGCGTAGACCATCGCCGAGGCGTTGTCGCGGAAGATCTTCGTCGACGAGATCGCCTTGTCGGCGTTCCCGGCGAGGAACGCCTTCACGGTGCCCTTCGGCACCATCGGGGTCGTCGTCGTGGCGTTCGAGCCGAACACGACGACGCGCGCCTCGCCCGCCGCCGCGAAGGCCTCGTGCCATCCGGTGACGAGGTCGACGACGCCGAAGTAGTTCACCTGCGCGATGAGCTTCTCGCGGCCCGGGTGCGGCCCGAGACCCGCGGCGAGCACGGCGCCGTCGAGCTTGCCGCCCGAGCGCTTGAGCACCTCGCGCACCGCGGTGGCGCGGCCCTCGGCGGTCGAGAGGTCGGCGACGATGTCGGCGTCCTTGAGGTCGATGCCGATGACGGTGTGGCCGGCCGCGCGCAGCTTCTCGGCGGAGGCCTTGCCCATTCCGGAGGCGGAACCGGTGACGGCGTAGGTGCTCATGGGGTGTCCTTTCGGGTGGTGCGGGCGTCGTCTTCGACGGCGTCGGCGTAGCGGTGCATCAGTCGGGTGAAGGTGGAGCGCTCGTCGTCGGTCCATCCGGCGAAGAGGCGCTGGGAGAGGCGGTCGCCCTCATCGTGCAGCACGGTCGCCGCGGCCACCCCCTGCGCGGTGAGGGCGATCCGGGTGGCGCGGGCGTCATCCGGATCCGGGGTGCGGGTGACGAGGCCCGCGGTGGCGAGGGTCTCCACGAGGCGGCTGGTCGCGGCGGGCGAGGTGCCGAGGGTCGCCGCGAGGGCGGACGGGCGCCGGGGTCCGTGCCAGGCGAGCAGGAAGATCGTGGTGACGGCGTGCGGCTCGTCGGGCACGCCCGCGGCCGCGGCGAACCGCGCGTGGTAGGCAGCCGACATCCACGTGGCAGTCACCCGCACGAGCGACTGGGTGACGTCCTCGCGGTACGGCGGGGGGCTCGGGGCCTCGCCCGCGGGCTCCGCGCTGTCGAGCTTGCGCGCCATCCTCCACCTACTTCCAATCTGGAAGTATATCGCGCGCCCCCTCAACTGCCGAGTCGCGGCCTTTCGCCGCGATTCCCGCAGGAATCAGGCGAAAGTCCGCGACTCGACGAAGAGGTGGTGGGGGGCGGAGGGGATGCCTACAGGCGCCCGTACTGCGCGACGACCGGGCACTCGAACACGCGCGGGGCCGAGCGGCCGACGGCGCTCATGTAACGCAGCACCGAGCGGTACGCCTCGACGAGCGTCGTCTCGGTGTAGGCGATGCCCTCACGGGAGCACACCTCGCGCACGAGCTTCTGCGCCGCCGCGAGGTGCGGGCGCGCCATGCTCGGGAACAGGTGGTGCTCGACCTGGAAGTTGAGCCCGCCCATGAGGATCGTCATCGGCCAACCGCCGCGGATGTTGCGCGACGAGAGCACCTGCTTGCGCAGGAAGTCGGGCTTCGCCTCCCGCGGGAAGAGCGTCATGCCGATGTGGTTGGGGGCGAACGAGGCGCCCATGTAGAAGCCGAACACGGCGAGCATGACGCCGAGGAAGGCGAACGCCATCCCGAGCGGCAGCAGCAGGAACAGGGGCACGACGACGGCCGCGGTGCGCGCGAGCAGCAGCGCGATCTCGACAGGCCGGTTGTCGACCTTGCCGGGACCGAAGGCGTGGATGAACGACTTCACGTGCAGGTTGACGCCCTCGAACGCGAGCAGCGGGAAGAAGAGCTTGCCCTGGTGGCGCGTGATGAACGCGCGGATGCCGCGGGCCTCGGCCGCGTCGGTGTCGACGAACGAGACGGTGTCGACCTCGATGTCGGGGTCCTTGCCGACGACGTTGGGGTTGCCGTGGTGACGGGTGTGCTTGTTCATCCACCACGAGTAGGAGAGTCCGACGACGCCCGACGCGAGCGCGCGGCCGAGACGGTCGTTGGCGCGGCCGGAGGTCAGCACCTGACGGTGGGACGCCTCGTGGCCGATGAACGCGACCTGCGTGAAGATGACGCCGAGCGCGCCGGCGATGAGCAACTGGAACCACGAGTCGCCGAGAAGGATGAACCCGGTGATCGCACCGCCGAAGGCGAGGGCGAGGATGCCGAGCATCGTGACGTAGAACGCGCGGCTGCGGGCGAGCAGCCCGCCCTCCTTGACGCGCGCGAGCAGGGGAGCGAATCCGGCCGGAGCGCCGGTACGAGGAGTGGTCGTGCGGATGGCGCCGGGTACGGAGAGAGAGGTCATGCGGCCTTCGAGTCGTGATTCGACTTCCCAGCCGGTGGAGTGAGCACTGCGCTCCGGATACTTGAGAACGCTATCGGCGATTCCTGGGGAATGGCTGGCGGCGCGTCGGTGCCTGGGGAGTTCAGCCCGCGAGGGCGGCGCGGATGAGCCGCACGGTCTCGTCGAGGGAGTCGGGGTCGACGAGCACGCTCCGATCGATGACGCCCTCCGCGGCCGTCCCCGCGACCAGTCGCTTGAGCGGGATCTCGAGTCGCTTGCCGGTGCGATTGCGCGGGATGCCGGGCACGAACACGACGCGGTCGGGCACGTGCCGCGGGGAGAGCTCGGTGCGGATCGATGCCCGCACCTCGGCGGTGAGGGCATCCCGGTCCGCATCGTCGGACGCGCGCACGACGAGGACGAGCACCCCCATCCCCTCGCCGTCCTCGAAGTGCAGCACGGCGCTGTCGAGGATGTCGGGGCGGGGATCGAGAAGTCCGTAGTACTCGGCGGTTCCGAGGCGCACTCCGCCGCGGTTGAGGGTGGCGTCGCTGCGGCCGGTGATGACCCACGTGCCGCGCTCGGTGTGCACGAGCCAGTCGCCGTGCCGCCAGCGCCCCGGGTAGTCCTCGAAGTACGCGGCGCGGTAGCGGGATCCGTCGACATCGCCCCAGAACCCGACGGGCATCGAGGGCATGGGGCGGCTCACGACGAGTTCGCCCGCCTCGCCGACGAGGGGGGTGCCGTCGGGGGCGAGCGCGTCGACGGCGATGCCGAGTGCGCGGCACGCCATCTCGCCGGCGTAGGCGGGGGTCAGCGGGCTACCGCCGACGAACGCGCTGCAGATGTCGGTGCCGCCCGACGTCGGCGCGAGCAGCAGCCCGGGGTTCACCGCGTCGTAGACCCACGCGGCCACGTCGGCGCCGAGCGGCGACCCGGAGGAGTTGATCTCGCGCAGCCGGCTGAGGTCCCACCGGTCGCCGGGACGCAGCCCCGCGCGCGCACACGCGCCGAGATAGGCGGCGCCCGTGCCGAGGAACGTGGCCCGCGTCTCGGCGAGGACCGCCCACTGCGACCACTCGCCGTCGAACGCCGGCCACCCGGGGTCGCCGTCGACGACGACCAGGCGCGCGCCGACGAGCAGCGTCGACACCTGGAGGTTCCACACCATCCACCCGGTCGTGGTGAACCAGAACGCGGTGTCGTCCGGGCCGAGGTCCATCTGCAGGGCGATCGCCTTGAGGTGCTCGACGAGGAGCCCGCCGTGCCCGTGCACGATCGCCTTCGGAGCGCCCGTCGTGCCCGAGGAGAAGAGCACGACGAGCGGATGCGCGAACGGCACGTGCTCGACGACCGGGTCGGCGGCGCTCGCCGTGAAGTCCGCCCACGGGGTGAACCCGTCGACGCGGGCGTCGCGGTCGAGGTAGGGCAGCAGCACCACGCGCGTCCCGGGCAGGGCGTCCGCGATCCGACGCACGTCGTCGAGGCGCGGGATGTCGCGGTCGCCCCAGCGGTATCCGTCGACCGCGATGAGCACGCGCGGCTCGAGCTGGCCGATGCGGTCGACGGCCGAGCGCGGCCCCATCTCCGGCGGGACGCAGCACCACGTCGCGCCGAGCGCCGCGGTGGCGAGCATGCCCGCGACGGCCTCGGGGGTGTTGGGCAGGTAGCCGGCGACGCGATCCCCGACGCCGACGCCCTCCGCCCGCAGCCCTTCCTGGATCGCGCCGACGAGGGCGAGCAGGTCGCGCGCGGACACGTCGCGGGTTCCGGTCGTCTGGCTGCGCGCCAGCAGCACCGTCTCGTCGCCGCGGGCGCGGAGCGCGTCGAGGATGAGTTCGGCGTAGTTGAGCCGGGCGCCCTCGAACCACCGGGCGCCGGGCATGGTCTCGTCAGCGAGCACGTGCCCGAACGGCTGCGACGAGCGGATGCCGAAGTGCTCCCAGATCGCGCGCCAGAAGTCTTCGAGGTTCTCGACCGACCACGCCCAGGCGTCCTCGTAGTCGGCGAACCGGCGGCCGATGCGCTCCTCGACCTCGCCGAGGAAGCGGCCGAGCCGGGTCGCGGTGCGCGCGTCGGCCGGGGGAGTCCACAGCACGTCGCCCGGGCGGACGCGCGTCATCCCTCCGCTCCGGAGCGCCAGGCCGCGACGAGTTCGCCGAGCGAGTCGACGACGAACGGGCGCGCGCCCGGGTCGAGGACGAGGGCGTCGGCACGGCTCGACGTGCCGGTCGTGACGAGTACCGACGGGGCGCCCGCGGCGGCGGCCATGGCGGATTCGAGGGCGACGTCATCCCCCACCACGAGCACCTCCTCCGCAGCGACCCCGAGCTTGCGCGCGATCGTCGCCATCGCCGAGGCGGAGGGCTTGCCCGCGATCTCGTAGTCGCGCCCGGTGACGTGGCGCAGGCCCGCGGCGATGAAGCCGGCGACGCCGACGTTGAGCCGGTGGGACGAGGCGAACGACGGCGCGTCGCTCGTCACGAGGATGTCGGCTCCCGCCTTCACGGCTTCGGCGGCGACGAGCAGCTTCTCGCGGCCGAAGGCGATGTCCCAGCCGACGACGACGAGCGGGGCATCCGACGGCCCGTCGCGCAGCGCGGCCTCCGCGTCGGCGATCGGCACGCCGCGCGCCGCGAACACGTCGGTGATGCCCGGGCCGCCGAAGACGAGCACCGCACGGCCGGGATGCCGCTCCGCGGCGATGTCGGCGGCGACGACGGCGGGGGTGAGCACCTCGTCGTCGGCGACGTCGATGCCGAGCCCGCGGAGGTTCGCGGCGATCGACGCGGGCGTCTGCATCGAGCCGTTCGTGAACACCACGAGCGGCAGCCCGAGCGAGCGGACGAACGCGATCGCCTCCGCGGCGCCCGGCAGCGCGATGCCCGCATGGCCGCTCGAGGTGTCGGAGAGGATGAGGCATCCGTCGATGTCGAACATCACCCCGCGCACCCCGGCGAGCCGGTCGCCGAGCGCGCGGTCGTCGTCGAGCATGGTCATCGCGTTCCCCCTGGTCGTCCGTCCCGGGACAGCTGCACGCGCACCCCGTCGCGGACGACGGCGAGGTGCGCCCACCCGTCGATGCGCTCGGCCGCGCGGATGAAGTCCTGCGCCGAGTCGACCGCGTCCGGTCGCCACGCGGGCGCGGGTCCGGCGGCGCGGACGGCGTCGACTTGGTCGGCGGGCAGCAGGTGCCGCAGCAGCAGTTCCCCGTCGTCGACCGGTCGCCCGAGCGCCGCCTCCTGCTCGCGCCGGACGGCGTCGAGGTCGGGCTCCGGCGCGGCGACGGCGAGTTCGGCGGTGCGCGGCAGGGCGTCGACGGCGCGACGCACCTCGTCGGCGATCGGGCCCTGGGGGATGCCGAACTGGCCGAGCACGTAGCGGATGACCTCGTCGGACACGGTGCTCCAGCGCTCGGCGCCGCGCGCGAGGGCGAGCACGTTGGCGAGCGCCTGCGCTCCGACGAACTGGCTGAACGGCGTGACCATGATCGGGTAGCCGAGTTCGGCGCGGACCCGGGCGGCCTCGTCGAGCACGGCGGGCAGGAGGTCGGACATCCCGATCTCCCCGAGTTGCCGGCGGAGGGTGCCCATCATCCCGCCCGGGATCTGGTGGCGGTGCGGGCTCAGGTCGAACTCGACGGGGGTGCCGGGGGCGAGGCCCTGCCGTCGCGCGATCTCGTGCAGCAGTTCCGCCGCCTCGGCCGCCGCGGCGCGGTCGGCCTCGACGGGGATGCCGGCGTCGTCGAGGTTGGCGACGAGCCGCTCTAACGAGGGCTGGGCGGTGCCGTTGGAGAGCGGGCCCAGCCCGGTGTGCAGCACGTCGACCCCGAGCTGCGCCGCGACGACGTACACCTCGGGGGCGGCTCCCGTCGTGCAGTGCGAGTGCAGTTCGAGGGAGCGGTCGCCCGCGGCGTCGCGCAGGCGCGGGATGAGCGCGCGCGTGCGGTCGACGGTGAGCAGCCCGCCCGGATCCTTGAGGTACACGGCGTCGACGTGTGCGGCTGCCGCGTAGGCGGCGATCGCGTCGGCGTACGCGTCGTCGGTGTGCACGGGACTCTCGGTGAAGGTCGCCGCGGCGACCACCTCGCGGATGCCCTCCTCCTTCGCCCACTGCGCGACCCGCAGCGTCGCCGCGACGTCGTTCATCGGCTCGGCGATCTGCAGCCGCGCGAGTCCGCTCTCGGCCATGAGCCGCAGGGCGAGGCGCATCACGGACTCGGGGGCCTTGTCCCACGACATGAAGCGCATCCCCGTCGTGATCGCCGACAGGGTCGCGCCGGGAGCGGCGGCGCGCATCCGGGCGATACGCTCCCACGGGTCTTCGCGGTGCCACTTCACGCCGACCGCGAGGTGCGTCGACGACGTGAAGTCGATCGCGGCGAAGCCGGCCCGGTCGAGCAGCGGGCCGACGGCTTCGACCATCCCGGTCGTCAGTCCGGTCGCCCCCCACAGGCTCTGGTTGCCGTCGCGCAGGCTCGTGTCGACGAGGCGCACGGCGCGGCGGGCGCTCATGCGGCCCCCCGCGCGACGTGGGCGTCCCACTGCGGCCCGAACCACGTGGTCGGCACGCCGCCCTTCCGGAAGTCGGGATGCGCGAGCACGAACTCGGCGACGGGGAGCGTCGAGGCGGGAACACCGAGGTCGGTCGCGCGCACGGCGGCGAGCAGCCCGGCGACGGCGGCGTCGCGGTCGTGGCCGCGGACGATGAGCTTCGCGACGAGGCTGTCGTAGAACGGCGGGAACGCGTAGCCCGGCTCGACGTGGGTGTCGACGCGGATGCCGGGACCGGCGGGCCAGGTGATCGGCCCGAACCGCGCGGGGGTCGGCCGGAAGTCGTGGAGCGGATCCTCGGCGTTGATGCGGCACTCGATGACGGCGGCGGGCGGCACGGGCGGCACGTCGGGCAGCCCGGTCGGTCGCCCGAGCGCGAGCAGGAGTTGCGCCGCGACGAGGTCGATGCCGTACGCCTCCTCGGTGACGGGGTGCTCGACCTGGATGCGCGCGTTCATCTCGAGGAAGACGACGTCGTCGCTCTCGGTGTCGACGAGGAACTCGACGGTGCCGGCGCCGGCGTAGCGGAGTTCGCGCACGAGCGCGGCGGCGGCCTCGTGCAGCCGCGTCCGTCGCTCCTCGCTGAGTCCGGGTGCGGGGCACTCCTCGACGAGCTTCTGGTGGCGGCGCTGTACCGAGCAGTCGCGGTCGCCGAACACCTGGCATCCGCCCGCGCCGTCGCCGAAGACCTGCACCTCGACGTGCCGGGCGGCGGGGTAGTAGCGCTCGAGGTAGAGCTCGTCGCGACCGAAGGCGGCGAGGGCCTCGGCGGCCGCGAGGGGCGCGAGGCGCTCGAGTTCGGCGGCATCGGCGGCGAGCTTGATGCCGCGACCGCCGCCGCCGTGCACGGCCTTGATGAGCAGCGGGAAGCCGATCCGCTCGCCGAGTCCGGCGACGGCGTGGGGGTCGTCGACGTCGGCGCCCGCGGCGACCGGCACGCCCGCCCTCCGGGCGATCTCGCGCGCGCTCGCCTTGTCGCCGACGGCTTCGAGCGTCTCGGGCGCCGGTCCCGCCCAGCGGATCCCCTCTGCGGCGAGGAGGCGCGGCAGCTTCGGCTGCTCGCTGAGGAACCCGTAGCCGGGATGCACGACGTCGGCCCGCGCGTGGACCGCGGCCTGCGCGACGAGGGCCGGGTCGAGGTACGACTGCGCGGCGGCCGCGGGGCCGATGACGAGGGTGCGGTCGGCGGCGCGGGCGTTGGGGGAGTCGGCGTCGGCGGCGCTCACGGCGAGCACCGCCTCCGCGCCGATGCGGCGGCACGCGGCGATCACCCGGGCGGCGATCTCCCCGCGGTTGGCGATCAGCACGACCGGCCGCGCGTCGGTCGCGGCGCTCACGCGGCCCCGATCCGGGCGAGCGGCTGGCCGTACTCCACCTGCTGGCCGTCGGCGGCGTCGAAGGCGAGCACCGTGCCGGCGACCCCGGCCACGACGGGCGTCATGAGCTTCATGACCTCGATGAGCCCGATCGTCGTCGACTCCTCGACGACGTCCCCGGGCTCGACGTAGGGCGGCTTGCCCGGGGCGGGGCGGCGGTAGAAGACGCCGATCATCGGGGCGGGCACGACGACGCCGGGAGCGTCGGCCGCCGGGGCGGCGGGAGCCTCGGCCGCGGGCGCGGGGGGCGCCGCGGGCCCGGGGGTCGCCGCGGGCGCGGGCGCGGCATCCAGCGCTCCCGGGGTGCGCGACACCCGGAACGAGAAGTCGCCGAACTCGAGGCTCGCCGACTCGAGCCCCGACGCGCTCCAGCGCTCGAGCAGGTCGAGGATCTCCTGCCAGCTCGGGGTCGCGGTCATCCCGCCGTCCCCTTCGCGACCTGCGACACGATCCCGGCGAGGTAGCCGAGGGAGGCGGGCTTGGCGGCCTCCTGCTCTTTGCGGCGCTTCCAGTTCGTCTCGGGGCGCGCCTGCAGCAGCAGCACGCGGCGCTGCCCGCCGGCCGAGCGCTCGAGCGCCCACTCGACGTCGACCGGGTGTCCGTAGTGCTGTTCGACGCGCACCGCGATCGCGGCGAGTTCGATCGCGGCCGCCTCGTCGAGGCACGGGATGCGGCGCCGCTCGTCGTCGACCTCGCGCAGCAGCACGCCGCGGCCTTCCGGCGCGGGCACGTACTCGTGGGCCTTGTCGGCGACCGTCGACGACACGACCTCGGGGCCGATCTTCGACAGCCAGTACTCGTCGGGGGTGACCTCGCCCGACACGACCGACTGGCCCAGGCCCCAGCTCGCGTTGATCGCGACGACCGACCGGTCGCCCGTGCGCGGGCTCACCGTGAACGTCACGCCCGCGACCTCGGCGTGCGCCATGATCTGGACGGCGACGCTGATCCGGGATGCCGCCGCGGCCTCCTCGGGGCTCATGCCGTGGCGGTAGGCGATCGCCTGCGGCGTGTAGAGGCTCGCCCAGCACTCGCGCACCCGTTCCACCACCTCGTCGGCGCCGAGCACCCAGAGGTAGCTCTCCTGCTGCCCGGCGAAGCTCGCGGCGTCCCCGTCCTCGTCGACCGACGACGAACGCACGGCGACGGGCAGGTCGGTCGCGGGTCCGCCGCGCAGGGCGGCGACGCGGGCGCAGAGGTCGGCGTAGCCGGAGCGGATCTCGGCCTCGACGTCGCCCGGGACGGGGCTGCCCAGCACGATCGCGACGGCATCCTCGTGGGCCCGCGCGAGGGCGGAGGCGCTGCCGACGTCGGCGCCCTGCACGAGGGCGCGCAGCCGGGCGCGCACGTCGCCCGTGTCGCGGAACGCCTCGAAGGCGTCGACCGTCACGGCGAAGCCGTCGGGCACGGGCAGGCCGGCGGCGACCATCTCGCCGAGACTCGCCGACTTGCCGCCGACGAGTTCCCGGTCGCCGGAGCGCAGTTCGCGGAAGTCGCGGATGTAGGCGCGGTCACGAGACATGACGTCCTCCGTTGACGTGGATGGTCTGGCCGGTGACGAATGCGGATCCGTCGCCGATGAGGAAGCGCACCGCGCCGACCATGTCGCCGGGCTGCCCGACGCGGCCGAGCGGCGTCGCGCTCGTGTCGTAGCGGGCCGGGTCGCCGATCGCGCGGGCGCCCTCGGTGTCGGTGAAGCCGGGCGCGATCGCGTTGACGCGCACGCCGAGCGGGGCGGCCTCGCGGGCGAACGCGCGCGCGAGCGAGACGACGGCGCCTTTGCTCGCGACGTAGTGGGAGAGCCCCTGCGAACCGGTGAACGCGGTCTCCGATGCGAACAGCACGAGGCTGCCGCGCGTTTCCGCGAGCAGCGGGATGAAGGCGCGGCCGACGAGCCACGAGCCGCGTGCGTTGACCGCGAGCACGCGGTCGAACTCCTCGACGGGGATGTCGGCGGCGGGCGCGCGCGTCACGGCGACGAGGGCGGCGCAATGCACGACCGCGGCGACCTCACCCCCGCCCCGAGCAGCCCCGGCGAGGGCGGCGACGGAGGCCTCGTCGGCGACGTCGGCGACGTGCGTCGTCAGCGGGGCATCCGAGTGGGCGGCGCGCAGCGCGTCGAGGGACGCCCCGTCGAGGTCGGCGGCGAGCACCGCGGTGCCGTCGGCGAGCAGGGCCTCGGCGACCGCGCGGCCGAGCCCGCGGCCCGCACCGGTGACGACGACGAGCGCACCCATCAGGCGACCTCGGCGGCGGGTTCGGCGTCGGGCTTGCGCACCTCGGCGTGCGGGTCGATGCCGAGGTCGGAGGCGATCTGAAGCCAGCACGTGTAGCTGCTGCCGCGGCCGATGCCCGACCCGGAGTGCACGTTCGACGAGCACGTGTACACGTTGGGCAGCACCGTCTGGTAGCCGGAGAGCTCCGGGATGGGGCGGAAGCGCCCGAGCTGGCTCGCGAGGTGGCTGCCCTCGGAGTAGCCGCCCTCGCGCATGTCGGCGTGCGTTGCGAGGATGTCGCGCGGGCTGATCAGGCGCACCGAGATGATGTTGTCGGCGGTCATGTTGCGCGCGTAGAGCGGCCACTGCTCGCGCAGGAGCTTCTCGAAGTCGGCCTCGACGCGCTTCCAGCCCTCGCGGTCGAACAGCCGCAGGGGAGCGGTGAACTCCTCGAATCCGGTGACGTGCTTGCCCTCGGGCGCGCGGGTCGGATCCCACTGCGAGTCGGTGCTCGTGAGCCCGTAGATGCGGCTCGAGACGCCGCGCGTCATGATCTCCGCTTGGTAACGCGTCGCGAGCCAGTCGGGATCCTTCGGCCCCCAGTACAGGCGCGGCTGCATCCCGACCTCCGGGTTGCCGATCGTGCCCGCGTAGTCGGGGGCCTCGTGGGTGGCGATGTTGGCCCACAGAAGCTGGCCGCGGTCGTAGTGGATGTTGGCGACGCGGCGCCGCACGCGCTCCGACACCTCGGTCGTGCGCAGCAGGTCGAGCACGAGTTGCGGCAGACCGAGGTCGCTCACCACGACGTCGGCGGCGACCTCCGATCCGTCGGCCAGGCGCACGCCCGTGGCGCGACCCTCGCGGTGCAGGATCTCGGCGACGCGGGTGTGGGTGAAGTACTCGACGCCGCGCTTGCGGCCCGCGGCGACGAGCGCCTCGGTGATGGCGCCCGTGCCGCCGACCGCGATCGCCGCGGGCTCGAACGAGAGGGTGAGCCCGAGCACGTGCACGAGTCCCTGGAGCCCGGGCACGTCGTCGGGATAGCAGCCGGTCGACGTGCTCGCGGCGCGCATGAAGAGGGTGCGCAGTTCGTCGGACTCGAAGAAGTCGGCGGCGAGCTGGCGCACGCTCATGAACTGGTGCACGGGCTCGATGAGCGACCCCGGCTCGGCGAGCAGCTCCTCCAGCGGGTCGGGGGTCCCCCACGGCGTCGGCGGGCTGAACCGGTGGCGCGCGAACGCGCCCTTGAGGTGCGTCGTGTACGCGTCGAGCAGACGGAGGTAGGCGTCGGCGTCGTGGTCGCTGAACGCCCGGATGTTGGCCTCGGTGCGGGCGATGCCGGCATCCCAGCGTTCGGTGCGTCCCTCGGCGTCGACGACGCGGAAGGCGGAGTAGCCGACGAACGCGGAGCCGTCGTCGAAGATCATCGCCTCATTGCCCTCGGGGAACACGTAGCGGAGCCCTTCGTCGCCGAGGGCGAAGTCGCGGTAGGCGGGGTGGCCGTAGAAGCGCGTCCAGTGCGCGTAGTGGTTCATCGTGAAGCCCTTGACCGGCCCGGGTCCGCTCACGGCGGCGCCGCCGAGGCGGGCGCCCGCCTCGAAGACGGCGACGCTCATGCCGGCACGGGCGAGGTAGGGCGCGATGATCGTGGCGTGGTGTCCGCCGCCGATGACGACGGCGTCGTATCTGTCGGTCATGGGACCTCCTCGTCGGACATGGGCGGTGCGCGTCGGCGCGCTCGGGTCGTGTTCCGTACTGTGCCCTGCCCGGCGACCGGGTCATCCGAGGTTTCTCATCCGTTGAGAAAACTCACCCCTCGGAGTCCGGAATGGGCCACCATCTCATCAGATGAAAAGCTGAGCCCACCACGGGGAACTCGACGAGGAGGTCCCGCTCTTGGCCGTCATCCGCACCGCTCCCGGTGAGTCCGTCACCCTGCGCGCCCTCGGGCTGCTCGACGCGTTCGACGAGCAGCACCGCGTGCTGAGCCTCTCCCAGATCGCCCGCCGTTCCGGCGTTCCGGTCGCGACGGCGCAGCGCCGCCTGCTCGACCTCGCGGAGGGGCGGCTCGTGCAGCGCCGCCCCGACGGGCTGTTCGAGATCGGGTCGCGGATGTGGCACCTCGGACTGCTCTCCCGGCACACCGCCCTGCGCGAAGCCGCCCTCCCGCACCTGCAGGATCTCGTCGCGCGCTCCGGGCACACGGTGCACCTCGGGGTGCTCGACGGCGACCTCGCGCTCATCATCGACCGCATCGCGGGCTCGAGAACCCTGCCGACACGGCACCTTCCGGGCGCGCGGCTGCCGTTGCACTGCACCGCGATCGGCAAGGTGCTGCTCGCCTTCGCGCCGCGCGACGTTCAGGACCGCGCGCTCGCCTCGCTGTCGCGGCACACCCCGTTCACGATCACCGACCCCGCCGTCATGCGGGCCCAGCTGGATGCGGTCGTGCGCACCCGGATCGTCGACAGCCACCAGCAGCACCGGATGGGGGTGACCTCGGTCGCCGTGCCCGTCTTCGACCAGAACGGCGACGTGCTCGCCGGCATCGCGATCATGGCCCCGGTCGCCGCGAGTCTCGACGCGCACCGGCAGTCGCTGCGGGCGTGCGCGCAGGCCGTCGCGCGCAACGTCGAGATCCTCGAGCACCGCTGGTACGACGAGTAGCCGTGCCGGACCGGGGCGGATTCGTTTCTCATCAGTTGAGAGAAACCGGCGCCGCCTCGTCACGGGTGACGAGAGTGCGGGGGGACGGCGGGGTCGCCCCCGCACCCGCCGCGAGTCGTATTCGCGAGACGAAGGAGCAACGACATGACGACGACGGAGTCGCCGCGAGTGGCCGAGAAGACCGTGCGGTTCCCCGATCCGTACGAGATCCCCACCCCCGCCGGAGCCGAGGGCTGGCGGGCGATGTACCCGTACTACAACCACTTCCTCGAGCAGCGGCGGGAGACGGATTCGGCGAAGACGTGGTTCCGCAACGCCATGCACTTCCCGGAGCCGATGCCGCCGTTCGACATCGTCACCTCCGACAGCGCCTTCATGAGCACGGGCGTGATGAACACCCGCGTGTTCGCCCTGCCGCCGGCGCTCGGCCTCGACGTGCGCGTGCTCAACGGCTACGTGTACATGTCGTCGCTCGGCGTCGAGGACCCGGCCGAGGTCGGCCGCCGCGCCGAGGAGTTCGGCCAGCGCGCCGGGTACTACTACCAGAACTGGCCCGACCTCTACGCGAAGTGGGAGGAGAAGGTGAAGGCCCAGATCGCCGGAGTGAAGGCGATCCAGGTGCCCGAGCTCGGCGAGTTCGAGCCGCGCGACAACGTGCTCGCCGGCCGCGGCATCACGCAGGCCAACGACCTGCTCGTCGCCTACCAGGCGGTCATCGCCTCGCTCGACGCGACGTGGAACCTGCACAGCGAGATGCTGAACATGGGCTACGCCGCGTACCTGAACTTCCTGATGATCGTGAAGTCGCACTTCCCGGAGATCACCGACCAGACGATCGCGAAGATGGTCAGCGGCGTCGACGTGCTGCTGTTCCGCCCGGACGACGAGCTCAAGCGCCTCGCCCAGGCCGCGATCGACCTCGGTGTCGCCGACCGCGTCGCCGCCGCGACCGACTTCGACGCGCTGAGCGCCGAACTGGCGGGCGACGGCGCGGGCGCCGAGTGGCTCGCCGAGTGGCAGAAGTCGGCCGACCCGTGGTTCAACTTCTCCTACGGCAACGGCTTCTACCACCACCACCGCAGCTGGTCCGACGACCCGACGTTCCCGCTCACGATGGTCGGCGAGTACATCGGCCGCCTCCGCGCAGGCGAGGACCTCTCGCGCCCGCTCGAACTCGTCGAAGCGGAGCGGGATGCCGTGGTCGCCCACTACCGCGACCTCATCCCCGAGGAGGGGCGCCAGCCGTTCGATGAGGCGCTCGGCCTGTCGCGCGTCGTGTTCCCCTACGTCGAGAACCACAACTTCTACATCGAGCACTGGTACATGACGGAGTTCTGGCGCAAGATGCGCGAGTTCGGCGCGCTGTTCCAGCGCTTCGGGTTCATCAGCCAGGTCGACGACCTCTTCTACCTGCGCCGCTCCGAGATCGCCGACGCCGTCGTCGACCTCCAGTTCGCGTGGTCGTCCGGCGGCGAGGCCCTCGGCCCGTCGTACTGGCCGAGCATCGTGTCGGAGCGCCGCGACATCCTCGCGGTGCTGCGCAACCACCCGACGCCGCCCGCGCTCGGTCCGGCGCCCGCGGCGATCGTCGAGCCGATGACGATCATGCTGTGGGGCATCACCGACGAGCAGGTCGCCCGCTGGCTCGCGGCCGCCGCCGGGGAGGCCGCCGACAACACGCTGCACGGTTTCGCCGGCTCGCCCGGGGTCGCCGAAGGCGTCGCGCGCGTCATCATGCAGCCGTCCGAGCTCGACGAGCTGCAGGAGGGCGAGATCCTCGTCGCGCCCGTCACGAGCCCGAGCTGGACGCCCGTGTTCGCGCGCATCCAGGGCGCGGTGAGCGACATCGGCGGCATCATGTGCCACGCGGCGATCGTGTCGCGCGAGTACGGGCTGCCGGCCGTCGTCGGCACCGGCAACGCGACGTCGGCGATCAAGACCGGCCAGCGCATCCGCGTCGACGGCGACAACGGAACGGTCACCATCCTCGACTGACCCCTCGCGATGCGGAGAGCCTCGGCGCCCGGCGCCGGGGCCTTCCGTCCGCATGCGGGCAACACCCCCGGCGTACCCTGGGGGCGTCGAAGGAGGCGCCGTGGCCTGGAGTACTCAGGAACTCGCCCGGCTCGCCGGCACGACGGTCAACACCATCCGTCACTATCACCGGCTCGGGCTCCTCGCCGAGCCCGAGCGACGGTACAACGGCTACAAGGTGTACGAGGTGCGCCACCTCGTGCGCCTGCTGCGCATCCGCCGCCTCGTCGACCTCGGGGTCCCGCTCGCCCAGGTCGACGCGGTCGCCGACGACACGTCCGACGAGGCCGTCGCGACATTGCGTCGGGTCGACGCCGAGCTCGCGGCCGACATCGAGCGGCTGGAGCGGGCCCGCGCCGACATCGCCGAGATCCTCGAGGGCGCCGCCCCCGCCGACGCGCCCGCCGGGTTCGCCGGCGTCGCGGCGAGGATGACGGAGGCCGACCGGTCGATGGCTCACGTGCTCAGCCGCCTGTACGACGAGGGCACGCTCGCCGATCTGAGGGACATCGTCGAGACCGACGACCTCGCGGTCACCGCCGAGATCGATGCGCTCCCCGCGGACGCCGACGAGGAGACGCGGGCCCGGCTCGCCGCCCAGCTGGCGGAGACGCTCACGCAGAACTTCGCCGACTACCCCTGGCTCAACGAGCCGGAGTCGCACTTCTCGATCAACGCCCGATCGGCCGCGCAGACGCTCACCGACGCGGTGATGGAGCTCTACAACCCCGCGCAGATCGACGTCTTCGCGCGGGCGGCATTGCTGGCGCGGGAGGCGGAACGGGCCGCCGCCGAGCACCCCGAGGAGGGCGGCTCGTAACAGGGCTTGACCCTGTGCTGAGAACACGGTTTTCACTGTCCGGCGTCGGGATGTCCCCGATGCAGCACCCATCCGAATTCGGAGAAGAAGACAGTGAATCCGCTCGAAGAGCTTGTTCGCAATTTCCAGGAGCTCGCGGCCCAGGTGCCCGAGTTCGTCCAACCGTTCGTCGTCATGCTGGCGGGAGCGGTGCCGTTCGTCGAAGGCGAACTCGCCGCGATGATCGGTGTCGTCGCGGGTCTCAACCCGGTCATCGCCGGGCTGGCCGGCGCCCTCGGCAACTTCCTCGTCGTCCTCGCGATCGTCGCCGTCACGTCGCGGGCCCGAACCGCCGTCGTCGATGCCCGGGCCGCGCGGAGGCGGGCGCGCGCGGCGAGTCTCGTCGGCGTCGGCGGCCGGGGGCTGGACGACCTCCCGGACCTCGAGCCGGCGCAGCCGGCGGAGTACGCGCGGCCGGAGTCGAAGGGCCGTGCGCGCTTCCTGCGCTGGCTGGTGCGGTTCGGCGTGCCCGGGGCGAGCATCATCGGCCCGTTCGCGATCCCGACCCACTTCATGGCGGCGATCCTCGTCTCGGCGGGCACGCCGCGCGCGTGGGTGCTGCTCTGGCAGGCGGTCTCGATCGCGCTGTGGACGACCGTGGGCACCGTCTCTGTGTGGGCGGCCCTGACCTACGTGGTCGGCATCTGAACCAGGGCGCCGGCGGGGATGCTGTGGACAATCCCCGCCGGGCGCCCGACGCCGGTTGCACCATGACCGCATGAGCGCGGCCGTCGAGCTGATCACCGACCGGGTGCGCGAGCGCGTCCGGCGGGAGGGTGTCGACCTCGCCGCGGACTCCGGCCTCGCCGAGCGCTTCGTGCGCGAGGAGGTGCGCAGCTACGCCGAGCGCGCCCTCGGCGGGTCCGCCCCGATGATCGCCGACGAGGAGGCCGCCGCCCGGCAGATCATCGCCGCCGTGACGGGACTCGGGCCGCTCCAGCCGCTGCTCGACGATCCCGAGATCGAGGAGGTGTGGATCAACGCCCCCGACCGCGTGTTCGTCGCCCGCAACGGCGTCTCCGAGCAGGTGCCGATGCACCTCACCGAGGCCGACGTGCGCGACCTCGTGGAGCGGATGCTCCGCTCCACCGGCCGCCGCGTCGACCTCTCATCTCCCTTCGTCGACGCGTCCCTCCCCGACGGCTCGCGGCTGCACGTCGCGATCCCCGACATCACGCGGCGGCATGTGGCCGTCAACATCCGCAAGTTCCGGCGCGGGATGCGCGACCTCCGCGAACTCGTGCGGCTCGGGTCGCTCAGCGCCCGGGCCGCCGAGTTCCTGCACGCGGGGGTGTGGGCCGGGCTCAACGTGCTCGTGTCGGGCGCGACCCAGTCGGGGAAGACGACGATGCTCGGGGCGCTGCTCGCGTCGGTGCCGCCGCAGCAGCGTGTCGTCACCGTGGAGGAGACGTTCGAGCTGGCCCTCGACGCCCCGGACTGGGTGGCGCTCCAGTGCCGGCAGGCGAGCCTCGAGGGCACGGGCGAGGTCACGTTGCGGCGGCTCGTGAAGGAGGCGCTGCGGATGCGTCCGGACCGGCTCGTCGTCGGCGAGGTGCGCGAGGCGGAGTCGCTCGACCTGCTCATCGCGCTCAACTCGGGGCTGCCCGGGATGTGTTCGCTGCACGCCAACTCGGCGACCGACGCGCTGCGGAAGCTCACCACCCTCCCGCTCCTCGCGGGCCGCAACATCGACGCCGCGTTCGTCGTGCCGACGGTGGCGGCATCCATCGACCTCGTCGTGCACGCCGAACTCGACAGGTCCGGGCACCGGCACGTCGTCGAGGTGGTCGCGCCGACGGGTCGCGCGCTCGACGGCGTGGTGGAGACGACGCGGCTGTTCGAGCGCCGCCGCGGCGAGCTCGTCGCGACGGGCGAGCTGCCGGTGCAGAACGAGAAGCTCGCGCGCGCCGGCGTCGACCCGGCCGAGTACCTGCGCGGCGCGGCATGACGATCGCCGCGGGCCTGCTGCTCGGCGCGGGACTGCTGCTCGTCGCCTCGCCGTGGCTGTGGCCGCGCACGGCTCCGGCTGCTCCGCGCCGACCCCTCCTCGACGGGATGCGGCAGCGCCTCGCGCAGGCGGGGCTCGGCCGGGTGGCGGTGGGGGTTCCGCTCGCGCTGAGCGTGCTCGCCGGACTCGCGGCCGGCGCGGTCGTGCTCGCGTTCGCCCCTGTGCCGGCGCTCGCGCTCGGGGCCGCGGCGGTCGGCGCGGCGCTGCCGATCGCGGTGCTCTCCGCGCGGGCCCGCTCGCTGCGCCGGGCTCTGCGGGCCGCGTGGCCCGACCTCGTCGATCATCTCGTGTCGGGCATCCGCGCGGGTCGCCCCCTGGCGGAAGCGGTGGGTGCGCTCGCCGAGGTGGGTCCGGCGGAGACCCGCGTCGCGTTCCGCACGTTCGAGCGCCGCGCCCTCGGCTCGGGCAACCTCGCCTCCGCCCTCGACGGGTTGAAGTCCGACCTCGCCGACCCGACGGCCGACCGCATCGTCGAGACGCTCAAGATGGCGCGCGAGGTGGGCGGGTCGGAACTGCCGGCGATCCTGCGCACGCTCGCCGCGTCGTTGCGGGCGGATGCCGCGGTGCGCTCCGAGGTGGAGGCGCGCCAGTCGTGGGTGCGCGGCGCCGCCCGGCTCGGCGTGGTCGCGCCGTGGGTCGTGCTCCTGCTGCTCGCGTCGCGCCCCGAGGCGGCGGCCGCCTACAACTCGCCGCCCGGGGTCGTGTTGCTCGCCGTCGGCCTCGCCGTGACCGTGCTCGCGTACCGGATCATGATCGCGCTCGGCCGGCTGCCCGAGGATCGGCGGTGGTTCGCGTGACGACGCTCATGGCGCTCGCCGTGCCCGCTGGCATCCTGCTCGGCCTCGGCCTGTGGACGCTCGCCGGCCTCGTGCCGCGCATCGGCGCCGCCCGCCTCGCCGGTCGGGTCGCGCCCTACGTCGCCGACATCTCGGAGGAGGCGCGCGACCTGCTCGACCGCCGCCGCTCCGAGCCGTTGCCGTTCGTCGGCGGACTGCTCGCACCCCTCGGCCGCCGCATCCGCTCGGCCCTCGCCGCGGTGTTCGGCGGCGACGACGCAGTCGAGCGCCGGCTGCGACAGGCGGGGTGGTCGCTCACCGTCGAGGCACTGCGGGGGCGCCAACTGCTGTCCGGGTCCGCGGGAGCCGCGCTCGGCATCCTCGTCGCCGTCGCGCTCGCCCGCTCCACCGCCGTCTCGCCCGTGCTCGTCGGAGTCGTGATCGTGCTCGGACTCGCCGTCGGCGTGCTGCTGCCCGACCAACTGCTCGCGGCCGCCGCCCGCGCCCGCCGCATCCGCATCGCCGCCGAACTGCCGACCGTGCTCGAGTTCCTCACCCTGTCGCTGTCGGCGGGGGAGTCGGTGCGGGATGCCCTCCGCCGCGTCGCCCGCACCGGCAATGGCGACCTCGCCCGCGAGCTCGGCATCGTCGTCGCCCAAGTCAACGCCGGCGTCCCGCTCGCCGCCGCGCTCGAACGGTGCGCCGACGAGATCCAGTTGCCCGCCCTCACCCGCACCGTCGAACAACTGCTCGGCGCGCTCGAGCGCGGCACCCCGCTCGTCGACGTGCTGAAGGCTCAGGCTCAGGACTCGCGGGATGACGCCAAGCGCGCGCTGCTCGAAGCGGCGGGACGTAAAGAGATCGCGATGATGGTGCCGCTGGTGTTCCTGATCCTGCCGGTCACCGTCGCGTTCGCGATCTTCCCGGGCATCCTCGTGCTGCAGTTGGGGCTCTAGTGAGCCCCTCAGCTCTGCATCGGCGGGCTCGGCTGCAGGTCCCACAGGTTGCTCGCCGCACGCGGCAGGAGCGCCCCGATGAGCGTCGCCCCGGCGAGCCCGAACGTGAGCAGGTGGTCGAGGTCGAACAGCCCGGTCGGGGCGAGGCCGCCGAGGTGACGGTCGGCGAGGCCCCACAGGCCGATGCCGCCTTCGACGACGGCGGTGAACAGCAGGGCTCCGCGCACGAGCAGTTCGCCGGCGTGCTCGCGCCCGGCGAGCAGCAGGGCCCCGGCGCACAGCAGGTGCAGCAGGTCGAGCGCGAGGTCGACGTTGAACAGCAGGAACGGCCGGCCCTCGATGGGCAGGCCGACGAGGCCGTGCCCGAGGAGGATCAGGCCGACCATGAGGGCGATCGCCTTGCTCACGGCATCCCCTCTCAGCGTCCGGTCGGCGGCAGCTTGGAGACGCCGTGCCGGTCGGGGCGGTCGGGCTCCGCCGCGGTGGCCGGGTCGACGCCGCCGGTGGGGGCGTCTCCGGATCCCGGGTAGGGGTGGTCGCTCGTCGTCCGCTCGTCGTCGGGGGCGCGCTCGTCGGCGGGAGGCAGGTGGTCGGTGGGCTGGCGGATGTCATCCATCCCTCCACGCTCCGCGCGAGCGGCGCCGCCCGACAGGGGCTTGCGCGACCGGGAGAGCCGTGCTCCGTGGGCGTTCAGCCCATCCGCTCGCGGTACCCCTGCTGGTTGACCCGGTTCCCGCAGCGCACCGAGCAGAACCGCTTCGAGTTGTTGCGCGACAGGTCCAGCAGCAGCCCGGTGCAGTCTTCGGCGGCGCAGACCCGCATCCGCCCGGTCGCGTCGGAGCGCACCACCTCGGCGAGGGCGAGCGCCCCTTCGGCGCGCATGCGGTCGGCGAGCGGGGCGCCGGGCGGGGTGGCGTGCAGGTGCCAGTCGAATTCGTCGTGGCGCACGAGGAACGGCAGAGCGTTGGAGAGGCGCAGCCAGCGGTTGATCTCGTCGACGAGGTCGTCGCGCGACATCGACCACATGGTGCGCACCTCGTCGCGCACGACGCGAGCGTCGGCGAGCTCGGCCTCGTCGCGGTCGAAGCGTCCGGTATAGCGGTGCCGGCTCACGAGGCCCATCAGATCGGCGGGCGTCGCGAGGTCGTCGGAGCCGCTGCGGGAGGCGCCGGGATGCGTGTTCCCGAGGTCGATGAGGAAGTCGAGGCCGTGCTGCGTGTCAGGGGTGAAATGCAATTTGAACCCTTACGTGTCGCGTCGCTAACGTCACGAGCGTAACCACACTTCGCTCCTGACAGGGGATTCGTGAACCGCTCGCTCGGACTCGTCTACGGCGTCCTCGCCTCGCTCACCTTCGGCACCTCGGGTGCCCTCGCGAAGCCCCTCATGGAAGCCGGCTGGAGTCCCGCCGCGACCGTCACCCTGCGCGCCGGGCTCGCCGGCATCCTGCTCCTGCCGATCGCGCTCGTCGTGCTGCGCGGGCGCTGGCACCTCGTCGTGCGGGCGCGCGGGCGCATCCTGCTCATGGCCCTCATCGGCGTCGCCGGCACGCAGCTCGTCTACTTCGCGGCGATCGAGCGCATCCCCGTCGCGACGGGGCTGCTCATCGAGTACCTCGCGCCGCTCATGCTCGTCGCCTGGGTCGCCGTCACCACCCGCCGCCTGCCCGGACTCGTCGTGCTGCTCGGCGCCGCCGTCGCCGTCGGCGGGCTGCTGCTCATCATCGGGCCGGTCGGCGGGGGAGACCCGCTCGGCTACCTCTTCGCCGCCCTCGCCGCTGTCGGCTGCGCCATCTACTATCTCATCGCCGAGCGCCCGTCGCAGGGGCTGCCGGGCGTCGTGTTCGCCGCCGCGAGCCTCCTCGGCGGATCCGCGTCGCTCGCCCTCGTCGGCGCCGTCGGCATCGTGCCGTTCACCTTCGCCTTCGGCGACGTGCACGCCCTCGGCGGCATCGTGCCGTGGTGGATGCCGCTCGTGCTGCTCGCCGCGACTACCGCCGCCGGGTACTCGCTCAGCATCGCCGCGTCGCAGCGGCTCGGCGCGCGACTCATGTCGTTCGTCGGGATGCTCGAGGTGGTGTTCGCGTCGACCTTCGCGTGGATCCTCCTCGGCGAGGAGCTCGGGCTGTGGCAGATCCTCGGCGGCGGGCTCATCCTCGCCGGCATCGCGCTCGTGCGCGCCGAGAAGACGACACCCTCCGACGAAACCCTGCCGATCGCCGACGAACCCGAGCCCGAGCCGCTCCCCGCCCGGGTTGAATGACGGGGTGACCATCCGCATCTCCGACGACCCCGCCGAACTCGACCGCGCGCGCATCCACCGCTGGATCACCGAGCAGTCGTACTGGGCGAAGGGCCGCGAGCCGGAGCGCGAGGACGCCGCCATCGACGCCTCGTGGAACTTCGGCGCGTACGACGACGACGGCACCCAGGTCGGGTTCGCCCGGCTCGTCACCGACCGGGCCACGTTCGCCTGGCTGTGCGACGTGTTCGTCGACGACTCCGCCCGCGGTCGCGGCGTCGGCAAGGCGCTCATGGCCCGCATCGTGGAGGAACTGGATGCCCTCGGCATCCCGCGCACGCTCCTCGCGACCGCCGACGCGCACGGGCTCTACGCGCAGTACGGGTTCGACCCGCTCGCCCAGCCGGAGCGCTGGATGGCGCGGTACCTCCCCGGCACGGTCGCCCCGCATCCCTCCCAGTAGGCTCGCCGACATGCGCAGGCTGATCTCGTCCGGGTCCACCTTCGAGTCGCAGATCGGGTACTCCCGCGCGGTCGTCTCCGGCGACTGGGTGTTCGTCTCGGGCACGACCGGCTACGACTACGCGACGATGACGATCTCCGACGACGTCGAAGAGCAGGCCCGGCAGACGCTGAAGAACATCGGCGCCGCGCTCGCCGAGGCGGGGGCATCCTTCGCCGACGTCGTGCGCGTGCACTACCTGCTGCCGTCGGCGGCCGACTTCGAGGCGACCTGGCCGGCGCTGCAGGAGGTGTTCGGCGACATCCGACCCGCCGCGACGATGATCGAGGCGGGCCTCGCCGACCCCGCGATGAAGATCGAGATCGAGGTCACGGCGCACCTGGGTCAGCGGTGAACGCCGCGAAGGCGCCGCGGGTGCGCCCCGAGCGCTTCATCTCCGTCGACATCGAGTCGGCCGGCCCCACCCCGGGCGGCTACGCGATGCTCTCCATCGGCGCGTGCCTCGTCGACGAGCCGTCGCGCGGCTTCTACATCGAACTGAAGCCCGATCGGGATGCCGTCGTCGAGTCGGCCCTCAAGGTGAGCGGCCTGTCGATGGACGAACTCCGCGAGCACGGCACCGAGGCGGGGCAGGCGATGCGCGAGTTCGCCCAGTGGGTGCGCGACGTCGTGCCGCCGCAGACGCACCGCGCCGTGTTCGTCGCCTTCAACGCCGTCTTCGACTGGATGTTCGTCAACGAGTACTTCGTGCGCTACGACGTCGAGAACCCGTTCGGGCACGGAGGTCTTGACATCAAGTCGTATTACGTCGGCATGATGGGGTCGACCTGGGAGCAGACGAGCATGCGCCATCTCTCGCCGAAATACCTCGAAGGTCGCCCGCTTTCCCACAACGCTCTCGGTGACGCCCGAGACCAGGCCGAACTGTTCCGCCGCATGGCCGAGGATGCCGCCGCCCTCCGGGCTGCGCGCGTGCAGGCCGAGGAGGCTTCATGACCGACACCCAGTCCAGCACGAACGCCGAGATCCAGGCGATCGTGGAATCCGCCCGCCGCCTCGGGGTCGAACTCGACGAGGACGACACCCTGCGCTGGCTCGCCGCCGTCGCCGCGCACACCGACGAGAGCGACGTCACCGTCGACGTCAAGAGCGGCACCTTCGGGCACCGTGTCGCGATGCTCGACTTCAGCCCGGCGGAGCTCGCGCGCTTCCGCGAGATCGGCAAGATCGTCGAACTCACCGGGGACCCCGCGATCACGGAAGGGGCGCTCGCGCTCTCCGGATCCGCCGCGCAGTCGAAGATCCAGAGTTTCCCCGGCGACGCCGACTACTTCCAGCGCTTCAACATCAAGGCGGCGACGCGCGAGGAGGCGTGCGCCGTGCTCGCCGACGCGATGCGCGCGAAGGCGCGCGACTTCGCCCGCGGCCCGAACTACCAGTTCCTCGAGGCGAAGCTCGGCACGCAGAAGTCGGGCAAGCCGATCTCGTGGACCCTCGCCGACATCGAGAAGGGCGTCATCACCACCGACGACGGCGACGTGCGCTGGGAGGACGCCGCGCTCGACCCGGGCTGGGTGAAGCTCGACTGGGTCGTCGCCGACTCGGTGCGCGGCCGGCTCTCCAACGCGAGCAACGTCATCGACGTGACGTGGGAGGCGCCCGACGGCTCGATCACCCCGCTCGACGGCTACCTCGACACCTACTTCCAGGAGGTCTACCTGGATGCCGAGGAGATCCCCACGTTCGCGAAGGTCGTCGCCCACGTGAGCGACGACGCCCTCGACTCCTATGTCGAGGCGCTCGAGGGCGAGGTGCGCAAGTACCTCACCAAGCACCTCAACTACGGCAAGGCCGCGAAGCGCATGTACAACGTGTTCCGGCTCTCCGGGCGGCACATGGATGCCGCCTTCGTGCGCGCCCTGTTCGACGAGCCGTCGACGATCCTCTACCAGGTGTGGTCGCTCATCGTGACGCTCGACAACGCGACCCAGCCGGGCTCGGCGATCTCCATCTCGGACGTGCGGCGTCAGGCCGACTCCCTCGTGCTCGACGTCGTGCGGGCCCTCGAAGGGGATGCCGAGACCGAGATCGTGGAGGCGATCCAGACCCTCGCGCGCACGCTCGAGGACCAGCCGGACGGCGAGGCGCGCATCGCCGCCGTCGAGGGGGCGCAGGCCCGGGTCATGAACCTCGTCAACACGTTCTTCCGCGAGAAGCTCACGGCGATGCCCTCCATCAAGGCGTACATCGAGGAGATGCAGGCCGACTACGTCGGTCACTGACCGCCGCCCCTCCCTCTGTGGCCGCTCCCGCCGGCCCCTCCCGGCAGCCTGCCGGTTGCATACCTAGATCCGCAATGTATAGTGCTGCCAGGTAAGGAGGCAACGTGAACCTCGACAAAGACCTCGTCGCCGCGATGGCGACCCCGCTCGTGCTCGCGATCCTCGCGGAGGGCCGCAGCTACGGCTACGCGATCCTCAAGCGCGTGCACGACCTCTCGGCGGGCGAGATCGCCTGGACCGACGGGATGCTCTACCCCCTGCTGCACCGCCTCGAGCGGCTCGGCCACGTGCAGGCGACCTGGGGCGAGTCGCCCGAGGGTCGCAAGCGCAAGTACTACGAGCTCACCGCGGTGGGGGAGACCGCCCTCGCCGAGCACCGCCGCCAGTGGGCGACCGCGAACCGCACCCTCGGCGGGCTGTGGGGCGCGATCCTCCCGGCCGGCCCAACCCCGGAGGCCGCCCGATGAGCGTCGACACCGAGCAGCGCATCGCCCAGTGGCGCGCGGCCCTCACCCGCAGCGCCGCCGTCACCGAGGCCGACGCCGACGAACTCGAAGAGCACCTGCGCGACCGCATGGGCGACCTCGAGGCGCGGGGCCTGGATGCCGACGAGGCGTTCCTCATCGCCGTGAAGCGCCTCGGCGCGACCGACGCCGTCACCGCCGAGTTCGCGCGCGAGCACGGCGACCGGCTGTGGAAGCAGCTCGTCCCGCGCGCCGCCGTCGTGCCCGGCGACCGGCCGTTCCTCGAGATGGTGCTGTTCGCCGCGCTCGCGGCCGTCGTCATCCAGGTCGCCCGCCTCCTCGCCGACGCCGCCGAGCCGAACGCCGACTGGTATCTGCGCAACCTGCCGTTCTTCGTGCTGCCGGTGCTCGGCGCCTACTTCGTGCGCGTGCGCCGCATCCCGGTGCGGAGGATCCTCCCGCTCGCCGGCGTCGTCGCGGCGCTCGCGCTCGTCGTCAACCTGTACCCGTTCGCGCCGGCTCCGGCGAACGGGTCGTACGCGGATCCGCCGCAGACGCTGTTCCTCGCGATCGCCCACGTGCTCGTCGTGCTGTGGTTCGTCGTCCTCGCGGCCTACTCCGGCGGCGACCCGTGGTCGGCATCCCGGCGCATGGATGCCGTGCGCTTCACCGGCGAGTGGGTCATCTACTACGTGCTGCTCGCCCTCGGCGGCGGGGTGCTGCTCGCGCTCACGATGCTCGTGCTGCAGCCGGTCGCCCCGGGCGCTGTCGACGGGGTGCTCGCCTGGGTGCTGCCGTCGGGCGCCGCCGCCGCGACGGTCGTCGCCGCGTGGCTGGTCGAGGCGAAGAAGAGCATCGTCGAGAACCTCGCGCCGGTGCTCACGGCGGTGTTCACGCCGCTGTTCGGTGCGGGGCTCGTCGTCGCCGTCGTCGTCTACCTCGTCGCCGGGTTCACCGGTCCGTTCGACCGCGACCTGCTGATCGGGTTCGACGTGCTGCTGCTCGTCGTCGTGGGACTCGTGCTCTACGGGCTCTCGGCGCGCGACGCGCTCGCACCGACCGGGGCGATGGATGTCGTCCGTCTCGTCGCGGTCGTCGCGGCGGTCGTGCTCGACCTGCTCGTGCTCGGCTCGATGCTGTCGCGCATCGCGGAGTTCGGGACGACCCCCAACCGCCTCGTCGCGCTCGGCTTCAACCTGCTGCTCGTCGTCGACCTCGCCGTCACGGCGGTGCTCGCGCTGCGGCGCGGGCCGGGCACGTATGCGCGGATGGCGGCGTGGCAGACCGGATTCCTCGGGGCGTTCGCGCTGTGGGCGCTGTTCGTCGTCGTGGGGGTGCCGCCGCTGTTCGGCTTCGCCTGAGCGGGCCGGGCGACTAATCCGTCGATTTCGCGCTGCTGGACTCTCTCATCCGTGGCAAGTGCGACGGATGAGCGCTCTCAGGAGCGGTGCGCGAGAAGCGCCGCCGCGATCGTGCGCGCGCCGGCGCTCGCGGCGTCCTTCTTGAGCGCCGACACCTTCACCGTCGCCCACGAGCCGTCGACGAGGAGCCCGAGCGTGCACCAGGTCTCCTTGTCGCCGTCGGGCCAGCGGAAGCAGTGCTCGATCGCGCGGTCGCCGTCGCGCATCCCGTCGACCTCGACCGCCTCGCCGTCCCATGACGCGAGGCGATCCTCGGCCATCCAGCCGCCGCCGGGGTAGACGCGGACCTCGAAGAAGGTCTTCGACGTCCGGCCGTTGTACCAGCAGCCGATGTGCTCGGTGTAGAAGGTCGCGGTGGCGGCATCCTGCGTCGTCGACGTGACGTCGGCGTAGTCGAGCTTCTCGCCGACGACGTCTTCGGCGACGTCGCGCGGCACGAGCTCGAGGCACGCCCGCGGGGGCGCGAAGGTGCCGGCCGGCCGCGCGATCGGACCGGCTGCGACGCGCGCCGCCGACACCGCGGCCTCGGTCGCGCGGCCGACGGCGCCGATCGTGTCGTAGCGGTCGTGGGTGCCGACGACGTCGTGCACGAACGCGTCGCCGACGATCTTCCCGTCGGCACAGGTCGTGCCGTGCGACTTCCACGAGTCGTCGCCGCACGACCGGTCGAGGTACACGGCGTCTTTCGCGGCCCGGCCGCCCGGGATCACGAAGACCGCGGCGCCGTACCAGGAGGCGTCGAGCTCGAACGAGTTGCCCGACTTCACGTACCAGGTGCCGCCCTGCGACCACTCGCACGCGACGCCGCCCGCGTTGCGCACGATGTCCTCGAGCGGGATCGGGAAGGCGTCCCAGGCGTCGGCGACCACGGTGCCCTCGCGCGGCGAGAGGCCCGCGTACCGGGTGCTGTCGAGCACGCGGCCGAGGTCGCCGCAGTCGAGGTCGACGAGCGGTTCGGGCGGCGCGCTCGTCACGGCGACCGGGCCGCCGTCACCGCCGGGGTCGGAGACGGGATCGGTGCCGCCCGGCTGCTCCGAGCCGGCGGGGGATGCCGGGCCGGGCGCGGTCGTGCCGCACCCGCTCAGCGCGACGACGGCCGCGACCGCCGGGATGAGCAGAAGTCGAGTCCGTGTGCGCACGCGCACACCCTAGAGCCGGGCATCGCCCGGCGACACCGTGGAAACCACTCAGTCCGCGACCCCCGCGCTACCGTCGAACCATGACCCCGCAGGAACTCGAGAACCTCGTGCACCTGCGCCGTGCGCGCGACATGATCGACCGCGACTTCGCGCAGCCGCTCGACGTGCCGACGCTCGCCCGGGCGGCCCTCATGTCGCCCGCGCACTTCTCGAGGAAGTTCCGCGCCGCCTACGGCGAGACGCCCTACTCCTACCTGATGACCCGGCGCATCGAACGGGCGATGGCGCTGCTGCGCACCGGGATGTCGGTGACCGACGCGTGCGTCGCCGTCGGGGCGACATCCCTCGGATCGTTCAGTTCGCGGTTCACCGAGATCGTGGGGGAGTCGCCGTCGGCGTACCGGGCGCGCGACCACGAGCCGCTCACGGCGATGCCGGCGTGTGTCGTGAAACTGCAGACGCGCCCCGCGCGCAGCAGGATCGGAGAAGCGGTGGGCGCGGCTTCCGCGTAGCGTCGCGGCATGACGATCCAGCTGCAGTACTGCAACATCACCGTCGCCGACGTCGAGGAGTCGATCCCCTTCTACCGCGACGCCCTCGGGCTCGAAGTCGTGCAAGACGTCTCGTACGAGGGCTTCCGCTGGGTGACCCTCTCCAGTCCCGCCCAGCCCGGGGTCGGCATCGTGTTGTCGGTGCCGCACGCGGGCCGGTCGCAGGAGAACGGCGACCTGCTCCAGGAGCTGCTCCTCAAGGGCGAGCTGCCGATCCTGGTGTTCCAGGCGGATGATCTCGACGCGACGTTCGAGCGCGTGCGCGCCTCCGGAGCCGAGGTGCTCCAGGAGCCGATCGACATGGGCTACGCCCGCGACTGCGCCTTCCGCGACCCGTCGGGGAACATGGTGCGGATCTCGGAGCGCGCGGCGGCGTAGCCGGGATGCCGGGCGCCCCGTCGGGACGCCCGGCGCGGGGTCACTTCGCGACCGCGAAGCCGCCCGTCCACGGCACGGTCTCGCGCGCGGCGAGGCTGATCTGCAGGAACGCGATCGCCTCGAGTTCGCGGGCGCGCTTGAGCGAGCCGGCATCCTCGGCGTTCAGTCCGCCGGCGCGCACGAACTCGATGACGGCCGTCTTCGCGGCCTCGTCGTCTCCCGCGACGAGAACGGTCGTCGGGGCGGCGTCGGCGACGGATCCGGTGGCGAGGGTCGCGGCGAAGTTGGTGTTGAACGCCTTGACGACCTTCGCGCCTGGGATCTTCTCGGCGATGACCGCGGCGGCCGACGACTCGGCGGGCACGACGAGCCCGTCGAAGGTCGAGAAGTCGACGGGGTTGGTGATGTCGACGACGACCTTGCCGGCGAGCTGCGCGCCGTAGGTCGCGACGACGTCGTCGATCGCGCCGAACGGCAGGGCGAGCACGACGATGTCGCCGGTGAGCGCGTCGCCGAAGGTCGCGGCGGTGGCGTTGGTGCCGGCGGCGAGCGCGGCGGCCTTCTCGGCGTCGCGCGCGACGACCTGGAGGCCGGCTTCCGCCTTCGCCGCGATGCCGGCGATCGCCGAGCCCATGTTGCCGATTCCGATGACGCTGACGGAGGTCATGTGGTCCTTCTCTTCCTGTTCCGGACGTCGCTACTCGTTGTAGCGACAACTACCTGATACGTGTCACAACATCCTTGTCGTGACAACTATTCCCGCGAGTAGGCTCGGAGCATGGCGCGCCGGGTTCCTCGCATGAGCGAGGCGGAATCCGCCGCCTGGCTCAACCTCGTCACCGTGCTCGAGCTGCTGCCGCCGGCCCTCGACGCCCAGTTGCGCCGCGACTCCGACCTCACCCACTTCGAGTTCGTCGTGCTCTCGGTGTTGCGCTTCGCCCCCGACCAGGCGATGCGGATGTCGGCGCTCGCCGCCCACGTCGCCGCGACCGCGCCGCGCCTGTCGCACGTCGTCACCCGCCTCGAAGGCCGCGGGCTCGTCGAGCGTCAGCCCGTCGAGAACGACCGCCGCGGCGCCGAGGTGACGCTCACGTCGGAGGGGCGCCGCATCCTCGTGCTCGCCACCCCCGGCCACGTCGAGACGGTGCGCCGGCTCGTCTTCGACGTGCTGGAGTCCGAGCAGATCGCCCAGCTCGAGGACATCGCGGGGCGCATCGCCCGCGGCCTCGACCCCACCGACCGTTTCGGCGGCGGCGCCACCCACTGACCGGCTCGGCGGCCTCCCTCGAGGTCAGACGAACGTGACCGCCGACTGCACGCGCGTGCGCACCTCGAAGATGTCGGTGCCCCCGACCCCGACCCCCGGGAACCCCGTGCGCACGAGGTGTGCGAGCCGCGGCCGCTGCACGAGCAGCGCCTGAGCTCCCCGCACCTTCCCGATCGGCAGCACGCCTTCCGCGCTGCCGCCGTCGCCGACGACGACCACGAGCGCCGAGAACCGCACCTTCGCGCGGCGCTCGAACGCCTTCGCGCGGCGCGCCAGCTCGGCGAGCGGCTTGTCATCCGGATGCAGGTCGCCGCCGATGATCTCGCCGCGGCGGATCCGCACCTCGCCGCCGAAGTCGTCGGAGAGCAACGCCCATAGCCCCGTCGGCCCGAGCGCGATGTGGTCGAGCTTGTCGGCCGGGCCCGTGCCGACGTCGTGCCACACCGTGAACCCGATGCCGAGGGTGCCGAGCGCGACCGCGGTCCGCTCTTCGGCGATCGCCTTCGCGAGCAACTGCCGCACCTCGACCGGAGCGGACCGCACGAGCTTCGGGTCGTACGGGTCGGGCACCGAGGCGCCGCGCCCCACCCACTCGTGTAGCACGTCGAGATAGCGCTCGCGGTACCAGCCGCCCGGATGCCCGTGCGACCGCGCGGGCGGCCTCGACGTCGTGCGACCCGGCCGGCTCGGCGCGAACGTCACCGGCTCGGCATCCCGCACCGAACCCGAGTCGTACGCGGCCCGTGCCTCCGGGGTGCCGATCAGCTCCCACGCGCGCTGCACGAGGTCGAACCGTCGCGCATCCCCGCCGGTGTCGGGATGCGTCTCCCGGAGCTTGCGCCGATACGCCCGGCGGAGCGCGTCGTCCGTCGCATCCTCCGGCACGCCGAGCACGGCGTACGGGCTCTCGGCGAGCGGGCTGTCGGGCACCTGGATATTGTGGCGGCATCCCGCGCCCGGCGCTGAGACCGGCCGCCTGTGGATGACGGTGACGGGACTGCGGCGGGATGCGGGAGCATCCCTCGCATGACGGACACATCAGGGTTGCGACACGTCGCGCGCCTCGGCGACGAGGAGCGCGGCGACGTCCCGGGGTGGGTGCTGATCACGCTGATGACCGCGGGTCTGGTGATCGTGCTGTGGGCGATCGCGGGGCCGGCGCTCGGCGAGATCTTCCAGACGGCGCTCGACCGGGTCACGGGCATCTAGGGGTCGCCGTGCGCGACGACTCCGGGTCGGCGGTCGTCGAGTTCACCCTCGTGAGCGCGCTGCTCGTCGCCCTCACCCTCGCGGTGCTGCAGCTCGGGCTTGCGCTGCACGTGCGCAACACCGTGCAGGATGCCGCCGCGGAGGGGGCGCGGTTCGCGGCGCTCGCCGACAACGCACCCGCCGACGGCATCCGTCGCACGCACGAGCTCATCGTGCAGGCGATCGGACCCGACTACGCCGACGACGTGTCGGTGTCACTCGGCGAGTGGCAGGGGCATCCCGTCGTCGCCGTCACCGTGCGCACGACGCTGCCGGTGATCGGACTCATCGGCGTGACCGGCGGGCTGGAGGTGACGGGGCATGCGGCGATCGAGGTGCTGCCGTGACCTGCGGGGCGACGAGGGCTCGGCGTCGATCGAGTTCCTCACCGTCGGACTGCTGCTGCTCGTGCCGCTCAGTTACCTCGTGCTCGCGCTCGCGTCGATCCAGAGCGCGTCGTTCGCCGTCGAGGGCGCGGCCCGGCACGCGGCGCGCGTGTTCGTGCAGGCGTCGAGCGTCGGCGCGGCTCAGGCGGCGGCCGCGCGGGCCGTCGAGGTGACGCTCGCCGACTACGGGCTGGATGCCTCGTCGGCCCGGGTCTCCATCGTCTGCCGGCCCGACCCCGCCGACTGCCTCGCCCGCCGCGGGTTCGTGACGGTGTCGATCTCGACCGTCGCGCCGCTGCCGCTCTTCCCCGCCGTGCTCGGCACCGACGTGCCGCCGGGTGTGACCCTCGACTCCGTCGCGACCGAGCAGGTGTCGCGGTTCGCGCCATGACACAGCTCCCGGAGACCCCGCGCCCCGAGCAGCAGCCGCGCGACCGCACCCCGCGCTGGCGCGACGACGAGGGCTCGACCCTCCCGCTTGTCGCGGGCTTCGGCGCGCTCGCCCTCGCGCTCATCCTCGTGGTCGCCGCGGCATCCTCCCTCTATCTGGAGCGCAAGCAGCTGTTCACCCTCGCCGACGGCGCCGCCCTCGTCGGGGCGGAGGCGTTCTCGCTCGGGGCGGTGGAGGCGGATGCCGGTGGCGGCGCGCCGGTGCTGCGGCTGGAGCCCGACGACGTGCACCGCGACGTCGTGCGGTTCCTCGCGAGCACCCCCAACTCCGGGTTCGAGGGGCTCGTGCTCGAGGAGGCGATGACCCCGGACGGGCGCAGCGCCACGGTCACCCTCTCCGCGATCTGGCGACCGCCGGTCGTGACCGTGTTCTTCCCCGAGGGCCTGCGCATCGAGGCGACCGCGACCGCCCGTGCGGTCTTCGGCTGACGCGCCGCTAGTCCTGCGCCTGGCCCGGGCGCGCCTGCCCCGGCCGCGACGACACGTACCGCGGCACGAACACCCGCAGCACGATCCCGCCGACGATTCCGAGCACTCCGACGGCGCCGACCGCGACCGAAAGGGAGGCCGCCGCCGTGATCGCGGTGACGGCGAGGGGCAGCAGCGCGCCCCCGGTGTCGTTGGTGAAGCGCCACGCGCCCAGGAAGGGCGCCGGATTCCGCGGGTCGGCGAGGTCGGCGCCGAGCGTCATGAGCACCCCCGACCCGATCCCGTTGGCGACCGCGATGACGAGTGCGAGCCCGACGAACCAGCCGAAGCGGGCATCCAGGTCGTGGGTGAGCGAGAGGGCGAGGAACCCGGCGCCGAGCCCGAACACGCACGGCAGCAGCACCCAGAGCCGACCGAAGCGGTCCATGATCCAGCCGCCGAGGAAGAAGAGGGAGAAGTCGACCGCGCCCGCGAGGCCGATGACGACCGACGTGGTGGTGTCGTCGAGCCCGATGCTCGCCGCCCACACCGGCAGCACGACCGAGCGCACCTGGCGCAGCCCCGCGAGGATCGCCGAGCCGATGCCGATCCGCACGAGCACGGCGCGGGATGCCGCGAGCGTCGCCCACAGGCTCACCGCCTCGGTGTGCACCTCGCGACCGCCCGCGCGCGCGACCGGCTCGCCGGCCTCGGGGTCGCGGAAGAGCAGCAGGATGACGATCGCGACGACCGCGCACCCGGCGTGGAAGATGAGCACGCTCTCCGGATTCCCGGTGAGCGCGAGCAGCGCGGCGCCCGCGAACGGTCCGGCGACGGCGCCGAGCCGGTGGCTGCCGCCGAGGGTCGACAGCGCCCGGGCCCGGTACTGCAGCGGCACGAAACTCGTCATGAACGCGTGCCGGGCGAGCCCGAACGCCGCCGTCGCGACCCCGACGAGCAGGATGCCGACCGCGAGCATCGCGGGGTGCCCGGCGATGAGCGCGAGCAGCACGCCGACGAGCGAGAGCACCGACGCCGCGATCATCGAGGTGCGCTCGCCGAGGCGCGCCACGATCGCGCCGCTCGGGATGTCGCCGGCGAGGTTCCCGACGACGAGGAGCGCCGCGATGAACGCCGCGCCGCCGAGGTCGGTGCCGAGGTCGCGGGCGAGTGCGGGGATGACGGGCACGAGCGCGAGCGACCCGGTTGAGAAGACGATCGACGGCAGGAACACCACGACGGCGACCGAGCGCCAGCGGAACGGCGTCTCCCCGGTGCTCATCGTCCATCACGTTACGCCTAGGCTTGGGGGCGACATGATCGAGCTCGACCTCAGCGCAGACATCGCGGCTCTGCGCAAAACGTTCTCCGACATCCGCAGCGTCGTCGGCGTGGAGAAGCTCGAAGCCGAGATCGCCGACCTGAGCGAGAAGGCCGGGGCGCCCGACCTCTGGGACGACACCGAGAACGCCCAGAAGGTGACGAGCGCGCTCAGCCACCGGCAGTCGCAGCTCGCGCGCATCACCGGCATCTCCCAGCGCCTCGACGACCTCGAGGTGCTCGTCGAGCTCGCGATCGAGGGCGACGACGCCGCGGCCGCGCAGGAGGCGCGCGACGAGCTCGCCGACCTGCAGAAGACCATCGGCGACCTCGAGGTGCAGACCCTGCTCGACGGCGAGTACGACGACCGCGCCGCCGTCGTCACCATCCGCTCGGGCGCCGGCGGCGACGACGCCACCGACTTCGCCGAGATGCTCATGCGCATGTACCTGCGCTGGGCGGAGCGCCACAAGTACCCCGTGAAGGTGCTCGACACCTCCTACGCGGAAGGCGCGGGCATCAAGTCGGCGACCTTCGAAGTGGATGCCCCCTACGCGTTCGGCACGCTGAGCGTCGAAGCCGGCACCCACCGCCTCGCGCGCATCAGCCCGTTCGGCAGCGCCGACAAGCGCCAGACCTCGTTCGCCGCGGTCGAGGTCATCCCGGTGCTCGAGGAGGCGACCGAGGTCGACATCCCGGAAGGCGACATCCGCGTGGATGTCTTCCGCTCCTCCGGCCCCGGCGGTCAGAGCGTCAACACGACCGACTCGGCGGTGCGCATCACGCACATCCCGACCGGCATCGTCGTGTCGATGCAGAACGAGAAGTCGCAGATCCAGAACCGCGCCGCCGCGATGCGCGTGCTGCAGACCCGCCTCCTGCTGCTCAAGAAGGAGGAGGAGGCCGCCAAGAAGAAGGAACTCGCCGGCACCATCACGGCGTCGTGGGGCGACCAGATGCGCTCCTACTTCCTCTACGGCCAGCAGCTCGTGAAGGACCTCCGCACCGGCTACGAGGTCGGCAACCCGGCGGTCGTCTTCGACGGCGACCTCGACGGCTTCATCTCAGCGGGAATCCGCTGGCGCAAGTCCTCGCACGACGAGTAAGTACGGATCGTGCTTCCCCGCCGCGCCGCCTTCGGCGCCTTCGCCGCCACGCTCGTGTCGCTCTATCTGGCGAGCGGGGCGCCCACCCCGCTGCTGGTGGTGTGGCAGCGCGAGTGGGGATTCCCGGACTCGGTGCTCACGTTCGCGTTCGCCAGCTACGCCTTCACCTTCCTTCTCGCGCTGCTCGTCGGCGGATCGCTGTCGGATCACCTCGGCCGCAAGCCCGTGATCCTCGGGTCGCTCGTGCTCGCGCTCGCCTCGGTCGCCATGTTCATGCTCGCGCCGTCGGTCGAGTGGGTGATCGCCGCCCGGAGCGTGCAGGGCATCGCGGTCGGTGTCGTCACCGCCGCCTACACCGCCGCCCTCGTCGAACTCGCCGGACCGGGCACCCGGTACGGCCCGATCGTCGCGGCCGCGTCGCCCGTCGCGGGCCTCGGCCTGGGTGCGCTGCTCGGCGGCGTCGCGGTCGAGATCTGGGACCAGAACGGCGACGAGGTGCTCTTCGGCACCGTGGGAGTGCTCGTGCTCCTCGGACTCGTGCTGACGATCTTCGCGCCCGAGACGACGACTCGCGTGCCCGGAGCGCTGCGGTCGCTCATCCCGCAGGTCGTCGTTCCGCGCACCGCGCGGGCCTTCTTCCTCCGGATGCTGCCGATCCTCGTCGCGTCGTGGGCGACCGGATCCTTCTTCCTGGGCCTCGCGCCGACGATCGTGCACGAGCTGCTGCACCTCGACAGTGGGCTCATCGACGGGTTCACCGCCTCCATCCACGCGTTCGGCGTGTGCGCGGGCAGCATCGTGTTCGGTCGCGCCGCCGTCGGCGCCTCGTTGCGCGGGGGAGCGGCGGGCCTCGTCGTGGGCGTCGGCCTCATCGTCGTCGGGGTGCTCACCTCGCAGATCGCGTTCGTCTGGATCGGCGCCGTCGTCGAATCGTTCGCCTTCGGCGCGGCGTTCGGCGCGATCTTCCGCGGCATCGCGCCGCTCGCCCCCGAGCATCAGCGCGCGGGCACCTTCGCCGCCGTGTACGTCGCCGCCTACCTCGCGCTGGGCATCCCGTCGGTCATCGCCGGGCAGCTGGTCGAGCCGCTCGGCCTGCAACCCACCGTCGTCGGGTGGACCTCGATCATCGTCGTGCTGGCCGCCGTGGGACTCGTCATCCAACTCCGTCGGCCTCGGGTGTCGCAGCCGGAAAGCTGAGGATGCCCACATAGCCTGGATCGGTCATGATCCGGTTCGACGGCGTCACCAAGACCTACCCCGGCACTTCCCGCCCCGCGCTCAACAACGTGAGCCTCGAAGTGCTCAAGGGCGAATTCGTGTTCCTCGTGGGCGCCTCGGGATCGGGCAAGTCGTCGTTCCTGCGGCTCGTGCTCAAAGAGGACAAGCCCACGAAGGGCAAGATCCACGTGCTCGGGCAGGACCTCGGCTCGATCTCGTCGGGCAAGGTGCCGTACTTCCGGCGCAGCCTCGGCGTCGTGTTCCAGGACTTCCGCCTGCTGCCCAACAAGACCGTGTTCGACAACGTCGCATTCACCCTCCAGGTGATCGGCAAGAGCAAGGGCTTCATCCAGGAGGCCGTGCCCGACGTGCTCAAGATGGTCGGGCTCGGCGGCAAGCAGAACCGCTACCCGCACGAACTCTCCGGCGGTGAGCAGCAGCGCGTCGCCATCGCGCGTGCCGTCGTCAACAAGCCCGCCATCCTGCTCGCCGACGAGCCCACCGGAAACCTCGACCCGGCGACGAGCGCGGGCATCATGACCCTGCTCGCGACGATCAACGCGAACGGCACGACGGTGCTCATGGCCACCCACGACGCGGGGATCGTCGACCAGATGAAGCGCCGCGTCATCGAACTCGTCGGCGGCCAGGTCGTGCGCGACGAGCGTCAGGGCGGCTACCAGACGACCACCGTGCCGGTGCAGCGTCCCGCGCAGCAGCGTCCCGTCGAGCCGAAGCCCGAGACGATCGCGCAGCCCGTCATTGTGGCGACCGCGCCGACCCCGGCTGCGGCGCCCGCGCCGGCTGCCGCGCCGGCCCCGGCCGTCGCGCCGGAGCCTGTCGCCCCGGTCGTGCCGGAGCCCGCCGCGGTCCCTGCGCCGACTCCCGCAGCCGCCCCCGTCACGGAGCCCCTCGACATCCCGGTCGTCCCCGCCGCCGCCCGCGCGCCCGAGCCGGTCGCCGAGCCCGCCGTGGAGCCGGAGGTCGAGGCCGCGCCGGAGCCGTCCGCCGAACCGGTGCCGCTCACCGAGCCGACGCCGCCCGTCACGCGCGGCGGACCCGTCATCCCCGAGCCTGGCAGCGGGCCCCCGCCCGGCTTCACCTGGCCCACGGCCCCGACGAACCCGCGGGATCGCGTATGAGGCTCGGACTCATCCTCGGCGAGGTCGGCCAGGGATTCCGCCGCAACCTCTCGATGGTCGTGTCGGTCATCCTGGTGACCTTCATCTCGCTCACCTTCTTCGGCGCCGCGATCCTCGCGCAGTTCCAGATCGCCCAGATGAAGGGCTACTGGTACGACCGCGCGCAGGTCGCCGTGTACTTCTGTCTCGAGATTTCGGTGTCGCCCGCGTGCGGCGGAGTCGAGGCGACGCAGGAGCAGATCGACGCCGTCGGCGCCGAGCTGCGCGGATCCACCCTCTCCCCGTACATCGAGCGGGTCGAGTTCGAGACGCCCGAGCAGGCGTACCAGAACGCGCTCGAGCAGTACGAGGGCACGTCGCTGGAAGACTTCCTGTCGCCCGACATCCTGCCCGCCGCGTACCGGATCAACCTGGTGAACCCCGACCAGTCGGAGATCATCATCGACCAGATCTCCGGCATGGAGGGGGTCGAGGAGGTGCGCGACCAGCGCGCGCTGCTGCAGCCCGTGTTCGACGTCATCAACGCGATCAGCGTGAGCGCCGTCGGCATCGCGGTCGTCATGCTCGTCGCCGCCGTGCTGCTCATCGCCACGACCATCCGGCTCTCCGCGTTCTCGCGACGGCGGGAGATCTCGATCATGCGCCTCGTCGGAGCGTCGAACCGCTTCATCCAGACGCCGTTCATCCTCGAGGGTGTGCTCGCCGGGCTCATCGGCGCCGCGCTCGCGAGCGCCGCGGTCGTCGCCCTCGTGCAGTTCTTCGTGCGCGGCTACCTCGCCTCGGGCGACCTCGCCGGCTACGGCTACATCGGGCTCGACGACGCGTTCCTGGTCGTGCCGATGTTGCTCGGCGCGGGCGCCCTGCTCGCGGCGATCTCGGCATCCGTCGCCATCCGCCGTTACCTCAAGGCCTGACCGCGAGCGCTACCGAGTCCGCCAGCGCGCCCGAGACCTCGGCAGCGCCCGCCGGACTCGGTAGCGCTCGCGAAGGCGGCTAGACTGGGCGGCTGCTCAGCACGCGAGACAGAAGAGGAGGTGAGCAGGATGCCGAAGGAGAAGGGCCAGAAGGTCGTCGCGACGAACCGCAAGGCGCGTCACGACTACACCATCGAGGACACCTACGAGGCCGGACTCGTGCTCACCGGCACCGAGGTGAAGTCGCTGCGCGAGGGGAAGGCATCCCTCGTCGACGGATACGCGTTCATCGACGCGGGCGAGGCCTGGCTGGATGCCGTGCACATCCCCGAGTGGGGTTCCGGCTCGTGGACCAACCACGCCACCCGCCGCAAGCGGAAGCTGCTGCTGCACAAGCAGCAGATCATCAAGATCTCGCAGAAGACCAAAGAGGGCGGGTACACCCTCATCCCGCTCTCGATCTACTTCTCGGACGGGCGCGCGAAGGTCGAACTCGCGATCGCCAAGGGTAAGCGCGAGTACGACAAGCGCCACGCGCTGCGCGAGCGGCAGGACCGCCGCGAGGCGGAGCGCGCCATGTCGTCCCGCCGCCACCTCGGCGAGTAACCGCCGGACACGCGAACGGGGCGCGGAGAGCCGAAGCCCTCCGCGCCCCGCGCGGTTATCCCGTCGTTACTTGACGGCGACGGTGGGAGCCGACAGGGCCGACTCCGCCTTGGTGTAGCCCTGCTTGCTGCCGACCACCTTGACGGTGATGACCGCACCCTTCTCCGCCCAGGTGAGCTTGAGCTTGTTCGAGGTGCTGAGCTGGATCAGCTCACCGTCGGCGTACCAGGCGTACTTCTTGGTCACCGACGAGGGGCTCCAGCCGGTCGAGGTGGCTGTGAGGGTCTTGCCGACCTTCACGGTTCCCTTGATGGTGGGCGCCTTCGAGACCGTGATGATGCCGGCCTCGACCTCGTCGGTCGCCTCGCTCGTCAGCGGGAGGGAGGTGTAGCCGCTCGCCGACGCCGTGACCTTGACCGTGATCTCCGCGCCGAGGTCGGCCGCGACGAGCGTGTAGCTCGCCTTGGTCGCCTTCTTGATGGCCACGCCGTCGCGGTACCACTGGTACTTGACCGACACCTTCGGCGTGTAGGCCGGGAGGGCGACGCCGAGCTTGGCGCCCACCTTGAGGTCACCCGTGATCGTCGGCATGCCGTCGGCCACGATGGTGCCGTAGCCGATCTTGGCGGTCTTCGCGCTGGTCTTCGAGACCGTCTTGAAGCCCGACTTCTTCGCCGTGATCTTCACCGAGATCTGCTTGCCGCGGTCCGCCGCGACGAGCGTGTAGGTCGAGCCCTTCGCCTTCGAGATCGCGGTGCCGTTGCGGTACCACTGGTAGGTGAACGTCGCACCCGTGGCGCCGGTCGGCACCGCCTTGAGGACGTTGCCCACGTTCGGCGTGCCGGTGATGGCGGCCGAGAGCGACAGGACCGGCTCGTTGCCGAACGTGTACTTCGTACCGAGGAAGTGGATCGCCGAGATCACCGTGGTCTCGATGTTCCCGCCGGACGCGACGCCGAAGCCCGCGACCTCGTAGCTCTCGTACGCGTTCTCGAGCTGCTCGATGAACGAACCCAGGGTCGCCGAGGCGTTCTGGTTGATCGTGCCGATGGCCCGGGTGCTGCGCCACATCTGGTCGAGGGCCACGTGGTTGAAGCCCACGACGGGCGACACGGGGCGCAGGGTGCCGCGGAACTCGCGGTCGCCGTTCTCGTTGATCGAGAAGACCGGGATCTGGAAGAAGCCGGTGCCCTCGGTGGTCTCCCACGCGAGTCCCTCGGCGACGACCTTCGCGAGGTCGGTCGGACCGTCGCCGATCGCGAAGCCCTTCAGGACCTGCACGGCGCGGCCGTTGCGGACCGGGTCGTGAAGCACGAGAGCGCCGTCGTCGACCGACACGATGCTGTCGTCGGGGTCGTTGTCGTCACCGCGCACGACGTGCCAGCGGTTGTAGTTGTAGGCCGCCGACGCGGGGTTGTCGTCCTCGTAGGTGTCGATCGAACCCAGCTGCACGACCGAGGTGCTGCCCGTGCCGTAGGCGTGGTCGCCAGAGTCGGACGACTCGTAGCTGATGTCCGAGAAGGTGAGGCCCTTGCCCTTGAGCGCGGCGTTCTGCTCGGTCGTCAGGGTCACATTGACCCAGCTCGCATCCGACGGGCTGACCCCCGGCGTGCGCGCGATGGCCCGCAGCAGGATGCCGTTGACCGTGCCGGCGGTGCCGTTGGCGGCCCACGTGTAGCCCTCGTAGGTGCCGGCGCCTTCGAGCACCTGCTCGCCGTCGACCGTCACCACGACGCGGTCCTTGCCGCCGGGCACGAACTTCACCGTGTAGGTGATGTCGACGGGGCCGTCGAACGGCACCTCGGCGACGTCGTTGCGCCAGATCTCGCCCAGGTCGCCCGGAAGCGAGTAGTAGTTGCTGAGCTCGAGGACGCCGTCTTCCGGAACCCGGAAGGTGAGGCCGCTGCCCGCGCGGTTGCCCGCGCGGTCGACGGCGAGCTCGAGCGCGAGGTTCGGCTGCGCCTTGTACGCATCCTCGCCCTCGACGCCGCTGCCGAGCGTGAAGCTCACCGAGAACGTGTCGTTGGCGGCGTTCGTGTAGAACGGCTCCCCCGCGGGCGTCGTCGTCGGCGAGAGGAGCTGGTTGATGGCGCCGCGGTTGTTGCTCGTCTGCCAGTTGGAGGCGCGCAGCGTGTTGGCGTCCAGGATCTCGAAGTCCCAGTTGGTGGGGGCCGACGCGACCGAGCCGGTCCAGCCGGACGCGGCGAGGGTGTCACCGAAGGTGAGCGTGGTGGGCGCGGCGTGGGCTGCGCTGAGAGGGACGACGAGCGCGGTCGCCGCCACAGCGGCGGAGAGCGCGATCGCTCCGACGGCGCGACGACGCGCCGGTTTCACAATGGACATGGGGATCCTTCCGGAATTCTGATCACTCGGGTTTCTCGGGATAAACGAGTTGCGCCGGACGGCGTTTGAGTAGACCTTGGCAAAAGCCGGCGACATTTCACCAATCTCGCGGCGGGGTCACCGGGGAGTGTGGGAGATCCCTGATCAGGTACCCGGGGAGTTTCCCGCGCAAGTAGTCCGGGGTACCCGGGGAGTTTCGTCGCCCGCACGCGGAATCCGGGCAATTCGCGCCGCAGAAAAGGTGCTCCGAAAGGGAGCGCGCGGGAGGTGACCGGCGGCGCCGGTTACGGCATCGCGCGGTAGAGGTCGCCGGTGAGGGGCTCGCCGCTCTCCTTGCGGATGACGCACAGGGCATCCGTGTCGCCGGCCTCGTATTCGTCGGTCGTCGGCACGGCGATCGCGACGGCCTCGTAGGGGAGCTTCTCGAAGTCGGGCTGGAGGAAGAGCCGGTACTCGAGGTAGCGGTCGCACACGGAGGAGGCGAAGGCGCCGAGCACGGCGTTGGCCTCGCGGTAGAGCACCTCTTCGATGTTGATGTCGGCTGTCGCGAACACCTGCATGGGGTGCTCCTCGGCGCAGGAGACGACGGTGTACTCGTCGCGGTCGAGCACGGCCTCGGCGACGCACGACCCCGGCCGCAGTTCGGCGACCGACGTCACGCCGAGCGGGATCGGGGGGTTGCGGGTGATCACGCGCACCACCACGAGCACGAGCAGGGCGACGACGACGGCGGCGAGAGCGATGAGTCCGAGGCGCGCCCAGCGGGGCAGCGCGGACCACATCCCGGGGCTCGGAGCAGCGTCGGTCACAGCGCTACGGTATCGGATGTGGAGACCCGCCCCGAGAGTCGCGTGCTGGAGATCGCGACGGCTCTCGCGCTCGGCATCGTCTCCGTCGTGACGGCGCTCGGGGTGCTCCAGGCGAGCATCTGGACCGCGGATGCCGGCCGCTTCTCGAGCGACGCCGCGGACGCCCGCGACCAGAGCATCTCGATCGGGGTGACCTCCCAGCTCAAGCAGCGCGCCGACTTCGGAGCGACCCTCGAGGCGCGCCTCTACGCACTGCGCCAGGATGCCGCGCTCGCCGAGGACGACTACATCACCGCGCTCGAACTCGAGACTCAGCTGCAGGGCGTGCTCGGCAACGCCTATAACCTCCCCGACGGGTCCTTCGACGAGTGGCGCGCAGCGGGCTTCCCCGACGACGCCAACCCGGCGCAGTCGGGCGCCTACCTCGTCGAGACCCGCGGGCTCGGGGACGCCGCCATCCTCACCTCGAAGCGGCTCGGCGAACTCGCGAAGACGCTCAACGAGCGTGCCGGGATCTTCGGGCAGGCCTCCCTCGTGCACGCGCTCGCGCTCTTCCTGTTCGGCGTCGCGGGCATCAACCGCCTGCGCGCGGCCCGCGTGGTGACGCTTGCGCTCGGCGCCGGCGTGTTCCTGTTCGGCCTGTTCCTGATGGCGTCGGCGTACTAGGGGGCCGGGGATGGCAGAGGTCCAACCGTCGCGGATGCGGGGCGCGCTCGAGATCGCGACCGCCGTCCTGCTCGGACTCGTGTCGGTCGCCACCGCGGCCGGGGCCTACCAGGCCTCCGAGTGGGGTCAGCAGGCGGGGCGCTACGAGTCGATCGCGGGGCAGCTGCGCGACGCGAGCCTCGCCTCCTACATCGCCTCGGACCTCGCCGGGTTCGACGACGGCGAGCGGCTCATCGACGCGCTCGTGCTCGAGTTCCCGATCATGACCGGCGACGCGACACCCGCCCAGGCCGAGCGCATCCGCGAGGAGCAGTACGCACTGCTCGGCGCGGCGACCGAGGGGCTCCACGACGAGTGGCTCGAGTGGGTGGCGAGCGGCTACGACGAGGCGGAGTTCCCGGTGCGGAGCCCGGAGTACGCGGCGCAGCAGTTCGCGCCCACGTACGGGCCGAACGCGGCATCCGCCGTCGCCTTCGAGCTCGCCGAAGCGGTGGAGGCGCGGAGTCTGCAGATGACGATCGCGTCGGTCGTCTTCGCGATCGCGCTGCTGCTGCTCGGCGTCTCCGGCGCCAACGCGACCCTCAAGGTGTCGTTCGTGCTCGCGTGCGGCGGGGCCGCCGCGTTCATCGTCGGGGTCGTCGTCTCCGTGCTCGCCGTCATCGGCTGAGCGCCGAGCCGTCCGGTCAGCTCGCGCGGAAGCGGGCGTCGACCGTCGCCGAGACCTGGATGCGGTCGGGCGTGAACGTCAGCTCACCGCCGCCGGAGGCATCCATCGCCATCATCGCCGCGCCGCGACGCGCGGGGCCGCCGAAGCCGGCCTCGGGGGTTCCGGAGTTCTCGAGCATGCCGGGGTCGGCGATCGAGAGCGCCGTGACCGTCGTGAGTCCGGCGGCGCGCGCGTAGGTCGTCGCCTTCACGGTCGCGTCCTGCACCGCGCGGGTCTGGATGTCGCTGGTGACGGCGAGCCGACGCTCCTCGGTGAGATCCCACTCGATCGAGTTGATGGTGACGCCGTCGGTCGTGGCGAAGCGCTCCACGAGGGCCGCGAGGGCGTCGAAGTCCTGGAACCGTGCCGTCGCGGTGAGGGCCGCGTGGTAGACGGGAGGCAGGCGCTTGCCCTCGTTGTTCCACGGGCGGTTCGACCACACCGAGACGCGGTCGCTCGACCACCGGGTCACCGCGCCGGATGCCTCCAGCTCGGCGAACGCCGCCGTCACCTCGGCGCCGACCCGGGCCGTCGACTCGAACACCGGCTCGCGCTTCGGCCCCTCGAATCCGACGCGGATCGTGACGGTCGCCCGCTCGGCGTCGAACCAGTCGGAGGCGGTGCCCCGCACGGTGATCGTGGTCTCGCTCATGGCGCCATCATCCCATCCGAGGCCCGTTGTCTCCATGTAGTATCTATGCTACATCAGGACGCGAGGACAATATGAAAGCAACGAGGTGAAGGACGATGGACGACGACATCGCGATCGAAGTCTCCGGGCTGCGGATGGACTACGGTGCCACCGAAGTGATCCGCGGGATCGACCTGCGGATCCGGCGCGGGGAGATCGTCGCCCTGCTCGGGCCGAACGGCGCGGGGAAGACCACCACCGTCGAGATCCTCGAAGGATTCCGCGAGCCCACCGCCGGAACCGTGCGGGTGCTCGGCACCGACCCCCTCGCGGCGGGCGAGGACTGGCGTGCCCAAGTCGGCGTCGTGCTTCAGTCGTGGCGCGACCACGGCCGCTGGCGGGTCGCCGACCTGCTCGAGCTGATGCGGCGGGCCTACCTCCCCTACGGCCGCGACGTCTACGGCGTCGACGACCTCTTGCGCGACGTGGGACTCAGCGGCCAGGCGCGGTCCCGCGTCCGCACCCTCTCCGGCGGCCAGCGTCGCCGGCTGGATGTCGCCATCGGCATCGTGGGACGCCCCGCCCTCCTCTTCCTCGACGAGCCGACCGCCGGACTCGACCCGGTCGCCCGGCGCGAGTTCCGAGAGCTGGTGCACGGCCTCGTTGATGCGGCGGAGACGACCGTCCTGCTCACCACCCACGACCTCGCCGAAGCGGAGCGGATGGCCGATCGCATCCTCATCCTCGACGGCGGCCGCATCGTCGCCGACGGCAGTCCCGATGCACTCGCCCGCGACATCGCGAGTACCACGGAGGTGCGCTGGCGACAGGACGGCGAGCGGCGCGTGCATGCGACCGCCGACGCGACGTCGTTCGTGCGCGACCTGCTCGCCCATCATCCCCATGGGATCGACGACCTGGAGATCGTCCGGGCATCGCTGGAGGACGCGTACCTCGCCATGGTGCGGCGACGCGAGTCGCTTGAGACGGAAGGAGTCACCCGATGACCGCGATCTTGACCGTTCACGCCGTGCGCGCCGGCATGCGCCGGGGGGCCGTGGAGTTCCTCAACTCGCTGCGCAACGCGACCGACGTGGGGTTCTGGCTGGTCGGGGCGGTCGTCACGGTCGTCGTCCTTTGGGTCCTCCGCGACGAACCGGTCGCCGACCTGGGCATCTCGACGGCGCAGTTCATCTTCCCCGGGCTGCTCGCAGTGCAGATGCTGGTCGTCGCAACCTGGGGTGTCGCGGTCATCCTCGCGACCGAGCGCGAGGACGGCACCCTGTTGCGTGCCAAGGCGGTGCCCCACGGGACGACCACCTACTTCGCTGGCCTCGCGGTGCGCACCCTCATCGAGACCGGTGTCGCGCTCCTGCTGGTCGTCGTGCCCTCGGTGATCCTGGTGGGTGGCCTCCTCGACCGTGGTCCGGTCGCGCTGAGTGCCCTCGGCATCCTCGTGCTCGGCTTTGTCGCGCTGCTCCCGCTGGGCCTGCTCGTCGGGGCGGTCTCGCGCAACCCGCGCGCGGTGAGCGGATGGGGGCTTCTCGTCGGCGCCGGGGTGGTCGTCGTATCGGGCATCTTCCAGCCGCTCGTCACGATGCCGGAGTGGGTGCAGATCGTCGGGCAGGTCCTTCCGCTGTACTGGATGGGCCTGCTGCTGCGCGCGGTGCTGCTGCCGGAGAATCTGTACGTGATCGAGATCGCAGAGAGCTGGCGCGTCGTCGAGGCGCTGGGCATTCTCGGCCTGTGGGCCGTCGTCGGGATGCTCGTGGCTCCGCCGATGCTGCGCCGGATGGCTCGGCGCGAGTCCGCGTCCGTGTTGGAGCGCTCGCGGCAGAAGGCGCTGGAGCGTGTCTGAGCCGGGCGACAAGGTCTACAACCGCATCGCCACGCTGCGCGCCGACCGCGGCGTGAGCCGACGCGACCTCGCCGAGGCGCTCGGCGTGCACTATCAGACCGTCGGATACCTCGAACGCGGCGAGTACAGCCCGAGTCTCCATCTCGCCCTGCGGATCGCGGCGTTCTTCGAGGTGCCCGTCGAGTTCGTGTTCGCGACCGAGCCGTTCGCCCCGCTCGGACGCTGACCCGTGCGCGATCATCCCATCCCGGGTAGACTGAAGGGCTGCCGCGAGGCGGCTTTCACAACTCCACAGCGTGCGACAACGGCCGCCTTCACCGAAGGCCTCCTGGGGATGATCGGTTTCGACATCGTCTGTGAAGCTGCGGGAAGCGGGCCGAGGATGAGGGGTTATCTCGTAAACGATCTCCTCACAAAACAGGTGCCAATGCTAAGCGCACCGACTTCGCTCTCGCCGCCTAAGGCGTAGACCGAGTCCGTCAGCCCGGGTGAGTCCTCGCCCCGGTGTCTGGCGTCAGCTAGAGGACTTGCTGCGGACCTGAGTCTCAGGGGTTCGCGGGACTTTCACTGAGGCTGGGCTCGTCGACCTAGGTGTCCGTGACAAAGGTCGGAGCCGAGCAGAACGCCTCTACGGACTGCGCCCGGAGAAGACGCAGGTCCATAGCGATGGACGGGGGTTCAATTCCCCCCATCTCCACCACCGGCCGTTGTCGCACGCTGCGGATCCCACCCCCGGCCGTCGTGCCGGGGGTTTTGTGCGTCGGGTGTGCGCAACTCTCTGGATCGCGGGGGTTCGTCGATCCCTCGTGGACGAACCGTGTGCTCCTAGAGAGTTAGGAACACGCCGCGCGACGTTCAGCCGGCGCTGTCGCGCCCGGCACCCGCTCGCGCCGCGAGCACGTGTTCCCCCGCGTCGACGTACGCGGTGAAGAGCTCGGTCACGTCGCGCAGCCGCTGGGCTGCGAGGGCGTTCTCGGTGAGCGGGGTCGCCGCCTCGAGCGCGCGGATGAAGACGCGGGTGCGGGCGTGGCTCGCGGCGAGCAGTTGCTCGAATCCGCCCGCCGCCTCGACGAGCAGGCGTCGGCTGCCCGGCTGCGGGATGGTGCGCGCGAGCCCCCAGGAGACGAGGTCGCGGACGGCCGTGCTCACGGCCCCCGCACTCAGGGCGAGGTCGTCGCGCAGCTGCTCGGAGCGCGACGGCTCCCCGCGCAACAGCAGGTACCCGTAGACGCGCCCCGTCGCGCGGGAGAGGTTCCACGCGGCGAGGGTCTCACCCATCCCGTCGACGAAGCGGGCCTGCTCCGGCGTCACCGGACGCCCCAGCCGGCGAGGATGTCGCGCAGCTCGCGCGTCGTCGCGTCGGGGGCGTCCCACGAGACGAGATGCCCGGCATCCGGCATGACCCGCTCGGCGACGCCCTCCGCCTGCGCCCAGCGCGGCATGGCGGTGGCGATGTTGCCCGTGCGGTCGCGCTCGCCGCGGATCAGGGCGAGCGGCACCGGTGTGCGGCGCGCCGGGTCGGGATCGAGGAGGGATGTCGTGGCGCCGAACACGTCGAGGAACCGTCGGCGGGGCATCCGGGCCAGCACCTCTTCGGCGCGGGCGATCGCCGCCGGGGTGACGGCGGAGGCCCGCGCCATCGTGCGGGCGAGGCTGCCCGCGGGGAACATCCCCATCACCGGGGTCGAGATCGTGAGGCCGAATCGTTCGAGCCCGGTGAGCGGCCCGGCGCTCCACGTCGCGTCGACGACGACGAGCCCGGCGACGCGGTCGGGATGCGCGTGAGCGAACGCCTGCGACAGGTTGCCGCCGAGGGAGTGCCCGACGAGCACGGCGCGCTCGGCCCCGACGGCGTCGAGGAGCGCCGCGAGGTCGTCGAGGGCGTCCGCGGCGGTGAAGCGGCGCCGGGGGTCGAGCGTCGAGGCGCCGTGGCCGCGGAGATCCCACACGACGACGCGGTGGCCGTCGGCGGCGAGGGCGGCGGCCTGCGCGTCCCACGTGGAGGCATCCATCCCGGCGCCGTGGGTGAGCAGCACGGGGATGCCGTCGCCGCCGGAGTCGGTGAAGCGCACGTCGGCTCCGGGCCGGGGGAGCGCTCGATCTAGATTCACCATTCTCTGAAAATAGCGTCGAGACAGCGCGGCCGCCAGGTCGTGCCTACACTCGACCCCGTGCAGGACATCGGGACGCCCGCGGGGCGTGAGGGGGTCGTCGGCGCGCTGAGCGCCGGCTCGAGGTAGTCGGCGCCGCGTCTCGCGGCCGCTCGCATCCTCCCTCCGGGCACGCGGTGCCCCCGATCACTGAAGAAAGTCTGCTCATGCACGCCCTCACCGAGGCGCAGATCCGCGCCTCCTTCGTCAACGTCTCCCAGCGCGAGCGCAGCGGCCTCGCCGTCCCCGACCTCGCATCCCTCGACTGGGACCGCGTCGACCACCTCGGCTGGCGGCATCCCAAGTCGCCCCTGCTCGGCTTCGTCGTGGTGCCGCTCGACGACCGGCTCGTCGGGATCGCCCTGCGCCAGGCCGAGGCGCGCCCGCGTTCACGCGCCCAGTGCTCCTGGTGCGAAGACGTCACCCTGCCCAACGACGTCGTGTTCTTCTCCGCGCGCCGGGCCGGGGCGGCGGGTCGTCGCGGCGACACCGTGGGCACCCTGGTCTGCGCGAACTTCGAGTGCTCCCGCAACGTGCGTCAGCCCCCGCCGCCCGCCTACCTCGGGTTCGACATCGAGGCCGCGCGGCTCGCGCGCATCGAGAGTCTGCGCGAGCGCACGCGCGCCTTCGCGGCGTCCTTCCTCGTCGAGGGCTGACCCGGAACGCGGAACGGGAGGCCACCCTGGGGCGGCCTCCCGTTCCTCTGGCGCGACTGACCCCTGGCGCGCGTCGGGGGGCGGGACTACCGTCGCCGCATGGCGATCGACCCCGCGCTCCTCGACTGGCTGCTCGACTCCGACCCCGCCCTGCGCTGGCAGGTGGAGCGCGACCTCGCGGACGCCCCCGAGGAGGTGTGGCAGGCGACCAGAGCCCGCGTCGCGACCGAGGGCGTCGGCGCGCGCCTGCTCGCGCTGCAGGACGACGACGGGCAGTGGGCCGGTGGCTCGTACTTCCCGCGGGGCTACTTCAGCAGCCCCGAGCGGGACGCCCCGGGCCAGCCCTGGACCGCGACGACGTGGAGCCTCAACGCGCTCCGCGAGTGGGGGATGGATGCCGCCGCGCTCGGCGACACGGCCGAGCGCCTCGCCGCCGACAGTCGCTGGGATTACAACGACCTCCCGTACTGGAGCGGGGAGGTCGACGTGTGCGTCAACGCCTTCACCCTCGCCAACGGCGCGTGGCTCGGCGTTGATGTCGCGCCGCTCGCCCGCTGGTTCGTCGAGCACCGGATGTCGGACGGCGGCTGGAACTGCGAGGCGGAGGAGGGGTCGGGCTCCACGCGCTCCTCGTTCCATTCGACCCTCAACGCCGTCCGCGGGCTGCTCGACTACGAGCGCCGCACGGGCGATGCGAGCGTGCGAGAGGCCCGCAAGACGGGCGAGGAGTACCTGCTCGAGCGTCACCTGTTGCGGCGCCTGAGCACGGGGGAGGAGACCGTTCCCGGCCTCCGCGCGCTCGCCTACCCGTTCCGCTGGCACTACTCGGTGCTCCGCGCGGCCGACCATTTCCGTCGCGCGGCGCTGATCGAGGGGTCGGCGCCCGACCCGCGCGTCGAGGAGGCGGTGGAGATCATCCGCGCCCGGCGCCCCGACGACGGGCGCTACCTGCAGGACTACGTGTATCCGGGAGCGGTGTGGTTCGACGTCGACGTGCCCGAGGGCGAGCCGTCGACGTGGGTCACGTTCTTCGCGACCCGGGTTCTTCGCTGGTGGGACTCGGCGCCTCGGCCGTGATGTCCGTCGCCTCGACGACGGCCTCCTCGGGACCCGCGGGCGCGATGGGCTCGCGCTGCCGGTGGGTGACCAGGAGCGATCCGGTGAGCACGAGGACGAAGCCGACGATCGTCCAGACGGTGACCGCCTCGCTGAGGAAGACGGCGCCGACGAGGATCGCGACCGCCGGGTTGACGTAGGTGATCGCGGTGGAGCGCACCGGGCCGATCTCGCCGACGAGGGCGACGAGCAGGATGAAGGCGAGCGCGCTGCAGACGACGGCGAGCACGACGATCGCGACGACCACGGGCGTCGACGGCATCGTCGTCGGGAACCCGCCGGTGAGCAGCACGATCGGCACGTAGACGAGCGCGGCGGCGCCGAGCGAGACGGCGGTGACGCCGACGCCGGGGAGGTCGGGCATCCAGCGGGACAGGATGGCGGGCCCGAACGCGTAGCCGACGACGACGATCGCGATCTCGCCGACCGCGACGAGGTCGGAGCCGTCGACGTCGAAGCCGACGAGGGCGGCGACGCCGAGCATCCCGAGCAGGATGCCGATCCAGTTGAACCAGCCGAACTTCGGCGAGCGGCCCATGAGGAACGCGACGCCGACGCCGACGAGCGGCACGGCGGAGATCAGCAGGCCGGCGGTGGAACTCGGCAGCCGCGTCTCGGCGGACGACAGGAAGTACCAGGGCACGACGATCTCGATGACCGTGTAGGCGAGGAGCGGTCTCCAGCGCTTGAGCACGGGCACGATCTCGCGCCGGTAGATCGCGAGCGGCAGCAGCAGGATCGCGGCGAGCCCGGCGCGGCCGAGCACCACCATCGCGGGGTCGAGCTCCTCGACGGCGACCTTGATGAAGAGGTAGGGGATGCCCCAGGCGATTCCGAGCGCCGCGAACAGCAGCAGGCCACGACGCGTCACTGATCCATCATGGACCCGATCGCCGACATCCGCCGTCCCGTTTCCGCCGCGCGCCGCCGGGATGCGGTCGGCGCGCGGCGGCGGGCGGACTCAGCCGTAGCGGATGTCGTCGAGCGAGCCGAGCGGGTAGTGCGCGGGGTAGGGCCGCGTCGCGACCCCCGAATCGACGGCGGCGCGCGCGACGGCCGACGACACGGCGCCGAGCAGGCGCGGGTCGAGGGGCTTCGGGATGACGTACTCCGGCCCGAATTCGAAGTGCCGGCCCTCGTACGCCTCGATCACCGACGCCGGCACGGGTTCGCGCGCGAGGTCGCGCAGGGCGTGCACCGCGGCGATCTTCATCGCCTCGTTGATGACCGTCGCGCGCACGTCGAGCGCCCCGCGGAAGATGAACGGGAAGCCGAGCACGTTGTTGACCTGGTTGGGGTAGTCGCTGCGCCCGGTGGCGACGATGACGTCGTCGCGCAGGGCGTGGGCGACCTCCGGCAGGATCTCCGGGTCGGGGTTGGCCATCGCGAACACGATCGGGTTCGGCGCCATCGACATGAGCATGTCCTCGGTGAGCACGCCCGGGCCGGAGACGCCGAGGAACACGTCGGCTCCGGCGACCGCGTCGGCGAGGGTGCGCATGTCGGTCTCGCGCACGAACTCGCGCTTGTACGAGTTGAGGTCGGTGCGGCCCGAGTGCACGACGCCGACGCTGTCGACGAGGATCAGGTTCGCCGCGGGGGCGCCGAGCTCGTGCAGGAGGCGGAAGGTCGCGATGCCCGCGGCTCCGGCGCCGACGCAGACGATGCGGACATCCTCGAATCGCTTGCCCTGGATCTCGAGGGCGTTGAGCAGTCCGGCGGCGGCGATGACCGCGGTGCCGTGCTGGTCGTCGTGGAAGACCGGGATGTCGCAGCGCTCGACCAGCTGCCGCTCGATCTCGAAGCACGCGGGCGCCGCGATGTCCTCGAGGTTGATGCCGCCGAAGGTCGGGGCGATCGCGGCGACGACGTCCACGAATCGGTCGACGTCGTGGGTGTCGACCTCGATGTCGTAGACGTCGATGCCCGCGAAGTGGCGGAACAGCAGGCCCTTGCCCTCCATGACCGGCTTGCTCGCGAGGGCGCCGAGATCTCCGAGCCCGAGGATCGCGGTGCCGTTGCTGATGACGGCGACGAGGTTGCCCTTGTTGGTGTAGCGGAACGCGTCGCCCGGGTCGGCGGCGATCGCCCGGACGGGCTCCGCGACGCCGGGGCTGTAGGCGAGCGTCAGGTCGCGCGCGTTCTCGGCTCGCGTGGTCAGCCCGACGCTGAGCTTCCCCGGGCGGGGGAACTCGTGATACTCGAGCGCGGCGGCGGACAGGTTTTCGGGCATGGGTCGTCGGCATCCTCGGGACGAAGAAGGGGATGCGCGTCGGGTGGCGGTCCGCGCGCCCGATGGGGCGCGCAAGGGACGACGGCGGGGAACGGCGCCGGATCGCGGCGCGCCCCCAGCATACCGATCCGTGATATCCAAGGGGGATGCGGTACTGGCTCCTGAAGAACCTCGTCGTGGCGCCGTTGTTCCGCCTCTTCTTCCGCGTCGAGGTGCACGGGGCCGAGAACATCCCGAAGACCGGCCCGGGGATCATCGCGCCCAACCACCTCTCGGTGGTCGACTCGGTCTTCGTGCCGATCTCGATCCGCCGGCACGTCGCGTTCCTCGCGAAGGAGCAGTTCTTCGCCGGCAAGGGATTCGGCGCCTCGGTGCGCCGCGGCTTCATGAAGGCGATGAAGCAGCTCGAGATCGAGCGCGGCGGCGGCGCCGCCTCGTCCCGTTCGCTCACCGGCGGCGCGAAGGTGCTCTCCGAGGGGCGACTGCTCGGGATGTACCCGGAGGGCACGCGCAGCCCCGACGGTCGCCTGCACCGGGGCCGCACCGGCATCGCCCGCATCCTGCTCGAGGTGCCGGCTCCGGTCATCCCGGTCGCCGTGCACGGCACGGCCGAGATCATGCCGAAGGGGTCGAAGTTCCCGAAGATCGGCCGCCGCGTCGTCGTGACGTTCGGCGCGCCGCTCGACTTCTCGCGCTACGCGGGGATGGCCGAGGACCGCTTCGTGCTGCGCTCGATCACCGACGAGATCATGCACGAGATCGCCCGGCTCACCGGCCAGGAGTACGTCGACGTGTACGCCTCGAACGCGCGCCGCCCGGGCGGCAACCCGCCGGCGCCGACGGTCCCGGTCGACCCGGCGCCCGCCGGCGCGACCGCCGCCTGAACCACTCTCCGCCGCCCGCGTCAACCCCGTGGGCAGGGCGGCGCCGCCTGCCTACGCTCGCGCTATGAGCATCAAGGCCGAGGTCCGACCGTCCCGCGGGATCGCCCTGTTCGTCGCCGGCGGCATCCTGCTCCTGCTCGCCCTCGTCGGCATCGTCGTCTACGCGACCGGGCTGCCCGACAACGCCGCCGACGGCTCCGGGCTGGGGCTGCTGCGCGGGGTCACCGTCGTCGGCTCCGCGATCTGCGGCGGTGTGGGGGCGCTGCTGCTCGCGATCGGCGGGGTGAAGCGCGTCTCGGCTTCCCGCCGCGGACTGCCGGACAAGTAGGGCCCGGGCGCTTCAGCCGATCGAGCGCAGCGCCTCGATGACGCTGCCGAGGTGTCGGCGGGTCTCCGCCTCCGCGCGCTCCGGATCGCGCGCGACGATCGCGTCGATGATCGCCGCGTGCTCGGGCGCCGACACGGCGGCGCGGCCCGGGTGGAAGGCGAGCCGGAACTGGTGCCGCACCCCCTGGGCGCGCAGGCGCTCGAGGATCGCGACCGCCGTCGGGTGGGCCGCGATCTCGCGGATGCGGCGGTCGAGAAGCTGGTTGAGCCGCGAGTACTCGAACAGGTCGGATTCCGCCGCGGCGAGGATCTGCCCGCGCAGCTCGGTCAGCTCGGTGGCCTGCTCGTCGGTGAGGTGGAGCGCGGCCTTCGCGGCGCACAGCCCTTCGAGGCTCATCCGCACCTCGAGGATCTCGATCGCCTCCTCGAGCGGGATGGCGCGCACGCGCGACCCCCGGTTCGGCAGCCGGTCGACGAGCCCCTCGGCGCCGAGCTCGAGGAGCGCGGTGCGCACGGCGGCCCGGCTCGCACCGTAGGCGGCGGAGAGGTCGGCTTCGATGAGGCGCTGGTTGGGTGCGTATTCGCCCGACACGATCGCCTCCCGCAGCAGGGAGGTCAGGTCGGCACGCGCCGTCGCAGCCGTCGTCATGTCGCTCATCCTAGGAATCAGCCGTCCGGAGGGAGCGCAGCCACGCGATGGTGCCCTCCGTCATCCACGCGGGGGAGTCGAGCGAGCGCAGGAACTCGCGGGTGTCGAGCATCTCGTGTTCGCGCCGTCGCGCGTGCTGCCGGGTGCCGTCGAGCAGACGCTGCACGAGCGCGTCGCCGTCGGGGCCGAGTTCGCCCGCGATCTGCGCGCGCACCTCGTCGGCCCCGCCGAGCTTCTCCGCGGCGGTGAGGCTCTCGAAGACGAGGCCGGCGAGCCCCTTCATGAAGACGCTGCGCACGAGCTTGAGCCCGGCGGCGTCCCCGGCGTCGCGGCCGACGACGCGGATCGGCACCCCGAGGGGGGAGAGCGCGTCGGCGGTGCGCCTGGCCCCGTCGCCGCTCGCGAGCAGCTCGGTGCCGAGTCCCTTGCGCGGGACCGGCGCCATCACGGCGACGTCGGCGAACGGGATGCCGGCCGCGACGGCCGCGTCGGCGAGGGAGCGCTTCTGCTCGGGGGCGCCCGTGTTGAAGTCGGCGAACGCGGCGGCCGGCGACATCCGCGCGAGGGCCTCGGCGAGCACGCCGGGCGCGTGCCGGGAGCCGACGAGGCTCACGACCAGGTCGGCGCCGGTGACGGCCTCCGCGATGCTCGGCAGGTGCACGACGCCCGCCGGCGGGTCGGTCACGTTCGGGTCGACGCCGACGACCTCGGCGCCGCGCTCGGCGAGTCCGCGGGCGTAGATCGACCCGGCTTCGCCGAGTCCGAGCACCGCGATCCTCATGCCTGGGATGCTAGCGCGGATTGTCGACAATCTCGTCGACAGTCCCGCGGCGGCATCCCCGCGGGGTGAGCCGCGGCCTGCCCGGCGCGCCGCTCACCCCGCGAAAGCCTCACGCGCGGCGCCAGCCGCCCGGGTAGTCCTTCCGCACGACCTCCGAGTAGGGCACGGGCGAGACGACGACGCGGATCTCGACCTGCTTGTGCGGCTGCACCGTCGTCTTCTCCGACACCGGGTTCTCGCCCCAGAGCAGGGTGAGCTCGGTACCGACCTCGATCTCGGGCGCGACGGTCGCGAGCGACAGGGCCCGGCGCTCGTTGGCCGAGTAGCCGGTGAACATCGAGACGCCCACGTTGTTGCCGTCGGCATCCACGATCGCGTCGAAGTTGCTCGACCCGAAGTTCGCGTTCGGCAGGTCGAAGAACATCGCCCCGTCGGCCTCGTCGGGGGTGAAGTACGACCCGAAGATCTTGGTCGTGACGTCTTCGCTGTTCCAGGCGAGCGTGACCTTCTTGCGCTGCGTCGCGGGGTCGATCTTCTCGAGCGCGTCGCGGCCGATGAAGTCGTGGTCGAACTTCACGAACGACCCGTACCCGAGCTCCCACGGGGTCGTGTAGTAGTCCTCGATGTTCGGGCTGGAGAACGAGCCGGCGAGGGCGTTCATCGACTCGTACTCGCCGATGCCCGTCCACTCGCGGAATCCGCGCTCCTCCTCCGAGGAGTAGACCGCGGGGAGCGGCGACGGGATCCAGCCCGACTCGAGGGTGTTCGAGGAGTAGGCGCGCGAGCCGACCGGCTCGAGCCCGAACTCGGCACCGGCCTCGAGGATCGTGGTGCGGATCTTCTCGGCGTCGGCGTAGGGGCCCCAGATCTCCAGGCCGGGCGCCCCGGCCATGCCGTGGCGGAGGGTGCGCACCTGGATGCCGCCGACGTTCATGTAGCCCATGTGGAAGAACTTGACCTTGTCGACCGGGCCGCCGTTGACCTTCTCGATGATGTCCCACGCGGCGGGCCCCTGGATCTGGAGGCGCCAGTACTTGCGGCTCACGGCGTTGCCGTAGGGGCGCGAGTTGGAGCGGCGGTCGACCTCGACCTCGACGTCGTAGCCGCCCTTCTCGGCGTGGTACATGAGCCAGTTCGAGACGGGCGCGCGGCCGACGTACACGTACTCGTCGTCGGCCTCGCGGAACAGGATGCCGTCGCCCACGACGCCGCCGTTGCTCGCGACGGGGACGAGCTGCTTGGCGGTGTCGACCGGGAAGTTCTCCGGCGAGTTGATCATCGTGTCGCTCAGGAGCTTGATGGCGCCCGGCCCCTTGAGGAACAGGTTGTCCATGTGGTGCGACTGGTCGAAGAGCACCGCGGTCTCGCGCCAGGCGCGCTGCTCGCGGCGCCAGTTGGTGAACTCGGCGGGCACGACCGGGTAGATGTAGGCGCCGAGCTTGTTGTTGCGGAGCATGTCGACGGCGTTGCCGGCCTGGTCGAGCTTCTCCTGCAGGTTTCGGGGGGCGGTCATCGTTGATCTCCGTAACGTCGTCGTCGCGGACCCGGGTAGGGGCCGTGCGAGGACGCTACCTTTCCCCATAGGTAGTTGTACAGACTTTGTCGCTAGGATTGCCGACAGAATTGTCGACAAACCGAGAGGCCGACTTCGATGGAGAACGTCATCGTCACCGACCCGCCGCGCACGGCGGTCGCGGATCTCGACCGCCTCGCGGAGTTCGGCGTCGCCACCGTGCACGAGGCGACGGGCCGCACCGGACTCGTCGGCACGCTCCTGACGCCCCTCCAGGAGGGTGCCCGCGTCGCCGGCTCCGCCGTGACCGTGCTCTCCTGGCCGGGCGACAACCTCATGATCCACGCCGCCATCGAGCAGACGCAGCCCGGCGACATCCTCGTCGTGACCACCGTGTCGCCCTCCCTCGACGGGTCGTTCGGCGAGCTGTTCGCGACCCAGCTGCAGCACCGCGGCGTGCGCGGTCTCGTCACGACCGGGGGAGTGCGGGATGCCGTCGACCTCCGCGCGATGGGCTTCCCCGTGTGGTCGGCGGCCGTCAACGCGCAGGGCACCGTGAAGGCGACGCCCGGCTCGGTCAACGTCCCCGTCGTCGTGGGCGGCGTCGTCATCCGCCCCGGGGACGCCGTCATCGCCGACGACGACGGCGTCATGGTCGTGGCGCGCGGCGAGGTCGCCACCGCGATCGAGAAGTCCCAGGCCCGCGTCGAGAAGGAGGCCGTCGCCCGCGCCGCCTACCTCGAGGGCGCGGTGAGCCTCGACCAGAACAAGCTGCGCGGCCTGGTCGCCGACCTCGGCATCCGCTACGTGCCGTACGCCGGAGACTGAGATGACCGCCGGGGTCCGCGCCATGCTCATGCGCGGCGGCACGTCGAAGGGGCTGTTCTTCGTCGCCTCCGACCTGCCCGCGGACCGTGCCGAGCGCGACGCCCTCCTGCTCTCCGCGATGGGCAGCCCTGACCCGGCGCAGATCGACGGCGTCGGCGGCGGGCATCCGCTGCGTTCCAAGGTGGCGATCGTGTCGCCGTCGAGCGAGCCCGGCGTCGACCTCGACTACCTCTTCCTCCAGGTCTCCGTCGACGAACCCCTCGTCGCCGACGCGCAGACGTGCGGCAACATGCTCGCCGGCGTCGGGCCGTTCGCCGTCGAGCGCGGGCTCGTCCCCGCGGGCGACCCGACGACGACGGTGCGCATCCGGATGCTCAACACCGGCGACCTCGCGATCGCGACGTTCCCGACCCCGGGCGGGGTGCCCGAGTACTCCGGCGACACCGCGATCGACGGCGTGCCCGGCACGGCCGCGGCGATCGAGATCGAGATGGGCGACGAGGCGACCGCGAAGGCGCTGCTGCCGACCGGCGACGTCTCCGACGAGGTCGCCGGGCACCGCGCCACCCTCATCGACAACGGGATGCCCGTCGTGCTGCTCGACGCCGCCGAGTTCGGCGTCACCGGCGACGAGACCCCGGCCGCGCTGGAGGGGAACGCGGAGCTGACCGCCGAGGTCGAGCGCGTGCGCCTCGAGGCGGGCCGCCTCATGGGCCTCGGGGATGTCGCCGCGCAGACCGTCCCGAAGATGTTCCTGCTCTCGCCCCCGCGCGGCGCCGGCGCGATCGGCACGCGCGGCTTCATCCCGCACCGCGTGCACACGTCGATCGGCGTGCTCATGGCCGCGTCGATCGCCGCGGGCCTGCGCATCCCCGGAGCCGTCGGCGCCGACCTCGCGCGTCTCACCGACGGCGACGAGACGCTCATCGAGCACCCGAGCGGCGCGTTCGCCGTCAAGGTGCGCGCGTTTCAGGATGCCGACGGCGTCTGGCGCGGCACCTCCACCTCCGTGCGCACCGCCCGCAAGTTGTTCGACGGGGTCGTCTACCCCCGCTGACGCGACACCATCCCCGACCCACCCAGAAGGAGCAGTTCAATGACGAAGCCCGGCCCTCGCGACATCGCCCACCTCGGCAACATCGAGCTCTTCACCGACAAGTTCGACGAGAGCTACTGGTTCTTCAACGACCTGCTCGCGATGCGCGAAGTCGCGCGAGCGGGCGACTCGGTGTTCCTGCGCACGTGGGACGACTACGAGAACTGGAGCATCAAGCTCACCCCGCGCGACCGGTCGGGCGTCGGCGAGGTGCAGTACCGCGCCTCCTCGCCCGAAGCCCTCGACCGCCTCGTCGCCTCGATCGAGGCCTCCGGGCGCGGCCTCGGCTGGGGCGACGGCGAGTTCGGCGTCGGCAAGGTCTACCGCTTCACCGACCCCGACGGGCACCCGCAGGCGCTCTACTACGACACCGAGTGGTACCAGGCCACCGACGACAAGCCCGCGCTCAAGAACCAGGCGAGCCGCTTCCCCGGTCATGGCGTCAACGCGCGCCGCATCGACCACATCAACTACCTCGGCGCGAGCGTCGAAGAGAACGCGGCCTTCGCGCGCGACGTGCTCGGGCTCGAAGACACCGAGCTCATCCAGCTCGACAACGGCAAGATCGCCGCGCACTGGTTCCACTTCCAGAACAAGTCCTACGACCTCGTGTACTCCGCCGACCACACCGGCAGCAACGGGCGCCTGCACCACATCGCGTTCGCGCCCGACACGCGCGAAGACATCCTCAAGGCGGCCGACATCTTCCTCGAGAACGGCATCCACATCGAGTCGGGGCCGCACAAGCACGCCATCAACCAGACGTTCTTCCTCTACGTCTGGGAGCCCGGCGGCAACCGCATCGAGTTCGCCAACGCCGGCGCCCGGCTCATCCTCGCCCCCGACTGGAAGCCCGTCGTGTGGACCGAGGAGGAGCGCAAGAAGGGTCAGGCGTGGGGGATGAAGACGATCGAGACGTTCCACACCCACGGCACCCCGCCGGTCGAGTGACGCAGCCCTCGCGGGTCGCGTAGCGCCCGCGCGGAGCGCGGACGCCTATCGAACCCGCGGGTGGGGCCTACGCGTGGAGGGCGGGGTTGAGCACGACCGCCGCGCCCTCCCGCGGCAGCGCCTCGATCGCGCCGGTCGCCGAGTTGCGGCGGAACAGCAGGCCGTGGGCGCCCGAGAGCTCCGACGCCTTCACCGTGCGCGGCTCCTCGCCCGGCATGAGCAGCGCGACCTTCGACCCGGCGGTGACGTAGAGCCCCGCCTCCACGACGCAGTCGTCGCCGATCGAGATGCCGACGCCCGAGTTGGCGCCGAGCAGCGACCGCGCGCCGATCTCCACGCGGTGCGTGCCGCCGCCGGACAGGGTGCCCATGATGGACGCCCCGCCGCCGATGTCGGAGCCGTCGCCGACGACGACGCCCTGCGAGATGCGGCCCTCCACCATCGAGGCGCCGAGGGTGCCGGCGTTGTAGTTGACGAAGCCCTCGTGCATCACGGTCGTGCCGGGGGAGAGGTAGGCGCCGAGGCGCACGCGCGCGGGGTCGGCGATGCGCACCCGGGCCGGCACGACGTAGTCGACGAGGCGGGGGAACCTGTCGATCCCGAGCGACGAGATGCCCGCGCGCTGGAGTGCGGGGCGCAGCCGCTCGAACGCCTCCGGGAGCATGGGGCCGGCGGTCGTCCACGCGACGATCGGCAGGTGCGCGAAGATCCCGTCGAGGTTCACCTCGTTGGGGCGCACGAGCAGGTGCGACAGCGCGTGCAGGCGCAGGTAGGCGTCGGTCGTCGAGTCGGGGGCGGCGTCGAGGTCGATGCCGAGGACGACGTGCTCGACGTGCACCTCGCGGCGCTCGTCGGGGCCGAGGTGCGGCGCGAGCGCCGCCGGGAGGTCGTGCGACGCGGGCTCCGTCGCGCTCGGCGACGGGTACCAGGTGTCGAGCACCGTGCCGTCCGCCGCGATCGTCGCGAGCCCGTGGCCCCATACCTGCCGAAGCGCACTACCCGTCGTCATGCTCCCAGGGTATCGGCGCATAGCTAGGCTCGGGGCGTGCCCCTCGACCTCTCCGCCTCCGCCGTCGGACTCACCCGCCAGCTCGTCGACATCGAGTCGGTGTCGGGTGATGAGAAGGCGGTCGCCGACGCCGTCGAGGAGGCGCTGCGCAGCGCCGCCCACCTCGAGGTGACGCGCAACGGCGACGCCGTCGTCGCCCGCACGACCCTCGGCCGCGACCGGCGCGTCGTCATCGCCGGCCACCTCGACACCGTGCCGGTCAACGGCAACCTGCCGTCGCGCCTCGAAGGCGACGTGCTGTGGGGTCGCGGTACCGTCGACATGAAGGGCGGATGCGGCGTCATGCTCGCGCTCGCCGTCGGCATCCCGGACCCGTCGGTCGACGTCACCTGGGTGTTCTACGACCACGAGGAGGTGGAGAGCTCGCTCAACGGGCTCGGCCGCCTCGCCCGCGAGGAGCCCGGCATCCTCGCCGCCGACTTCGCCGTGCTGTGCGAGCCGTCGAACGGCGAGGTGGAGGGCGGATGCAACGGCACCCTTCGCGTCGACGTGCGCACCACGGGCACGCGCGCCCACTCCGCCCGCTGGTGGAGGGGGTCGAACGCCATCCACGCGATCACCCCCGTGCTGCAGCGCCTCGCCGATTACGTGCCGCGCGAGGCCGAGGTCGACGGGCTCGTCTATCGCGAAGGGCTCAACGCGGTCGGCATCCGCGGCGGCGTCGCCGGCAACGTCATCCCCGACGAGTGCGTCGTCGAGGTCAACTTCCGCTTCGCCCCCGACCGCGACGCCGCGGCCGCCGAGGCGCACGTGCGCGAGGTGTTCGACGGCTTCGAGGTGACCCTCACCGACATGGCCGAGGGCGCCCGCCCCGGACTCACCGACCCGCTCGCGCAGGCGTTCCTCGCCTCGGTCGGCGGCGAGGCGCGGCCCAAGTACGGGTGGACCGATGTCGCCCGCTTCTCGGCTCTCGGCATCCCCGCCGTCAACTACGGCCCCGGCGACCCCTCGCTCGCCCACGCCGACGACGAGCGCGTGCCCGTCGAGCAGATCGAGCGCTGCGAGCGGGGACTGCGGACGTGGCTCACGTCCTGAGCCACTGGGTGACGCGGGTCCTCGGGATCTTCGTCGCCTCCCGGATCGTCACCACGGCGATCTTCCTCGTCGTCGCGAGCCTGCAACGGGCGAGCGACCGTACGGGCGACCATCCGACGTTCCTGGAGTTCGCGAACATCTGGGACGGCCAGTGGTACTGGCTCATCAACCTCACCGGCTATCCGACCGAGATCCCGCGCACGCCGGAGGGGGATGCCACCGAGAACGCGTGGGCGTTCATGCCCGTGTATCCGGCGTTCCTGCGCCTGTTCACGGCGTGGGGCATCCCGTTCCCGCACGTCGCGCCGTTCGTCTCGATGGCCTTCGCCGCGCTCGCCGCGCTCGTCTTCCACCGCCTCATGGTGCGGTTCCTGCCGGCCGGGTCGGCGCTGTTCGCGACGGCGCTGTTCTGCACCGCGCCGCTCTCGGTCGTGCTCCAGGTGTCGTACGCGGAGTCGATGCACCTGTTCCTGCTGTTCGTCGCGCTCGTGTTGCTCGTCGACCGGCGGTATCCGCTGCTCGTGCCCGTCGTCATCGTGATGGCGTTCACCCGGCCGAGCGGGCTCGCGTTCGCGCTTCTGTTGCTCCTGCACCTCATCCAGCGCTTCGTCGCGCGGCCCCGCGACCCGTTCCCATGGCGGGAGCGGATCGAGGTCGTCGTCGTGGGCCTCGTCAGCTTCCTCGCGGGCATCGGCTGGCTGCTCGTCGCGTGGGCGGTGACGGGGGAGTTCACCGCGTATACCGACACCGAGTTCGCCTGGCGGCGCGGGTTCGGCATCGAGGGCCACTTCATCCCGTTCGCCCCGTGGTTCCAGGCGGGCGAGTTCTGGGCGGGGCACTGGGGCGTCCCCGACGGGTGGACCCTCCCCGTCGCGGTGGCCGGGGTGGTCGCGATCGCCGGCGGCTTCGCCGGATTCCTGCTGTCCCCGTGGGCGCGCCGCCTCGGTCCCGACCTGCGCTTCTGGCTCGTCGCCTACGCGCTCTACCTGCTCGCCGTGTTCTTCCCGCAGTCGAGCGTGTTCCGCCTGCTGATGCCCCTCGCGCCCGCCCTCGGGGCGCTCGCCGTGCCGCGCTCCACGGCGTGGCGGGTGGCCCTCATCCTCGCCGGGATCGTGGGCCAGTTCCTCTGGACCTACGGGGTCTGGCGGGCGGATGTCTACGACTGGACGCCGCCGTAACCGCTTGCCGTCGACCGGGCTCGATTTCGAGTGTCCGACAACTTACGGAATAATGGACCCTTCAGGGCATCCGAAAGGGGAATCTCATGGCTGCGATGAAGCCGCGGACTGTTGACGGGCCGATGGAGGCCGTCAAGGAAGGACGTCTCATCATCGTGCGGGTTCCGCTCGAGGGTGGCGGCCGTCTCGTGGTGTCGGTCAACGACGCCGAGGCGAAGGAGCTCTACGAGGCCCTCGGAGGCGTCGTCAACGCGTGACGCGTTCTAGTCCGACAGCTTCACGAGCTGCAGGAGCCCGTCACCGGCGGTGCTGAGCGACGCCGAAACGGCGGGCGATTCGGCGACCGTGGCGAGCAGGGCGCGGAAATCCGCGACCGTGTCGCCCCGCTGAGCCGGGTCGGCGACGTGTCCGCGCCACAGGGCGTGGGCGACGACGACGATCCCACCCCGGCGGGCGATGCGCAGTCCGTGCTGCACGTAGTCGAGCACCGACTCCGGGTCGGCGTCGACGAACACCAGGTCGTACGCGCCGTCGTTCATGCGCGGCAGCACTTCGGTCGCGTTCCCGGTGATGAGCCGGATGCGGTTGGCCGGCACGGCCGCGTCGGCGAACGCGGTGCGCGCGACCTGCTGGTACTCGAACTCGGAGTCGATCGAGGTGAGCACCGCGAGCGGGGCACCGCGCAGCAGCCACAGTCCGCTCACGCCCGCGCCCGTGCCGATCTCGACGATCGAGTGGCTTCCGGAGGCCGCGGCGAGCAGCGCGAGCTGCGCACCCATCGCCGGGGTGACCGGTTCCACGCCGAGCTCCATCGAGTGCCGGCGCGCGGCCGCGATGGCGTCGGGTTCGACGACGAACTCCTCGGCGTATCGCCAGCTCGTCTCCTTGTCGACCATCGGCTTCACCCTAACTCGCCGCCGCCGGGCGCCCAGGCAGCGCCGCTATCGTTGACGGCGTGTCCTTCGGGCTGACCTTCGACAAGCTGCTGATCATCCTCGTGATCGCGCTGTTCCTGATCGGTCCCGACCGCCTGCCCAGCTACGCGGCGCAGCTCGCGCGCCTGGTGAAGACCCTCCGCGGATTCGCCGACGGCGCCAAGGAGCGGATGCGCGAGGAGATGGGCCCCGACTTCGACGAGGTCGACTGGCGCAAGCTCGATCCGCGGCAGTACGACCCGCGGCGGATCATCCGCGAGGCCCTGCTCGAGGACGGCCCGCGGCCGGCTCCCGCTCCCTCGGCGGCGAAGCCCGTGTCGCCGAACGGGCCGCGGTCGACCTCCCGCGAGTCCGCCTACGAGCAGCGTCAGCGTCGCCTCGGGAAGGGCCGCCCCGCCCCCTTCGACCCCGAAGCCACCTAACCCCTCGCAGCTCTCCCCGCTCCACAGCCCCGCTCCGCAGCCCCACTCCCGAGTTCCACTCCCCCTCGCGCCCGGCCGGCATCGAGTCGCGGATTTCCGCCACATTTCCGGTCGAGTGGGGGAGGGTCAGCGGCGGCGGATCGCCTTCGCGATGCGGAGGTAGAGGCCCATCAGGCCCTTCAGGCGCTGGAACTCGGCGCCGGTGCGCGGCAGCTGCAGGATGCCGGTCGCGTGCGCGATCGTGCGCGGCTCGACGAAGCGCAGCAGCCCCTCCGGTCCGTTGCGGCGGCCCATCCCGGAGAGCTTCCACCCGCCCATCGGCGCGTCGACGGCCGAGAAGGTCGCGCGGTATCCCTCGTTGACGTTGACCGAGCCCGCGGCGAGGCGCGCGGCGACCCGGCGGCCGCGGCGCGAGGAGCCGGAGAGCACCGCGGCGTTGAGCCCGTACTCCGAGTCGTTGGCGAGGCGCACCGCCTCGTCCTCGTCGGCGACGACGTGCACGGCGACGACGGCGCCGAAGGTCTCCTCGCGGTCGCACGCCATCTCGCTCGTCACGTCCGCCAGCACCGCCGGCTCGATGACGTACGGGCCGAGGTCGGGGCGCGCCTTCCCGCCGGCGAGCAGGGTCGCGCCCTTCGCGACGGCGTCGTCGATGTGGGCGCGCACGCGGTCGAACTGCGCCTGCGTCGCGAGCGACCCGACGTCGGTCGTGTCGTCGAAGTCGGTGCCGATCCTCAGCGCCGCGGTGCGCGCCGCGAACGCGGTCGTGAACGCCTCGGCGACGCCCTTCTCGACGTAGAGGCGCTCCATCGACACGCACAACTGCCCGGCGGCCGCGAAGCAGCCGTAGGCGGCATCCGCCGCCGCCTTCTCGACGTCGACGTCGTCGAGCACGATCATCGGGTTTTTGCCGCCCAGTTCGAGCGAGACGCCGACGAGGCGGCGGGCGGCGCGCTCGGCGACGACGAGTCCGGTCTTCGTCGACCCGGTGAAGCAGACGTAGTCCGCGGCGTCGACGACGGCGTTGCCGACCTCGGAGCCGGGGCCCGCCACCACGCCCCAGAGCGCCGCGGGGACGCCGGCATCCACGAACGCGCGCCGCGCCATGAGGATCGACAGCGCGCCCTGGTCGTCGGCCTTCTGCACGACCCCGTTGCCCGCGGCGAGGGCCGGGGCGATGTCCATGACGGCGAGGCTGAGCGGGTAGTTCCACGGCGTGATGACCCCGACGAGCCCCTTGGGCGCATAGGTCACCCGCGTGCGCATGACGACGGGGATGCCGCCGCGCCGCGCGTGCGAGGAGAGCACCCTGCGGGCCGAGAGCGCCGCATAGCGGGTGGAGCCCGCCGCCTGGAACACCTCCTCGAACGCCTGGCCGCGGGTCTTGCCGGACTCGGACTGCACGGCGTCGAGCAGGCGCTCGGTGCGCTCCAGCAGCAGGTCGTGGGCGCGCAGCAGCACCTTCCGGCGGTGGGCGAACCCGGCGGCGGCCCACGCGACCTGCGCCTCGCGCGCGGCGGCGGCCGCGGCCGCGACATCCGCGGCGGTGCTCTGCGGGAGTTCGTGGAGCGTCTCGCCGGTGTACGGGGCGATCACGGCGACCGGCGTCGGCGCCGTCGCCGTGAGGTCGCGGGTGAGGTCGGCCGCCAGGGCGCGATCGATCAAGGTGCCGGGCATGTCGGGAAGCCTACTTTCCGCCGATAGCATCGCAGCATGGGGGCATCCGCGCTGCGTCGAACCACCGTCGTCCGATACGCCGTCGGGTCGGTCGGCACCGGAGGCTTCGGCACGCTGCCGGGCCTCGTGCTGCTGATCTACATGACCAACACGCTCGGCGTGCACCCGGCGTTCGCCGGGGCGGCGTTCACCGTCTCGAAGATCTGGGACGTCATCATCGACCCGTGGATCGGGGCCCGCAGCGACCGCAGTCTCGCGCGCACCGGATCCCGCCGCCGCTTCATGGTGCACGGCGCGATCCTGCTGCCGATCTTCTTCGTCTTCACCTTCGCCGTGCCGCCGGGGCTCCCCGAGGCGCTGAGCGCCGCGTGGGTGCTCGTCGGCTTCCTCCTCGCCGCGACGGCGTTCTCGCTCTTCCAGGTGCCGTACATCGCGCTCCCGGCCGAACTCGTCGACTCGTATGAGGGCCGCACGCGCCTGCTCTCGGCGCGGGTCATCGTGCTGACGCTTGCGATCCTCGCCTTCGGCGGCGGCGCCCCGGAGCTCATCCAGATCGGCTCGACCGAGTACGAGGGCTACCTGTTCATGGCGATCGCCGCGGGCCTGGTCTTCCTCGTCGCGTTCCTGATCACCTCGACGGTCGAGAAGAGCGCGAGCGTCGGCGCGACCCCCGCCGCTCCCGCGTCCGCTCCGGTCGAGGGCCTCGAGGCGCCGAAGACCGGGATGCTCATGCACTTCCGCCGCGGCTGGTCGGCCGTGCGGGCGAGCCAGCCGTACCGCGCGCTGCTGTTCACGTTCGTCGTGCAGGCGCTCGCGATCGGCCTCATGCTCGCGGGCGTCGCCTATGTCGCGTTCGACGTGCTGCACCTGCAGGGCACGCTCTTCCTGTTCCTGTCGCTGATCGCCCCGGCGATCATCGTCACGCCGCTCTGGGCGCGGATCGCGCGCCGCATCGGCAAGGAGCGCGCCTTCGCGATCGCGACCGTCGTGTTCGGCGTCGCCGCGGCCTCCCTCGTGCTCCTGTACTGGTTCCCGGGGGAGTGGGTGTTCGCGCCTGTCGCGATCGCCGGGTCGGCGTACGCGGGCCTGCAGTCGCTGCCGCTCGCGATGCTGCCCGACACGGTCGCCTACGACGCGCAGACGAACGGACCCGGCCGCGCCGGCACGTTCAGCGGCGTGTGGACGGCGGGCGAGACCGCGGGACTCGCGTTCGGCGGCACCATCCTCTCGATCGTGCTGAGCGTCACCGGGTTCATCGCGACCGCGGGCGACGAGGTCGTGGCGCAGCCCGACAGCGCAGTCTTCGGCATCGTCATCGCGTTCAGCGTCATCCCGGCGGTGCTCATGTTCCTGAGCCTCATCTCGCTCGCGCGCTACCCGCTGCGCAAGGCCGACATCGACGCGCTCGTCCGCGACGAGCTGCCCCCGCCGGTGGTGGCCGCGTGACGTTCGACGCCGACGGCATCCTGGCCGAACTGCGCGCGCTGCGGGAGGGCGACGCCCCGACCCACGGCGGGCGCGTGCTCTCCTACGTCTACGATCCGGGTCTCGCCGAGCTCGACGAGCTCGCCGCGGACGCGGCCCGGCTCATGCAGCCGGTCAACGGGCTCGACCCGACGACGTTCGGCTCGGTCGCGGCGCTCGAGCGCGACCTGATCGGCTTCGTTCGCGGGCTGCTGCACGGCGACGAGAGCGTCGTCGGCACGGTCACGACGGGCGGCACCGAGTCGTGCCTCCTCGCCGTGAAGACGGCACGGGATGCCTGGGTCGCCGCGGGCGGGCAGGGCGCGCCGCGGCTCGTCATCCCCGCCACCGCGCACGCCGCGTTCCAGAAGGCCGCGCACTACTTCGGACTCGCCCTCGACCTCGTGCCGGTGTCGGAGTCGGGCGAGGTGACCGCCGCCGCGATCGCCGAGCGCCTCGGCGCCGACGTCGCGCTCGTCGTCGTCTCGGCGCCGTCGTACCCGGTCGCCGCCCTCGACCCCGTCGCCGAGGTCGCCGCGCTGTGCGCCGAGCGCGGCATCGCGCTGCACGTCGACGCGTGCATCGGCGGGCTCGTGCTGCCGTTCTGGGCGGGGCTCCCCGCGTGGGACTTCGCCGTCCCGGGCGTCACGAGCATCAGCGCCGACCTGCACAAGTACGGCTACGCCCCCAAGGGCGTCTCCGTGCTGCTTCAGCGCGGTCGCGACCGGCAGCGTCTCCAGTACTTCGCGACGACCCGCTGGCCCGGCTACCCGGTCGTCAACCCGACGATCCTCGGCTCCAAGTCGGCCGGGCCGCTCGCCGCCTCGTGGGCGATCACCCGCGCGCTCGGCGTCGACGGGTTCCAGCGCCTCGCCGACTCGACCCGCCGCTCGACGGAGGCGATCGTCGCCGCGATCGAGGGCATCGAGGGGCTCCGCGTCCTCGGCGCCCCCGCCGGCCCGCTGCTCGCCGTCGCGACCGACCCCGCCGTGCCGGAGGACCGCCAGGTCGACCCGCACCACTGGGCCGACGCCGTGCGCGGATTCGGCTTCGTGCTGCAGCTGCAGCCGGCGAACGCGGGCATCCCGTCGACCACCCACCTCACGATCACGCCCGTCACCGAGAGCGTGCTGCCCGAGCTGCTCGGCGCCCTCGCGCAGGGGGCGGATGCCGTCCGCGGCATCCCGCACGTCGACGCAGCCCCCCTCCTCGGGGCGCTGCCGCCGCTCGAGGGCGGGCTCGACTCCGACACCGCCGCGGCGATCCTGCTCGGCTTCGGGATCGGCGGGGGAGAGGGCGGGCTCCCCGACCGGCTCGCGCCGTTGCTCGCGATCATCGAGGCCACTCCGGCCCCGCTCGCCGAGCGCCTGCTGACCGAGCTTCTCGCGCGCCTCGTCGAACCCAGCTGACCCGCCCGTTCGGCGGCCGGACGGTCCCCCGGCACCCGTGATGGGGGGTCGCGGGGAGGGGTGAATCCGCGGGTAGCATCGGCGGGTGACCGATCGCGCGACGAAGCCGAGGCGTGCCCGCGAGCTGCGCGCCGGCATCCTGGCCCGCTACGCGACCGGCGAGTTCGTGACGAGCGGCTTCGCGGCCCTCCCGGGACTCGTCCTCGTCTACTACCTGACCGACTCGCTCGGCGTCACCGCGCTCCTCGCGGGCGGCGTCGTCACGCTCGCGAAGATCTGGGACATCGTCATCGACCCGATCGTCGGCGCCTACAGCGACCGCGAGTTCGCGGCGACCGGCGGCCGCCGCCGGATCATGTGGCTCGGCGCCGTCGTCCTCCCGCTGTTCTTCGTCGTCACCTTCGCGGTGCCGCCGGGCACCGAGCCCGGGATGGCCGCCCTCTGGGTGTTCGTCGCGTTCATCGCCGCGGCGACCGGGTTCTCGTTCTTCCAGGTGCCCTACAACGTGCTGCCGGCCGAACTCGTCTCCGGCTACGACGCGCGCACCCGCCTCCTCTCGGCGCGCGTCGTCGTGCTCACCGCCGCGATCCTGCTCTACGGCGGCGGCGGCCCCGCGCTGCGCGACCTCGGCGGGGAGCTGTTCGGCTCCGACTACGGCGGGTACCTCACGATGGCGGTCGGGGCCTCCGCGCTCTTCGTCGTCGCGATCCTCATCGTCTCCACGGTCGAGAAGGCGGCGCGTGGCAGGCTCGCGGCGTCGGCCGCGCCGGCATCCCTCGCCTACACCCAGCTCCGGCCGCCGCGCGACTCGTTCGCCGTGCAGGCGACCCGGGGCCTGCAGACGCTGCGGGTGAGCCGGCCCTTCCGCACGCTGCTCGCGACGTTCTTCACGCAGGCGCTCGCCGCGGGTGGGATGCTCGCCGCCACGCAGTACGTCGCGACCTGGGTGCTCGGCGACGAGGAGGCGGTGACGCTGCTCTTCGTCGGGCTCATCGTGCCCGCGATCATCGCCGCGCCGATGTGGGCGGCCGTCGCCCGGCGGATCGGCAAGGAGCGCGCCTACGTCATCGCGACGACGCTGTTCTTCGTCGCGGCCCTGTCGCACGTCGGGCTGCTGTTCGTGCCCGGGCTGTGGATCCTCGTGCCGATCGGCGTCGTCGGCATCGCCTACGCGGGCCTCCAGGCGCTGCCGCTGTCGATGCTGCCCGACGTCATCGCCCACGACGCCCGCACCAACGGCCCCGGCCGCGGCGGCTCGTTCAGCGGCATGTGGACCGCGGGCGAGACGACGGGTCTCGCGTTCGGCACGACGATCCTCGCGGTCGTGCTCGCCGTCTCCGGCTACCTCGAGGGCACCGCGGCGGCGCCGGTCGAAGCCCAGCCGACTGCGGCGGTGTTCGGCATCGTGATGTCGTTCAGCCTCGTGCCGGCCACCCTCATGGCGCTCTCCTACATCCCGCTGCTGCGCTATCCGCTGCGCCGCAGCGACATCGACCTCCCGGGCGACGCGGTCTGAGCCGCGCGGGTAGGCCCGCGAAATGCCCCTTTCTGCGACTCTGGCGCGCGAGATGCGCAGAAAGGGGCATTTCGCGCCCCCACCCCGTCAGCGAGGGCTGAGCGGAAGCTTGCGGCCGGGCAGGTCGCGGGCGCGGGTCGCGAGGGATGCCGCGAGGGTCAGCAGGGATGCCGCGGCGGGGTCGGCGGGGTCGGCGAGCACGACGGGGGCGCCGGCATCCCCTCCCTCGCGGAGCGCCCGGGAGAGGGGGACGCGCGCGAGCACCGGGACGCCGAGCCGCTCGGCGACCGCGTCGCCGCCGCCCGAGCCGAACAGCTCGCCCGTCATGTTCTCGACCACGCCGATCACCGACTGCCCGGTCTGCCGCGCGACGAGCCCGGAGCGCTCGGCGACCTCGGCGGCCGCCGGCTGCGGCGTCGTCACGACGAGCACCTCGGCGTGCGGCAGCAGCTGCCCGACCGAGATCGCGACGTCGCCCGTGCCCGGCGGGAGGTCGAGCAGCAGCACGTCGAGGTCGCCCCACCAGACGTCCGACAGGAACTGCTGGATGGTGCGGTGCAGCAGCGGCCCGCGCCACGACACCGCGGTCGACGGCGAGTCGAGGAACATCCCGATCGAGATGACCGACACCCCGTGGGCGACGGGCGGCAGCATGAGGTCGCCCACCTTGGTGGGTTTCGCGCCCGGGATCCCGAGGATGCCGGGGATCGAGAACCCGAACACGTCGGCATCCACGAGGCCGACCTTGAGCCCGCGCGCGGCGAGGGCGACGGCGAGGTTGGCGGTGAGCGTCGACTTGCCGACGCCGCCCTTGCCGCTCGTGATCGCGAAGATCTTGGTGAGCGTGCCGGGGCCGAACTGCGGCCCGCGCGAGCCGCGCAGCCGGGCGACGAGCGCCTCCCGCTCGGGCACCGACATGACGCCGACGGTGAGGTCGAGGCTCTCGATTCCGGGCACGCCGAGCACGGCGGCACGGACATCCCGCTCGATCACGTCGGCGGCCGGGCAGCCGACGATGGTGAGCGCGAGGTCGACGATCGCGGTCGACCCGGCGACGTCGACCGAGCGCACCATGTCGAGGTCGGTGATGGGGCGGTGGATCTCCGGGTCGACCACCCGGGCGAGGGCGGCCCGGACGGCGTCGGCGCTCATCGGGCGTTCGGGGTCTTCTTCGCGGCCGGTTTCGCGGCGGGCTTCGCGGCCTTCGCGGGCGCCTTCGCCGGCTCGGGCTCCTCGTCCTTCTCCGCATCCAGCTCTTCGAGCAGGGCGCGCAGCTCGGCGCGGATGAAGTCCTTCGTCGCGACGTCCTTCATCGCCAGGCGCAACGCGACGACCTCGCGGGCGAGGTACTCCGTGTCGGCGAGGTTACGCTCCGCGCGCTGCCGGTCCTGCTCGATCTGCACGCGGTCGCGGTCGTCCTGCCGGTTCTGCGCGAGCAGGATGAGCGGCGCCGCGTACGAGGCCTGGAGCGACAGCGCGAGGGTGAGCACGGTGAAGCCGAGCGCCTGCGAGTCGAACCGCCACTCTTCGGGCGCGATCGTGTTGTAGACCATCCAGACGACCACGACGACCGTCAGGATCAGCAGGAACCAGGGCGTTCCCATGCCGCGGGCGATCGCCTCGGTGAAGCGGCCGAACCGGTCGCGGCTCTCGATGCGCGGCACGAACGGCGCGATCCCGAACGACGGCCGGGCGCCCTTCGGGAGGTCGAGCCGCTGCTCGCTACGGACGGGTCGTGGTGCGCGTGCCATTCGGCGACCTCCTTCCTCGGGTCGGGATTGCTCCGGTATCCGTGCTCACGGGCTCGTCTTCCTCACTGGTACTTCGCCAGTCGTCCGGAAGCAGGTGGTCGAGGACGTCGTCGATGGTCACCACCCCGACGAGCCGGTGCTGCTCGTCGACGACGGGCAGCGAGACGAGGTTGTAGGAGGCGAGGATGCGCGACACCTCGGCCGCGCTCGTGTCGGGCCGCACGGGCTCGAGCGACGTGTCCAGGAGCGTGCCGAGCCGCTCGTGCGGCGGGTAGCGCAGCATCCGCTGGAAGTGCACCATGCCGAGGAACCGCCCGGTCGGCGGCTCGTACGGGGGAAGGGTGACGCACACGGCGGCGCCGAGCGCGGGCGCGAGCTCGTGGCGGCGGATGAGGGCGAGCCCCTCGGCGACGGTCGCGTCGGCCGAGACGATGATCGGCTCGTTGGTCATCAGACCACCCGCGGTGTCGGCGCCGTAGGCGAGGAGGAAGCGCACGTCCTCGGCCTCCTCCGGCTCCATGAGCTCCAGGAGGGCCTCGCCGCGCTCCTCCGGGAGCTGGGCGATGAGGTCGGCCGCGTCATCCGGCTGCATCTGGTCGAGCACGTCGGCGGCGCGCTCGTCGCCGAGGCGGGAGATCAGCTCGACCTGCTCCTCCTCGGGCATCTCCTCGAGGGCGTCGGCGAGGCGGTCGTCGGGGAGCTCCTCGGCGACCTCGAGCCGGCGGGTCTCGGGCAGGTCGAGCAGGGTGCTCGCGAGGTCGGCGGGCAGCAGGTCGGAGTAGCTCGCGACGAGGTGCTCGGCCGACTGCGGCTCGTCGCCGGTGTTCTCGCGCACCTGGTCCCAGGTCGCGAACGTCGTCGCGCCCTTGGAGAACGGGGATGCGGAGCGCGGCCGGCGCAGGAACAGGTCGCCGACCTCCCACTCGCCCGGGGCGACCTCCTCGATCGCGACATCCTCGATCGTCGCCTCGCCCGACTTGTCGCGCAGCGTCACCTTGCGGCCCAGCAGTTCGGCGATGATGCGCACCTCGCCGCCGCGCTGCTCGAAGCGGCGCAGGTTGATGAGACCGGTGGTGATGATCTGACCGGAGCCGATGCTCGTCACGCGGCCGATCGACAAGAAGACGCGGCGCTTGCCGGGCACCTCGACGATGAGACCGACGACGCGCGGGCTCTCCGACTTGCGGTAGACGACGACGACATCCCGCGCCTTGCCGACGCGGTCGCCGGCAGGGTCGAACACACTGCACCCGGCCAGCCGGGCGACGAAGACCCGCGTCGCACTCACGCTGAAACCCTAGCCCTGCGACCTGGGCGATCGGGGGAGCAGACTGGGGGAGTGACCCGATCCCAGCGGCTGGTACTCGCGATCGCGGTGCTCGCGTCATTCGTCGCCTTCCTCGACGGCACCGTCGTGAACGTCGCGCTCCCGGCGATCGTCGACGAGCTCGGCGGCGGCATCGCGACCCAGCAGTGGGTGGTCGACGCGTACCTCATCACCCTCGGCGCGCTCATCCTCGTCGCGGGGTCGGTCTCGGACGCTTTCGGCCGCCTCCTCGTGCTGCGGCTCGGGCTCGTGCTGTTCGGGGTCGCGTCCGTCGCGATCGCGCTCGCGCCGGATCCCGTGTTCCTCGTCGTCGCGCGCGCCGCGCAGGGCGTCGCCGGGGCGCTCCTGGTGCCGTCGAGCCTCGCGCTCATCACCGCGCACTTCGACGGGCTCGCGCGCGGCAAGGCGATCGGCACGTGGACGGGGCTCACCTCCGTCGCGATGATCGTCGGCCCGGCCCTCGGCGGCGTGTTCGTCGACCTCGCCTCGTGGCGGCTCGCGTTCCTCATCAACGTGCTGCCGATCGCCGTCACCCTTCTGCTGCTCGGGATGCTGACCCGCGAGGGCGTTCGCGACGAGCGCCGCGAGGGGGTGCGCATCGACATCCTCGGTGCGGTGCTCTGCACGCTCGGCCTCGGCGGCCCGGTGTTCGCGCTCATCGAGCAGGGCAACCTCGGCTGGGGGCATCCCGCGATCTGGCTGTCGATGACGCTCGGGCTGGTCGCGTTCGCCGCGTTCCTCGTGCGGCAGCGGTTCGCGGCGAACCCGATCCTGCCGCTGTCGCTGTTCCGCGCGCGCAACTTCTGGACCGGCAACCTCGCGACCTGGTTCATCTACGGCGCGCTCGGGCTCACCTCGGTCGTCGTCGGCGTCTACCTCCAGGAGGGCGCGGGCCTGCCGGCGACCCTCGCGGGACTCGCGGCGCTGCCGAGCACCGTGCTCATGATCCTGTTCTCCTCGCGCGTCGGGGCGCTCGCCGGGCGCTTCGGCAACCGGCTGTTCATGACCGTGGGCCCCATCCTCGCGGGACTCGGCACGCTGCTCTACCTGTTCGTGAGCCCCGACTTCGACTACTGGACCCAGGTGCTGCCCGCCGTGCTCGTCTTCGGCGCGGGACTCACACTCACCGTCTCGCCGCTCACCTCGGCGATCCTCGGCGCGATCGAGCCGGCCCGCGCGGGCACCGCCTCGGCGGTCAACAACGCCGTCGCCCGCGTCGCCGGACTCGTCATGGTCGCGCTGCTCGGGATCATCGCGGGCGGGGCGCTCGACCTCGACGGATTCCGCCGCGCGACGGTCGTCACCGCGGCCCTGCTCATCGCCGGCGGCGTGGTGTCGTTCCTCGGCATCCGGGACCGCCGGGATGGGATACTGACGCCGTGACCAACACCTCGCCGCTCGGGCGCGCCGGCGCCGACCGTCAGCGCCTGCCCAAGGGCGACGTCCTCGGCACCTACGAGACGTACGCCGAGGCGCAGGCCGCCGTCGACCACCTCGCGAAGGCCGACTTCGCCGTCGCCGACCTGTCGATCATCGGCAACGACCTCAAGACCGTGGAGCGCGTCACCCGGAAGCTGTCGTGGAGCCGCGCCGCCCTCGAGGGCGCCCTGAGCGGCGCCTGGTTCGGCCTCTTCGTCGGACTGCTGCTGACCTTCTTCGCCCCGACGATCAACTGGGGCGTGTTCGCCGCCGTCATCATCGGCGCCGTCGCGGGCATGTTCTTCCGCCTCGTCTCGTACGGCATCTCCCGCCGCAACCGCGACTTCGACTCGCAGACCCAGGTGCTCGCCTCGAACTACCAGGTGATCGTCGCGCCCGGGCACATCGAGAAGGCGCGCGAGGCGCTCGCCCGACCGGTCGAGGACTAGTCGCTCAGCGCCGGGCGCGGACCCGGCGGAACAGCAGCGCGCCCGCGACGAGCGCGACGACCGTGATCCCCGCGCACCACGCGACGGCGACCGGCCAGGCGGAGACGTCGCCGCCCATGAGCATCCCGCGGATGGCCTCGATGAGCGGGGTCACCGGCTGGAGCGTCGCGACGCCCTGCAGCCAGTGCGGCATCGTCGAGATCGGCACGAACGCGCTCGACAGGTAGGGCAGGAACAGCAGGGTGAAGCCGTACCCGCTCGCTGCCTGCGGGCTTCCCGCGGCGAGGCCGATCGCGGCGAAGAGCGCGGTGATCGCGAGGATCCAGGCCGCGACGAGGGCGACGGCCGCGAGCCAGCCGCCCGGCCCGGCGGTGGGCCGGAATCCGACTAGCAGCGCGACGCCGACGACGACGCCCGTCGCGACGAGGTTGCGCACGAGACTCGCGATCACGTGGCCGGTGAGCACCGCCCAGCCGCGGATGGGCATGGTGCGGAACCTGTCGATGATGCCGCTCGCCATGTCCTGGCTGACGCTGACCGCGGTCCCGGCGGCGCCGAACCCGGCGCACAGCAGGATGATGCCGGGCACGACGTAGTCGACGTAGCGGCCGCTCGGGTCGAAGGCCCCGCCGAACACGAACGTGAACAGCAGCATGAGCATGACCGGCAGCACGATCGTCAGGACGAGGGATTCGACGTCGCGCAGCGAGTGGCGCAGCGCGCGGAGGGCGAAGACGCGCTCCTCGGTGAACGGGGCGAGCGCGGGGCGCGGCTACCGCGCCGCGGCCGCCGCGACCGGGTCGGACGAGGACGGGCTCGACCGTGCGGCCCAGGCGATGCTCGACCGGCTGATCACCGCCGAGCAGCACCCGCACGTGCGGCGCATCGTCGACGCGGGCGCGTTCGGACCCGGGCCGGGATCGGGCGACCCGTTCGCGTTCGGGCTCGACCGGGTGCTCGACGGCGTCGCCGTCCTCCTCGACTCCCGCCGCTGACGCTCAGCCGCGCAGCGACCGCATCCACGCCTCGACGTCGTCCGCCGTGCGCGGGATGTCGCCGGAGAGCAGCTCGCAGCCGGACTCAGTGACGACGACGTCGTCCTCGATGCGCACCCCGATGCCGCGGTACTCCTCCGGCACGGTGAGGTCGTCGGACTGGAAGTACAGGCCCGGCTCGATCGTGAACACCATGCCCGGCTCGAGTACGCCGTCGAGGTAGAGCTCGGCGCGGGCCTTCGCGCAGTCGTGCACGTCGAGTCCGAGGTGGTGCGACGTGCCGTGGATCATGTACCGGCGGTGCCAGTTGCCGCCCTCGAGCGACTCCTCGGCGGTGCCGGGAAGCAGGCCCCACGCGGCGGTCTTCTCGGCGATGACGCGCATCGCCTCGTTGTGCACCTCGCGGAAGCGGATGCCGGGCTTCACGATCGCGCGCGCGGCGTCGGCGGCCTCCAGCACGGCCTCGTAGACCTTGCGCTGGATGTCGGTGAAGGTGCCGCTCACCGGCAGGGTGCGGGTGATGTCGGCCGTGTAGAGCGAGTCGAGCTCGACGCCCGCGTCGACGAGCAGCAGGTCGCCGGGCGCGACGGGGCCGTCGTTGCGGGTCCAGTGCAGGTAGCACGCGTGCGGCCCGGACGCCGCGATCGTGTCGTAGCCGACGGTGTTGCCGTCGATGCGGGCCCGGCGGTTGAAGGTGCCCTCGACGACGCGCTCGCCGCGGACGGCGGCGATGGCGGCGGGCAGGTCGGCGATGATCTCGTCGAAGCCGCGCTTGGTCGCCGCGACGGCGCCGCGCAGCTCGTCGATCTCCCACGGGTCCTTCACGAAGCGCAGCTCGGCGAGGTCGCTCGCGAGGCCGGCGTCACCGGACTCGTCGATCTCGGCGGCGTCCTCCGCGGCAAGCAGGCGCCGGCCGTCGACCTGGTCGGTGAGCGCCGGGTCGGCCTCGCGCACGATGAGGGTCGGGGTGTCGAGCCGGTCGAGCACCTCGTCGAAGTCCTCGAGGGCGCGCGTCGCGAGGCCGAGGTCGGCGGCGACGTGGGCGAGCGACGGGCGCGGGCCGGTCCAGAACTCGCCGATCGCGGGGTTCGCGTAGAACTCGGTGGTGTCGCGGCCGGCGGCGGCGCGGAAGTAGAGGGTCGCGTCGTGGCCGTCGCCGTTCGGCTCGAGCACGAGCACCGAGTCGGGCACCGCATCCGATCCCCACCCGGTGAGGTGGGCGAACGCCGAGTGCGCACGGTACGGGTGGTCGGTGTCGTTGGCGCGGACGCGTGCGGGGCCGGCCGGGATGATGAGCCGCGTGCCGGTGTGCAGCGCCGAGAGGCGCAGGCGCCGGGCGGCCGCGTACGGGGCGGCGACGCGCGGCGAGGGGGTCATGTCGGGGCGCTCGGCCCACTGCCCGGAGATGTAGGAGCGGAACTCGGGCGTCGACGGCAGCGCCGAGCGGTTGGCGGTGACACGCGGGGTCGTCGGGGCTGCGGGGGCGCTGGACTGGTCGGCCATGCGCTCCATTCTCCACCTCCCCAGCTGTGGGCGCGCGAAGTGCCGATTCCTGCAACCCGGCGCCGCGAGATGCGCAGAAAGGGGCACTTCGCGGGATCAGCCCACCGGGCGGAGCTGGGCGACGACCGGACGGTGGTCGCTGCCGGCGTCGTCGAGCGACGAGATGACGCGGAATCCGACGAACTCCCAGTTGGGCGTCGCCATCACGTGGTCGATCGGGGCGCCGAGCAGCGTCGGCAGGAGGGTGGGCCAGGTGCCCACCGCGGCGTTGCCGGTGAGCTTCGCGGCATCCCGGCACTTCCCGAGTCCGCCGCTGACGTCAGAGGCCTCGTCGAGTCCCGTGAAGTGGTCGAGCGTCGAATTGAGGTCGCCCGCGAGGATCACGTCGTCGCCGTTGCAGCGGGCGGCGAGCCACTCGAGTCCCTGGTTCCAGTTCGCCATCTCGCCGGGGACGGGGGCGACGGGATGCGCGCCGACGATGACCGGACCGCGGCCGTTCGCGGGCACCGCGACGACCGAGGGGAGGGTCTCGGTGCCGCCGCGCGAGTCGTCGCGCGTGTACGCGCCGAGTCCGGTGCTGATGAGCACGACCGTCGAGCGCGCCTTCGAGATCTCGTCGTAGGCGAGCGGGATGACCTGGAAGGAGAGCCCGTCGGCGGCGACCGCATCCCGGATCCGCGTCGCGTACTCGGCGCTCGTCTCCGGCAGCACGACGATGTCGGCGTCCTCCTCGACGACCAGCCCGGCGAGCGTGTCGACGGACGGCGCGTCGCCGAGGGTGTTCCAGGAGAGCACCGTGAGGTCGCCCGGCGCCTTCGACTGGAACGCGAGGTCGCCCGCGCCGCGCGTGCTCAGCACCGCGAACTGGATGCCGGCGAACGCGAGCAGCAGCAGCGCGACGCCGCCGGCGAAGCGCCGCACCTCCGCCCAGACGAGCGCGATGAGGGTGAACAGCACGACCGCGAGCAGCGCGACGGCGGCGAGGAGGCCGCGCATCGTCGTCACCTGCACGACGCCCGCCCAGCGCTGCATGCCCAGCAGCTGCGGCCACGCGGTCAGCAGCAGGGCGGCCGCAAGCGCGAGCAGGAAGGCGGCGGCGAGGACTCGGCGGAACATGGCGCACCGAGCCTACGATGGGCGGGTGCACGCGGGCTCTCAGGAAACGGTCGGGTCGCGCCCCGGTTCCGGGCCGATCGACCTGCACGCGCACAGCAGCGTCTCCGACGGCACCGAGTCGCCCGCCGAACTCGTCGCCGCGGGCGTCGCGGCCGGGCTCGGGGTGCTCGCCATCACCGACCACGATTCGACCGCCGGCTGGGTGCCCGCGTTCGAAGCCGCCGAGGGCACGGGGCTCACGATCCTGCCGGGCATGGAGCTCTCCACCCAGCTCGACGGCGCGAGCGTGCACATCCTCGCCTACCTCGTCGACCCGGCCGATCCGGCGCTGCTCGCCGAGACGGAGAAGATCCGCGCCGAGCGCCTGCACCGCGCCGAGGCGATGGTGCAGCGCATCGCCCGCGACTACGCCCTCGACTGGGAGGACGTGCTCGCCCAGACCACGCCGGGCGCCACGGTGGGTCGCCCGCACATCGCCGACGCCCTCGTCGCCCGCGGCCACGTGCCCGACCGGAGTGCGGCGTTCGCGAGCATCCTGCACTGGCGCGGCGGCTACTACCGTCCGCACGAGGCGCCGAAGCCGCTGCACGGCGTCGAGCTGATCGTCGGCGCCGGCGGCGTGCCGGTGCTCGCCCACCCGGGCGCCCGCGGGCCGGAGCGCGTGCTGAGCGAGTCGCGCATCCGGGCGCTCGTGGATGCCGGCCTCGCCGGCGTCGAGGTGCGGCACCGCGACAACCCCCCGGCCTCCCAGGCCCGCTGGACCGAGGTCGCGGCGCGCTACGGCCTGTTCACCACGGGGTCGAGCGACTACCACGGCGCGGGCAAGCCGAACCGGCTCGCCGAGAACACGACGGAGGCCGCGGCGTACGAGGCGATCGTCGCACGCGGCACCGGCGCGAACCCCTTCGAGGGCTGAGCGCAAGCCCGGCGGACCCCCGGGTTCCAGGTCCTACCCTCGGATCATGCCCCGCTACCGCAACGAGCCGATCTACACCGCCGCGATCGGCCTCGGCCGCGCGATGTTCGGCGCGCTGCGGGTCAAGCGCGAGGTGACCGGCATCGGCAACATCCCGGAGTCCGGCGGCGCGGTCATCGCGATCACCCACTTCGGGTACCTGGAGTTCGCCCTCGTCGAGTGGGCGACGTGGCTCGCCAACCGCCGCCGCATCCGGTTCATGGCCAAGAAGGCGGCGTTCAAGGGATGGCCGCTCGGCGCGTTCATGCGCAACATGAAGCACATCCCGGTCGACCGCGCCGCGGGCGCAGGCGCCTACGCGGAGGCGGTCGAGGCGCTGAGGCGCGGCGAGCTCATCGGGGTGTTCCCGGAGGGCACGGTGAGCCGCAGCTTCGAGGTGCAACGGCTCAAGGCGGGAGCCGCCCGGCTCGCCCAGGAGGCGGGGGTGCCGCTCATCCCGGTCGCCGTGTGGGGCGGCCACCGGCTGCTCACGAAGGGTGCCAAGAGCCGCCTGCGCGACCGCTTCGGCGTGCACGTGCTGTTCGCCGTCGGGGAGCCGATCGCCGTCGCTCCCGGCGACGACGTGCACGACGCGACGGATGCCCTGCGCGCCGAACTGCAGCGGCTGACCGACGAGCTGCAGGCGGCCTACCCGGTCGACGGGACCGGGCACTGGTGGCAGCCCGCGCGGCGCGGCGGCACGGCGCCGACGGTCGAGGAGATCGAGCACGAGCAGCGCGGGTCGCGCCGCCCCGACCGCGAGGGCTGAGCGGCCGGGTCAGGCCGCGGGCGGCGGGGTGCTCGGCGCGCCCGAGCCGCCGGAGCGGCGACGACGGGTGCGGCGACGACGAGCCGGCGTGGTGCCGTCGTGCGTGCCGCCGCCCTCCTGGCGCGGGGTGCCCGCGGCGGTGTCGGATCCGCCCTGACCGCCCGAGCCGCCGCGCGAGCGCGTGCGCTGACGCGGGGGGCGCGAGCCGCCCTCGCCGCCGGACTTCGGCGCGCGCTCGACGTGCGGGGCCGCGGGGGTCGACTTCAGCCGGCCCTTCGCCCCCTCCGGGATGTCGAGGTCGGTGTACAGGTGCGGGCTCGACGAGTAGGTCTCGATCGGCTCCGGGATGCCCATCTCGAGGGCGCGGTTGATGAGCGCCCACTTGTGCATGTCGGCCCAGTCGACGAACGTCACCGCGATGCCGGTCTTGCCGGCGCGGCCGGTGCGGCCCGCGCGGTGCAGGTAGGTCTTCTCGTCCTCGGGGATGGTGTGGTTGATGACGTGCGTGACGTCGTTGACGTCGATGCCGCGGGCGGCGACATCCGTCGCGATGAGGATGTCCTTCTTGCCCGCCTTGAACGCCGCCATGGAGCGCTCGCGCGCCTCCTGGCTCATGTCGCCGTGCACCGCGACGGCCGGGAAGCCGCGGTCGCCGAGCTCTTCGACGAGCTTCTGGGCGGCGCGCTTCGTGCGCGTGAAGATGACGGTCTTGCCGCGGCCCTCGGCCTGCAGGATGCGGGCGACGACCTCGTCCTTGTCGAGCGAGTGGGCGCGGTAGACGACGTGCTTGATGTTCGCCTGGGTGAGGCCCTCGTCCGGGTCGGTCGCGCGGATGTGGATCGGGCGGTTCATGAACCGGCGGGCGAGCGCGACGATCGGCCCGGGCATGGTCGCCGAGAAGAGCATCGTGTGGCGGGTCGGCGGGGTCTGCGCGAAGAGCTTCTCGATGTCGGGCAGGAACCCGAGGTCGAGCATCTTGTCGGCCTCGTCGAGCACCATCTCGGAGACGTTCGCGAACGACAGCAGGCGCTGCCCGGCGAGGTCGAGGAGGCGGCCCGGGGTTCCGACGACGATCTGCGCGCCGGCCTTGAGCTGCTCGACCTGGCCCTCGTAGGCCTTGCCGCCGTAGATCGCGACGACCTTGGTGGCGCGGTTGGAGGTCGCGAGCTCGAGGTCTTCGGCGACCTGCACGCACAGTTCGCGCGTGGGGACGACGACGAGCACCTTGACGCCGGGCTCCGGGTCGAGGCCGATGCGCTGGATGATCGGCAGGCCGAACCCGAAGGTCTTGCCGGTGCCGGTCTTGGCCTGGCCGATGATGTCCTGGCCCGAGAGGCCGAGGGGGATGGTCTGCTCCTGGATGGGGAAGGGCTCGATGATGCCCTTCGCCGCGAGGGCGTCGACCATGTCCTGATCGATGCCGAGATCGCTGAACGTCACGGAATTGCTACCTGTCTGCTGTCGGTGCCCACGTCTTCCGGGGATCAGGGCGATCACGGGACAGTAGGCTGGTTGCGTGCTGGGCTGGCTGCGTCGTGGACGGAACCGGGCCCGAGGTGTGACACGGCCGGTCCGATCGGAGGCCGTGGAGGCCACGCGCGTCGAACTCGCCGAACTGGCCCCTGATGTGGAAGCTTACCTGGGTCAGCTCGCGTATCTCACGCTCGTGCTCTTCGAGAACCTCGGCCGGGGGGCCGCTGTCGCCCCGACGGTCTCCGGGAAGAGTCGCCTGGGCCGCGTCGCGGCCGAGGTGCTGGAGGTGCACCAGGCGGTGCTCGCGGAGCTCGAGGCACGCCGCCTCGACCCCGCCGCCGCGATGGAGCCCCACCGGTTGCGCCTGGACGACTTCCAGCGCCGCACGCAGGGCGACGACTGGCACGAGATCCTCATCACCTGCTACCTGACGTCGGGCTTCCTGCTCGACTTCTTCGCCGGACTCGCGTCGGGGCTGCCCGGCGGGCTCGCCGACCGCATCTCCGCGCTGCTTGCGGACGACGACGCCGAGGACCTGCTCGTGGAGGAGCTGCGCGAAGCCCTCGACGGCAACCCGCGGCTCGCGTCGCGCCTGGCGATGTGGGGCCGCCGGCTCATCGGCGACACGATGCTCGTCGCGCGCGGCGCCCTCGACCTCGAGGGTCGCGCGGACGGCGAGGAGCGCATCGAGCCGGTGTTCACCGAGCTCATCGCGGCGCACACGCGCCGGATGGACGCGCTCGGCCTCACCGCCTGACCAGGCCCCGGGGGCCCCGCGTCAGCGGGGTGGGGTCAGACGCGCCCGGCGGTGAGCGCGTGACGACGGCGGGTGTCCGCCGCGGTGCGCGAGCCGCCGAGGGCGAGGGCGACGATCGCGGGGATCGCGATCGCGGCGAGGAAGGTCGCGACCCAGGCGACCCAGCCCCACGACTCGTCGACGCCGACCCAGAGCATGATGACCCAGGTGAGCGCGGCGGCGGCGGCGCCGATCGCCGGCAGCAGCAGGAGGCCGTAGGTGTGGCGGTGCGGCAGGAGGTAGCGCAACCCGAGTCCGAGGCCCGCGCCGATCACCGAGACCCAGATGAGGGCGGTCAGCGAGGCGAGGGCGGCGTCGTCGAGAAGCAGGTCGTCCATAGAGGAGAACGTACCGGTCCGACGGGTCAGGCGACGAAGCCGACGCGGCGGCTGCTCTCCGGACCCACCTCGAGGTAGGAGAACGACGCGGTCGGGACGAGGTAGATGCGGCCCTTGTCGTCGGTGAGCTTGATGAACTTGGCGTCGCCGTCGAGCGCGTCGGCGACGATCTTCTCGATGTCGGCCGGCGACTGGCTCGACTCGAAGTTCAGCTCGCGGGGGGAGTTGGCGATACCGATGCGAATGTCCACGGTTGTCAGGGTACTTGGCCGGGTCGGTCCGGATCGTGCGGTTCGCCGGAGGCGGAACGGCGCCGGGCCGGGATGTCGACGTCGGTCGGTCGGGATAGCTTCGGCTGAGTGAGTGGGCCGGCTTTCCATCGCGATGTCTCGGGTGACGCGTCGTCGGCTTCGGGTGTCGCGGCGTCCGCCGATCCCGGTGTCGCGCTCGACGACAGTCAGCGGGCGGTGCTCGCTCTCGGCGACGACGCGTTCGCCGCGGTGCTGGGGGCGCCGGGGTCGGGGAAGACGACGACGATCGTCGAGCTCGTGGCCGACCGGGTGCTGGGACGCGGATGGGACCCGCGCTCGGTGATCGTGCTGACGCCGTCGCGGAGTTCGGCGGCGCGGCTGCGCGACCGCCTCGCACTGCGCCTCGGCGTGCCGACCGACGGGCCGCTCGCCCGCACGGCGCCGTCGCTCGCGTTCGAGATCGTCGGGGTCGCCGCCCGCGCCGCGGGGGAGACGCCGCCGCGCCTCATCACGGGCGCCGAGCAGGATGCCGACCTCGCGGCGCTGCTCGACGGACACACCGCGACCGGCACCGGCCCCGCGTGGCCCGAGCACCTGTCGCCGGACGTGCGGGCGACGACGCGCTTCCGCGCCGAGCTGCGCGACCTGCTCGCGCGCGCGACCGAGCAGGGCATCGGACCGGCGGAGCTCGCCGCCCTCGGCCGCCGCACCGGCAGGCCGGAGTGGGAGGCGGCGGGGGAGTTCTTCGACGAGTACCTCGACGTCGTCGCGTCCGCACGCCCGGAGCAGCGCGACCCGGCGGAGCTGTCGCGCCTCGCGATCGCCGAACTGGACGCCGGCGGCGGCGGGGAGCGCGTCGCCGGGCTGCGGCTCGTCGTCGTCGACGACCTGCCGGAGGCGACGCCGGGCACCCTGGGGCTCCTCGCCGCGCTCGCCCGGCGCGGCATCCCGGTGATCGCGTTAGGCGACCCCGACACCGCCGCCAACGCGTTCCGCGGCGGCGAGCCGGATGCCCTCGGCCGGTTGTCGACGGTGCTCGGCGTGCCCGGCATCCCGACCCTCGTGCTCGCCGGGGCGCACCGGCCGAACGCCGCCGTGCGCGAGCTGACCGCCGCCGTGACGGCGCGCATCGGCACCGCGGCGGCGGGAGCCCAGCGTCGGGCGACCGCCGAGCGCCCCGCGGGACCGCGCCCGCCGCTCGCCCGCATCGAGGCGCCGACCGCCGCGCGCACCGCGGCCGTCATCGCCCGCGCGCTCCGCGAGGAGCACCTGCTCGCCGGCGTGCCGTGGTCGCGGCTCGCCGTCGTCGTGCGCAGCGGGGCGACCGTGCCGCAACTGGCCCGCTCGCTCGCGCTCGCCGAGGTCCCGACGCGCACCGTCGGCGCGGGCACGGCCCTGCGCGACGATCCCGCCGCGCGCGCCCTGCTCGCCGTCGTCGAGGCCGGAACCGGGCGCACCGAGCTGACCCCGGCGCTCGCCGCCGACCTGCTCACCGGCCCGTTCGGCGGGCTCGACCCGATCGGGCTGCGCCGGCTGCGCGTCGCCCTGCGCACCGAGGAGGCACTCGCCGGGGGCTCCCGCCCCGCGGGCGAGCTGCTCGTCGAGGCGCTCTCCGCCCCGGGGCGGTTCACGACGATCGACGCGCCCGTCGCCCGCACCGCCGAACGGCTCGCCGTCACCCTCGACGCCCTGCGCCACGCCTCCGAGCAGGCGACCGCCGAGGAACTGCTCTGGATCGCGTGGGAGCGCAGCCGCCTCGCCGGCCCGTGGCGCGCGCAGGCGCTCGGCGCGGGCGTCGCCGCCGCGGAGGCGAACCGCGACCTCGACGGCATCGTCGGACTGTTCGCCGCGGCGAAGCGCTTCGCCGAGCGCCGGCCCGACGTGCCGGCGAGCGAGTTCTTCGCCGGACTCCGCGACACGGAGGTCGCGGAGGACCTCATCGCGCCCACCCGCGCCGACGAGGCGGTGCTCGTGACGACGCCGTCGGGCGCCGTGGGGCTCGAGTTCGACACCGTCGTCGTCGCGGGGCTCCAGGAGGGCGCGTGGCCGAACCTCCGCCCGCGCGGCTCGCTCCTGTTCGCGCCCGACCTCGCGCGCGCCGCGGCGGGCGACGAGTCGCCGCTCGACAAGCGCCGGCTCGTGCTCGACGACGAGCTGCGGATGTTCGCCCTCGCCGTCTCGCGGGCGCGCGACCGCGTCATCCTCGCCGCCGTCGTCAACGACGACGAGTCCCGCAGCGTCCTCGTCGACCTCCTGCCGCCCGACGCCCCGTTGCTGCCGGAGGCGCCGCCGCTCACCCTCCGCGGGATGACGGGGCGCCTGCGCCGCACACTCACCTCGCGCGGCATCCCGGCCCGCCAGCGCGCCGAGGCGGCGTCGGCGCTCGCGCTGCTCGCCGAGGCGGGGGTGCCGGGCGCGCATCCCGACGACTGGCACGGGCTGCGGCCGCCGTCGACGGACGCGCCGCTGTTCGAGGGGCAGCAGATCCCGGTGTCGCCCTCGCGCCTGGAGCGCTTCGAGGAGTCGCCGCTCGACTGGTTCCTGGAGACGATCGGCGGCTCGGCGTCGACCGTGCAGATGGATGTCGGAACGATCCTGCACTGGGCGATGGAGACGGCGACGTCGCCGGAGGCCGCCGCGGTGTGGGAGCGGGTCGAGAAACGCTGGGGCGAGTTGCTGTTCGAGTCGCCGTGGCTCGCCGAGCACTACAAGCGCTCGGCGCGGGTGCTCACCGACGGGATCGCCGAGTATCTCGGCGACTTCGCGCGCTCCGGCGGGGCGGTCGTCGGCGCCGAGAAGGAGTTCGTCCTCGAGCTGCCGCTCGACGGCCGCGAGGAGGGGGTGCGCGTGCGCGGGTCGATCGACCGGGTGGAGCGCGCCGCCGACGGCTCGGTCGTCATCGTCGACCTCAAGACCGGCAACCCGGTGACGAGCCAGGCGAAGGTCGACGCGACCGCGCAGCTCGGCGCCTACCAGCTCGCCTACCGCGAGGGACTCCTCGACGACGCCCTCGCGGCGCACGGCGAGCATTCCCCGGGCGGCGCGAAGCTGCTCTACGTCAAGGCCGGGATCGGCGGCAAGCGCTACCGCGAGGGCGTGCAGGCGCCGCTCGACGAGGAGCGGCTCGAGGCGTTCCGCGACCGCATCCGCCAGGCCGCGATCGGGATGGCGGCCGCGACGTTCAGCGGCGTGCTCGAGGTCGGCGGCTACGGGCTCGGCGCCGTGCCGGAGCTGCGGCTGCACCGGGCGGGGACGGTGTCCGGTGACTGAGCCGACGACCGCGCGGTACTCCGCGATCGACATCGCCGACGCGCTCTCGGCGGTGCGCGGCAAGCCCGTGCCGCCCCCGACGCCCGAGCAGCGCGCCGTCATCGAGGCGCCGCTCGCCCCCGCGCTCGTCGTCGCGGGCGCCGGGTCGGGCAAGACCGAGACGATGGCCAACCGCGTGCTGTGGCTCCTCGCCAACGGGCTCGTCGCGCCCTCGGAGGTGCTCGGCCTCACCTTCACCCGCAAGGCGGCGGGCGAGCTGGGGCAGCGCATCCGGGAGCGCATCGCCGAACTCGAGGCGGCCGGGCTGCTGCCGGAGGCCGACGTGTTCGAGGCGCCCACGGTGTCCACCTACAACGCGTTCGCGAACACCCTCGCGCGCGACCACGCCGTGCTGCTCGGCCGCGACGGCGACGCGCCGGTGCTCGGCGAGGCGGCCGCGTGGCAGCTCGCGCGCGGGGTGGTCGTCCGCAGCCGGGACGTGCGCCTCGCCGAGCTCGGCAAGAACCTCGACGCGCTCACCAAGGCGGTGCTCGCCGTCGCCCGCGGCATCGCCGAGCACGACGGGGACCTCGACGCGGTGCGCGACCTCGGCGCGCGGTTCGGGGCGCTCACCGATCTCCCGACCGGACACGCGAGCGCCCAGTACGCCGAGGCGCTGGAGATCGCCGAGCGGCTCGGGGCCCTCGGGGTGCTCGCCGATCTCGCCGCCGAGTACGACGCCGAGAAGGTGCGCCGCGGCGTCGTCGAGTACGCCGACCAGGTCGCGCTCGCGCTGCGGGTCGCGCGCGTGCAGCCCGCGATCGGCGCCGACCTGCGCGAGCGCTACCGCGTCGTGCTGCTCGACGAGTACCAGGACACGTCGGTGGTGCAGACGCGGATGCTCGCCGAACTGTTCGCCGGACCCGACCGCGACCATCCCGTGATGGCGGTCGGCGACCCGAACCAGTCGATCTACGGCTGGCGCGGCGCGAGCGCGGCGAACCTCGAGCAGTTCGCCGACCTGTTCGGCGCCCGCGAGGGCCGCTTCGCCCTCTCGACGTCGTGGCGCAACGGCACCGAGATCCTCGCCGTCGCCAACCGCCTCGTCGAGCCGCTCGCGAGCGGGGTGTCGGTCGAGGAGCTGCGGCCCTCGCCCGCGGCATCCTCGGTGCCGGTGCACGCGGTGTTCCCGGAGACGGTCGTCGAGGAGGCGGAGGCGGTCGCCGACTGGCTCGCCGCCCGGGTCGACCGCGACACGTCGGCGGCGCTCCTCGTGCGCACGCGCGCGACCCAGCACTACTTCCTCGCGGCGCTCCGCGAGCGGGGCATCCCCTTCCACGTGCTCGGCATCGGCGGACTCCTCGCCGAGCCCGAGATCGCCGACCTCGTCTGCGTGCTCTCGGCGATGGACGACCCGGACGCCGGCATCCAGCTGCTGCGGGTGCTCGCCGGGTCGCGCTACCGCGTCGGCGTCGCCGACCTGCACGCCCTCAGCCGGCTCGCCTCGTGGCTCGCCTCCCGCGACCTGTCGCAGAAGCCGCTCGACGAGGAGGTGCGCGCGGCCCTGCGCGGACCGGCGGGGGAGCGCGGCTCGATCGTCGACGCCCTCGACTTCCTCGCGACCGCGCCCGACGGGCACGTCGCCCTCGAGGTGTTCAGCGCCGAGGGGCTCGACCGCCTGCGCGAGGCGGGAGGGACGCTCGCCCGCCTCCGCGCGCGCGTGCGGCTCGACCTGCCCGACCTCGTCGCCCTCGTCATCCAGGAGCTGCGGCTCGACATCGAGGTCGCCGCGAACGAGTTCCGCGTGCTCGGCCCAGCGAACCTCGACGCCTTCTCGGACGCCCTCGCCGGCTACCTCGCGATCGCCGAGGTCGCGACCCTCGGCGGGTTCCTCGCCTGGCTGCGCGAGGCGGAGCTGCGCGAGGACCTGTCGCCGCGACCCGAGCCGCCGGAGCCCGGCACTGTGCAGGTGCTCACCGTGCACGGGTCGAAGGGCCTCGAGTGGGATGTCGTCGCGGTGCCGCGGATGGTGACCGACGAGTTCCCCGGGCGTCCGCGCGAGGGCTACCTCGGCTGGCTCGGCTTCGGACAGTACCCGTGGCCGCTGCGCGGCGACGCCGCCGAGCTGCCCGAGTTCGACGGGCTCGCGGCGACCACGCGCAAGGAGCTGCTCGCGGCGAAGAACGACTTCTCCGAGAGGGTGCGGCAGCGCGCGCTCGACGAGGAGCGCCGGCTCGCCTACGTCGCCGTCACCCGCGCCCGGCACGAACTGCTGCTCTCCGGCTCGTTCTGGGCGACCCAGTCGAAGCCGCGCGAGGCGGGGGTGTTCCTGCGCGAACTCGCCGGGGCCGGGCTCGTGCCCGCCCTCCCCGACGGGACGACGCACGACGCGAACCCGCTCGGCGACGACCTCGAGCGGATGATCTGGCCGCCCGACCCGCTCGGCTCCCGCCGCGCGGCCGTCGAGTGGGCGGCCCAGCAGGTGCGCGAGGCGACGCCCGCGATCACCGGGGTCTGGGCGCGCGACCTCCAGCTGCTGCTCGCCGAGCGCGAGGCCCGCCTCGCCGCCGCGACGGTGCCGATCCCGGCGCGCGTGCCGGCCTCCCGGTTCCACGACTTCGTCGCCGAGCCCGACCGCGTCCTCGGCGAGCTGCGCCGCCCGATGCCCGAGCGCCCGTTCTCGGCGACGCGGCTCGGCACGCTGTTCCACTCCTGGGTCGAGCAGCGCTTCGGCTTCGGCACGGGGGCGGAGGAGATCGACGCCCTCGAGGCGGAGTCGGATGCCGGACTCGCCGTCGGCGGCGCGGAACTCGAGGAGCTGCGGGCGCGCTTCGAGGCGTCCGAATGGGCGCAGCGCAAGCCCATCGAGGTGGAGCGCGAGATCCACCTGCCGTTCGCCGACCGCATCGTCGTCTGCAAGATCGACGCCGTCTACGACGAGGGCGACGGGCGCGTGCGCATCGTCGACTGGAAGACCGGTCGCGCGCCGAAGGATGCCGCCGATCTCGAACGCAAGCAACTGCAGCTCGCGCTCTACCGGCTCGCCTACGCGCGCTGGGCCGGCATCCCCGAAGAGAAGGTGTCGGCCGCGTTCTACTTCGTCGCCGAGGACCGCGTGCTCGAACCCGAGCGCATCGACTCCGAGGAGGAGCTGCTGGCGCGCTGGCGGCGGGCGGTCGGCGCGGGAGCGGGCGCCGGCTCCGGCGACGGGCCGGGAGCGGGCGTAGGCTCGCAGGAGTGAGTCAGTCGGCCGGAGATCCCGCGGTCACAGCTCCCATCCCCGTGCAGTCCGCACGGCCCTCGTGGGATGAGGTGTTCGACCTCTTCCGCGCCCCCGCGTTCCTGCTGTTCGAGCTGTCCACCCTCGGGTCGAGCCTCGCCACCTGGATCGCGCGCGTCGCCATCGACTGGCTCGTGCTCGAACTCACCGGCAACCTCGCGCTCGTCGGGCTCGCCGTCACCATCCAGTTCGGGCCGACGTTGCTGCTCGGCCTCCACGCCGGGGTGATCGCCGACCGCTACTCGCGCCGCGCGATCGTGCTCACCACGCAGAGCGTCATCGGCGTCGGGATGGCGCTGCTCGCGACCCTCACCATCCTCGGCGCCGTCGAGCTGTGGCAGGTGTACCTGATCGCCCTCGTGACCGGCACGGCGGGCGCGATCGAGACGCCCGCGCGGTCGAGCCTCATCGGCCAGATCGTGCCGCCGCTGCGGCTGCGCTCGGGGGTGAGCATCAACGGCACGATCTTCCACCTCGGCGGACTCCTCGGCCCCGTCGCGTCCGGCTTCGTGATCGCCGCCGCCGGCTCCGGCTGGGCGATCGGCGCGAGCGTGCTCGCGACGCTGCTGAGCCTGACGACGTTCGCCGGCATCCGGCTGCACGACCTCGTCCCGGTGCCGAAGCCGCCGGAGGGCACCCGCGGGGTGGCGGCGGCGTTCCGCTACCTGCGCGCGAAGCCCACGCTGCTCTGGCCGACGACGCTCATGTTCTTCGTCGCCACCTTCGGCATGACCCTCCCGGTGCTGTTCACCGCCGCCGCGGGGGAGCGCGGATTCGACACGGGGTCGAGCGGTTACGGCCTCTACACGTCGCTCGCCGCCGTCGGCTCCGTCGCCGGCGCGCTCATCTCGGTGCGCCGTCGCTCGGTGCGCCTGCGCACCCTCGTCGCGACGGTCGCCGGGTTCGGGCTGTCGCTCCTGCTCGCCGGGGTCGTGCCGCTCGTGCCCGTGTTCTTCGCCGGGATCGTCGCCGGCGGGATGCTGCGCCTCATGTGGGCGACGGGAGCCGAGACGATGATCCAGCTCTCCACCAACCTCGGCATGCGCGGGCGCGTGCTCGCGATCTACTTCGTCGTGCTCGTCGGCGGCCAGGCCGCAGGCGGCATCATCGTCGGCTGGATCGCCGAGACGTTCGGGATGGTCCCCGCGTTCGCGGTGGCCGGCGGTGTCCCGCTGCTCGCCGCGACGGCGGTCGCCGTCCTGCTCGCCCGGCGCCACCAGCTCCGGCTCTCGGTGAGCGTGCGCGACCTGCGCCGCCCGGTGAAGATCGTGAAGAAGAAGCGCCGCTAGACCGCGGGCGATCCGGGGCCGTCGACGTCGGCGCCGTCCCAGAGGTCGGCGCACTCGACCGGCTCCGCGTCGTGGGCGCGCAGGTAGGGGCCCGCTCCCCGGTCGCCGTGCGCCGACGCGGCGACGGCGGCGACGTGGTCGCGGCCGATCACCACCGGATGCCCCGGCCGGCCCGCGAACACCGCGCGGCGCAGGGTGGTGCGGTCGGCGTCGCCGAGCACGCGCGCCACCACCCCGGCGGGGAGTCCGGGCAGGTCGCCGAGGGTCACGACGACGACGTCCGCGTCGGTCGCGGCGAGGCCCGCGCGGAGGGATGCCGACATCCCCTCCGCCCAGTCGGGGGCGACGACGACGCGCGCGTCCGCCGGCACGAGGGGGCGGGCGGCGTCGGCCCCGGCACCCAGCACGACGACGACCTCGGCGCAGCCGCCGGCGACGAGGGCGCGCGTCGCGAGCTCGACCCAGGGGGTGCCGCCGGCATCCCGGCGCAGCGCCTTCGGACCGCCCGCGCGGGTGCCCGCCCCGGCCGCGAGCACGACGCCCGCGAGCCGGGGGCGGGGGTGCGTCATGGCTACAGTTGAGCACATGACCGCGGCCCCGCTCACCCCCACCGCGGAGCAATTGCGCACCGCCCTCGGCGTCGAGCGCTGGGTCGCCGACGTGGCCGCCCGGGCCCCGTTCGCGACCCTCGACGACCTGCTCGCCGCGGCCGCCGACGCCGCGTCGCCGCTCGCCCCGGGCGAGGTGGAGGAGGCGCTCGCCCACCACCCGCGGATCGGGGAGAAGCCCGCGGGATCCGGGGCCTCCGCGCAGCACAGCGCGCGCGAGCAGGCCTCCGCGGATGCCGACGACCCCGAGCTGGCGGCCCGGATGGCGGCGGCCAACGCCGCCTACGAGGAGCGCTTCGGGCGCATCTTCCTGATCCGGGCGAAGGGGCGCTCGCGCGCCGAGATCCTCGCCGAACTCGACCGCCGGATGACCCTCGACGATGCCGAGGACCTCGCGGTCGTCGGCGAGCAGCTGCGCGAGATCGCCCTCCTGCGCCTCACCGCGATGTTCGACCCCGAGGAGTCCGCGTGAGCCAGATCACCACCCACGTGCTCGACACCGCCGCAGGCCGCCCCGCGTCCGGCATCCCGGTGCGTCTCCTGGATGCCGCAGGCGCCCGCATCGCGGGTGGCGTCACGAACGACGACGGGCGGGTCGCCGACCTCGGGCCCGAGACGCTCGAGCCCGGCGACTACCGGCTCGAGTTCGACGTCGCCACCCCGTTCCTGCCGCGGGTCACCATCGACTTCACCGTCGCCGACGCGTCGCACTACCACGTGCCCGTGCTGCTCTCGCCCTACGGCTTCACCACCTACCGCGGCAGTTAGGGCGGGTCAGTAGTCGGTGCGGGATTCCGCGGCGAGCCAGGTGTCGAAGGGCTGCACCGCCGTCGGCACGCGCAGGGAGTGCACGCGCACGTCCCAGGTGTCGCGGTCGCGGGCGAAGAGCTCGTAGAAGTCGCGGTCGTCGAACCCGCCGCGGGCGGCGTCGTGCCGGTCGGCGGCGTAGAAGAGGCGGTCGATGCGCGCCTACAGCGTCGCGGCCATGCACATCGGGCAGGGCTCGCACGACGTGTAGAGGGTCGCCCCGGCGAGCGAGAAGTCGCCGATCGCCCGGCACGCCGCGCGGATCGCCTGCACCTCGGCGTGGGCGCTCGGATCGAGGTCGCGGGTGACGCGGTTCTGGCCCTCGCCGATCACCGTGCCGTCGGCGGCGACGACGATCGCCCCGAACGGCCCGCCGCCGTCGGCGACGTTGCGCGTCGCGAGTTCGACGGCGCGCTCGAGGTGGGCCGCATCGGCCTCCGTCCAGTACCCGCCGGCGCTCGTCACGCGAGCCCCACGGCGGAGGAGTGCCACGCGCTCGGCGCGGGGGCCGCCCCCTCGCGCGTGATGGTGGCTTCGATGAGCCCGTACGGCCGGTCGTCGGCGTGGAACACCTCGTTCGGGTTGTCGAGCCCGAACGGCGTGAGGTCGACGACGAAGTGGTGCTTGTTGGGTGCGGCGAGGCGGATCTCGGCGATCTCGGGCACGGCGTCCAGCACGGCGCCGCCCATGTGCCACAGCGTCTGCTGCAGCGCCAGGGACTGGAGGGTCGCGAACTGCTCGACGAGGGCGGCGCGGATGACGGGGAAGACCCCGTCCCAGTCGACGTCGACGCTCGTGAACCGCCACTTCGCGTCGAGCGAGGTCGCCATCACGCGGTCGCGCGTCTCGGGGAGGGTCGTGTACTCGTCCGTGAGGAACCCGTGGAACTCCGACCCCGTCGACTTCAACAGCACGAGATCCTTCACGCCGCCGACGACGTGCTCGCCCGACTCGTCCACCGTGACGGCCGCGGTGCGGATCTCGGGGCCGCGGCGCGTCCAGGTGTGGTCGTGCTCGGCGCCCGCGGCGACGGCGCGCTCCCAGGTGTACTCCTCGATCTCGATGCGCGCGCCCGCGATGGGGGCGACGTCGTGCACGAAGTGGCGGGCGAGGGCGAGCCCGAACGCCTCCGGGCTCGGGATGCCGAACTTCTTCGCGAACGCGTAGACCGTGTTCTTCTGCGTGTCGGTGGGCAGCACCGCGGCCTGGTCGCCGGTCAGGTACGCGTCGTCGAACGCGCCGCGCATCGTCGTCGTGACGTTGAGGTCGCGGATCTCGTGGCGCGCGGCGTCCCGCACGACCCGGACGACGCGGGTCTCCGCCTTGCCGTACTGGTGGCCGTCGAGGACGTGGGTCATGGGTTCATCCTTCCTCACGCGACAGCAGCCTCCCCGCGCCGGGGTCGGTGCCGCGCAGTAGGGTGCGGCGTACGACTCCGCGCAGTTCCGCGCCGTCGTAGGGGCTTACGGGGTTCTTGTGCCGCAGCTCGGCGGCGTGCACGGTGAAGCGCTCGTCGGGGGCGAACACGACGAGGTCGGCGTCCTTCCCCACCTCGATGCCGCCCTTGCGGGTCAGCCCGGCGAACGCGGCGGGGGATGCCGACATCCAGCGCACGACGTCTTCGAGCGGAACCCCGCGGGATGCCGCCTCCGTCCAGACGGCGGAGAGCCCGAGCTGCAGGCCGGAGATGCCGCCCCAGGCGCGGGCGAAGTCGCCGTCGCCGGCGAACTTGAGGTCGGGCGTCGCGGGGGAGTGGTCGCTCACCACGAGGTCGATGTCGCCGTCGCGGAGCGCCTGCCACAGGGCGTTCCGGTTCGCCTCCGAGCGGATCGGCGGCGCGCACTTGAACTGGGTCGCGCCGTCGGGGATCGACTCGGCCGCGAGGGTCAGGTAGTGCGGGCAGGTCTCGACGGTGATCGGCAGCCCCTCGGCGCGGGCGGCGCGCAGCTCGCCGAGCGCCTCCGCCGAGGAGAGGTGCAGGATGTGCGCCCGGGCTCCCGTGCGGCGCACGCCGTCGATGACGCGCGAGATCGCGACCACCTCGGCCTCGCCGGGCCGCGACGCGACGTAGGCGTCGTAGGAGGGGCCGCCGGCGTTCTCGTGGGCGTGGAGCACGCCCGGGTCCTCGGCGTGCACGAGCAGCAGCCCGCCGAACCCGGCGAGCTCGGCGAGGGCGGCGTCGAGCCGCGCGGCGTCGAGGTGTCCGAACTCGTCGACGCCGGACGGGGCGAGGAACGCCTTGAATCCGAAGACCCCGGCGTCGTGCAGGGCGCGCAGCGACCCGAGGTTGCCGGGAACGGCTCCACCCCAGAATCCGACGTCGACGGCGGCCTGGTCGCGGGCGGCGGCGCGCTTCACGTCGAGCGACTCGGGGTCGACGGTCGGCGGGATGCTGTTGAGCGGCATGTCGAGGAGGGTGGTCACCCCGCCCGCGGCGGCCGCCCGCGTCGCGGTGGCGAACCCCTCCCACTCGGTGCGCCCCGGCTCGTTGACGTGCACGTGCGTGTCGACGAGCCCCGGCAGCAGCACCTCGTCGTCGGCGAGCCGGATGCGGTGGGCCGCCGCGAGCCGGGCGCCCGGTCCGGCGATGCCGGCGATCCGGCCGTCGATCACGGCGACCTCGGCGTCGGCGAACGCCGGGGGGTGGTCGTCGAGCACGACGAGGGCGCGCCCGCGGATGACGAGGTCGTAGCTCACGCGCCGCCTCCCAGCTCCCGGGCGATCTCGGCGAGCCCGCGCGCGAACTCCAGTTCCCGCCCGGGCCCGGTGCCGCCGGAGAGGTTCACGCCGACGACGCCGTCGAGGGCGAGGAACCCGCGCCCGAGCTCCACCGCCGCGGCGATCCCGGCCTCGCGGGGGTCCGCGGCGGCGAGGATGCCGTCGAGGTACCCGGGCGGCAGCACGAGGGTCGTGAAGGTCGCCAGCAGCTCCGCCGAGGCGCGGTCGAGCACGACCGGGATGCACGGGATGAACCCCATCGTCGACCCGAGCGTCCGGGCCTCCGCGATGAAGCTCGCGACCGGCTCGACGCCGCCCGCATGGTTGACGAAGCAGATCTCGGCGCCCGCGCGCTCCTTCTCGACCAGGCGCGCGGCGCGGCGCTCGACGGGCGGCGACGCGGGGGCCTCGGCGACCGAGACGAGGTGCCCGGCGGCGCGGGCGAGGGCCGCGGCCTGCGTCGAGTCGAGGTCGAACACGGGCTTCGCGTCGGGTCGCGACCCGGTGTTCGTGTGGTCGCCCGTGACACAGTGCACGCCCGAGACGCCCGCGTGGGCGAGGGCGGCGAGTTCGGCCTCCATCGCGACGCGGTTGCGGTCGCGGCAGGTGAGGCCCGACCACACCTCGACGCCCTGCGCGCGGATGAGCGCCGTGCGATAGGCGGGCGGGAACTGCACGCGCTCGCGGCCGGAGTCGCCGGCGAGCACGGCATCCGCAGACCCCCGCAGCGCGTCGGCGCAGGCGCGGAGCGACGCGGCGTCGAGCGCGCGGGCGGGGAAGTCGGCGACGACGATCTGCTTCGTCGCGAGGAGCTGCCGCATCCGCTCCGCGCCCGGGGCGTCGGAGACGGGGGAGTCGGCGGAGGGGGGAGCCCCCACGGCGCCCTCCCAGTGCACCGTGGGGGAGTCGAGGAAGACGCAGCGGGCCGGGCCGCCGTGCGACACCGGCACCTCGCACGCGCCGTCGAGTTCGACGCCGCCGCACGGGCCGAACTCCATGTGCTTCGGGCAGGCCGCCGAGCGCTCGAGCAGCTCAGCCGGCAAGGAGGCTCACCGTCCAGCCGTCGGCGGTGCGGGAGTACTCGGTGCGCCGGCTCGCCGTGTCGGGGTTGCCGATCCAGAAGGTGAGCCGGGTCGGGCGCACGAGGTAGCCGGTCCACGTCGGCGGCTGCCCGAACCCGTCCGCGTGGTCGGCGCGGAAGCGCGCCCACTCCGCGAGCCGGTCGGCGAGCGGCATCCCGGCGAACTCGACGGTGTTCTGCCACGCGAGCTGCTGCAGGTAGGGCGAGCGGTTCCGGAACGCGCGTCGCAGCTCGTCCGCGGGAGCCGGCTCGGCGATGCCCTGCACGACGAGCTGGCGGCCCTTGTCCGGGAAGTGCAGCATGAGCGCGACGGCCGGGTTGGCGGCGAGCTGGCCGATCTTCCGCGAGCGGGAGTCGGTGTGGAAATAGAACCCGTCGCGGTCGTACTCGCTCAGCAGCAGGGTGCGCGCATCCGGGACGCCGTCCGCCGCCGTCGCGACCGTCATCACCGGGCGCACCGGGTCGTCGTTGGCGGGCAGCCACTCGGCGAGCAGCACCCAGGGGTCGGCGGGGAAGGTGTCGTCGGAGACGCTCACGCGCCACCCCCGGCGGGCGGGTGCGGGTCGAACTCGGCGATCTCGCGCAGCGACGCGACGCCGTCGGCGACGAGCTGGGCGGCGAGCTCGGCGCCGTACTCCGCGGTCGCGCCCGTGGGATCGCCGACGACGCCCCCCGAGCCGAAGTCGTCGGAGGTCCAGCCGAACTGCACGGGCGCGCCCGCGAAGCCGATGCGCTGGAAGCGTGCGAGGTGGGCGGGGGTCGCATCCACCGCTCCGGGCAGGTCGACGAGGTCGGGCCGCAGGTGCATCGCGAGGGACGTCTCGCCGTGGCCGCCGTGGATGCCGAAACCGAGCTCGGTGTCGCCCGCGGGCACCGCGACGTTCATGAAGAACGTGCGCAGCCCGAACTGCACCCGCAGCTCGCGCAGCGCCACCTGGAGGAGCGCGACGTTGCCGCCGTGACCGTTGTAGAACACGAGCGTGCGGGCCGGGGTCTTCGCCACCGAGCGGCCGATCGCGACGAGCGTGTCGAGCAGGGTGTGCGCGTCGACCCACATCGTGCCGGGCGCCCACGCGTGCTCGTCCGACTTCGTGTAGGCGAGGGCCGGCAGCAGCCACGCGTCCAGCCCGTCGGCGGCCGCCGCATCCACGATTCGCTCGGCGAGCAGGTCGGCGAGCATCAGGTCGGTCGACAGCGGCAGGTGCGGGCCGTGGTGCTCGATCGAGCCGGTCGGCAGCACGACGATCGAGTCGGCGGAGAGCGTCGACGCGAGGGCCGGACCCGGGAGGTCGACGAGGCGGCGGCTCATGACGGCAGATCCGCGACCTGGCTGCCCGTCGCGATCGCGCCGTCGACGAGCTTGCCCGGGTTGAGCAGCCCGTTCGGGTCGGTGACCGCGGCGTGGGCGCGGGTGCGCTCCGGCTCGAAGTCGACGAACCACTGGTGCGGGTTGTGGAACCCGACGCCGAGCGCCTCGAGCCTCTCGAAGCCCGCGTAGACGTCCTCCGCCGAGGTGTAGCGGCCGGCGAGCATCCCGATCGGGCGGCCCTTCTGCGCCTCGATGTGGAGCATCCCGCCGTCGTACACCGCGTGCACCTCGTCGATGCGGTCGACGAGCGCGTCGCCCGACACCTCGACGTGGAAGTATGTGCCCGGATACGCCTTCTGGAGCCACTCGATGGGGTGGTTGTACGAGATCATGCTGAGCTTCATCGAGGCGGGTGCGCCCTCGCGCACGTCCTCGACCCTCCCGCCCGCATCCTCGACCAGCTTGCGCGCCGCGTCCAGGGTCTCGACATCGAGGATCGCGCGCAGGCTCGCCCGCCCGGCCGGGATGGCGGGGTCGGCGGGAAGCGCCTCGGCGAGGGTCGGCAGGTCGCCCGACACCAGGCGCGGCGTCGGCTCGAGGTCGGCGAACGGGCGGATGACGGAGAGCACCCCCGCGAAGTCGTCGAACGACGCGTAGAACGCGCGCCAGTCCTGCAGCGGCTCGAGCGACACCTTGAGCCGCGCGATGATGCCCGCCGTGCCGTAGTTGTGGATGTACGGGTCGACGTCGGCGCCGGTCACGTGCACGAGCTCGGCGTCGGGGGTCGCGTGCACCACCCAGAGCTCCTTCACGAAGCCCTGGTGGAGGAGGCCGTTCTTGATGCTCCCGGTGCCGCCGGAGCCGCCGGAGACGAACCCGCCGAGCGTCGACTGGGCGGTCGACGGGTACATCGTTAGCTCCTGGCCCGCCTTGTTCGCGGCCTGCTCGAGGGAGATCATCGTCGCCCCGGCATCCGCGATCAGGTAGCCGTCGCCCACCTCGTGGAGGGTGCGCGCCTTCGAGGTGTCGAGCACGAGCCCGCCCGACATCGGGATCGCCTGGCCGTAGTTGCCGGTGCCCTTGCCGCGGGGCGTGATCGGGATGCCGTGGCGCACGGCCGCCGCGACGGTCGCCGCGATCTGCTCCGCGGTCTGCGGGTAGGCGACGAGTTCGGCGCGGCCGAGTGGCAGCTGCTCGGAGATGACGGGCGAGAGGTAGGAGCCGTCGGCGGACGCCTTGTCGAGGCTCGCCGGCTCGTCGGAGACCATGAGGTCGCCGAGGAGGTCACGAAGTTCGGCCGCGAGGGCCTCGAGCGGGGTACTCAATGCATCACCATTCCACCGGTCACGTTGATCGCCTGGCCGGTCAGGTAGTCGGCGTCGGCGGAGGCCAGGAAAGCCGCGACGCCCGCGACGTCGGAGGGCTCGCCGAGGCGGCCCAGGGGGGAGTAGCTGCTCCACAGGGCGACGTCCGCTTCGGTGCGGGTCGCGGCGCCCATGTCGGTGAGGATGTAGCCGGGGCAGAGCGAGTTGGCGGTGATGCCGTGCGGGCCCCACTCCTGCGCGGCGGCGCGGGTGAGGGCGACGACGGCGGCCTTGGAGGCGGCGTAGTGGGCCTCCATGGCTCCGCCCTTCTTGGCGGCCATCGAGGCGATGTTGATGAACTTGCCGCGCGTGCCGTCGGCGATCATCCGGCGGGCGGCGACCTGCATGGTCGTGAGCATCGCCCGGGCGTTGATGGAGAACATCGTGTTCCAGTCCTGCACGGTGATGTCCAGGAGCGGCAGGAGCTTGAAGATCCCGGCCGAGTTGACGACGACGTCGACGCCGCCGAGCGCGTCGATCGCGGCGGTCGTGGCCTCCTCGGTCGCGACCGGGTCGGCGAGGTCGACCTCATGGAAGGTGCCGCCGAGGGCCGCCGCGTGTGCGGTGCCCTCGGCGACGAGGCGGTCGAGGATCGCGACCCGCGCCCCCTCGGAGGCGGTGCGGGCCGCGATCTCGCCGCCGATGCCCCGCGCCCCTCCGGTGACGACGATCCGGAGACCGCAGAGACGGGCGGATGTCGTCACCGAAGGGGCGTTCATGGCTGCTGTGTGTTCCTGTGATTCAGGGTCGGCGGCTCAGAAGCCGATCGACGGGTCGATGAACTTGTCGGTGAAGATGTCCTCGGCGGTGATGCCGTCGACGATGTCCTTCTCCGGGTCGTTCGCGTAGATGCCGGTCGCGATCTCGACGAGCTTCGCGACGCGCGCCATGTCGACGTTGCCCACGATGTCGTCGTGGCCGTTGCCGACGATGCCGGTCTCGACCTGCGCCTTCACCGAGAAGTCGGCGACGCCCTGGCTGTAGACCCAGAACGTGTCGAACGTCTCGACGGCGTCGAGGATGAGCGCGTTGGTCGCGGTCGGGTCGGCGTAGTAGTCGACCGTGGCCTGCTGCATGACCGGCACGAGAGCGGCGAGGCAGTCGGCGTAGGCGTCGATGTTCTCGGGGATGACCGAGACGACCGCGGCGTACTTCGGGTAACCCGCGTCGTTGACCAGCTGGTACGAGACCGGCTTGCCCCAGGCCTCGATCTCGTTCTCGTAGATGTACGGCTCCGCCGAGGCGAAGCCCTGCTGGGCCGCCGCGCCCTCGTCGGCCACGAAGCCGGCGGGCGAGCCGTCGTACGAGTAGTCGAGCTGCGACTCGGAGACGAGGCCCTCGGAGAGGAAGTAGTCGATGTAGAAGCCGCCGGGGAAGAGGCGGATCTTGACGCCCTTCTCACCGAGCTCGGCGACCGAGGTGACATCCGGGTAGGTCGCCGGGTCCCACATGATCATCTGCGGGTCCTTCTCGAGCGGCGCGAAGACACCGACCGTGGGGAACTCGCCCGAGTGCACGACGGCCTCGTCGGAGCCGACGTAGCCCATGAAGATCGTCGGGTCGGAGTACATCATCGCGTCGGGCTGCAGGAACGCGCTCGACGCGGCGCCGCCGGAGATGACGGTGACGTCGACGCCGGTGTACTCGCCCGAGGCCATGAGCGGGCCCGACACCGAGTACTCGGTCTCGTTCTCGATCGTGTAGTCGTCGCCGATGAGCTCGTAGAGGTGCCCGTGCTCGGCCTCGGGGAACCAGTCGGTCGCGATGCGGATGTTCGCGGGGCAGCCCGCGGCGGCGAGGTCGATCGAGCCGATCTCGAGGTCGCCGCCGGACGGCGCCTCGGCGGCGGGCGTGGAACACGCGGTGAGGGCGAGGGCGGCGGCGAGCGTGCCGGTGCCCACGATGCCTCGGGTGCGGGTGATGCGCATGGATTCTCCTTCGTGGGTGAGGGGGTGGTGCATCGGAATCGACCGGCGGCTCAGGACGCCGAGTCGTACCACTTGCCGACCGCCAGGCGGCGGATCAGGCCGAAGATCAGGAACACGGCGACCCCGAAGAGCACCGAGACGATGACCGTCGCGAAGAGCTCCTGGTTGTCGAGCCGGCTCTGGTACTTGCGCATGAGGGCTCCGATGCCCAGCACACCGTTCTGGAAGAAGAAGTCGCCGACGATGGCGCCGACGACGGAGAGGCCGGCGGAGATCCGCAGACCCGCGAAGATCGCCGGCAGCGCCGCCGGCATCTCGAGCTTGGAGAGCACGATCCACCGCGACGCCTTCTGCAGCTTGAACAGCTCGCGGTGGCTGCGGTCGACCGACTGCAGGCCGAACAGGGTGTTCGACACCATCGGGAAGAGCGCGATGAGGACGCAGACGATCGTGCGGGCCCAGAACGCGTCCTTCACCCACAGGGTGATGAGCGGCGCGATCGCGAGGATCGGCACCGCCTGGAGCACGACGGCGTAGGGGAACGTCGAGCGCTCGATCCAGCGGCCGAGGTTCATCGCGATCGCCCAGACGATGCCGATCGCCGACGCGATGGCGAGGCCGACGAGGGCGACCTGGGCGGTGCTGAGGAAGGCCTGGAAGATGTCGGTGCGGGTCTTCTCGACCGCGAACACCCCGAACACCTCGTCCGGCGGCGGGAACTGGAAGTTGCGCTCGCCGAGGATCACGAGCGAGATGAAGTACCAGACGCCGACCACGGCGGCGAAGACGAGGACCGGCGGGCCCCAGACGAGGATCTTGCCGGGACCGTCGCCGAGGGTGCGGCGGCGCGGGCGCTTGATCGTGTCGCTCATCAGGCGTGCCCCTCTCGGAGAGCGTGGGAGACCTTCCCGACGAGTTCGGCGAACTCGGCGGTGTAGCGGATGTCGGGGTCGCGCGGCATCGGGAACGGCACGTCGAAGGAGTCGACGATGCTGCCCGGCCGGCCGGACATCACGATGACCTTGGTCGACAGGTAGACCGCCTCGGAGACCGAGTGGGTGATGAACAGCCCGGCGAACTGCTTCTCGACGAAGAGCCGGAGCAGTTCGTCGTTGAGGCGCTCGCGGGTGATCTCGTCGAGGGCGCCGAACGGCTCGTCGAAGAGGAACAGCTCCGGGTCGAGGGTGAGCGCCCGCGCGAGCGAGGTGCGCATCTTCATGCCGCCGGAGAGCTGCTTGGGCAGGTGCTTCTCGAATCCGCCGAGGCCGACGAGCTGGATGGCGTCGAGCGCCTTCTTGCGGCGCTCGGCGATGGTCTGCCACTGCAGCTCGGCGAGCAGCTCGACGTTGGAGAGCACGTCGCGCCAGGGCAGCAGCGTCGCGTCCTGGAAGACGTAGCCGATGCGGTCGGTCGTGAGCTTCGCGGTGCCGTCGCTCGCGGTCTCCAGTCCCGATGCGATGCGCAGGAGCGTCGACTTGCCGCAGCCGGAGGGGCCGACGACGGAGACGAACTCGCCGCGATTCACGGTGAGGTCGACGCCGCGCAGCGCGACGGTGCCGTCGGGGAAGGTCATCTCGACGTTCTCGAAATCGAGGAGCGTCGTGTCGGTCGCGGTGGTCATGCAGCGGCTCCCGGTTCGGCGAGGTCGACGGTGAGGGTGCTACGCGCGACGAGCGCGCCGCGGTGGATGACGAGACGCTCGGGGCTCGCGCCCCCGACCGCCTCGGCGAGCGAGTCGGCGCGCACCGCGAGCAGCTCGGCGGCGGCCCCGGGTACGGGACCCGCCGGCGGCAGGCCGAGCACGTCGCGCGCCCCCGAGCTGACGGCGGCGTACGCCTCGTCGAGGGTCAGGTGGCCCGCGGTGACCAGCAGCGACGCGGTCTCGAGCGCGTCGCTGCGGCCCACGGGGTTGAAGGGGTCGCGCACGTTGTCGGCTCCGGCCGCGAAGCGCGCCCCGGCATCCAGCAGCGCGCGGGCGGCGGTGAGTCCGCGCGGCGTCGCCACGGGGTGCTCCCAGCCCTGGAGGTACAGGTTGGTGATCGGGTTGGCGATGATGCCGATGCGCGCGTCGACGACGGCGCCGATGACGGCATCCCGCTCGGCCGGGTCGAGGGTGCCGAGGCGCACGCAGTGCCCGGCGGAGAAGTTGCGGGGGTCGCCCGTGACGCGCTTCGCGTAGGCGTCCAGGGTGATGCCACCGGCGAGATCCTCGTCGGTGTGCAGGTCGACGTCGACGCCGTACTTGTCGGCGATGTCGAGCAGGCGGTGCAGGTCGGCGATCGGGTCCTCGGCGAGGTGCGGGGCGCCGCCCACCGTGTCGACGCCCGCCTCGATCGCGGCCTCGATGGGGCCGTCGGCGATGTCCGGCCCGGGCAGGGCGACGATCTCGATGTCGACGAGGTCGCGCAGCTCGTCGCGCACCTTCAGCAGCCCGTGCACCCCGCGGAGCGGCTCGTCGCCGAGCAGGATGTCGACGTGCGTGCGGATCGCCGTCGTGCCGTGGGCGAGCATCGCGAGCACCTGGCGGCGGGCGCGCGCGGCGACGTCGTCGGCGGTCATCGTCGCGGCGTACGCGCGCCACGACTCGATCGCGAGCACGAGGTCGCCCATCGGCGGTCGGATGCTGTCCCACGAGCGGGTCTTGTCGAGGTGCGCGTGCGGCTCGGCGGGCGCGGGGAGGAGGAGGAACCCGCGCGCGTCGAGCTCGCCCGCCGCGGCGGCGCGGCCGGTCGCGGGGGAGACGGTGGAGACGATCTCGCCGTCGATCTCGACGTCGACGACCGATCCGTCGGGGAGCGTGGCGTTCCGGATCGCGGTGACAGGGGTCGGCAGCGCGGTCAAACTCAGCTCCAGCAGTTCAGGGGATGCAGACTGCGCAGCGCTGGGCAGCCGGACTGTTGAGGGACTCAACACCCGTGACGTTACGCAGAACGTGTTTCCGGCATGTATCACGACCGTTTCGCCGTGTTGCGCTGGGCGTGTCCGCGGCGCTCGTGGTCATCGGGCACCCGTCGCGTTTGTGAGACTCGACGCATGAGTCGTCCCCGGGGTGCCGTCCTTCCCGCCGTCGTCGTCGCGCGCGAGGAGGTGGGGGATGTGGTCGTGCTCGAACTCGCCCCGCCGGAGGGCCGCCGTCTTCCCGGCTGGCGCCCGGGAGCGCACCTGGATGTCGTCATCCCCGAGTCGGCGGTGCCGGGCGGCATCACGCGGCAGTACTCGCTCGTCGGCGACCCCGCGCAGCCGACGTGGCGCATCGCGGTGCTGCGCGAGCGGGAGAGCCGCGGCGGGTCGGAGTGGATGCACTCCGTCGCGCTCGGTGAGACCCTGCACGTCGCGGGCCCGCAGTCGCACTTCGACCTGCGCCCCGGGAGCGCGCCGCTGCTGTTCCTCGCCGGCGGCGTCGGCGTCACCCCGATCTCGGCGATGGCGTTCGCCGCGCGCGCCGCGGGCCGCGACTACGAGGTGCACTACGCGGGGCGCCCGGGGTCGATGGCGCTCCTCGGCGAGCTGCGCGAGCTGCACGGCGACCGCCTGATCACGCATGTGACCGCGGAGGGGACGCGGCTCGACATCCCGGCCCTCTTCGCCGCGGCCGCCCCGGGCACCGCCGTCTACGCGTGCGGGCCGGCGCGGCTCATCGACGAGGCGGAGCGGGTCGCCGCCGAGGCGGGGCTCGAGTTCCACACCGAGCGCTTCGAGGCGAAGCCGCTCACCGAGCCGGTGTGGCCGGGGCCGTTCGAGGTCGAACTGCAGTTCTCCGGGATCACCGTCGAGGTGCCGCCGGAGCGCAGCGTGCTCGAGGTCATCGAGGAGGCCGGCGTCGTCGTGCCGTGGTCGTGCTCCGAAGGGACGTGCGGCACGTGCGAGACGCCCGTCGCCGAGGGCGAGGTCGATCACCGCGACTCGATCCTCACCGCGCAGGAGCGCGCGCGGATGGACACGATGTTCGTCTGCGTCTCGCGCGCCGCGTGCCCGCGGCTCGTGCTCGAGCTCTGAGCGACCCGGGCCGGTAATCCGTCGCACCTGCCACGGATTACCGGTCCGGAGCCGCGGAAATCGACGGATTAGTCGAGGCGCCCCGCCGACCCGCGCGGCGGGCGCGGAGCCGGCCGTGGAGCGCGAACAGCCGCGGCACGACGAGGTAGACCGCGAGCGGCACGACGACGAGGGTGAGCACCAGCGCGCGCAGCACGGGATGCCAGCCCTCGGTGAACGGGGCCATCGCGAGCATCCCGATCGCGACGAGCGGGAAGATCGCGATCCAGGTGATGGCGGCGCGGACGTGCACCGAGGGCAGGTGGGGGCCGGGGGCGGCCGGCGTGGCGGCGGGGGTCGAGGTCTCGGGTGCGGTCATGGGGATCTCCGATCAATCTGCAACTGAACAGTTGGAATCTAGACCCGTCGCGCCGAATCTGCAACCATTCAGTTGGAATTGCTACGCTGGGTGGCATGGCGTGGGACACCGAACGCACCCGCGGCCTCCTCCTCGAGGCGGCTGCGGAGGAGTTCAGCGCCCACGGATTCGCCGGCGCCCGCGTCGATCGCATCGCCGCCGCGGCGGGCGTCAACAAGGAGCGCATCTACTCCTACTTCGGCAGCAAGGAGGGCCTCTCCGCCGCCGTCCTCGAGCACTGCCTCACCGCCGTCGTCGACGCCGTGCCGATCACCGGCGAGGGGATGGAGGCGCTGCGCGACTACACCGCGCGCCTCTTCGACTACCACCGCGCGCATCCGCGGTTCTCCCGCCTCATGGTGTGGGAGGGCCTCGAGCGCGGCGAGCCGATCGCGGCCGAGCACCGCGCCGCCTACTCCGAGCGGAAGGTCGCCGCGCTGCGCGCCGCGCTCCCCGAGCTGTCGGACGAAGACGCCCGCGACCTGCTCGTCACGATCATCACGCTGTGCGACGGCTACGGCGCGTTCGCCAACGTCGAGCGGCTCTACTTCGGCGCCGCGACCGGCACCGCGGAACGCATCGCCCGGCGCCGGGATGCGGTCGTCGCCACCGTCCTCGCCACCGCCGAGCGGATGCGTCAGTCGGCCTGAAGCAGCTCCGCGAGCAGCTCGAGCTCGTCGTCGTCGGACAGCCCGGCGCGCACCTCGACGTCGGCGTGCGCCTCCCGCCAGGCGAGCGTGTCGGCGAGGGTCTCGGCGAGCGGCCGGCGACGCAGGCCGAGGGATTCGGCGAGCGCCATCGAGTGCGAGTTGAGTCCCGCGGCGTCCTGCGGCAGCCACAGAGGCAGCGACCGCGGGCCCATCCACGGCTGCACGCCGCGCGCCTGGAGCCACTCGGGGTCGACCGCGATCGGCTCGACATCCGCGCCGGCCCGCGCGACGTCGAGGTGCTCGGCGAGGGTGAGGGTCTCGCCGCCGACGTTCGCGACCGCCGCGATCCGCCGCTCGGCGGCATCCACCGTCCACGCGGCGAGGTCGCGCACGTCGATGAGCTGCACGGGGGTGTCGGCGTCGGAGACGAGCACGCGGCGTTCCGGGTTCGACGGGTGGGCGAAGCGCCACGGCCAGTAGACGCCGCGGCCCGACCAGTCGCCCGGGCCGCCGATGAGGCTCACCCGCGCGACGTGCGCGCGCTCGGCCCCGACGCCGCTGAGCAGCGCGAGCTCGCACGCCGACTTCGCCGGGCCGTACTCCTCCATGTCGCGCATGACGTCGCCGTCGAGCGGCGGATGCACGGGCGCCGACTCGTCCGTGCCGAACCGGGTCGGGTCGGCGTAGACCGAGCAACTGGAGACGAGCACCCAGTGCGCGACGCGCTCGCCGAGGGCGGCGACGGCGGTGCGCACCTGCCCGGGATGCCGGGTGACGTCGATCGCGGCGTCCCATGATCCGGTGAGCCCGTCGAGGGCGCCCGGGTGCGACCGGTCGGCGCGGACGAACTCCGCGCCCTTCGGCACCTCACCCGACTCGCCGCGCGCGAGGGCGGTGACGTCGTGGCCGCGCTCCAGGGCGTCGCGGACGATGTGGGAGCCGAGCCAGGCGGTACCGCCGAGGACGAGGAGGCGCATGCCTCAGCGTCCCACGCGCTCCTTCAGCCGCGCCACGATCTCGGCCTCGTCGGCCGTCACCAGCTCGTAGTCGCGGACGACGACGCGGCCGCCGACGACGACGTGCCGCGGCCGGCGACCCGGGGCGGCCCAGAGCAGCCCGGCGACCGGGTCGGCGACGCCGGCATCCGCGACGCCGCTGACATCCCAGACGCACAGGTCGCCCGCGGAGCCCGCGCCGAGGTGCCCGAGGTCGGCGCGGCCGAGGCCCGTCGCGGACCCGGTCGTCGCCATCGCGAGAACGTCGCGCGCCGGGAGCTGCGTCCCGACGAGTCCCGACACCTGCATCGCGAGCCGGGCGTCGGCGAGCAGGTGCCCGGCGTCGTTCGACCCGCCGCCGCTCGTGCCGAGACCGACGGGGATGCCTGCCGCGGCGAGAGCGGCGACGGGGGCGACGCCCCAGCCCATCGGCACGTCGCACCCGGGGGCGTGCGTCGCGGTGACGCCCGCGGCGGCGAGGCGCGCGATCTCCTCGGGTGTCACGTCGCACAGGTGCGCGAGGGTCACGTCGGGCGCGAGCCACCCCCACTCGTCGAGCAGGTCGATCGGACGCTTCCCGTACCTCTCCGCGGCGACCGCGACATCCACCTGTTCGTTCGACTGGGTGCGGCGGCGGAGCCCGTGCCGCGCGGCGACCTCGCCGAGCAGCTCGAAGGTCTCGCGGGAGTCGGAGTGCACGCCCGCGGGTCCGACGGCGAGCTGGAGCATCCCGTCGGTCGTGCGCGGGGCGAGGGCGGCCGCGATCGCGTCGGCGCTCGCCGCGGCCTCCTGCGGGTCGTCGCGGGCCGAGCCGCGCACGAAGACGAGCCGGCCGCCGAGGGCGAGCGCGGCATCCGCGGTGGCGGTCGCGATCGCGACGGTGTCGGCCGGGGAGAGCCCGGCGGGCCAGGTGAGGTGATGGTCGGCGACGGTCGTCACGCCGCTCAGCAGTCCCTCCGCGACGCCGACCGCGGCGGCGAGGGAGGCGAGCTCGGGATCGACCCGGGCCTCGGCGTAGGCGGCCGCCATCGTCGGCAGCCACTGCGCCATCGGCACGCCGCGCGTCCCGGGCAGCGTGCGGAACGCCGACTGCACCAGGTGGTGGTGGGCGTTGACCAGTCCCGGGGTGACGACGCAGCCCGACGCGTCGAGGTCGCCATCACCTCCCGCGATCTCGAGGTCGCCCGCCCGCTCGTCGCCCGGCGCGACGAGGATCGCGACCGCATCCCGGATTCTCACGACACGAGATTGACATGTCGATGTGTCACGCTCGTTTCGTGCTCGAGATCGCCGCGCGACTGCTGCCCCGCCTGGAGGCCGGGGTGCCGCTCGTCGTCGCGACCGCGATCGGCGTCGACGGCCGGATGCCGCGCACGCTCGGCACCTCGATGTCGTGGGACGGCTCCGCCGCGATCGGCTCCATCGCGGGCGGGTGCCTGGAAGGCGCGATCGTCGACGTCGCGTCGCGCGTGCTCGACGACGGCCGGACGCGGGTCGTCGAGTTCGGGGTCTCCGACGACGACGCGCTGTCGGTCGGGCTCGCCTGCGGGGGAGCGGTGACGCTGCACCTCGCGCTCGTGCGCCCCGACGATCCCGCGGCCGCCGCGATCCGGGATGCCGCCGCCGGGTCGGCCGCCGCGGTCGCGTTCACCGCGGACGGGCTCGCCCTCGCGGCGGAGGATGCGCTGTTCGTCGACGCCGTGCAGCCGCCGGCGCGGTTCATCGTCGTCGGCGCGATGGAGTTCTCGGTCGCGCTCTCGACCGCGGCGCAGGCCCTCGGCTACGCCGTCACCGTCGTCGACCCGCGCGAGCTGTTCACGACGCCCGAGCGCTTCCCGGGCGCCGAGCTCGTCGTCGCCTGGCCGCCGGAGTACCTCGCCGCGACCGAGGTCGACGCGCGCGCCGTCATCTGCCACCTCGGTCACGACGACCGCTACGACGCCGACCTGCTCGAGGTCGCGCTCGCCTCGCCCGCCGGGTACGTCGGGGCGATGGGATCCCGCCGCACGACCGCCCGCCGGCGCGCGGAACTCGACGCCCGCGGCGTCGACCACGCCCGCCTCCACGCCCCGATCGGCCTCGACCTCGGCGCGACCACGCCGGAGGAGACGGCGGTGTCGATCCTCGCCGAGGTCATCGCGGCCCGCACCGGCCGCATCCCGGAGCCCCTCCGCTCCGCCGACGGCAGCATCCGCCCGGTCTGACCCCGCCCGGTCCGACCCCCCTGAGGTTCGCAATTCAGGCGACCCCGGCCGGGACGCGGCGAAGAGCGCCGGGATGCGGCGTGTCGCCTGAGTTGCGTACCGGTGGGAGGCCGCGCCGGCGAGCGCGGGCGTCGGTGGCGACGGGCACGATGCAGGGGGTGTTCATTCCCGGCGGACGGGCGTAGAATCGGCATGGAATTTCAATCATTAGTGTCGATTGGAGGCGTAATGATTCAAAAAGCAAGCGAAACCGTCGACGAGGTCGAGGCTCGGATCGGCCGCGCCATCCGCGACCTGCGCATCGACGCCGGCTACTCGCAAGACGAACTCGCCGACCGCACGAGCCTGTCGCGCTCCGCCATCCAAGGGCTCGAGAACGGCTCCGGCAGCCGGCTCGCGACCGTCATCCGCGTGCTCCGCGCCCTCGATCGGCTCGACGCGCTCGACGAACTGACGCCGCGCACCGAGCCGACGCCGATGGAACTCCTGCGCGCCCAGCGCCGCGCCCGCACGACCGACGCCCCGAGGGTGCGCCGCTGATGGCGTTCGAGCACACGCGCCTCATCGAGGTCCGCCACGGCGGGCGCACCGTCGGCGCGCTCAGCCCCGACCGCGGCACCATCGCGTTCCAGTACGACGCGTCGTGGCGCCGCCGCGGCATCGAACTCGCGCCCTTCCTGCTGCCGCTCGCCGACGGCGGCAAGGTGCACACCTTCCCGCGGCTGCGCCCCGAGACCTTCCACCGCCTGCCGCCGACCTTCGCCGACTCGCTGCCCGACCGCTTCGGCAACGCGCTCATCGACTCGTGGATGGCGCGCCAGGGCGTGAGCCCCGCCGACATCACCGCGCTCGACCGGCTCGCCTACGTCGACGGCCGCGCGATGGGCGGACTCGAGTACGTGCCCGATCGCGGCCCCGGCATCCCCCCGCCGACGATCCTCGACCTGTCGGTACTCACCGTCGCCGCGCGCGAAGCCATCACCGGCACCCTCGACGAACGCGACGACGTCGAGACCCGGCACGCGCTGCAGTCGATCCTCCAGGTGGGCACGAGCGCGGGCGGCGCGCGGCCCAAGGCGGTGCTGAACATCGTGGATGCCACGGGCGAGTTCCGCGCGGGCGGCCGGCCGCCGGGGCCGGGCGAATCCGCGTGGCTGCTCAAGTTCGACGGCGTCACCGACGAGCGCACCCTCGCGACGTCGCAGCAGTACACGCGCCTGGAGTACGCATACGCCCTCATGGCGCAGGCGGCGGGGATCCGGATGAGCGAGTGCCGCCTCGTGCACGAGGGCGGCCGCGCCCACTTCCTCACCCGCCGCTTCGACCGACCCGAGCCCGGGCTCAAGGTGCACATGACGACGCTGTGCGGGCTCCGCGCGCTCGACAACGACGACGTCGGCGTGCACGACTACGCCGACCTGTTCACCACGATCCGCGACCTCGGCCTCGGCGAAGACGCGATGGTCGAAGGGTTCCGGCGGATGGTGTTCAACGTGTTCGCCGTCAACCACGACGACCACACCAAGAACCACGCGTTCCTGATGTCGGACGCGGGGGAGTGGTCGCTCGCCCCCGCCTACGACGTCTCGTACTCGAACAACCCCACGCACCCCTACATGCGGCAGCACTGCATGGGCGTCGACGGCGAGTTCCTCGCGATCACCGCCGAGCGGATGCTCGCCCTCGCCGACCGGTTCGCGATCCCGTACGCGAAGAAGGTGCTCCAGGAGGTGCGGGATGTCGTCGACTCGTGGGCGGAGTTCGCGGCCGCTGCCGAGGTGCCCGAGGACCAGATGCGGCGGGTGCAGGCGGCGCACCAGACGTTCGGCCGCGGCGAGCCGGTGACGGTGTAGCCGGTCGCGCCTAGGTGTAGTGTCCAGGCGCGTTGTTGAGGCGTGTGATGGGTGGGAGTTTGCCGATGGCCGTGTGGGGCCGGTGTTGATTGTAGAAGTGCAGCCAGGCGGGGAGAGCTGCGCGGCGGGCTGA
>Ga0182743_1000083_pt1 | contig 174214 bp, 155 predicted proteins | sample eDN3rd30CKraftOP_FD_128522 | JGI IMG/M metagenome (GOLD analysis project Ga0182743, IMG submission 128522) | Enriched Organic Plus compost microbial communities from Emeryville, California, USA - eDNA 3rd pass 30_C Kraft OP (version 2) (version 2) ...
CGTGCAACTCCTCGATAGCTAACGGATGAACCTGCCGGGAAAGCCGGATGCGGTAGCTCCGCACGTCCGGTTTGAGGAGGGGGACCAGGTCGGAATCCTGGTCCCTACTCTACCGGCTCTGTGAGAAAAGAAGCAACCCATGCTCCAGACCCAATGCGATGCTGCCGACCCGAGAAGCGATGCTGCATGGTCAGGCGCGATGCTCCAGAAGGACGGCTTGACGCGAGCGCTCTGCGCCTCCATATTTCCTAGCTGACCCAGAAACCGTTGGCAGAACGCATGTACGCGATTATCCGTAGTGGCGACAAACAGTTCCGGGCCGAGCCGGGAATGACCGTAAAGGTCCCTTCGCTTCAGGCGAACCCGGGCGAGACCGTGACCTTTGATGAAGTGCTCGTGGCGGGCACGGACGACGGCGTGCAGGTTGGGCTGCCCGTGGTAGCCGGCGCGTCGGTGACGGCCGAGGTCGTGCGTCACGGCAGGGCCCGCAAGGTCATCATTTTCAAGTGGAAGCGCCGGAAGAACTACCGTCGCAAGAAGGGCCATCGGCAGGGGTATACCGAGGTCCGTATCAGCGAAATCCGGCTGTAGGAGAATACGCAATGGCACATAAAAAGGGAGTCGGCTCGAGCCGCAACGGTCGCGATTCGAACTCGCAGCGCCTCGGCGTCAAGAAGTACGGTGGCGAAAGCGTCATCGCCGGCAACATCCTGGTTCGCCAGCGCGGAACGCAGTTCCACCCAGGCCGCAACGTCGGGATCGGCCGCGATGATACGCTCTTCGCTCTGATCGATGGTGTGGTCAAGTTCGAACAGCACGATCGCAAGCGGAAGCACATCTCGGTCTACCCGGTCGGCTGAGCCGCACCGATTCGACCGTAGCAGAAGCCGCCTGCCCGGGCGGCTTTTTTGCATCCGGCGAACAGCGAATTGCTTGAAGCGGACGCCGCGGCGTTCACTCGTGATCCGCAGCAACGTCCTCCCTACTGGCCCTGTTCCTGCAAATCCACCGGACCGTTTTGCAACCCTGAAAAGCGGTATGGGATGGAAACTCCGAACAAGCGGGAAACCAAAGCGGTCGACGGCATCGTTCGACGCACTGATATCGAGCCGTATACGGCACTGCGCTGGCTGGGTACCCTCTTCAAATCCGCCGCGGTGTTCCTGGCGGTCGCGATCATCGGCGAGTTCGTGGCTGGGCTGCGCTTCGAGGGCACGGCCGCGCTCCCTGTCCTGCTCGGCGAACTGGCGAGGACGGTCGTGCTGGCGGTGGTGTTGTGGGGCGCCGGCGACCTGGTACGCCTGGTGATCACGGTCGGCAATGACATCCGCGCTGAGCGGATCCTGCTCGCGCGCCTGGTCTATCGCACACCGCCACGTCCGGGTACGGCCCCCGCCACACCGCAGTCAGCGGAGGCGGAGGAAGTTCCGCCCGCCGTGCTGGACCCGAGCCTGGGGACCGACGCGGCCTGATGCACTCCGTCGTGTCGCCCTGGTTGACCTCGGCGGCACCGACGCGCCCCATGCTCGGCGTTTCTCACACACCCACGATCGCGGCAACCCGCCCGGAATGCTGACTACCCGGCCACCACGATCGCGGCAAACCGCCCGGCATGCTGACTTTGCCTGCAAACTGCCCACCCGTGACACCATTTTCGGACAAGCGGACGATTCACCAGTCTGACCCGGGTGAATTGTCCGCTCATCCGCGCCTCCTGCCTCGTCAGCGGGCACTCGACCAGTTCAGGGCGGGCGAATTGTCCACCGAGGGAAATTGGTGGTTGCGATTGGGCGATTGGCTGGTGCCTTGGCGGTTGGCCGGCCCCCGATAACCACGGTCGCCGGATCATAACCCGGCCGCCCCATGCAGTTTCCGCCCGTGGGGGGCATGACAGCGGAGAAACCTTATTCCTCGCCGATCACATCCCGTTTGACTTCCTCTACGCGTCGTTCCCGAACGCTCGGAGTCGGGGCCATGACGTACCGGGCTAAGAGCAATTTGGCCGATTCCAGTTCGGCGGGATCAATCTTTTCGGCTGGGTCCTCGATGTCCATCGAAAGTCTCTGCACGTATTCCTTCAGCAGCTTGAGCTTGCTGTCCTGCGGTTTGCTCCCGGTCTTGAGAAAGCTCCTCAGCCCGCTGTGGCTCATGCCGATGTCTTTCGCCACTTCGCGAAGCGATGAGGCGGCGACGCGCTCGGCGACGATCGCCCGGATCGCCGCAATACCATAGGCCTTTACGCCCCGCGGATTTGACATACCCGGGGGCTGCGCCTAGGATCTGTGCGAAAATTCTGTGCGAAATCTGGCTGGTTACACTGGGCAGATTACAAGGCCGGAGGCCATCCGGCAATCCGGTGGCGGCCCTTCGCACACTCCTGCCCCCATTCCTGACCGCGACCCGAAGTGGCAAAACTCGTATTCGACCTCAGCGTTCCGCGCGATGATGTGGTCAAGGGCAACATCGCGGAAGCGGATTTTGCGGCTGATCTGGCCAAGGTAATCCTGGGCACCGCGCCCGATGCGTACCAGAAGCCGGACCAGTTTTTCGAGAACACGTATCCGACTCGCGGCCTGCAGAATCTGCTGGCCAACGTCTGCCGTCGCCTCAGCAACAAGGGCGGGGAAGCCGCCGCGATTTTTCGGTTGGACACGCAGTATGGCGGCGGTAAAACACACGGCTTGATCGCGCTGGTGCATGCTGCGCGCGGAATGCAGGGCGTGACGAACGTGGCCGAGTTTGTCGACCCTGCGCTGTTGCCAACCGATGTGCGAATTGCGGCGTTCGATGGCGAGAACGCGGACCCTGCGAACGGGCATGACCTAGGCGAGGGGATCCGGGCGTATACGCCGTGGGGCGAAATCGCTTACCGCCTCGCCGGCAGGGAAGGGTACGAGCGGGTTCGGCAGAGCGATATCGAACGGGTTGCGCCGGGCGCGGACACAATCGCATCGCTCTTCGGCGACAAACCCGCCCTGATCCTGCTCGACGAGCTGCCGGTCTACCTGCGCAAGATCATGCACATCCCGGCTGCGCGGAACCAGCTCTCGCCGTTTCTCACGGCGCTGTTCAAAGCCATCGAAAGCACGCCGCGCACGGCACTGGTCTACACGCTCGCGCTCGGCAAGGAAGCGCGGGTGATCGATGCGTATTCGGAAGAGCATCAGTTCGTCGCCGCGCGCATGGCGGAAGCGGAGAGCATTTCCGCACGCAAGGCGACGTTGCTGAACCCGACCGAAGACGATGAGACCGTGCGCGTGCTGGTGCGGCGCCTCTTCAGGCAGGTTGATCGCGACGGCGCGGAGCAGGTGATCGAGGAGTATCGCAAGCTCTGGCAGGCGCATCACGACAAGCTGCCGGCCGAGGCATCGCGAGCTGATACCGTCGATGCATTCCGCGCGAGTTATCCGCTGCATCCGGATGTGCTCGAAACGCTGACGGACAAGACTGCGACACTCGCCAACTTCCAGCGCGTGCGCGGCATGCTGCGCCTCCTCGCGCGCACGGTTGCGGATGTCTGGAACAGGCAGCCGCAGGATGCGACCGCGATTCATCTCCACCACATCGATCCCGGCAATGAACTGATCCGCCAGGAGTTTGTGACGCGGCTGGGGCAGGGCGCGTACGCTCCGGCGATTCGCGGCGACGTGTCATCGATCGACACAGCACATCCGTCTCTCGCCGAGCAGATCGATGCGCAGCACTACAAGGGCCTGTATCCGTACGCGGTCAATGTGGCACGCACGATTTTCCTGCACACGATCGCGTTCAACGAGCAGCTCAAGGGCATCACACCAGAGCACCTGCGCTTCAGTGTAATGAGCCCGGTGCTCGACATCAGCTTCATCGAGGATGCGCGCAGGCGATTCGCCACCGATTCCGCCTACATGGATGATCGACCTGGCGTGAAGTTGCGATTCCTCGCCGAAGCGAATCTGAACCAGATCATCCGGCGCGAAGAGCAGGACGTCGATCCGGAAGAAGTGCGCAGTACCCTGAACGACACGATTCGCCAGATCTTCGGCGGGAACGTGTTCAATCTCAGCGCGTTTCCATCGGGCGCGTACGATGTGCCCGATGAGATCGGGGATGGCCGTCCTTCGCTGGTCGTCATCAGCTACGCTGCGGTAACCGTGGGCACCGCGGTTGATCATGTGCCGGAACTCGTCAGGCGCATCTTCAAACACAAGGGCTCCGACGAATCATCGCTGCGTGCGTTCCGCAACAACCTGGTGTTCATCGTTGCGGATGAAGGCCGCGTTGCCGACATGCGCGCCAAAGTCGTGCGTCAGCTCGCGCTTCGTCAGTTGAACAAGGCCGATCGCCTCAGGGATCTCGCAGAACATCAGCGCGACGAGGTGCGGAAGCAGCACACGCAGGCATCCGCGGCCGTCGCGACCGCGATCCAGCAGTGTTACCGCCACATCATCTTCCCGTCGCGCGTCCGTCTGGAAGGCGCCGACGTGGATCTCGCGCACACCGCGGTCGAGGTTCACAACGCGAGCGCGAACCCGGGCGCAGGCCAGGCGCAGGTCGTCCGCGCACTGCGCGATGCGAAGAAGCTCCGGCTGATCGAGGACGAGCCCGATTCGCCCGCCTACATGCGCGACAATACGCCGCTGAAGAACGGTCAGATCACAACGCGTGCGTTGCGCGAGGAGTACCGCCGCGACCCGCGTCTTCCGATCCTTGCCAGCGATGACCTGCTCGAACGCGCGATTCACCGCGGCATAGACGAGAAGCTCTTCGTCTACCGTCGCGACGAGCTGCTTTACGGCCCGGGCGATCCCCCCGCGACGGTAAAGATCGACGAGCAGTCGTTCGTGTTCACGATGGATTATGCGCGCGAGCACGCGATCTGGCCGCGGCCCGAGGTGAAGCCGGACTCGACTACTGGTAGGGAGGAAGACGGTAAAGCCGGCAAAGACGATGCAGGCGGGAAGGAAGGCGCACCGCCGCCGCTTCCGCCTCCGCCGCCACCGCAGGGAGCGATCACGCACGAGGGCGTGCTGCGCGAAGCGCTGACCGTTATCTGGGAGAGAGCACGTGCACGCCGAATCGAACGCATCGCGCTGCTGCGCGTGCGGCTGTTTGACGGCGGCGATGCGTTCCGCCTGATCGCCCTCGCCAACCTCGTGCAGGGAGCGCGGAAGACCGTGTCGCTCGAGTGCAACTACGAGACGAACGACAACGCTTCATTCTCGTGCAAATTCAGCGGTCCGCTATCGGAAGCTGGGCCGCTGAAGGAATTCCTTCCCGCGCAGTTGAGCGCCGCGGCAGAGAAGTCCGCCGACGCAACGATCGAGCTTTCGTTCGACGATGGGTTGAGTCTCGTCGGCGATGCGGCCGAGAAGCTGACGGAGAGACTTACGCGTCAGCCGATGGGTGCCGCCTACGTCGAAGCAGTCGCCGAGGTGAGGGTCCCGGCATGAAGCGCAATCGCAGCACCGTGCGCAGCATCGAAACGCCGGCATCCGCGCCGCAGTACGAGTTGCGCGTCCGTTACCGTGGGCCGCTCGACGCCGAGTACGAAATCTGGCAGGTCCCCGCGCCTGCAACACCCTGGCTGCGCTCGCCGCTGCGCATCGCCGGTTTGCATGGGCGCAACCTCGAGCTGGTCGAATACCGCGTCCACCGCCGCCTAGCCCAGGATGGCATTCGCGTGCAGCTCCGCCGCGAAGACGACAGGACGTACCTCCTGAACGAACACCTCGCGCTCATGCTGGGTCTGCTCTTCCGCGTGCTCGCCCCCATGCGCAGCCATGAGAACATGCGGCTCGTCACTGAGGGAGTAGAGGCGATGCCGCCCGAGGAGGCCGCCTACTGGCTGGGCATGGCGATGCACCGGCCCAACCCGCGACGGGTGCTCAGCGCGTTGCGCATCCTGCTTACCGATCCGTACCGCCGACCGGAGCTGGTGCCATGAGCCGGCGCTTGATCGAGGACTGGCTGCCGATCGGGGCGTTGGGGATCGAGAGCCTTCGGGAGCGCACACCCATGACCCCGTTCCCCGCGCCGAATCGATTACACGTTTGGTGGGCGCGGCGGCCGCTGGTCGCATCACGCGCGGCGATCCTTGCGTCGCTGCTGCCGGCGGATGCGGACCGCGAGCGCTTCGTTCATGCGCTTGGCATCCATGGGGACCCGGTTGCAGCAAAGAAGCGAATTGCTGACGCAGATCGAAAGGGTGAGCGACTCGGCGCAAACGCTTACGGTTATCCGCGGGCATTCAGCGCCTCCATTACGACCGAAGATGCAGCCTGGATTGCGGAAGTCGTCGGGATCCAGAACGCAAAAGTGCTGGATCCGACAGCAGGCGGAGGCAGCATTCCGTTCGAGTCATTGCGCCTGGGGCTGCCGACGGTCGCGAACGACCTCAATCCCGTGGCAGCGCTGATCCTGCGCGCGACGGTGGAATGGCCTGCGCGTATCGGCCCGGCTGTACTCGAGGAATTCCGGAGTCTCGGGGTCAAGCTTCGAGCGAAAGTGGTCGAAAGGCTTGCCTCCTACTATCCGAATGAACCTGAGCCCGATTGCCGTCCAGACGGCTATCTCTGGGCGCGCACGATTACCTGCCCATACTGCAGCGGTGTTATTCCGTTGTCTCCGAACTGGCGGCTCGCGCCTGACGGAACTGGAGTGCGGTTAATTCCGCACACCGATCCCGGGAACCGGGTTTGCTCCTTCGAGATTGTGCGCAAGGCAAAGGATCAGTCGGAAGGCACGGTCGCCAGCGGTGATGCGACCTGCCCTTATCCGGACTGCGGCCGTGTGATCGATGGCGATGAGGTGAAGGGGCAAGCGCAGCAGCAACAGATGGGCGACCAGTTGTACGCCATCGTGTTCAAACGCAAAGTCATCACAAAGACCAAGACCGGCAAACAGCCAATTAAGTGGGAACGCGGCTACCGTGCGCCCCGGCCGGAGGACGACAACAGTGCTGCAATCCGCGCGATCGTGGAAGACCGGATGCCGGAATGGGAAGCCGCAGATATTGTCCCAACGGAAGCGTATCCTCCGATCACCAATGATAGCCGGCCGTTGCAATACGGCATGCCCCTCTGGCGCGACATGTTCTCCCCGCGCCAGCTCATCGGGCATGTCACTGCAGTCGAGGTCTACAACGACCTGCTCTCAGATGTCGAGCGAGCGGGGACGCTGAGCGACACCACCAGGGCGGCATTCGCATACCTCGCGATCGTCCTCGACAAGCTGCTTAACTACAATGCGACGGCGTGCCGCTGGGATATCACAACAGGCCGTGTGCGATCGGTGTTCGATCGTCACGATTTTGCTTTCGTGTGGTCGTATGCCGAGATGGCGCCCCTCATCGAAGGTCTGGGTTATGAGTGGGCCATCAAAGAAACTGCGAGATGTATCGAAGAGCTGATCGAGCTCGCCCGCCCTGATCTCGCAGTGAAGCCATCGAAGAACAAGGATGTCGAGCAGGTCGAAGCGTTCTCGGCCGGCAGCACGTTTGTCTCGCCTCCGGTCACCATCACCAACAAGTCCGGTGATGAGCTCGATCACATCTCCGATGGCACGGTCGATGTCATCGTGATGGATCCGCCGTACTACGACAACGTGATGTACGCGGAGCTGTCGGACTTCTTCTACGTCTGGCTGAAGCGCACGGCGGGGCGGGTTTATCCCGAGCTGTTCCGGCGGCAACTGACCGACAAGGAACGCGAGGCCGTCGCCAACCCGGCGCGCTTCGCGGGGCAGAAGGGGGCAAAGGCACTGGCCGGGCGTGAGTACCAGGAGCGCATGGCCGCGATCTTCGCCGAGTGTCGGCGTGTGCTGAAGCCGGATGGCGTGATGACGCTTATGTTCACGCACAAGGCGACGGGCGCGTGGGACGCGTTGACCGAAGGTCTGATGGAAGCGGGCTTCATCATCACTGCGTCGTGGCCGATCAACACCGAGGCCGAAGGCAGCCTTCACATCAAGGAGAAGTCGGCAGCGAACAGCACAATATTCCTGGTCTGTCGTCCGCGCGAGCAACGGCCCGAAAAAGAAACGGCATACTGGGAGGACATCGAGCCGTTCGTTGCGCGAGCGGTGCGCGCGCGTGTCGAGGAGTTCCGCAAAGCCGGAATCACCGGCGTCGACCTTTACCTCGCCAGCTTTGGTCCCGCGCTTCAGGAGTTTTCGCGACACTGGCCGCTCCGGCGCGGTCAGCCGCGCGTGAACCCAACTACCCGCAAACGCAGGAAGGTGGATCTTCAGGAGACCCATGATCCATACGCCGTAAGTCCGGAGGATGCACTGGACGCGGCGCGCCGTGAAGTGAAGCGCTGGCGGCTGGAACAGCTCACGCACATGAAGTCGCGGGTAGAGCTCGATCCGGTGACGTCCTTCTTTGTGCTGGCGTGGGATGCCTTCCGTGCACCGCTGTTCCCGTACGACGAAGCGTTGCGACTCGCTCGCGCCGTGGGAGTCGACCTCGATGATGATATCGTCGGCACACTCGCGGCCAAGAAGAGCAGCAATCTCGTGCTCTGGGACAGCGCGCAGCGTGTTGCGAAGGGCGCACTCGGTCCGGCCGACGGCTCACGAGCCATGATCGATGCGATTCATCATGCCGCTTACGTCGGTCGCACGCGCAGTGTGGATGCTGCACGCGAACAACTGGAGAAACTGCAGGTCGATCACGACCCCGCTTTCCTCATTGCATTCGAAGCGGTGCTCGAAGTGTTGCCGGTGCCGAAGGCGTTCTCTGGTCGTGAGTTGACGGGCGCGCTCGTAGAATCAGGTTCCGACTTCGAAGCGCTGGAGAAGCTGCGCCGGCTCGCGTTCACGGATGACGTCGATCGGCCGGAACAGCTCGACGCGTTCAAGACAATTCAGGACAGCACCGTGTGAAGCGGCTGAACCGGTACGAGTGGGCGCTGAAGTACACGGGCGATGAAGGTGACCTGCTCGATTCGTTCTACAACCCGGCGCTCGCCTGCGCGCTTCAGTACGATCGCGCGACCGGCTATTTTCGCGCACCGGTACTGCAGGCCGCCGCGCGCGGCATCGAAGGATTGCTGGCCAATCAGGGTACGATGCGGCTGATCGTCGGCTGCACGCTCGCGCCTGAGGAAGTCGACGCGATCCGCAAAGGCGAAGAGCTGCGCGCCGCGCTCGAGAGGCAGTTCCGCGAGCGGCCACTCGAAGCGCCGGATGACGCCGCCCGCGACGCGCTCGAACTCCTCGCCTGGATGGTCCAGCACGGCATTCTGCAGATCAAGGTCGCAATCCCGTGCGATGCGCATCGCAACCCGATCGCGACCAACGGTATCTTCCACGAAAAAGCCGGTGTCATCCGCGATGCTGCAGGCGATCGCATCGCATTCAACGGCAGTGTCAACGAGACGCCCTCTGGCTGGATTCACAACTGGGAGAGCTTCAACGTCTTCACTAGCTGGAGCGACGCGCAGCGCGTTGCCGGCGAGGAGGACAGCTTCGCACGACTCTGGGCCAACAAGGCGAAGCGCATTCTGACGGTCGATGTCCCACAGGCCGCGCGTGACGATCTGCTCCGCTTCCTTCCCGCCAATGACAAACCGGCGCGACTTACCGACGATCTGCCGACCGCCATCGTGGACACACCGGTTGAAGTAGAGACACCCGGTCCGGATGCGCGAACGGTTGTGTGGAGCTACATCGCGCAGGCTGCAGGAGTCGAACCCGGCGGCGAGCGCGTCGGCGAGGCGACGTCGGCGGTGGAGCCGTGGCCGCACCAGATCTCCGCGTTCGAGCGGATGAACGCGCAGGAGTTTCCGCGGCTGCTGATCGCCGATGAAGTCGGCCTCGGCAAAACGATCCAGGCGGGTCTGGTGCTGCGGCAGATGATGCTCGCGGGGCGGATCAGGCGCGCGCTGATCCTCACACCGGCTTCGGTGCTGAAGCAGTGGCAGCTCGAATTGCGCGAGAAGTTCAACCTGTCGTGGCCGGTGTACGACGGTTCGAAGTTCACCTGGGCGAGCGGCGAAGCACTTCCGGAACGCGAGCCGCAGGTCGTCAGTCGTTCGGATTGGCACAAAGAACCGTTCGTGATCGCATCGAGCCATTTGATGCGGCGGAGCGAACGTCAGAAAGAGCTGTGCGAAGATGCCGAGCCGTGGGATCTCGTCATTCTCGACGAAGCGCACCACGCGCGGCGTAGCGGGGCCGGCGGCAGCAACGAGTCGCCCAACCGACTGCTGCAGCTCATGCGAAAGCTGCGCACACGCACAAAGGGGCTGGTGCTGCTGACCGCAACACCGATGCAGGTGCACCCGATCGAGGTCTGGGATCTGCTCGACCTGCTCGGGTTGCCGCAGGAGTGGACCGAAGGCGCGTTTCAGCGTTTCTATGAGCTGATCGAGAAGCCGAACCCGGACATCGCGCAGCTCAACGAGCTGGCCGCGTTGTATCGTGCGGCGGAAGCTGCGTACGGCGTGGCAGCGGTGGAAGAAGTGCAGCGCATGGGCGGCAGCAGCAGACTTCGTTCGCAGAAGATCCTCAATGCGTTGCGCGACAGGTCGGAGATTCCGCGAAGGCAGCTCGAGAATGATCAGCGGGAGGTCGCACGCAGGCTGATGAAGCGTTGGTCGCCGATCGGTCGGCTGATCTCACGCCACACGCGCGACCTGCTGCGGCAGTACTACAAGGCGGGGAAGCTCAAAACACCCATCGCCGATCGTTCGGTGCACGATTGTTTCATCGATCTTTCGTCCGAGGAGCGGCACGTCTATGAGGAGGTCGAGAACTATATCTCGAGCTCCTATGCCGCCGCCACTCCGAACCGGCGCAGCGCGGTGGGCTTCGTCATGACGATTTACCGCAGGCGCGTGGCCAGCAGCTTCCGCGCTCTCGAGAACACGCTTCGTTCGCGCCTCGCGCGTGCACCATCGGGCGTGCATTTCCCTGTGAGCGAAGACGCCTCCGACGACGAAAGCCGCGGCGATGTCATGGACGCGGACGAGGTCGCGAAGCTCGAACGCGAGACGAAGGAGGATCGCGCTGCGATCGAGCGGCTGCTCGCACTCGTCAAAACGTTGCCAGTCGATACCAAGACCGGCGCGTTGATCAGTGCACTGCGGGAGCTCGAAGCAGATGGTTACAGCCAGACCATGGTGTTCACGCAATACACCGCCACGCTGGATTTCCTGCGTGACCACCTGCTGAAGCACGGCTTCGACCGGCTTGTATGTCTCTCGGGTCGCGGCGGCGAAGCGCCGGCAGGGGCAGGGCGCTGGCAGCGCATCTCACGCGATGAAATCAAGCGTCGATTCCGTGATGGAACCGCGCGGGTGCTGCTCTGTACCGATGCCGCGGCGGAAGGGCTCAACTTCCAGTTCTGCGGCGCTCTCATCAACTACGACATGCCGTGGAATCCAATGCGTGTGGAGCAGCGGATCGGTCGCATCGACCGCCTGGGACAGCAACACGCCAAAGTCCGGATCATCAACCTGCACTACCGCGACACGGTCGAGACCGATGTCTACCAGGCACTGCGCAACCGCATCGATCTGTTCGAGTCCGTAGTCGGCAGGCTACAGCCGATTCTCTCGAAACTGTCATCGCGCATCAACGAGGTCGTGCTGGAAGATCCCGCCGCCGAGCGGCAGCGCGCGCGCGCCGAGGCGGTCAGGAAAATCGAAGAGGAGATCGAGGAGTACCGTCAGGCCGGCCTGGACCTCGACGAGTATGCTTCGTTCGAGTTCGACCAGACCGGCCGCCCCGCGCCCGCCCTCGATCACGAAATGCTGGATGTGTTGATTCGCCGGCCCGACCTTCTGCCACCCGGAGTCTCCGCACAACCGTTGAGTCCGCGGGAATACAGCTACTCGGCGCCCGGCCTGTGGAAACCGGTACGCGTAACCACGAATCCCACGTTGTACGAGCAGCACTCCGACAGCATGGAACTCTGGTCGCCCGGGAGCCCGCTCTTCCCGACACCGGAAGTCCCGCTGCTCCCCGCTTCAACCGAGCAGTTCAAGCAAACCTTGGCAACCTCGCCCGCTCCCGCGCCGCTAGCTCCTTAAAGTCCTCTGCTCGGCGTTTCTCGCAGAGGTCACAGAGTGGAACGGAGAGGCCACGGAGGCACGGCCGGACCCGCGTGCACTTCAATGCTCCGCAGTAAATCCTCTTGGAGAAATTGCTTTGATATCGGCGGAGTCAGATGAGCTGGAATGGTACGTCAACAAAAATCACACGAACTCTGACCCACGAGAAGAAGAATTGAAGCGAAGCATCGCGGCGTCCTTACAGCCTCTCCGCGAACGCCGCGGACTCCGCGAGAAACAACTACACAGGCCCGCAACGATGCAGGCCCGCGACAGATCAGCGCTGAATCGAACGCAACGCGCGCGCAGCCGCTTCGAATCCGGTGGCGATTTCGCCGATCAGTTCACGCATCGCCTGGGGCGACATGCCTTCGGCACCGAGCTGCGAACGCAGCGCGCGAATTTTCCTCGCGGACTGCTCGATTCTACCGGCTGCTTCCGCCGGTGTAACGGTTTCCTCGGGCTCCTCGCCGAAGGGATTGACTGGCCGGGTGGGACCCGTGTCGTCGCCGAAAGGGTTCTTTCGCATTACTGCCCTCTGAAGTTCGGCGTGCGCTTCTCCAGGAACGCGCTGATGCCCTCACGTTTGTCGTCGCTCGCGAACGCGGTGATGAACAGTTCGCGTTCGTAGCGCAGGCCCGCGGAGAGCGGCGTTTCGAGTGCGGCGCGAATTGCGTTCTTCGCCAGTTGCACCGCAACCGGTGAGTGCTGCGCCATCGTGCGCGCGATGTCCATCGTGCGTGGGACCAGCTCCGCATCCTCGACTACGAGGTCGACCAGGCCGATGCGTGCGGCCTCTTCTGCGCTGATCAGTTCGCCGGTGAGGATCAGGCGCATGGCCTGGCCCGGGCCGATCATGCGCGGCAGGCGCTGCGTTCCTCCGCCGCCGGGGATGATGCCGAGCTTGATCTCGGGTTGGCCGAGGCGGGCCGAGTATGCCGCAATGCGCAGGTCGCAGGCGATCGCGAGTTCACAGCCGCCGCCGAGTGCGAAGCCGTTGATCATTGCGATGGTCGGCTTGGGAAATTCTGCGATCGTCTCGAATACGACGGCGCCGCTCATGACGGCGCGCTGCTCGAGCGGCGTACGCTGCGTGAATTCGCCGATATCGGCACCGGCGATGAACGCTTTCTCTCCCGCGCCGGTGAACACCACGACGCGCACGTTTGTGTCGTCGCGGATCTGGTCGAGTGCGCTGCCGATTTCGCGTCGCACCGCAGCGTTCAGCGCGTTGCGTTTGTCGGGGCGGTTCACCGTGATCGTGGCGACACCGTCCTCGATTGAAAGCAGGATGGTTTCGAACTCGCTCATCATCACTTCCACTCGTAGAAGCCCTGGCCCGACTTCTTCCCAAGCTTGCCTTCTGCAACCATGCGCTCGAGGATCTCGGGTGGGCGGAAATGCTCTGCGCCGAGTTTCTCGTGCAGGTAGCGCGCGATGTCGAGTCGTACGTCGAGGCCGACGAGGTCGGTCAGTTTGAGCGGGCCCATCGGATGGCGGTAGCCGAGTTCGAGCGCCTTGTCGATATCCGCTGCACTCGCGACGCCTTCCTGCACCATACGCATCGCTTCCAGTCCGAGCAGCACCCCGAGCCGGGAGGTTGCAAATCCGGGCGAGTCATTGACCAGCACGGCATCCTTGCCGATCACGGTGGCAAACGCCATCGCTGCATCGACGGTTTCCTGCGAAGTCAGTCGCCCGCGCACAACTTCGAGCAAACGGTTGATGTGCACTGGATTGAAGAAGTGCAGCCCGATGAATCGCGCGGGATGACGCAGGGCCGCCTGTAATTCCGTGATGCTGAGGCTCGAGGTATTGCTGCCGATCAGCGTGTGCTCAGCGGTAACCTGCTCGACCTGTGCGAACACGGCCCGTTTGAGTTCCGGACGCTCAGGAACGGCCTCGATCACCAGATCGCAACTGCCGCACCGCTCCACCTCCGCCGCCGTTACGATTCGCGCGACCGTTGCGTCGGCGGTTTCCTGCGTGAGCTTCTGACGACGAACGCCTTCTTCGAGATTCGCGCAAATTTTTGCCAGACCGATTTCCGCGAGTTCACTCGTCGCGTCGATCAGGGTCACCTCTCTGCCGGCGGCCGCGCACACCTGCGCGATCCCGTGGCCCATGGTGCCCGCGCCGATCACCGCAACGCTGCGGATCTCCCTGCTCACGACTGGCCCTCGCGTGTCCCGTTGTTCTTTTTGAAGCGCGGCGCGCGTTTGTCCAGGAACGCGGTCACGCCTTCCCGGAAGTCGGGCGTGCCAAATGCGCGCAACTGGGCCTGTGTTTCGTGCTCGAGTACCTGCTCACGCGGGTCCGAGAGGCTCCGTCGCAGGCCGCGCTTCAGGTCGGCAAGGATCGACTGTGGTGCCGCGGCGATCTGTCCCGCCAGTGTACGTGTCGAAGACTCGAGCGATGCGGATGCAACGACCCGATTGAACAGCCCGAGCCGTTCTGCCCGTTCGGCGCTGATGATCTCGCCGGTGTAGAGGAATTCAGCGGCAAGGGAAGGTCCGACCATTCGTGGCAGGAAGTAGGTCGCGCCCCAGTCGGGGTGGAGGCCGACGCGCATGAAGCCGAAGCCGATCGATGCGGATTCACTGGCGATGCGCAGGTCACACGCGAGCGCGAGAGGCGCGCCCGCACCGACTGCCGGCCCGTTGACCGCGGCAATCACGACTTTGTCCATCTCGTCGATGCGCTGAACGATGCGGGCGCCGGTGCGAATGAGATCCTCGAAGGTGTCGTTCGCATTGTCCTCCATCAGGTCGCGCATAAGCTTCATGTCGCCACCGGTGCAAAAAGCGCGACCGACTCCGGTCAGGATGATGCAGCGCACCTCCGGATCGTTCTCGAGTTGCTCCAGCGCCTGCTCCAGTCCATGTCGCATCGTCAGGGTGAGCGCATTGAGGCGTTGTGGCCGATTGATCGAGATCCGTCCGATCGCCCCATCACGCTCGACCAGGATTTCCGGTTTGTCTGTCATTGCCCAAAGACCTCCACCACTGTGGCTATGCCCTGACCCACGCCGATGCACATGCTGGCGAGTCCGATTCCACCGCCCCGCGCACGCAACGCATGAACCAGCGTGGTCAGAATGCGCGCGCCCGATGCGCCGAGCGGATGGCCGAGTGCAATGGCACCACCGTGCACATTCACGCGTTCAGGATCGAGCCCGAGTTCGTTGACGCACGCGACTGCCTGTGCCGCGAACGCTTCATTCAGTTCCGCCAGCGTCACATCGCTGATGGAAAGACCCGCGCGCTCGAGAGCGCGACGGCTCGCTGGCACCGGACCGATCCCCATGTAGTCCGGCTCCACTCCCGCGACGGCGGTGCTGATGATACGCGCGACCGGGTCGAGTTGCAGCCTCTTCGCATGTTCTGCCGATGCGACGACCAGTGCGGCCGCGCCGTCATTCAGTCCGCTCGAGTTGCCTGCCGTCACCGTGCCGTTGCGCCGAAACGCGGGCGTCAGTCGCGCCAGCTTCTCCGCGGTCGTATCCGGACGCGGGTGTTCGTCCGCCTCCACGACCGTGACCTGGCCTTTTCTGCCCGCAATTTCGACCGGCACGAGTTCCGCCGCAAAACCGCCGTTCTGCATCGCTCGTGCGGCGCGCTGCTGACTGCGCAGCGCTAACGCATCCTGTGCTTCACGCGTCACCGAGTATCGTTCGGCTACCAGTTCAGCCGTCTCGCCGAGCGCAACCGTATAGTTCTCCGGAAAACGCGGATTTACGAATCGCCAGCCCAGCACCGTGTCCGCGACCTGGGGTGCACCACGCGCGAAGCCCTCTTCCGCCTTCAGCATGACGTACGGCGCTCGACTCATCGATTCCACACCACCCGCGACGATCAGCTCCGCTTCACCCGCGGCAATCGCATGGAATGCACTGCTTACCGCCTGCATGCCGGAGCCGCATAGGCGATTGACCGTCTGCCCGGGAATCGAAACCGGCAGGCCGGCCAGCAGCCCTGCCATGCGTGCGACGTTGCGATTGTCCTCGCCGGCCTGGTTCGCACAGCCGAGGATCACATCGTCGATTGCAGTCGGGTCGATCCTGCTGCGTCGGACAGCCGCGCCCACAGCAATCGCGGCCAGATCGTCGGGTCGTACGCGCGCAAGCGCGCCGCCGTGCCGCCCGATCGGCGTGCGCACGGCATCGAGTATCCATACTTCGCGGGACATTGTCGTGTCTGCCAGATGCTGGGTAAGGAAGGAGGACAGCAAACCGCGAGCGCGGTATCAGCCCGCGCCCGCGTATTTGCCGCCGGCAGTTCGAGCGCCGGATGCTGCGCGCCCGTGGTGCCGCAATTACCGCCCGGTGAAATTGGCCTTGCGCTTCTCGACGTAGGCAGCGATGCCTTCCTTCGCGTCGTTACTCTGGAACAGCAACTGCTGCAGTTCGCGCTCGACCGCGAGCGCATCCTGGAACGGCAGCTCCGCACCGGTCTGCACCGAGCGCTTGATATTGCCGATCGCCTTCGATGCCATGTTCGGCGGTGTGAACTGCTTCGCGTATTCGATGACCGCGCTCTTGAACGCGTCGCTGCTTTCGGCATCCCAGACATCGTTTACGATGCCCATGGCTTTCGCTTCATCGAAATCGAAGTTGCGGCCGGTGACCATCAACTCGATCGCCTTGCCCTTGCCAACGATGCGGGCGAGGCGCTGTGTACCGCCGGTGCCCGGAAGAACCCCCAGGTTGACTTCCGGCAGGCCGACCTTGCCTGCACCCCGGCGGCCGATGCGGATGTCGGCGGCCATCGCGATCTCCAGACCGCCACCCACTGTGTGCCCGTTCAACGCAGCAATCACCAGCTTCGGCGTCTGCTCCAGACGGTTCAGCGTCTCGTTCGCGTGCAGGCAGAAGTAGTACTTGAACTGCGGCGTCACCGAGTTCAGCATCGAGATGTTCGCACCCGCGCAGAAGAACTTGTCACCGGCGCCGGTGATGACGATCGCGTGCACATCGTCGTCGAAGCGTGCTTTCAGAATCGCTTCGTCGAGGTCGCGCATCATCTCGTGCGTGTACGTGTTGGCCGGTGGATCGACCAGGGTGAGGATCGCAACACCATCACGGGCTTCGTACTCGACCAGCCGCTTCGCCGCTTCCGCGGCGGGCGCTTCCATCACTTTCGCCATTGTTCCTCCCAGGGGAATTACGTACGCCAGATCGACGGGCTCGGCGTGCTGAAGCGCTCCGCGACTGCCTCGCTCCTCTCCGCCACACCCGAAAGATAGCCTCGCAGAAAGAGCTGGCACATGTCCGCCGCCAGCTCTTCGACTGCCACGTCCCGCTCCGGATGATACCAGTTGTAGATCCAGTTCATCATCCCGAAAAGCGAGTAGATCGCAACACGCGCGTCGATGCCGGAGTCTTCCGGCGCCAGCGCTTCCAGCACACTGCTGCACGTTTCCGTATACTGCCGCTTGATCTGATTGACCCGCTGCCTGAACTCGCCCGTCAGCGAATCCAGCTCATGCGACAGCACCTTCATCTCCTTCATGTTGTTCACGAAGTAGCGAAGGTGATTTTCCACCATCAGAAGAAATCGCTGATACGGATCGTTCTCCTCCGCCAGCAGGCGACCCAGGTTCTCGTACAACGTGGTGAAGCAGTGATCCTGGATCAGGAACAGCAGTTCTTCCTTGCTGCGGAAGTAGTAGTACAATCCGGAAAGGCTGATGCCGGTCTCCCGGCTGATGTCACGGATGCTGGCCTCGTGGTAACCCTTGTCGGCAAACATCGTCGCCGACGCGCGCAGGATCAGCGCGAGCTTGTCATCCCGGGTGTGTCGAAGCTCGGTCATGGCATCCGGATCGGTCCAGCCAGTGACGGCCGCTCGACGACCGCACAGACCTGCGGAACCTAGACACCGCTTTCTGAGGGGTCAAGACGAGGTTTGGCCGCGCTGCCATCGCGTTCCACAAATGGCTTGCTGCGACCTTTCGGCCGACACATCGACCGTCGGCGATTTGAACTTTCAACCGCAGACCCGCGAAGCATTTCCGCTCAGCGGTGTATATCTTCACCACGCGCACACGCATTCAACGGAATGAGAGCGATGATCAGAAAAGCCTGGGTCCTCCTGCTCCTGGTGCCGATTGGGCTCCTCGCCTCGCTGGTTCTCAACCGCGCGGCACCGGCCGGTGATGTCGGGGGTGCCGCCTCCGTGTACCGCGTGCGGGTCCAGGGCGTCATCGAACTCGGGCTCGCCCCCTACATCGCGCGTTCCATCCAGGAGGCGGAAGCCACCGGTGCGAAGGCGATCGTGCTCGACATCGAGACCCCGGGCGGGCGGGTCGATGCCGCCCAGCAGATCGTGCGCGCGCTGCAGGACACGCCCGTGCCGACCTACGCGTTCGTCAATATCCATGCGTTTTCGGCCGGCGCGCTGATCGCGCTCGCGACCGACGGGATCTACATGCGCCCGGGCGCCGTCATCGGGGCCGCGACACCCGTCACCGGCGATGGCCAGAAGGCGCCGGAAAAGATCGTGAGCGCGATGCGCAGTGAGATGCGCGCGCTCGCCCAGGCACGGAACCTCGATCCGCTCGTCGCCGAAGGCATGGTCGACGAGGACATCGAAATCCCGAACCTCAAGCCGAAGGGCAAGCTGCTGACGCTCACCGAGCAGGAGGCCGTGCGGGTCGGGTATGCGGAGCAGGTGACCGACTGGGACGCGCTCGTAGAGCGACTCGGCCTCGAGGAGGCCACCGTGGTTCAGCCGCGCGTCAACTGGGCGGAGAATCTGGTGCGCTTCTTCACGCACCCGGCGGTTGCCCCGCTGCTGCTGTCGCTGGGTTTTCTCGGCCTGATCGTCGAGATCAAGGCCCCCGGCTTCGGGCTGGCCGGTGCCGCGGGGCTCGCGTGTCTGGGGCTTTTCTTCGGCAGCCACTATCTTGTTGGCCTGGCCGGCATGGAGGAAATCATTCTCCTCGGTATCGGCCTCATCCTCGTACTCGTCGAGGCCTTTGTGATTCCGGGGTTCGGGATCGCGGGGATCGGCGGGACCCTGGCAATCATGGCAAGCATCTATCTGAGCCTCGTTTCTTCGGTCTCCACGCAGGCCGATTTCGGCGTAGCCGCGGGAATCCTTTCGACCGCGATTCTGGTCGTGATCGTGGCCGCGTGGGCGATCATCCGCTCGCTTCCGCGCAGCGGACGGTTCACCAAATCCGGCATCATGCTCGCCGAGGACACCTCGAACGAGCGCGGCTACATCTCCGCCGCGACCCGCGCCGAACTCGTGGGTACTACCGGTATCGCGATGACCGATCTGCGACCGTCCGGCACCGCTGCCTTCGGCGATGAGCGACTCGATGTCGTCACCGACGGGGAGTGGGTCAGCGCCGGAACCCCGGTCAAGGTCATTCGCAGCGAAGGTTACAAACACGTCGTGCGAGCGACGTCCTGATCCTCAACGACAAGGAAATCGGATAAATGAATCCCGAAGCTGGTGCATCTATCGTCCTGGTTGCGGTCGCGGTCGTCGCGCTGCTCTTCATCCTCTGGGCCGTACCCGTACGACTCTGGATCGAAGCGCTGTTCGCCGGCGTGCGCGTCGGCATCGGCGAACTGATTGGTATGCGACTGCGCAAAGTCAGCCCGTACATGATCGTGCGCCCGCTCATCACCGCGACCAAAGCCGGCCTCCGCCTCACGACCGGCCAGCTCGAGGCACACTACCTCGCGCGCGGCAAGGTCGATCGCGTCGTCCAGGCGCTCATCAGCGCCGACAAGGCGAACCTCGGCCTCACATTCGAGCAGGCCGCCGCCATCGACCTCGCCGGCCGTGACGTGCTCGAAGCGGTCAAGGTCTCGGTCAACCCGAAGGTCATCGACACCCCGCGCGTCGCAGCAATGGCGAGGGACGGCATTCAGTTGATCGCGACCGCGCGCATCACGATTCGCGCGAACATCAACCGACTCGTCGGTGGTGCAGGGGAGGACACGATCCTCGCTCGCGTTGGCGAGGGCATTGTCTCGACCATCGGTTCGTCCGATTCGCACAAGGCCGTGCTCGAAAACCCGGACCGGATCTCCAAGACCGTGCTGGCCAAGGGCCTCGATGCGGGTACCGCGTTCGAGATCCTGTCGATCGACATTGCAGACGTAGACGTCGGCAAGAACATCGGTGCCGAACTGCAGACCGACCAGGCGGAAGCCGACAAGCGCATCGCCCAGGCCAAGGCCGAGGAGCGCCGCGCGATGGCCGTCGCCGCCGAGCAGGAGATGAAGGCCAAGGTGCAGGAGATGCGCGCGCAGGTCGTGCAGGCCGAAGCGCAGGTCCCGCTCGCCATGGCCGAAGCGTTCCGCAACGGCAACCTCGGTGTCATGGACTACGCGAAGTACCAGAACCTGACCGCCGACACCGAGATGCGTCACGCCATTGCCGGCGGCGATGCCACCGGTAACGGCGGCGGCAAGGAAAGCATCTAGGGCGTATCGTGGAAGATTTCTTCCAGATCCTGTTTTTCGTCCTCGTCTTCGTAATCGGTCCGCTGCTTCAGAGCAGGAAGCAGAAGAACCAGAAGCAGGCACCTCCCCGGCCGCAGCAGCGGCCGGGGCAGGTCCAGTCGCGTACACAGCCGGCGGATGTCCGGACGTCCGCTTCCGGGCCGGCCGACTCACGTACGCGTGAATCCGAGGCGCCATCGCGCATGGAGGAGGAACGCTCCGCCGCGACCATGGTCCCCGAAGACCTGTGGGCGGTGCTGACCGGTCAGGTCCCCGCGCCGAAGCCGGTGCCCCAACCCGCGCCGGAACCCTGGTACGAGGAAGACGAGGACGAGGACCTCGTGGAGGCAGAACCCGCCTCGTTCGACGCGGACGTCGAGCCGTGGCGGCCAGCACGGGAAGAGGCAGTTTCTCTCGAGAAGGAGCCGAAGCGGGAACCGACCTACGTCGTCTCGATGGAGACACTCTCGCTTCCGCCTCGCGAGCGCCACGCGGCGTTCCACGAGAAGATCGCCGCGCCGGTACGGGCGGAGCCACAGCCCGTGCGGAAGCGGCAGATCGCCGGGGTCAACCTGCGCGACGCCTTCGTGATCCAGACCGTGCTCGGCAGGCCGAAAGCGCTCGAGTAGCGGCGGCTACTCCGTCGGCCCGGCCCACCACGAAGGTGGATCGCTGCCGGGGAATGTTTCACTCAGGGTTTCGTCCACCGGGTCCGGATATACCGGCAGTTCGCGCTTCGGGTGCGTGTGGCCTGCCCGTTCCGTCTTCCGTTCAGCGGTGGCTTCCGACGGGTTGGCACGAAGGGGCTGACCCGTCCTGTTCTTGCTCAGCATGACCTCCATCCTTTCGACGGCAGGACTGCCTCGGCGGTCTGCAGATTCAGGCCGGAAGCGGCTCTGCGCCTGCGCACGCGGGCTCGCGCCACACGTCCGGCGTACGTTAGCCGCCCCCATACGTATCCGCTACTCGTCAGAGGATTATCCGGGGTCAGCCGGGAACATCGCCGCGGTAAGCTGAAAAGGACTGGAATAACCCCGGCTGCGGCGCTAGATTTCACTGTTCCTGCCTGAGTGGCGAAATGGCAAACGCAGCGGACTCAAAAACCGATTCGGGCCACTTTCAGAGCCGTTCTCGCGCCTCGCTCTTTCCGGTAATTTCTCGCAAGTCGTTGCGCCACAACAGATAGGACTGGGGTTTTACGGTGCGTCCTGGTGCGTCCAGGGGTCAGGGAGTTTGCCCGGAAGTTTGCCCGCGTCCAGCGCCCGACAACGTCGAGCCAAGCAGCCTCGCGATCGCCTCGGTATTCGTCGGTGCGGCCAAGGCGTCACGAAGTTGCTCGTCACTGGCATCCCGCAGGGCCTGTCGAAGTCGCTCACGACAGCGAGCCAGCACCTGCCGTTGGAGCGGAGTCCACTTCGTCATGTCCTGTCCTCTTTCGATGAGGGTGGTCAATCTGACCGATCGCGGCAGCGCGCGTCGGAGCATACCGGAGGTGCGTGGACGATTCAACCCGCCTTGTGCGCCTGAGCCCGGCATAGCATTGAGCGATAAAGAGCGGCCCGCGGGAACAATCCTGCGGGCCGCTTCAATAATGCGCTGTGTGCCCCGTCTAGCGGCGCTGGAGTTCGTCCAGTCGCGTCGCGGCGGTCCGGATTCTCGCCCGGTCGGGCGCCCGGCGTCGCAGATAAATCGCCGTGGTCTCGATTCTCGAGTGCCCCATCAGCTTCATCACGTCGTAGATGTCGACGCCGCCCTCGAGGTGCAGGATGGCGAAGCTGTGCCGGAGGTCGTACGGCGTCGCACCATCCAGTTCGCTGGCGAGCGATGGGTCTCGCTCCGCGATAAATCGAAGCAACCGGTCCCACCACCAGCGGCCCGTGTCTTCTGAGTAAGTGAAGATGGCTCGCTTCGAGTCCCGCTTGTAGCCCATTTGCGCGGCCCGTGCCAACAATTGCTCGCAGAATTCGGTAGGCGGGTACACGTGCCGCTTCCGCGCTTCCTGTTTCGAGCCGTGGAGCCAAACCGGCACTGTGCCGTGGCTCTCTTCGTCCGTCTTGATGTCCAACGGCCGGAGTCGCACGCCTTCCGTGTAGGTAGTTGCTCCGCTCCGATAGAGCCACTCCCACCAAAGCGCGTCGGGCCGCTCTCCCGCTTTATTGGAGGGATTCGCCTCGTCGAACGCGCGAGCGTGCTCCAAGAGCCGGGCGACAGTCTCCACCGGTATGCCGCGTTGGGTATCCTCGCGGTGCGCAGACTCGCGCTTGACCGTGATGCGGACACCCTTCGCGGGGTCGTGATCGACTCGCCTCTTCTCGAGGAGCCACTGGCTCATGGCGCCGACCGCGTTCACGTGCCGATTGACAGTCGCCGATTTGCGGCCGCGCTCCTTGCGCAGCGCCTCCTGCTTCTCCGTTTCGGCCAGAGGCGGGTCCATCGTTGCCCATTTTTTCTCTAGCCGTGCTTTCGTTTTCGCGGTGTGGTGGTCGACGTACCAGGTGCGGTACTCCCGCAGGTTCTCGCGCGTCCAGAGCGCGCGAGTGACCTCGGCGCGCGATTCGAGTTTAAACTTCCGCACCAGCCAGTCGAGGAAGAATTCGGACAGGCGCACGATGGACTTATGCTGCTCGACCGAGGCTTGCTCGCTGCGAGGCAAAATCCGCCGGAATTCCTCGAACCAGGCGGGAAAGCCGCCCTCCTCTGCTTGTACCTTCGCCTCTAGTTTCGCCTGCTTGGCGAGAGATGAGAGGCCGTCCATTCCCTTGCTCTTGAGTTCGCTCAGCGCAGTAGGGAAGGAGATGAGCTCGTCCGCGAGAGCATCGAGGACGTCGAATTCGCTTGCTGAAAACGCGCGCTGCACCATGTCACGCCAACTCTGCGCAACGGTGCCGGTCGCCTTCCCGGGGCGGACATCGAACAGTCCATCGCGCCAGCCGGGGGTTTTCAACCGCAGGCGGCGCGGCGTGTTACCGGTCTTTACGGGACGCGCCATTACGCTGCCCTCTCTTCGCCACTGAGCCAGCGGTCGACCACGTCGGCGTTCCACCGCGTCCGCGCCCCGACCTGGAATCGGCCCGGAATCAGCCCCGCCAGGCTGCTGCGGTAAACCTCGCGGACGGGAATCTGGAGAATTTCGCTCATCTGCTTAGCCATGTATGTCCGGGGCATCTTCGCCTGAGGCATCGTATCACCTTGCGCACGGTTTCGGGTTCGCGACAGGGCCTGTCCTGCCTTCGCGAAGCCACCCTACCCGGCGCTTTTCTGACGGAAGCGTTATTTTAGCATAATCGTGTTGTACATTCTGGAGGACATGTATTGGTCGATGACTGCAGGGTGCTCGGTGCGGTCGGACATGTGTGGCGCCGGCAGGGCACGTACCGACGCCGAGACCCCGAACCCATGCAGCGGTGGCAGTGCGGAGCGTGTGGCCAGACCACGACTCGCCGGCCAGGCCGGCCGGCACCGCCGCACTTGAAACCTGGGCCGCTGCGGGGCCACACGGTGCAGGGTGTCGGAGGCATCGACGCGTTCTGGGATTCGTTGGCTGCGAACGTCGTGCGAGCAGGTCTACACGAATCCGTGAGGATGGCGGCTCGGACCGTCGGAGTTCACCCGGTGACGGCGCACCGGTGGGTCAAAGCACGCAACCGCTTCGATTCGGCGAAGGGAGTTGAATGGGAGCTGCTCTCTGGCGCACTGGAAGCCGTACGAGCCCCTCGCAGCCTTCCAAAGGCCTTTGGTCTCGACGACTGGCGAAAAATTCGAGGGTGGAAGTATCCGCAGTTCTCGGAAGGCGACTTCGGTGAGCCGGAGGAGAGCAGGCTAATCAGACGCGAGGGCACGGTGCTGTGGCAGGTCCTGCTCGACGCAGCGGCCATTGCAAGTGTGGTCGTGGGGGAGGGCAGTCCACTCGATTTCGCCTCGTGCGCGCCGGACATATCGACGGATTCCACTGACGCACTTCGGGAGGGCGGACTGATGGGTCGGCCTTCGAAAGTCCGGCACTACGTCTACTGGTTGTCCTTCGAGCATACCCAGTGGGATGCGTGGGCCATCGCCCGCGTGTACACGCGTACGCGCCTGATCGGCCTCTCGAGAGTAAGGTTCCGTTGGTTGCCTGAGATGACGCTGCGGGTCGATTTGCCGAGGGCATGGAGCTCGTACGATTCCGTCACAATCCCGGTCCCGTCCGCCACGCTGACCCATCACCGCACACCCTTGACCTTCCCATTGGAGCTGAAACTGGGCTGACGCTCACCAAGTGGGTGCGCTCGTTTTCTCGCTCCGAAGTCAAATGGGATTTCGGTTTCGTGCGTATCTGTGAGGGGCGCCTCGAATGGCTCCGGCTCGCTTGGTCACTGTGCTGCCGTGGCCAAGAGTCGCTTCGGGGCACCGCAGCTCGCGTCGCGGCGCAAGTGCGCAGCCGGATTGCCGCATCGGCGTTCGCGTCCGCTCCGCATTCCGGTGGCTCCGGTTCGAGACCTCATTGAGGACGGCGCGCGCGGTCCTTCGCTGACGTGCTTTCGCGGCGGTGGGCTGCAGTTTCGGCCCGGCTAAGATGTCGACACACGCTGGAATTCCAGGACGAACGCATCGCTTGGAATTTGAGCCGGCTCTGGAATTTTAACCGGCATAAAGGTTGCTCCCCCAACAACGCGTATCGATGGCGCAAACCTGATCCGCGGCTGTATTGCACGGCTGCGAGTGCTCGGACTCGGGGGCGATAACGGTGTTCTCGAATTTCTGCGAATATTGTGGAATGCACGCGGCCAGCAGGATTCGTTTGACGGCCGCGTTGTTGGCTATCCTGCTTGGCTTGCCAATGCACCTCAGTGGGCAGGTGCATCCTGCGCATCCGGGCGGACGAAAAGCCCCTGGCGATACGGCCCACGCAATGGGCGGAATGTTGAGGCTCCCGCTCGGCATTCCTCAATCGAGGGAAGCATCGGGGACCGCTTGGCTTCCGGATTACTCGCCAATGTACGCCGCCCATTTGATGGCAGGTCGTTGGGAGCTGATGCTGCACGGGAACGCATTCCTTCAATACATCGACGAGGGGAGCGATCGGGGTGACGAACAGTTCGGCAGTATAAACTGGTTCATGGCGATGGCGCGTCGGTCCGTGGCCGGAGGTAACATCCTGCTGCGCGCGATGTTGAGTCTGGAGCCAATCACGGTGGGCGAATGCGGCTACCCGGACCTGCTGGCAACAGGGGAGTTCTGCAATGACCGCGGCCCCCTCCATGATCGCCAGCATCCACACGACCTCTTCATGGAATTGGCCGCGACTTACGAGAAAGCAGTGACGCGCAAGCTGGCCATCCAACTATACGGGGGGGTAGCTGGCGAGCCCGCAATTGGCCCGGTGGCATATCCCCATCGACTCTCGGCTATCGACAATCCTTTCGCCCCAATCTCGCACCACTGGCAGGATGCCACCCACATCAGCTTTGGCGTTATTACTGCCGGACTTTTTACTCGCCGGTGGAAACTCGAAGGATCAGTCTTCAACGGCCGGGAACCCGATGAGGACCGCTACGATATTGACCTGAACGCGTTGGACTCATTCTCCGGGCGGCTGTGGTGGCTGCCAACGGAACGGTGGGCCTTGCAGGTCTCATTGGCACATCTGAACGAGGCAGAGGAGCATGAACCTGGCGAGCCGAGGATTGACGTGGCTCGCGCCACGGCGTCGGCAACCTATCATGTTCCGGTCGGGCCTGATGGCTACGTAGCGAGCACTTTCGTGTGGGGCCGAAATAACGAAGATGGAGCGCCAGACCCGACCAATGCGTTTCTCCTGGAGAGCACGGTGAATCTTCACGACAAGAATGTGCTCTTCGGTCGAGGAGAGGTAGTAGGAAAAACAGGCGAAGAATTGGACCTCGGAAACCCGGCGCTTGAGGACGAGGTCTTCACGGTGGGCAAACTTTCGCTGGGCTACATGCGACGGTTCGGCCCGTTCGGGAGTTTGTTGCCCAGTCTTGGCGCGAGCGTTTCGGTGAACTTCGTTGGCGATGACCTCGAGCCGTTCTATGGAGAGAACATCCCCGTCGGATTCGCGATATTTGCCAACGTGAAACCTCGGCAGATGAAGATGCACGGCGCCCCAGCAACGACGGCGCCCGAGGCTCCACATGGGCCAATGCGCGAGAAACACCCGCCGCAGCATGAGATGCCGCAGCAGCACCAAATGCAGATGACTCACCCGGACAGCGCCCACGGGCTTTTGTCGATTCGCGATGTCGAGCGTGAGCTGTCAGCGGATCAGTTGCACTTCATGGCTGGTCAAACCGTCCAGCAGCCGTTTTGGCGTGTCCCCACTTTGACTTACCGGCTACACGGCGTCAAAACGCCCCAGGCCTCGCTGCAAGTAAATATTTACCCAACCGTTACCGCTGCGGACGCAGATGCGGCGAAGATCAATCGAGACGGCACCATTGGTAAAACCAACGCACAGTGGGTCGCGCCTCCACACTTCTTCCTGGCAAGGAACATCATCATGATCCTCCTGGCCGATTCCGCTCAGGATCCGGGCTTGATCGCAGCTGTTGAGCAATCGGTTATGCGGCTCGGTGAGGCTAGAGTCGGCGCGCGCAAATAGCCCAGCCGGCATGCGAACGAGATGGCGTCGTTTCCCGTGCAAAGCGAAGCGGTCCTGTACTACGACTCGGCCGAGTTCGAACTGCTTGCGGCGGCAGCGCGTTGAGTGCACGTCACTGACATCCTCTCGCGATGAAGGCAGGAGTGCTGTGCACCCCCCGGCGCGTCGGGCCGCTGACCTACCATGACTTCGCTCTCCGAGTCTACTCCAGAACTCACCCGTTCTCCATTCCGATTCTGCTTGCGGTAGCCGCCCACAAGCACAACATCGAACAAGCCGTTGATCAGTTGCTACAGGAATAGTCCCGTGTCCCAAACCTGGGGCACATGGTAGCAAGGCTTACCAAAACGAGGGTCGGATTTTATACTACATAAAGCATTCCGGCGAGGTGGGATTATTACAATGTCCGACGTGAACAAGGGCCCAAACGATCGCTCAACGATTTCCCGGCGCGACTTCGTTCGCACCGCGGGTGCATTTACCGCGTTGGCCGGGCTGGAGACGTTGCTACCCAATTATGCACGCGGGGCAAACAGTGGCGTCATCAGCGAAGGCGTGGGCGCGGTCCCCGCTGTGAAAAACTTCGATCTCGTCATCGGCGAAACGGATTTCGTGATCGGCAAGCGACGCGCGGTCGCAACTACCGTGAATGGGACGGTACCCGGTCCGCTGATTCGTCTCAAGGAAGGCGACGACGTTGTGCTCCGGGTCGAAAACCAACTGGATGAGGATACCTCGATTCACTGGCACGGTCTGCTTGTTCCCCCGGAAATGGATGGAGTTCCTCACGTCAGTTTTGATGGGATCAAGCCGCGCACCACGTTCGAGTACCGTTTTCCGCTCAAGCAATACGGCACCTACTGGTATCACAGCCACTCCGGCTTTCAGGAGCAAACCGGCATCTATGGCCCGTTGATTATTGATCCGGCCGAGCCGGAACCATACACGTATGATCGCGAGTATGTGATCATGCTCTCCGAATGGACATTCGAGAATCCTTCGAAGATTCTGGATAATCTGAAGAAGCAGGGCAATTACTACAATTTTCAGCGGCGCACGGTGGTCGATTTCTTCCGTGATGCTTCTCGTGACGGCTTGGGTGCAACGATTCGCGATCGCCTGATGTGGGGCCGCATGCTGATGGATCCTACGGATATTTCCGACGTTACCGGCGCCACCTACACCTACCTGCTCAACGGCCACGCTCCCGATAACAACTGGACGGGGTTGTTCCGCCCGGGAGAGCGAGTCCGACTTCGGTTCATCAATGCGGGAGCGGCCACCACGTTCGACGTGAGAATCCCCAGTCTCGAGATGACAGTTGTGCAGGTGAGCGGTCAGAATGTCCGACCTGTAACCGTGGACGAGTTCCGAATCGGAATTGCAGAGACGTTTGATGTAATTGTTCAGCCGCAGCTGGACCGGGCATATACCATTTTCGCAGAGGGAGCGGACCGAAGCGGCTACGCGCGCGGGACGCTCGCGACGCGAGCTGGAATGACTGCGCCGGTGCCCCCCCGTCGTAAGCGGCCCGTGTTGGACATGATGGACATGGGAATGCAGCATGGTACCGACGCCGACTCGAGCGATGCTGATCAGGGTTCATCGTCCAGTTCCCATGCGGGGCACGAAATGCCAGGACATGACATGGGAAGTATGGGCGCGGATGCAACTCTTCTTCGCGGCACCGAATCAGCGACCGTTGCCAGCTCGACCATCCGCACGGGCGGTTTGCGCGCTCCTGGTACTTTGCCCAACGCGATGCCCCACGATTCCAACAAGCATGCGCCGGAGAATGCCGCGGTGCCGGAACTGGTTACGAGCAGACTGCACGAACCGGGTACCGGACTCGGGGATGATGGTCGCCGCGTTCTGGTCTATGCCGATCTCATCGCGCTCGAGCGCCGCCCAGAATTCCGTGCTCCGGATCGGGAAATCGAGATCCATCTGACCGGCAACATGGAGCGCTTCATGTGGTCGATCGACGGCGTTCCATTTGAGCACGCCGTACCGATCCAGTTTACCTATGGTGAGCGCATTCGCCTCACGATGGTCAACGATACGATGATGCAGCATCCTATGCATTTGCACGGGATGTGGATGGAACTGGAGAATGGGCGCGGGGAGCTGATTCCTCGTGTGCATACGATCAATGTCAAACCTGCCGAACGTGTCTCCCTGTTGATCGACGCAGATGCTCCCGGTCGGTGGGCGTTTCACTGTCACGTGCTGTATCACATGGAAGTTGGAATGTTTCGAGTGGTTGAAGTGTCGCAACCGATTTCTTCCGAGCAGACGCAATGAGGCGCCGCCCGTACAGCAACTCAAGCTGCGCCTCACCACCATCCGCGCTGGTGTTGATTTCACCTTCCGCGCGCGCCCAGATACGATTCCGCGCGCCACCGTACCAACTGACGGCTTCGAACGAGATCGGCCGTCCCGCGGTACTGGGCGCGACTTCCAGTTTCTCACCGAGAATGAACAGCGTAGGGGCCCACCGCATGCCCGCGTCGTGCGACCCAGTCTGCGCGTGAGCGGATTCGGGACTGAGGGCGACCACCAACGCGATGGCCGCGAACAGAAATGCCGGTGCGGCTGATCGCACCCTTTTTTGATGGGTTGATCGGCGTGCGTGTTGATCACGTGCGGGACAATGCCAGCGCAACACGTGCTCTGCTTTCCGTTGGTGTTGAAGGGCTCGCCCCAAACTGGTTCGAAGTAGGTGCGTCGGCGTTCGTTAGCCAGGGGGGCGATTTGTCGGCCCGGATGACGGCGTCCTACGATCTCCTCCTGACTCAGCGCCTCAAACTCGAGCCGCAGTTGGAGGCCAATCTGTCCGCCGGGGAAGTCCCGGAGTTCGGGATTGGTTCAGGACTCACGGATGTCGAGCTTGGATTGCGGCTACGTTATGAGATCCAGCGCAAGTTCGCGCCGTACGTGGGCTTGAACTGGGAACGGCGATTTGGCAGTACTGCCGATCTTGCGAGGACAGGTGAGGGTCATGTCAGCGAGGCCGCGTTCGTCGCCGGCTTTCGTTTGTGGTACTGAGGTAGATCTGGAGAGTGTTTATATGAATCGTCGGGATTGGAACCGTTTATATCTGGTCGCAACGCTACCGCTCGCATTAGCCGCGGCCGCTCCCCTTTCGGCTCGTGGTCAGAATCACGCCGGGATGCAGCATGGCCCGCCTGCAGCAGCGACTACCGACTCGTCGACTCAGCAACTCCTCACGCTCCTGCGTCGGATGATGGAGGACCCTGTGATTCGTGATCGTGTTGCCAACGATCCTGGCATGCAGACGATGCTGCGGAGCTTTGCGGACGTGATCGGCGCACAGGGACCTCTGGAATTGGCCGACGCAATTTCGACCGGACATGGAAGCATGGCACACCCGGCGACGGATCCTCAGACTCAAATGCTCGCGGATGAATTCATTGCCCGACTGCTCGCCAAAACTGATGTCCAGAAGAGAATTCAGACCCAATCCGCATGGCGGCGGTTGTGGGCGGATCCCGAGCTTCGGCAGCGCCTGGCAAACCTGCGCGTATCCCAGACACCGGCCGCCGCACCGCACAAACATGACTAGCCGCCGGCGAACAAAAGGTACTCAAATGTCAAAGTCATCAGGCACCGCGATCCTGATTGCATTTGCTGTCGGCGCGTGTTCCGGCGACGGCGAGTCCAGAGCGGGAGCACCAGACGGAGCCGTACAAAACCGGCCAGCCGTTGTTGCGGACGACTCCGCAGCGTCAAGACAAGGCACGCGCGGCACGCACGCCGATACGGCTTCGGGACGCACGCACAGCACCGAACAACATCCGTCCGGCTCCTCGAGCGCGGCTGCACAGAATGAACATGGCGTCCACACTGCGCCGAATTCTGCGACGCGGATGGCTCACGGCAACATAGCTACATCTCCTCACCACGCGAGATCGAGTCCCGCAGCGCACGCGCAACACGAGACCGCTTCGCGCGCTGGCGAACCGGGTTCAGCCGATGCGCACGCAGCGGACGTACACGCCGGGCAACACACCACAGTCGCGAATCCTGCGAGCAACCAGGCTCATGCATCATCGGCCGCGCATACAGCCGGCATGGGGCATAACGCGCGAGGTAATGACGCAAACGCGCACTCGGCGGTCGCGCACACGGCGGGCGCACCAGGCGCGCAAACGCCGGCGGTGCACAGCCCGAGCGCGCATGCACCGGCGGCGAACACGCCGGCTGTCCCGGTAGGCGCCGCACATGTCCATTCCGGAGTTCCGCCGTCTTCGAGTTTGGTGCCGGACGATGTGGCGATGGAGAAACTGCGCACGCTGGTAGCCGAACTGGTGCGTGATCCCCAGGTGCTGGAGCAGATCCAGGCTGATAGCGTCCTGCGGACAATGTGGGAGACGCCAAGTGTGCGGCAACTTCTATTGAAGCGACCTTGACATTGTGCGAAGCAACAAGTTCACGGAAGCGTGGACTTCATCGGCCGACTGGAGGTGTGGGCATGCGATCCAGGCGGAGTCAAGATCATGCTGCACCCGGAGTGCAGAGGCCGCTTCCCTAATAGGAAGCAGCCTTTGCGACTCCGCGGCTCGCCTTCGGACCGGAAGGCCGGTCCCGGGTTGATTCTGAATTCAACCGGCGGACAGCTTCCTCTGAAGCTCAGCGACCTCCCTTTGCTGCTCGCTCTTCATATGCTCCGCCATCTGTCGAACCTGCGGCCGTTGCATTCGGGGCAGGAAATTATTGATCATGCGAATGCCCGCGTTGTGGTGATCAATCACCATGCGGTAGTACGTCGTATCGAAAGCCGCTGTTGGACGGGCAGAGAGCGTATCCAGCTGCGCACGGTTTTGGGGCATTATGGCCGGGGTGTGTTCCTGACCGAAATCACGCCGAATCATGGCGACCATACTGTCTCGTTCCATCATCTGCTTCGTGTGAAGTTCGTGGGCATCTGCCCGAACAGATTCCGTCGTTCCTCGCCGCATCGCGAGCTCAGACCACTGGGTCAGCCCTTCATGGTGGTTGCTCATCATGCGCAGGAATTCAAGATCTGCCTCCTGCCGAGATGCCGACGTGCTCTCTGCTGCGGAGGCGCTTTGATTTGCGATGGTGCCGGCCTCAGCAACTTCATTCTCCGCGGCGGAATCCCCGGATGTGCATGCGCCGGCTATGATAAAAACGGCCATCAGAACACTCGTGTTCGTACGCATGAGTCGGTTCTCCTCGTAGTCGTTTTTAGAGTATCAATCCGCACGTGCCTGCGAACCGGGGCAGGCCGCATCCCGCAATACTGACGCGTTCAGCTAAGTAAAAAGCGCTGGCTTTGTGGGTCATAAACGATGCCAGGCCCGGTGGACACCCACCGGACCTGGCAACGGTTGGACGTGACATGTTCCCTGGCCTACAGTCGGGCAACTTTCCGACACTCCTCTGCACACTTCCGGCACGCCGACGCACACGCCTGACAGTGGGAAACGGAGTGTTTCTCACACTCGGCGGCACATCGGTCACACGCGTCGGCGCAGGCCTCACACAGTTCACTTACCAGCGGCCCGCCACGAGCCATCGTGCGCAACGCCGTAACACATGCATCAGCACAATCACGGTCAAGCCGGATGCATTCGATCATCTTCTTGACGTCGTCTTCGTAAAGGCACGCGTCGGCGCACATGTCGCAAGCCACAATGCAGGCAGCGCACGCCTCTATGCAGGCGCGATACTGCTCGTTGCGCGACGTGAGGTACGGTTTGATGTCAATTCCGGGCATCTCGTGCTCCGTTCGGCTGGTTGATGAACACCGAGCGAATACTACGGCGCATAAAGCGTGCCCCGGGCCGTTTTCCGGTCGCGGCTCTGTGGTCGAGTCTTCTAAAAAATCACTCGGTAGACCAGCGTGAGATTTCTGCCAGGGCTTGCTGCGAAATCCTTGATGCGGCTGGTTGCTTCGCGGTACAGCACGTCAAATATGTTGTCCGCTCTCAAGGTGATCAGATGAGTCCTTCCGGCGCGAGACAGCGTCAAACCGGTGCTGAGGTCGACCAGAGTGTAATCACCGACCGCAAGTTCGTTGACCGGCACGCGGTCCTGCGCGAATGTATGGCGGACATCACCACCGAGGAAAAAGCGTCCATTATCCCAGCGGAGACCGGCACCGAGTTCGGCCGCAGGCATGAACGGCAGTGGTTCGCCGCCGACAAACGTGGCCCGAATGGCTTCCGCCATGGCATCGACTACCAAACGCGACGTGATGCTTGCCTCGATTTCAACTTCGATGCCGCGAAGCACGGCATCTTCCTGTCGGAAGATGTTGAGTGGCATTGACATTGTCTCACCGTCTTCGTCAACGATCGCTGTGTCGCCTGTGATGTTCGGCGCGATGTAGTTGTTGATCCGGTTGTAATAGGCCGACACCTGCGCGACGACCGCCCGGGATTCGGCTCTGAGCACGGCGTCAATACCGTGGTTTGTTTCTGGTTCAAGATCCGGGTTGCCCACATCAAAGCTGCCCAGTGCGGCATGGAACGCGTTCGAGAACAGTTCCTCGACCGTCGGGGCACGGAATGCCCTAGCAAAGCTGATACTTGCTGCAACATTCTCATTGAACGGAACGTTCAGACCAATCGAACCAGAGATGTTCTGAAACGTACGCGTGCGCCGCGGCCCAAACCGGTCACCGCCTTCGCGGGTCCGGATGTAGTAGAAGTCGTAGCGGGCTCCGGCTTCCAGGTGCGGACTCCGTTCGGTATCACCGTTCCGGAGCGGTAACTCCTGGAAGATGAACGCACTCGCGTTGCTGCTGTTGGCGGCCGGTGTGAGCGCTTCCTCGCCTTTGGGCATGTATTGCTTGAAAAGTCCGGCTATGCCGGCGGCGCCTTGCAGGTTCCCTGCGCGGGTCCTGGCGGTAAGGTTCGCCGTTTGTGTCTTCAATTCGAACGTGGTGCCTACCGCGCCACCTGGCTCTATCTCGTCATGACGATACCACTGGGCGGTCACATCCAACTCCGCCTGTGTGATCGCTGCGTGCTCAAGCAGAAGGTCACCTCGTCCTGTTACTTCGTGGCGCACTCCCTGGATGCGAATGCCGGCTTCCGGATCATTGCGCTCCGATGCCAGCCCATATGAAAAATCATTGATACGGTATGCTGCTCCCGCCGATGCGTGGCTCCGAATGTATCCGAACCCGACAGTACCGTTCAGGCCGCGGAAATCCGTGTTGGCAAGTTCGCCATCACCGCCTGTACGCATATCGTTGATAGCACGGCCGCTGCCACGAACTGCGAACGCGAGTGTTTGTGTTAGCGGCATTGTCACCGAACCAGAGAATCCGCCGCCCGGGTTTACCGACTCAGCCTGTGCCGCGACGTATCCTTCCAGAGATGCAGGTATGGATTTCGGGATGTCATTTGAAATTACGTTTACGACGCCGCCGAGTGCGTTGTTGCCGTAGAGTAGGGAGGCTGGCCCCCGCACGACCTCGATTTGCTGCGCTGACAGGGGATCGATGGATAACGCATGATCCGCCGAGCTGGAGGACAGGTCACCGGACCGTTGACATCCTGAAGAATCAGGATCCGCTCGCCCGTAAGACCGCGGATCACAGGAAGTGAAGCGGCGGGTCCAGCGAACCGGGTCGCGATTCCCGGCTGCTTCGACAACGTTTGTGCGACGGTCGATCCCAGGTTTCGCGCAAGGTCCTTCCCTGACAACTGGAGTGTAGATTGTGTCAGGCTGAGCGGGTCCCCTCGTGTTATGGAGGCGGTCACCTGGATCCCGGACAGAGACAGCGGCGTGATCCGCAATTCAACAACTACTCTCACGGGACGGGCATTCTCCGCAATCGTAAGCTCCTGATGTCCAGGCGCGTAGCCGAGCAGACTCACATCAAGATGATAGGTGCCCGGACGAATTTCTCTGAACGAAAAACTGCCGTCGCCAGCGCTGATGGCTGCCCTATTGAGCTCCGCGATTACGATCCGCGCGTTCGCAAGTGGATTGCCGGCCGTGTCCTGGACGATCCCGGACACAACTGGTTGCCCCTGGAACGCTGGACGAGCGAGGGCTGAACGCGGGGCAGGAATGCTAAGGACCAGCAGGGCGAATGCACACACAAAGGTGCGCCAGTAACCTGTACGCATGGGATCTCCTGAAAACAGTTTCTCCGGTCCGCCAGAATGACGGTCGGAATGGAATCGGGTTGTTCATCGATTTCAGGAGATCGGTGGAGCGCGAGGCCGATGTCGAGGGGGGTTCGGCAGCGAGACCGCGTTCGTATATGACTTGCCTGGCCTCGTGGATGTACGGAACGCCGGGGGGTGGAGCTGCGGCGGTCCGGCTACGGCCCCGGTTGTGCGCAGAAAATTACACGCTGCACAATGCGGCGGATGATGTGTGTGTGTGTGTGTTGCACCTGGATCATCCGTATCGACAAGTATGGGGATGCGGTGCGATTCGGCTTCGGCTTTCCGTAACTGTGCATCCGCAACCGTTACTGCGTGAGGCAGTAGCAGTTGAAGCGCGGCGAGGAGAATCCACGCAGCACGGAAAGCCGAACCGGACCGATTCACTAGATTCCGCTCAGGAGCGCGCGTTTCGCGATGACCAGTGGATTGCCGAAATCCGCCAACCCGCCGGCGTTTTTATCAGGATCATGAGCTCGGCACCCACGGAGTTGATCGCACGATCACGGTACTGCCCCGTGGTCTTGCTCGTTGATGTTGCCCACGCAACATCATTTCGAACGACAACGCGGATCGAGCCGCGTTCGCTTTTGACCGCCCGCGCAAACGCGATATCGCTTTGCAGGTGATGTGCACGGTATTCGCTGCGAGACTCGATGCCGCCGCTCTCGAGAATTACGACGTCCTCGGCAAGAAGTCGGAGCGCGGCAGCGCTATCCCCACTCGCGAGTGCCTCATGGTACTGGTGAACGACGGCCGCGACCGTGGCGGAATCGCCCGTACTCGGCGCTGGACCGTGGGCATGTTGCGCGGCGGCCGGCATCGCCAACGCAGCGAGTCCTGCGATGATTGCGAGACTCGAACGAAGTGCCAGCTTGATAGGTTGCATCGTCATCTCCTGAGGTGTTTGTCTGATGTGCAGACGGGTTGAAAGCCTCTGATCGCAATTCAATTCGAAACGTGCAGGTGCACAATCGTCCAGCGGCCGTCGATCTTCTCGAGGACTGCAGTCCCGCGGCCTCGCAACGGCCCGGCGCCCCCGTTGCCGCTGCTCAGCTCTCTACGAAAAGCCGCCCACGCGACGTTGTTACGAACGACCACTTCCACGGCGGAGTGTGTGTACCGGGGATCCTGAAACCGACTCAGCTCCGGCTTCAAATACTTGTCACGGAATTCTGCCCAGCCGTGGGTCGTTGCGCTGTCCGTCAGGATGTGCACGCCCCGCCGCGGGAACAGTGAATCGATCGCGCTCAGGTCATTGGCCTGGATGCGTTCGGCGAAATGGGTGATGACGCGCACTACCGCGTCGCGCTCGGGGTCCGGAGCCCGCTGCGCGAACACAGAAGAGGGGACGGACAAAACCGCCAGGAATGTCGGCAACACCATGAATCCACGCATGATTGTCTCCTCGAGAGGTCAGTTCGAGACGGCTGACGTTGACACGGATGGGGTGATCTCCTCGGCCGGCGGCGGTGTTGCCGTGAGCACGGCCGTAATTGCGAGCACGACGACACCGACGGCAAGCTCAAATGTCGCCGAACGACGCAGACGCTGTGCTGCGACTTCGCTGCCCAGCGCGGGCCGGACTTTCAGCCAGTTGTACGCGCCCGTGCCGAACACCAGGACCAGCACTGCGAGTTTGAGCAAAAGGATACGCCCGTATGCGCTCTGCCAGAGCGCCGGCATGCTTCCGAGCTGCAACCAGGCCGAAACTGTTCCAGTTACGACGACCATGCCGGCGAAGAACAATGCAGTTGGCGAAAACGCATTGATCAATGCGGCGACTGCTGCGCCACGTGATTCGTCCGTTCGGCGCAGAGCGACAGGAACTCCGACCAGTAACACGATCAGAAGAGTCCCAAGCCAGCCGCCCGCGCCAAGTACATGGAGGCCGTCGGCAAGGATTGCGACGGCGGTGAGTTCGCGTTCCGCGGCTGCATGCCCCGAGAGACCTGGGGTAAAGGCAAGTGCGATCGCTCCAAGTGCCGTGAGCGTCCAGCCGGCGTGCTTGTTTCGGCGCGCCAGCAGCAGGCCGGCAAGGGCGACCAGACTCCCGGCCAACTGCAACAGCCATCCCCAGCCCCAGAGCGTGCGCGACAGCATCGTTCCAATTGGGCCAGGATTGAGGACTTCTTGTGGACCATGCAAGGCATAGGACTGCGCGTAGAGTCGCAGGAACAGCGCAACGGCAAGGATTCCAATCGAAACCAGACCCACGGTTGTTGCGCGAGATGCGGCAGGGGCAAGGATCGTTGTTCCGGCGGGTTCCCAGTTGCGAGACACGAGACCAAGGACAAGCACCCGAAATGCAACAACGCCAATGAGCGCCAGCAACCCGCCAAACGTCAGCCACCGCACTGCCGCATAGAGGGGCGACTGTGCATCGAAGCCCGATTCAGCCTGGAGAGCCTGCGCGTGATGCTCGGGTGGGATAGAATCGACGCCTGGCGCCAGCGGAGCCGCATCCGTGCCGCTCACGCCGAGAGCGTCCGGCGTTATGGTGAAGGGTACCTCGCCTCTTACCGGGTGACCATCAGATCCAACAACCTGCCAGTTGATCCGGTACGCTCCTGATACGAGCGGAGCCGTGACCTCGGCGAAGAGTATGTTCGCGGAATCTGGGTCGAGCCGTAACGCTCCGAGTTGTACGAGCCCGTTCGGCCCTGTAAGGCTCAACCTGCTGACGGCCAGTTCTACCTTTTCGTTGAAGACGAGCCGAATAATTCGAGGTACAACGGACAACCGGGATCCTGATTCGGGATCCGAGCGCAGCAGGCGTTGATGGGCGGATACCCCAGCTGGGAGTACGATGGCCAGGACGACAGCAATCAGGAGCTGCCGGCCCGATACGCTCCATGCGCCTCGCCGACGCCAACGGCTTTGGCGAGACGGATCCGCCGGAGCCGGTTGACTGGGAGATGAAAAACCGCTCAACACAAAATTCATGGGCCCCCAAAAGCACAAAATCAATTGAGGCAGCGGGCAGACCCGCTCCGGCCTCCGGATTTGATCTAGCATAAAATCCAGCTATGCACAAGGCAGTGAGGCGGCGGTTGCGTCCTAGCTGTCCGCAGGGTGTGGTGGGTAATCGGTCACGAAAAGGTGGGGACAGTCCTCGTGACCGGGATAGGCCCGGTCGAATGTGCAGAACAGGTGACCCCACGGTGATTCGTGATTTGCGCAGTGTTCAACGTCGGTCGACATGGCCGCGTGTGCAGGATAAGACGTAACGATCCCGGAAGCCACGAGAAGAACGAGTGTGGCGATCGCGCCAGCAACGGCGCGAAATGTCACGTGACTTCTCACGGGAGCGCGTTCGCCAACAAGACGTCGTACCCGTCTGTGAACCAGGTCAGCGCGGTGGAAGCCTGCACTACCTTGTGGCGCGACGGCAGTAACGGACGACCGTGCGGTTGCGACTATTGCTGACGCAAGCACAGCCGGCTTTCGCACGACGTCGTCGGCGAGATATTCGAGGTCTTCGGCGAGCTCGGAAGCGAGTCCACGGACGATCGGAAGCCAGTACAGCATGCAGCTAAGAAAGCGTAGAAGGCCCAATCGCAGCGGGTCGCGGCGTTTCAGGTGTGCGGCCTCATGTTCGATTACGGCCGCGAGTTGCTCCGTGCTGAGGCCGGATGCGTTTTCACGCCCTACGTAGATGACAGGCGTCCACCATCCGATCGTGAATGCTACGGTCGGCAGGGCAAATGTGACTCGGATGCGCGCGGGGTCGACCGACGCCTGATGGGCTGCGGTCCAGAAGCGATCTCCCCGAACTGGCTTCTTCCAATCAAGGACCGCGATCGTCGTGTTTGCCAAGTGCCAGGCTCTCAAGCGGTCTGCGACAGCGTAGACGATCCCGCTGATGAACGCGAGGTGGAAAGCGCCATGAATCGGGGCGAACAGAGCGTTCAGGGCCACCAGGCAAAGGCTGATGAAATGTCCGCTTGTAAATGTCCTGGACCCGACGACATGGTGGCCGAGAAGAGGAAACGTGGAAAGTGTCAACAGGACCACGAGCATCAGAACCATGAGAATGCGCCAGGCACGCTCCCGTTCGATGGAGTACGTCCGAAACTTCCCACTACTGTTCATGATCGCCTGCGTTCCTTCTTGAGCCGTTCGCGTACGAGACGCTCGAGTTCGGCCAGCTGATCCGGATCCTGCTCGGCAAGCGCATCAACGAAGGATGCGGCAATCGCTGCCGGTCCAAAGGAGAGGATGCCTTTTACGACGCGCCGCGCCGTTTGGTCGCGAAACTCTGTTTCGGTCAGAACCGGGTCGTAATGGAAAACTCCGTCTTCCTTGGCGCGCCTCAAGAGTCCCTTGTCGACGAGCTTGTTCAATACCGTTACGACTGTAAGCAGGGCGACGTCGTGTTTGCGGACGATTTTCGCGTGCACCTCGCGCGCGCTGAGAGGTGCACAGGCGGGCCACACGACCTGCATGACACGGGCTTCGAGGTCGCCCAGCACCTTGGCCAGCCCGTTCGCCGAAAGTCGTACCGTGTCCTGCAGGCGGGGGGCATCGGACTTCTCATCCCGCATCGATCGGCTTTGCCGTTTTACCACCGTGTTCTCCGCTGAGGGACCAAGCTGCTGTCTTTACTCGGCATAAAGGTTGCGCCGGCGAAGCCTCGAGACAAGCTGTATCTCCTTTCCCAGGCGTGCGAACGCAGGTATCATGCTCGAACGACCTGAGGAAGGATGCTCATCGTCGCTGCACTTCCGTCCTCAGAATTGTGTGAACCGCAACGTGTCGCGCGCGCGACCCTCGATCATACTTGATTTCCATGGACAAGCAAAAGCATCCAATGCACAACGGCCATCACCACCCTGAGCCGTCCGGTGAACCGCCGTCGGAACCGGGTTACCCCGAACATCCTGAACTCCCGCATGACGCCGGCGACGTGCATGCGGGTCACGACGAGCATGCGGGTCATGACAAGCACGCCGGTCACAGCGTCGAAATGTTTCGGAACAAGTTCTGGCTTTCGCTGCTGCTCACGATTCCTACGCTGATCTGGAGCGACCTGATCCAGGACTGGCTCGGCTACGAAGCCCCCGTGTTTACGGGGTCAGAATACATCCCGGCGGTGTTCGGGGCCGCAGTGTTCTTCTACGGTGGGTGGGTATTCGTACAGGGTGCCGTGCGGGAGCTGAAGGATCGGCTACCCGGAATGATGACGCTGATTTCACTCGCGATCGCCGTCGCATTCGTTTTCAGTCTTGCCGTGACCCTCGGTTTCGAAGCGATGTCGCTATGGTGGGAGCTCGCGACGCTCGTGACCATTATGCTGCTGGGGCATTGGATGGAGATGCGCTCAATCGCGCAGGCGAGCGGAGCGTTGCGCGAACTGGCGAAACTGCTTCCGGCCGTGGCGGTGCGGATCGTGGATGGAGCGACCGAGGAAGTTCCCGTCAGCGCACTTCGTACCGGCGATCTGATCCTCGTGCGACCAGGGGCAAGCATTCCGGCGGATGGCGTAGTTCGCGACGGCAAGAGCGCAGTGAATGAATCAATGATCACGGGAGAGTCGCGGCCCGTCGACAAATCAGAGGGGGCGGAAGTCATCGCCGGAACCGTCAACGGCGCGGGTTCCTTGCGAGTGGAGGTGGCCAAAACCGGAGAGCAAACTGCGCTTGCTGGCATCATGCGGCTCGTCTCTCAGGCGCAGACATCCCGGTCCCGAGCCCAGGCACTGGCCGACAGGGCTGCATTCTACCTCACGCTCATTGCCATCGCCTCGGGTGTCTTGACGACGGTGGTATGGATTGCACTTGATGCCCCGGCGGCGTTCACGATCGAGCGGGTCGTTACGGTTCTCGTCATCGCGTGTCCTCACGCGCTAGGGTTGGCGATTCCTCTCGTTGTTGCCATATCCACCACACTCGGCGCTCAGAACGGCCTTCTGGTGCGAGATCGGCGCGGGCTCGAAGAGGCAAAAGATCTCGATGCCGTCGTATTCGACAAAACCGGTACGCTGACCCGCGGCGAGTTCCGGGTTGTTGACATCACCACGATCGATCACCTCGACGGGGATGAAGCCCTTCGGATCGCAGCCGCGGTCGAGCATGACAGCGAGCATACGATCGCCCAGGGGATCGTAAAAAGCGCGGAGGAAAGGAAGCTCGAGGCTCCGCACGCCAGGGAATTTGAAGCGATTCCAGGCCATGGCGTGCGTGCAGTAGCCGACAATCGTGAGTTCTACATGGGTGGGCCGGCGATGTTGGCCCGTCTCGGTGCAGTACTGTCGGGAGAACTGCAGCAGGCCGTCGAGCGTGCGGCGGAGCGGGGGCAGGCGACCGTTGTTTTGATCGAAGCGAATCGACCACTGGCGGTCTTCGCTGTCGCCGACCAGATCCGGCCGGAATCGTACGACGCGGTACAGCGACTGCACGAGAACAATATCGAAGTGGTGATGCTCACTGGTGACGCGTGGCCGGTTGCCGAAGCTGTTGGACGCGAATTGAAAATCGACACAATATTCGCGCAGGTCCTGCCAGAGCAGAAGGTCGAAAAAATCCGGGAACTCAAGGCGCAGGGGAAGCAGGTCGCCATGGTCGGTGATGGCGTGAATGACGCGCCGGCGCTCCTGACCGCGGATGTCGGTGTTGCGATCGGTGCCGGGACCGATGTTGCCGTGGAAGCAGGCGACGTGGTCCTGGTTCGCAGCGATCCACGCGACATGCCACGCATCGTCGATCTGAGCAAGGCAACGTACCGCAAAATGATCCAGAACCTGTGGTGGGCAGCCGGTTACAATATCGTTGCCATACCCCTTGCTGCCGGCGTGCTCGCCGGCAAGGGCATCGTTCTTCACCCCGCCGTTGGTGCAATCTTCATGTCTGTAAGCACGATTATCGTGGCGTTAAACGCCCAGCTTCTTCGGCGAATCCGGCTTTGAAAGCCCCGTGCTCCTCGTTGCTCCCCGTCGTGCCTTTTCGAGAGTGACGAGGAGCGCGAGGACAGGATCCTTTAACTGCGTATGCCGAAGGCGCTGCCAGTGCTGCGCCACATGGGTCTGCAGGTAGTCGATGAGGTGCATGAGTGGCAGGAATTCGAAGCTGTGCGGTTCGCTTCCGTCCAACGACGATGCGAACACGACCATTCTTATCTGGTGTCCGGCGGCCGTGCTGCTGGTTCCATGCTCGAGGAGTTCCGATATAACGCGGTCGGACTCCTCAATCCTGCAGCAGCCGAACCGGATGAGCGTGGCTCTTAGCACGACAGGATCCCGCATACCGGAGTTCAGGCGTCCTGCTCCCTCCTTCACCTCCCCTATAATCATGTCGACACTTTCAGTGTTGGCCCGCAGCCGTTCGTCAGGCTGGTGTAGTTCCGGGTCCACCGTGCGCCGTCCCTGTACGGGCGGAATGTGGCCGGCGTCGGGGAACCGGACCGCCACGATGTCCACATCCGTAAGGCTCCGATGCCGCTCTCCTCTCATTTCCTCAACGATGGGGTATTCCGCGAGCGTGAAATAGCCGTTCACACGAAGGTAGGCCTCGACGAGCGCTACAGCTGTATCCATACGCACATTCTTCCCTGTTGAGCAGCGCGAGGCGCCCGGCAGTTATCCGCACGGGCGCGCCAGGCGCTCATCAATTGCAGCCGCAGCCGCATCCAGCCCTTGGTGGCTTCACACGTTCGGTATGAGCCACCTCGTATCCTGCGTCGTGGACCGCATCCACCAGATCTTGTGGCGACGCGATGGACGCGTTGTAGTGAATTTCTGCTGTATGCCGCAGCAGATCAACCTCGGCAGCCGAAACACCAGGAACACGGTTCAGAGCTGCTTCGACCTGACGCTTGCAGGACCCACAGGTCATGCCGGTTATGGCGAATGCGACGACGCTTTCGTTGGTGTCCATTTTCCTCCTCCTCGTTTTGGAGGGGCCGACCAGGTATTACCTGGCATGAGAAAAGTACCGGTTCGTGGATGAAGGGACGGTGAAGAGAAAATGAAGGAATCTTTCAGGAACCCGAGACTTTGACAGTTCCATGATCGACCCGTAAGGGCGGCAGCGGGTATTTATGAAGGGCGAATGCAGGGCGCGCAATCATCCTCGACCAGGGCTTCGCGCGGTTCATTCGGATCAGGGATCCGTCCTCGTGCTCGTGTTTGCGGCCCCGGGACACGCGACCTCCAGGACCGTTCCCGGCTGCAACTCGTGCCAGTTCCCATTTACCGCGAGGGGCACTGCCGCGTCCAGGTCGCTGTCGGGGGTAATGCGGATTCGTTCAGAGGTGAGGTCAACATCCAGCCAACGGCCCCTCCAATACAGGCGAAAACGGATACGTGTGATCCGCTCGGGCAGCGCGGGTCTGAACTCCACCCCCCAATCGCCCAGAGACACGCCTCCATACCGGTGAAGTACGATTGCGACCGTTCCCGCCATTGCACCAAGGTGGACTCCCTCCGGTGTTGTACCACGCTGGATGTCGTCGATGTCGCTTCGAAGAGTTTCCAGGAACAGCCTGCACCCTTCTTCATGATCCACGTCGTGCATGACTGACGCCGTGACCATTTTGCTCAGGGTGGAGCCGTGGGAAGTGCGCCGCAGGTAATAGCTGATGTTCCGGTGCATCATCTCATCGTTCCACGCGTATCCGAGCCTGCCAAGAAGGGCAGTGATGTCCTCCCTCTGAAAGAGATAGAAGAGCATCAGGACATCCGCCTGCTTCGATACCTTGTACCGATCCGGCGTATCATCTTCAGACTTGAGGATACGATCGAGGCGTTCAATGTTGCTGTATTTGCTTCGATATTTTGCCCAGTCGAACTCCTCGAGATCCTCATAGCCTTCAAACTGACTGATGATTTCATTGTCTTGGAATGGCACGAACATTCTGTTGCTGATGTCCTCCCAGCGTCTCAGTTCGGACTCGCCAATGTGAAGCCGGACAAGCAGTTCCGCGCGCCGGGATTGACCGATTTCTTGCAGCAGATCCAGCGTCCGAAGCAGACACCAGACGGCCATGACATTGGTGTAGGCGTTGTTACGCAAGCCTCCGATGTCAGTGTCCGGATATTTTTCGTGGTATTCGTCCGGTCCCATGACTCCGATGATTTCGAAGCGTTCCCGGCCCGGATTCCACCTAGTGATGCTGGACCAGAACATCGCAATCTCAAGCATCAGCTCCGCTCCATAATCGAGAAGGAAGGAGCGATCACCGGTCGCGGTGTAGTAGCCCCAGATGTTGTAAGCGATCGCCGCATTTACGTGGCGCTGCAATCTGGTGTGGTCCGGTCCCCATGTTCCGGAAAGCGGGTTCAGGTGCAGCTCCTGTGTGGCCTCGCGGCCATCACTGCTGCTTTGCCATGGGAACATGGCTCCACGATATCTGACGCTTCGTGCAAGTTCACGTGCAGCGTCAAGGCGGTAATAACGGTAGAGCAACAGGGATCGAGTAATGACAGGCGCCCGGTAGTTGTAGAACGGGAATATGAAGAGCTCATCCCAAAAAACGTGGCCACGGTAAGCCTCACCGTGAAGGCCACGGGCGGGCGCGCCTACGTCCAGGCCAACGCTGTGTGTCGAGATGGTTTGGAGAAGGTGGAACACGTGCAGCCGCAGAATCAACTGCTCACGTGCGCTGCTGAGCTGTTCGCCTGTCGTTTCGATTTCGATATCGAAACGTCTCCAGAGCGCCTGCCATGCGAGAATATGCTGGTGCAGGAGATCCTTGAAGCCGGGGGCATGACTGACAGCGAATTTGGCTTCAGTATCCGGCTCCGCCGTGCCACGGTCGCGCGATGAGTAGATCGACACGACCTTCTCAACCGTTGCTGTCTGACCTGATGCCAATTCAATCATCAGTTCTTCGCCGATGCGGTCTTCGCGTTCGCGAATAATCCTCCTTTCAACATCCGCCGGCTTTGTGTCCAGGTACACGCGCGTACGTGCCGCTTCCGCCACGTGAAGCCGTGAGCGATTGGTTTCGACGAGAACGTAAACGCCCTCCGGCGCAACTGGCGCTGCCTGTTCCACGAGAAGGTGTGTGTTCGCGAGTTGCCGATACCGTTTCACACCGGTGTTGGTGACGGAAGCATCCAGTTCAGAACGGATCCGGATGACGCCACTCCAGTTTTCCGGGGTAACGCTGTAGTCGATTGCGGCCAGGTGGGGCGAGTCCATACTGACAATGCGTTTGGCTGCAATCCTGGTTACACGGCCGCGCGAGTCACGCACGCGGGCGTTTCTGATGAGCACTCCATGCCGAAGATGGAGCTCCTGACGCCACGAAACGATTTCGACAGTATCGGGGCGGACCCAATCAGCGCCATCTGGCCGAAACGTGATCGGGAGCCAGTTAGGGAAGTTGACCAGGTCTTCGTTTATGACGGATCGCCCGGCAACCTCGCTCGCAAGGCGATTATATCCGCCGGCCACGTAAGTGCCGGGGTAATGAATCTCATCGGCGGATGCCTCTTCGGTCGCGCCTCGTGTCGCGAACAGTCCATTGCCAAGTGTGCAAAGGGCTTCACGCAAACTTTCCTGCGCCGCATCAAAACCGTCGTAGGCCAGGATCCACGGATCAATCGCCGGCGGCACCACTGTCGAACCCCGGTTTGTCTCGCTGCGCACTTTTTAACGAAGCTCACTTTCTATTCGCAAGCCGTTCCAGGAGCGCCTTGACTTCTGTTACGTCTTGAAGCGAGAACGTCGCGGCGGTGGGCCGTGGAATGTCGGTCACCAGAATGCCAGCACCGCAATCCTTCACGGCAACGAACGCGTCCTCATCGGTCACGTCATCGCCGATGTAGATCGTCATGACGTTCGCCCGGTCGAGCCCGAGTGCATTGAGGATCCAGCGAATCGCGCGGCCTTTATCCCAATTGATCGTCGGACGCAACTCGAAGACTTTTTTTCCGAAAGCCTTTCGAAGCTGAGGCTTCGTGTGCAGCACCTGATCGACCAGATCTTCGACTTCCCGTACCCGGTCTTCAGCAACGAGTCTGTAATGAACGGCGACTGAGTATTTCTTGTCCTCAACGATCACCCCCGGAATCCCCGACGTTTGGCTCCACAGTTCAATGGCCGCCGATCGGACGACGGGCTGGATTTCCGGTGCTACGTCGTGCGAGTTGCGACCGAGTCCGGGTCCTGCAATGTCAAAGCCGTGACTACCCGCGTAGTTGATCGTATCCAGGCCGACCAGACCTGTAACATCCTCGCGACCACGGCCGCTAACGATTGTCGTGGGCCATGCATCCGACACACGCCGGAGCGCCACACGCATACCATCGGACAACGTCGCGAGATCGGGCCGGGAGACGATAGGTGTCAGGGTACCGTCATAATCGAGGAACAATGCCAGCCCGCGATCATTCATCTCTGATATGAATCGGTCGAAGTTCGCGATAGCGTTCGGTTTGGCGTGCGGCAGGTGTGTATAATACTCATTGACTCGCGCCGGTGAGAGTTCTCGAAAACTCCGGATCACCCAGTCCGCGCCATGCTCTCTGAGGGTGGTGCTTCCAACGCGGTCCACGCCGATCACGATAGCGAACCCCGCCGCATGCCCCGCCTGAACACCGGATACAGCATCCTCGATGACCACCGCCCGTTGCGGGTCGGGAATGCCCAGTGCGTCCAGGCAAGCCAGAAAAATATCGGGTTCCGGTTTGCCTCTGAGCCGCATTTCCTCGCTCACAACACCGTCGATGAGGGCATCGAAAAGTGTGTTGAGACCGACTAACTCGAGGATCAGACGCGTGTTCCGGCTCGACGATGCAACGCCAACACGAACTCCGTTGTACTTCAGCGCGCGAATGAACTCGACGGCGTCAGCATCGACATCAACACCGCGTTCGCGGACCAGCTTCACAAATCTTTCGTTCTTCCGGTCACTTAGGCTTGTGATCGTATCCTGGTCAGTCTTTCTGTTGTTGTCGTCTGGAAGGGTGATTCCTCGTGACGCGAGAAACGAACGGATGCCATCCATCCGTGGACGACCGTCTACATACTTCCGATAGTCGAGAATGGTGAACGGGCGAAACCGTTCACCGAATCGCTGCTCTCGGGAAAGCAGATAGTCGTCAAAGACGTCCTTCCATGCGGCGGCATGCACACGGGCCGTAAGGGTGACCACACCATCGAGATCGAAAATGGCAGCAGCGATTCCGCCAGTACTATCTGTCGATCTCATTTTCACTCACTTCGGCCAGAAGATTGGGGTCCGGACTCTCGCGAGGTGCCTCGGATGATCGTCCACGCGATATACATGCCCAGAACGAGCGTGATGAACAGGCCGATTCCGAAACTCAATACCTGCCGACGAGTCGTAACTCAGCGCTTCAGCGCATCAGGTTTTGATGGAGGAAGTGAGAAGGCATAACTGCCTCGCAGCACGAGTCGCGATGCGATCATGTCGCATCCTGCAATCGGGTGGGCCAACCGTTGGGGCATGTTGTATGCCGCATGCAATGCCAGCTCCCCGGACCGTCGTGCCGCCTCGGATGAAATCTGCGGGCAGAGTTCGAAAAACAACTACCGCAAGGAGCCACATGTACAGGTTGCGCGTGTACGTCCCGACACTCGCCTTCTGGCTAGCCATCAGCTTTACGCTCTGCGTGATCGGTGGCCTCCTGTTTCCAGGCTTTCCCATCCCGCACCAAACCTTGGAGCTTTTGTATCCCGGGTTTCGCTGGATTTCGGTAGGGAGCTATCTGCTCGGACTGACCGAGAGTCTGGCCCTCGGGGCGTACGCCGCGCTGCTCCTCGTGCCGCTGCACAACTTCTTCGCGCGGCGTGCAGGGCAATACCAGTGACGCCGGCGCACATGTAAGGAAGGGCATGCACAGGCACTAGGATGATCGCGGGTGAGGCATTCGCCTTCGTCTATCGGGTTCACACGCTATTACGAGCGTGCGGTGTTGATCGGGAAAGCCAGCCGATCTCTTCATCTGCTCGACGTTCACGTGCGGCTCGCCAGCCGCATGAGCAAGGTATCGGGCTAATGGGCGGCAGCAGTATGACCGACGTCGCCTGCCCCGGCAGGGGTGATTTGATCGGCAGGAAGAAGTACATGCTGGCCGGACAACAGTCATCGCACGATTCCGCAGCTATGCGATCAGAATTCGCTAAGCGCATACTGAATTGCGCCTTGCAGGGCTGTCCCGGGTTGCGTGATCACGTACAACGGCACGCGCTCGAGGAAGTGGGCGAGACGGCCCTTTCGGCTGAATACGTCAGTGAATGTCTGCTGCTTCAGAAGCGGTAGCAGCGGCGCTACGAGTCCGCCGCTCAAGTAAACGCCGCCCGTGGCCAAGATTCGCAGGGCGGCGTTACCCGCCTCGGCGGCGAGGATGGCAGCAAACAGGTCGAGTGTGGCGGCACACAGCGGCGAACGCGAACGCTTGTTAGTTCCGGCTTCAACGATCACACGCGTCTGATCGTCGGCAGCTGCGAGTCGTGCGGTTAGCCACTCCTCTTCTGCTGCCGCTCCGCGCTGCTTCAGGAAGGCGTACAGGTTCGGCAGGCCGCGGCCAGAGCAGACACGCTCATAGCTCACGTGGTTGAATCGCCCCTCGAGCCACTCCAGCAGCTCGATTTGAAGTGATCCCACTGGTGCGAAGTCGGCATGCCCGCCCTCTGATGGATGCGCATGGTGACGCGTGCCATCCCACACGAGGAAGGCTTCGCCGAGACCGGTGCCCGGTGCGATGACGGCCATGGCGCCGTCCGCCTCAGGGACACCAGGCTGTAGGGTGTGCGACGAATCAGTACCGAGGTGCGGAACTGCGATCGCAGTGGCCAGCAGATCGTTCAGTAAACGGACCGAACCGACGCCGAGTGACTCGCGCACAGTGTTCTCATCGACGCTCCAGCCAAGGTTGGTCAACTCGGCACGGCCGGCTACAACCGGACCGGCGACCGCGAACACTGCGCGATTGATCTTCACGTCTTGTTGCTGGAGGAAGGCAGCAACGAGCGCTTCCAGTCCCGTGAAGGTGCCGCTGGCAAAGACCTGCTCCGCAACTACGGGTCCGGCCTTTCCTGCTGCGGATGAGATCACCGCGAGCCGTGCGTAGGTTCCGCCAATGTCACCGACCAGGATCATGTCCGCAGGATCTGCGCGTGCGCTTTGCAATCCCACCTCCTCGATATGCTGCCGGCCGGGGCGCAGGCCGGCATATCTTATGAAGATTAAAGCCCAGGCGGCCGCGCCCATGATCGCCGCGAACGAAAGAAGCCGCACCTTGTGATCGGACAATCGTCGACATTTCCGGCGGACTGTTGCTGATTGTCTTGTCTGATGCAGCGTCGGGGGTAAGGAGATCGGCGGAGGCTGATAGATCAGCGGTTCCGCAGCTCCCTCAGCCTGCGCTGGTAGGTCTCGTCGTCGATCTCTCCGCGTTCGTAGAGTTCGCGAAGGGCGCCTTCGGCTTCATCGTGGATATGGAGTTCCTGCCTGCGTCTGGCGCCTCGCACGATCACGATGACCAGAGCGGCCACCAGCGCGATTACAAGAATCCCCATGAATAGGGAAGCAGACCCACCCCAGCCCGCGCGGTGACACCACGGACAGGTGTCCTGCAGGAACGTCATGTCGGAAGCGCCCATGAGTAATCCCTCCGCCTGACTGCCCTACGCCGCCGGTCGAGGCTAACTATTTGCGAAGCCGCGAATCGGTCTCGCCCAGCAGCCGATTGTAAATCCCAGCGATGGACCAGTAGATCAAAAAAGTAAGGATGAACCAGCATCCGAGCCCGATCAGGAAGGTGGCCCACGTAGGTTTCCGTGCCAGCTCACCCAGCTCGATATGCGTCATGGAAGAAAACGCAGCCATGCTCGCTTGCGGCATGACCGCGAGCAGAAACGTACAGATCGTCCATAGGACGGCGGCGACAATGCCGGCTGCGAGTGCGAACGCACGGGTATCGAGTCGCATCTAATCCTCCGAGTAGGTGCTGTTTCCTCTTCTTGATCGTGTCCGGCGCGGTCGCACGTATTCTTGCCCTGCCATGAACTCCTCGTCTGAAGAGCCGAGATCGCGGACTGCGTTAGCGACTCCGCCGGTAATACCTGTCGAATTCATCTGATTCGTGTCTGGTTACGCCGCGAAGATACACGCCCGGAACTGTCGCTACATGCGCCCCGAGCGGATGATCATCCACGCGAGATACATACCCAGAACGAGCGCGATGAACAGGCCGATTCCGAACGCAATACCTGCCCACCCTTCTCAGCCTGCTGGATGGTAGAAAAGCATGAGTACCCCCATGCCAACGGTGAATGCAGCTGTCAGGACACCGAGTACGAGGCGGTTTGTGACCCGGTCGAGCCGATCAACGATCGGCTCGAGGCTCTCGGGCCAGCCGCTCTGTAAGGCAAATCCCGAACGGTTTTCGTTGCTCGGGATCCCCCGAAACCTGGCCATCCTGGAGTGAGCCAATCTCTACGAGTCGAACCCGACACTCACGATTGCTTTCCGGATCGTTGCGGCGGATTCGTGTAGCCGGTCCAGTTCGTCCGAACTCAGCTCGAGATTCAGCACGCGTTCGACGCCACTACGGCCGACGACAGCTGGCAAGCTCAAGGACACATTACGGATCCCGTAGGCGTTCGCGATCCTGGTCGAGACGGTGAGAACCGTCTTCTGGTCGCGGAGGATCGCCTCAATGATACGCAGGAGCGCGGCGCTGATTGCGTAGTAGGTGGCGCCCTTGCGCTCGATAATCCGGTAAGCGGCGTTGCGCGTTTCCTCGAAGATCGAGCGCATGCTCGCATTGTGTTCGAGACCCTGCGCGGCACAGAAAGCCTCCAGCCGCATACCGGCTATGTTTGCGAGTGACCACACCGGCACTTCGCTGTCTCCGTGCTCACCAATGATGTAGGCGTGCACGCTCTGCGGATCGATCCCGTAATGCTGGCTTAGGAGATAACGCAGGCGAGCGCTGTCGAGCACGGTTCCCGACCCGATTACACGCTCGGACGGCAGGCCGCTCAGCTCGCCGGCGGCGTATGTCAGCACATCCACCGGATTGGTGGTGACGAGCAGGATCGCTTCGGAATTGTTGCGCACAATCTGCGGAATTATCTCGCGGAAGATGGCTGCGTTTCGCTGAGTTAGCTGCAGACGCGTTTCGCCCGGCGTCTGAGCCGCGCCTCCCGCAATAACGATGATCGCGGCACCTTCACAATCGCCGTAATCACCTGCGCTGACCCGGGTTGAAGAGACAAGTGGCGCGGCATGATTGAGGTCCATCGCCTCGCCTTCCGCACGCTCACGGTTCACGTCTATCAGCACGATTTCGGAGACGAGGCCACGGACCATCAGCGTGTAGGCGAAGGTTGCCCCAACGTGACCTGCGCCTACGACGGCAATCTTGGTAGAGGTCATAACACCCTCGATTCCGTGCAACCGGTGCGGCCTCGTCAACGATGGTTCGAGCACCGGTGGGACAGTATAGCGCTTACGTGCGTCACCGAGCAGAACATGCGAAAAGGCCGACGCTTTTGGATTGTCTACACGTCTGTGCATCTGGGCGGCAGGTGCACCTACCGCCGGTGTCAACGGTGCAAATGGTGACTGATCATAGTGTCGGCGGCGGTCTCTCCGGTGGTTGTAAGCAGGCCCGGATAGAGAACCCCGTCCCGACAGTCGAACCTGAGTCCCAGCAGCGCGGCGGCGAGGGGCGCGATGTTTTCCAGCGGAAGCACAGGGACGACGGCTCCACTGCGAAAACCTGCACCGGAGCCGACAAACCCTGTGAACATCTCTGGTATACGAGGATCATAACCGTGCGCCGCGCCCGCTTTCGCACGCAAAATCGGCTCCGCAGCTTCGTCGGAAAAATCGATTCCGGGTATCGCAGCAAGCGCGAAAACTGATTCCGGGTCAGCTCCAACCGCATCGAGTTCCTGCCGTTCAACTACGCGAAAACACTCACGGATTCCGCGCGGCAGGCGAGACAACACATCGCGAACAATCTGAACCGCGTTCGCGTCGGCATTATCCCTCAGGCGGAGAAACGCGGTTCCTCCACTCGCGTGAAACGTCGCACGCCAGGCACCACGATCACGGCGATTCTCCATGAGTCCTGCCCCTACAAGCACGGCGTTCGGGTGCAGTTCCGAATGAACGTCCACCGTTCCATGGTCGCCCGTGATGATGAAGGCCGTCCTGTTCCGTAATTGCAGACGTTCAACGGCTTCGAGAATCTGTCCGACGGCACGGTCCGCTGCAGCGACTGAGCGACGTACCTGCGGATTGCTGAGCCCCAGCTGGTGCTGAACGTGATCAGTACCGATCAGGTGGACGAGAAGCAGGGCAGGTCGATAACGCTCGAACAGGTAGGCTGCGATCGCACCCACGCGATCTTCGCGCGCCAGACGATGGATGCTGAAGTTTTCTTCGCGCAACCTGCCGGCTGCTTCCCGCTGGACTTCTTCGAGTAAATCAGCAGGTGTGCTCGTACGACGGATCGGGTCCATGGGATCGGTGAAATCGTCGAGCGGCCAAACGTCGGGAATATTCCAATCGATGCACGCGCCAACTGTGGCGGGCCAGGATACTGCCGCACTCGTGAGTCCTTCCGACCGCACCTTGTCCCAGATCGTTAGTACCCGGATTTTAGAGGCGTCCCAATACCAGCGGCCTGTTTGTCCCGCTGGTTCAAATGGCTCGTTGAAGTAGATCCCGTGGACCGCGGGCAATGCACCGGTGACCATCGTGGTATGCGCAGGATAGGTGAGCGCCGGGAACACGCCGCGAACGGCATGAGCGTAGGCGCCTTCCCAGCATAGTTGCTGAATGGTCGGCGCCGGCCATCGTTCGTTCATATGGAATTCCGGCCGCATGCCGTCCACTGAGATCAGGATCACGTGATCCGCGAGCGGTCCACCGCGGTCAATCATAGCAACTCCAGATTGCGCTACGCTCCGTGGTCACCACCACACGCGCAAGCCGGCGACAATGGTGGTCTGGCCCGCATCCGATCCTTGTTCGCGGGCGAAATCAGCTGTCTCGCCAAAGGCGCGCGTCCATGATACGCCGATGTACGGCGCAAATTCAGGGACGAAGTAGTAGCGCATCCGCAATCCCAGTTCGATGTTGCTGAGGCCGGATCCGACCCCCCACTCGGGAACATCCTGCAGGGCCGCATTGGCTTCGAATCGTGGTGCAGCGACGAGCTCCTGCGTGACGAGCACTTCGTATTCGGATTCCAATCTTGCGGACAGGTCTCCATCCTGACTGAGGTATAATGTAGGAGAAACTTCGAAGCGGAGTGGGGCGAGACCGATTACGCCGGCTGCGAGGTGTGCTCGGGTCTTTCCGGCATCACCCCATTTGCCATCAAGACGTAATCCTATGAGAGCGTCCCAGTATGGCGTAATGAGGCGGCCGTAGAAGACCTCGCCCTGGATCTCTCCGTCGCTTTCCCGCGTTAGCTGATTGCCCTCCGCCCGAAACCACGCGCGATTGTAGGCGCCGCCGTACCAGGCAGTTGCATCGAGATGAAGCGGCCTTCCTTCAATGCCAGGCATCAACTCGAATTCATCGATGAGCACAAGGCTCGCCCGGTTCCATGCCATCGTTCTACGGAGTTCGGCGAGGCCGATACCCTGAGCGTCGAGGCGCGTGGTCATGGTGCACGTGAGCGCAACGAACATGACGGCCGCGTGCACGACGACCCTTCTCCGGATTGAGCGGCTCACGGCTGTCCTCGCATATCCTTCGGGTTTGGCAGCCGGCTCCGCTCACCCGGCCGCAGGACTTCGACAACCCGGAACATGCCAACGTCCATGTGATACAGGATGTGGCAGTGGAACGCCCAACCTCCCGGCGCATCTGCGTCGATGAGGACGGAAAGCCGTTCGGCAGGCTGTACGTTTACGGTATGCACCCGCGGGATTCGCTCGCGATGTCCATTCTCGAGCTCCATCCACATGCCATGCAGATGCATGGGATGATTCATCATGGTGTCGTTCACCATTGTGAGTCGGATGCGCTCGCCGTATGTGAAATGGATAATTTCGCTTTCGGGGAACGATTTGCCATCGATGGACCACATGAACCGTTCCATGTTGCCCGTCAGGTGCATTTCGATCTCGCGATCCGGCGCCCGGAAGTCAGGGCGCTGTTCGAGCGCACGAAGCTGTGTATAGGTGAGAACCCGCCACCCGTCTTCTCCCAGTCCGATCCCCGGAGAGCTCATCCGGCTGCTGACCATATCCGGAACCGCCGCGTTTCCGGGACCGTGTGTTCGCGACTCGTGCTCGACCATCCCGGGGAGCGTGCCTGGCGCGCGCAAGTGACCTGTGCGGATCGCGCCCGCCACTGCGAACTGTGGCTCGCCCTCTGTCATCCCATGCACGTTAGTCATGCCAGGCATCTCGTGGCCCATATGGCCGGCAGCCGCGCTCGTGTCCGCGCGCGGTCTGGCCGGCATCTTCATTCCAGGCATGGTATCGTGCGTCATGGCAGCCGTGTCGTGTGCCATGCCTGCCATCTCGCCGTGCGCCATGCCATCATGCGCCATCCCCATTTCTGCCATCGTGAGCCGAGGCCGCTTCCGGCGTGCCGGGATGGGCGCCTCCATCCCCGCCCGTGGTGCGAGTGTTCCGCGTGCGTACCCGCTGCGGTCCATCACTTCGGCAAAAATGGTGTAGGCACGAGCTTCCAGGGGTTCGACGATGACGTCATAGGTTTCAGCGATTGCGATCCGGAGCTCGTCCGTCTCGACCGGTTCCACGAACTGACCGTCCGACTGTACGATCGTGAGTGGAAGCCCCGGAATTCGAATGTCGAAGTATGTGGCTGCTCCAGCGTTGATGAAGCGAAGCAGGACGCGTTCGCCTGGACTGAACAGGCCGGTCCAGTTTGCGTCGGGTGCCAGACCGTTCATCAGATACGTGTAGGTTACCCCGGTTACGTCGGAGATGTCAGTCGGATCCATCCGCATCAGGTTCCACATGACACGATCACGCACCGCGGCCGAAAGTCCCATGCGGGACACGTCCTTGAAAAAATCGCCGAGTGTCAGACGCTGCCGGTTGTAGTAGTTCCCCTGTTTCTTGAGTTTTGCCAGAACATCATAGGGATCCTCGAACGTCCAATCCGAAAGCATCACGATGTATGCGCGATCGAAATCGTACGGGTATTCATTGGCCGGATGGATCACCAGAGGACCGTAATGTCCGATCTGCTCCTGCAGACCCGAGTGACTGTGGTACCAGTAGGTGCCGTACTGGCGCAGAGGAAACCGGTACTCGAAGGTCGCGCCCGGCGTAATCCCGGGGAAACTGACGCCGGGGACGCCGTCCATTTCGGGTGGGACAATTACACCATGCCAGTGGATGGATGTATCCTTTCGCAGGTGATTGGTGACGCGCAGGACTATTTCCTCCCCTTCACGCATTTCCAGCAGCGGTCCCGGTACGGTTCCGTTGATCGTAATCGCTTTCGCGCGACGGTTCTCGATCAGGATCGGCGACTCCGCTATCTCGAGGTCAAAGACGGCCACGCCGTCGACACGACGGGGTTCGAGCCTACGTACCCGACCGGGCAATTGCTGTGTCCGGGCGTAGTCCGGCAACAGCGAGTCGAGGCTTGCAAGAGCACCCATCGCCGTCACGGATTGGAAGAAGCCGCGGCGTGAAAACGTGCCGTCGCCACCGTGTGCGAAATCAACCAGCTCTGATTTCATGCCCTGCTCGCTTGGTCAGGCCTGTACGTTTGGGCGTGTAAGAGTGGATTCCCATCACGAGATGGATCATCTGCTGCGCAACTCGTCGAGCCTGCGTCTGTAGGTGTCCTCATCGATTTCACCGCGCGCGTATCGTTCGCGCAGCTCGTCTTCGGCACGGTCCTGCCTGTGTGCTCCATCGTCGCCACGAGGCCGGCGCGTGAATACCAGAATCAGTGCCACGATCAGGGCGATTACCAGGATCCATATCAGCAGAGTCGCGACCCAGCCGCCCCAACCCATGTGCCCGCACCAGGGGCAGCCCTGCAGTGCGGCAAGGGGGAGTGCGTTCATACATCACCTTGCCTGAGCATCCGTGACCGAATGCCCCGGAAATTCGTCCCGCCGTGCAACGATCTCGCGCCAGATGCCCTCGCGCCGCACGCCCAGGATTGTCAGTCCGGCGTTCCGCACGTTCTCCTCCGTACGTCGGTTGATCTCCGGACCAATCAATCGGCGGGTCAACGGACTCAGCAGATCGAACAGCTTGCCAAGCAATGGACTTTCGGGCCGTACGTGTTCGAGCAGCCTCACTTCACCGCCTGGTTTCACGACGCGCCTGACTTCAGCCAGCCCTGCGGCCGGGTCCGTAACGGAACAGAAGACGCACGTCGCGACGACGCTGTCGAACGAAGCGTCAGGAAAGGGAAGTGCCTGGGCATCCGCCTGAGAGAGCGTGACCGACGCCGGAGATTTCACGGCTCGCTCTCTTGCGTGGTCGAGCATGCGGGCAGAAATGTCGACCCCGGTCACCCACACGGCACTGGAGTAGAGAGCAAGATTTCGGCCGGTCCCGACGCCTATCTCGAGGACGTGCCCGCGAGCGCCACCGACGATGCGGGTGCGCCGCGCGGCGCCACCCATGCGCTCCATCGGAGCTTCGATCCAGTCGTAGACCGGGGCAATTCGGTCGTAAACGCTCACGATTGATCCCCTGGAATCGGTACCTATCCTGCGAAGGGCTCGTCCGGATCTCTCAGCCTTGGCACCTCGCAGGATTTACGCCTCGTAAAACCGCCCCGCCAGACGATGAAGAAATCTTCATGTTTGATTCACGAGGATTTCACGAGGGCGCGCGTAGAATTCGATACAGGGCAGCGCATTCGGCGCGAAACAGTAGGGCAGAAATGACGAAACGAATGATGATTGCAGCAGGATATCTTGCATTGCAGCTGGTGCAGGTGGGAGCCGGGCCGGCGGCAGCCCAGTCAGCGATCCCAGCAGGCCCACCGACGTTTACGCTGGAGGAAGCGTATCGTCTGGCCCGGGAACGCAGTCCACTCCTTCGTGCGGCGAATTCGCTTGTTGATGCGACTGAGGCGCGGGAAGCATCGGCAGGCTTGCCTCCCGATCCTTCCCTGCAGATTGGCATCATGAACTTCTCCGTTCCGGGGCTGGATACTGACATGCCGACGTCGATGGCGCCATCGATACAGGGGATGCAGATGCTTCCGCTGTTCGGCAAACTCGGGCTGTCGAAGCGGGTGGCCGAGCAGAGTACGGCGATGACGAAGGCGGGCGCCGAGGAAACATGGTGGGATGTGCGCAGCCGGACGGCCATGTCGTTCTACATGATATACGAAGCCGACCGTCAGCTCGAAGTCATGCAGGAAACACTCCGGCTCCTCCGCGATTTTGAACAGGTTGCCAAAGCGATGTACTCGGCCGGTGATGGGCGGCAGAGTGATGTCCTTCGGGCGAGTGTCGAGGTTGCGCGTATGGAGGCGGAAATCAGACGGATGCAGGCCATGCGAACGGGAGCCGCAGCGCGTTTGAACGGGCTCCTGAACCGGCCTGCGGAAACGATGATCTCGCGCCCGATTTTCAGCGCTCTCCCGCTTGAAGTTCCCGGGATCGGTACACTGCGCACGTGGGCGGATGAAACGCGGCCCATGCTCGAACGTGCTCGGATCAATGTGGAACAGGCCAGTACGCAGGAAAAACTCGTGCGCAAGGAGATCTGGCCGGATCCGGTGATTGGCCTCGAGTACGGGCAGCGTGCGGCGGAGATGGGGACCGAGCGGATGGGCAGCGTCATGCTGGGATTCAGCATTCCGGTGTTCGCAAAAAGTCGCCAGTTGCGCATGCGCGATGAAGCCGCCGCGATGCGGGGGATGGCGGACGCCGAACTTGCAGAAATGCGCTCAAATGTGGACGCACGCCTCAACGAACTGCTCGCCGAGTTGGAGCGGACTCGCACCCTGCTCGACCTGTACCGGTCGGAAATTCTGCCACAAAGCCGGGCCAACGTGCAGGCTTCGCTTTCGTCCTATCGTGTGGGGAAGGTCGACTTCATGACCCTTGTCGATGCACAAATGACCGTCAACGAATACGAGCAGGAATACTTTGGTCTCATGGCCGATTACGGCCGTTTCATTGCGGAACTCGAGATGGCCCTGGGCCGTGAACTGCCGCGGTCCGGTCCGATGCTGGCGGAGGCATCATGAACAAACGAACACAAATCGTTCTCTCGCTCTCGCTCGTAGGGGCATCTCTCGTAGCTGTTGGTGCCGTTGCAATGGCCGGAGGCGATCAGGGCACAGACCAGATGCCTGAGGGCCACAACCATGCTGCGATGACAGCCGGATCGGGTGGTGCAATGCGTCCGGTACGCCTGGATCCGGAGCGCGCGCGACGGATCGGTGTGACGTATACGACGGCGACACGCAAGCCGTTCGCCCAGGACATCACGACGGTGGGCAGCGTCGCGTACGACGAGACCAGGCTGAAGAACGTCAATCCGAAGATCGAGGGGTGGATCGAAAAGCTGTACGTCGATTTCACCGGGGCTCCGGTGCGTGCGGGCCAGCCGTTGTTTTCGCTGTACAGTCCCATGCTGGTATCGGCGCAGGAGGAACTGATCCTGGCTACGCGACTCGCCGATGAAGCAGCGGCGGGTGGCGGCGAGCGTGCTGCCGCGAACGCACGTGAACTGCTCGAGTCGGCGCGCCGCCGGCTTCGTTACTGGGATATCCCCGACGCGACCATTCGCAAAATCGAAGAATCACGCGTGCCACAAAAGACGATCGTACTGAATTCGCCCGCAGACGGCATCGTGGTGGAAAAGATGGCCGTTGAAGGCACGCGCATTATGCCCGGCATGGATGTGTTCCGGATTGCCGATCTCTCCACCGTCTGGGTCGAGGGTGAGGTATTCGAGAAAGATCTCTCGCTGGTACATCTCGGCCAGACCGCCCATATCACGTTCGAGGCGTATCCGGGTGAAATGTTCACTGGTACGGTCACGTACCTGTACCCGACTGTTTCCGTTGCTGCGCGAACCGGGCGCGTCCGCGTAGAACTAAGGAACCATCAACTGCGAATCAAACCCGGGATGTACGCCAGAGTTCACCTGGCGGCGGCGAGTGATCGCGACGCGCTGATGATTCCACGCTCGGCCGTGCACATCACGGGACAGCGCGCACTCGTATTCGTGCGTGCCGCCGATGGCACTCTTCACCCGCGCGAAGTCACCGCAGGTCTGACGGCCGGCAGTGAGATCGAAGTGCTCGCCGGGCTGGCGGAAGGTGAAGTGATCGTGACGTCGGCGAACTTCCTGATCGACGCAGAAGCCAACATGGGAACGGCGATGGAGCCGATGACCGGCGGAGCCGGGTCCAACGGTACGGGTGACGCGAAGACGCCGCCTCCAAATTCCGGTCACAGCGGGCATTGAAAGGCGCAGAACGATGTTAAAGCGGATTATCGAGTGGTCGGTCGAGAACAAGCTGATCGTACTCATTTTCACGGCCTTTCTCATGGCTGGCGGCGTTGTTGCGCTGATGCGCACGCCACTGGAAGCGCTGCCCGACCTGTCTGACGTGCAGGTCATCGTCCAGACGGATTTCGAAGGTCAGGCGCCGCAGATTATTGAAGACCAGGTCACGTATCCGATCGCGACCGAGATGTTGAAAGTACCTGGAGCGCAAACGGTGCGCGGGTACTCGTTCTTCGGCGTCTCGTTCGTGTACATCATCTTCGAGGACGGGACGGACCTGTACTGGGCGCGCACACGCGTGCTGGAGTATCTGTCGGGCATTCGCGGCAAGCTGCCCGCCGAGGCGCAGGCCTCACTCGGTCCCGATGCGACCGGACTCGGCTGGGTTTACCAGTACGTCCTCGAGGATACATCGGGGACGCGCTCACTGGCAGACCTGCGATCGATTCAGGATTGGTATCTGCGTTATCAGCTCACGTCGGTGCCGGGCGTCAGTGAAGTCGCGAGCGTAGGCGGCTTCGAAAAGACGTACGAGGTCACCATCGATCCGACCAGGTTACGGGCGTACGGAATTCCCGTAGGTCGCGTGATGTCGGCGATTCAGGCATCGAACCAGGATGCCGGTGCGATGATGATGGAGCTGACCGAGCGTGAGTACATGGTGCGCGGGCTCGGATACCTCAAGAACGCGGACGATATCGAGAATATCGTGGTCGGTGCAACCTCAGGCGGCACGCCCATCCGGATTGCAGATGTAGCAGACGTTCAGCTGAGTCCGGATGTTCGACGCGGAATTGCCGACCTCAACGGACGCGGCGATGTCGTGGGTGGCATCGTGGTTATGCGCTTCGGAGAGAACGCGCTGGGCACGATCGATCGTGTAAAGGAAAAGCTCGCGTCCATTCAGGACGGATTGCCGCCGGGTGTTGTGGTCCGGCCCGTCTACGACCGCAGCGACCTCATTCATCGCGCGATCGACACGCTCAAGGAAAAGCTGATCGAGGAGTCGATTGTAGTTGCACTGGTCGCGATCATCTTTCTGTTCCACGCACGCAGTGCACTCGTCGCGATCCTCACGTTGCCCGTCGGCATCCTCATCGCGTTCATCGTGATGCGCATGCTCGGACTGGGCGCGGACATCATGAGCCTCGGCGGCATCGCCATCGCCATCGGGGCCATGATCGACGCCGCGATCGTCATGATCGAGAACATGCATAAACACCTCGAACGTGATATCGAGGCAAAACGCGAGCGTGCGCGTGCCGCCGGTCGCACTGCGCCGGCCCTGGACGCGCCGCTCCATACGAAGGAACTGACGTCACGGGAACTCTGGGACGTTGTGATTCGCAGCTCGAAAGAGGTCGGGCCGGCGCTTTTCTTCAGTCTGCTCATTATCACCGTCAGCTTCGTGCCCGTATTCACGCTCGAGGCGCAGGAAGGTCGCCTGTTCAAGCCGCTCGCGTGGACGAAGACGCTATCCATGGCGGCGGCCAGCCTTCTCGCAGTCACGCTCGTGCCCGTGACAATGGGGCTGTTCATACGCGGCAAGCTGCACCAGGAACACAAGAACCCGGTCTCACGCGCGCTGGTGCGAGTGTATCGTCCCGTGATTGAGTGGGTGCTGCGCTACCGCTGGCCCGTCATTGGTGGTGCGGTAGCGGTCCTCGTGCTCACCTGGATTCCGCTGCAGCGTATCGGTGGTGAGTTCATGCCGCCCCTTGATGAAGGCACGATCCTGTACATGCCCACGACGTTGCCTGGCATCGGAGTTTCGAAGGCCAGTCAGGCGCTGCAGCGGCAGGACAGTATCCTGGCAGCCATTCCTGAAGTTGCGAGTGTCTTCGGGAAGGCCGGACGTGCGAACACGGCGACGGACCCGGCAGGGTTCGACATGTTCGAAACGACGATCGTGTTGAAACCGGAAGAGGAATGGCGTCCGGGGATGACGACCCAGCGGTTGATCGCGGAGATGGATTCACTCGTTCAGTTCCCGGGCATCACCAACGCGTGGACCATGCCGATTTCAGGCCGCATCGACATGCTCGCAACCGGCATCCGAACACCAGTCGGCATCAAAATCTTCGGTTCGAGCCTGGCTGAACTGGAACGGATCGGCAAGGAAATCGAAGCCGCAATCCAAATGGTCCCGGGGACACGTTCCGTGTTCGCGGAGCGGGCGGTATCGGGCTATTACCTGGACGTGGATATCGACCGGCGAGCTGCCGCGCGCTACGGGCTCAATGTCCAGGACATTCAGATGGTGCTGTCGGCCGCAGTTGGCGGGATGACCATTACGCAGACAGTGGAGGGCCGCGAGCGGTACAATGTTCGACTCCGCTATCCGCATGAACTGCGCGACCAGCCGGAGAAACTGGCCGATGTCCTGTTGCCAGTTACGCAGACCGGCTCAACCGGAAACGGCGGCATGCCTGGAATGGATGCGCCGGCAGCTTCGGTGTCCGCGCAGATCCCGCTCGGTCAGGTCGCAACCATCCGCCAGGTGAGCGGGCCGATGGCCGTGAAGACCGAAGGCGCGTTCCCGACGGCCTGGGTTTATGTCGATGTCGAAGGACGTGACATCGGCAGCTACGTCGCTGAAGCGAAATCCATGGTTGATGAAATGATCGATCTGCCGGCCGGCTACACGCTCCAGTGGAGCGGTCAGTACGAATACATGCAGCGGGCAAAATCGAAGATGCTCCTCGTTGTTCCAGCAACGCTGGTAATCATCTTCCTGCTGCTGTACTTCAACTTCAGGAACGTCGGCGAAACGCTCATCGTCATGCTTTCGCTCCCGTTCGCACTGGTCGGCGGCGTCCTGCTGATGGCACTGCTCGGCTACAACTGGAGTGTCGCAACCGCGATCGGCTTCATTGCGCTGGCCGGTATCGCTGCCGAGACCGGCGTAATCATGCTGATCTATCTCGACCACGCGTGGAAGGCGCGGGAGGAGCAGGGACGCCACAGCCTGCGTGATCTGTACGACGCGATCATGGAGGGCGCCGTCGAGCGCGTTCGGCCCAAGATGATGACTGTGACCGCCATCATCGCCGGCCTGTTGCCGATCCTCTGGGGCCATGGCACCGGCGCGAGTATCACGAAACGAATTGCCGCTCCGATGGTTGGCGGTATGGTGTCATCGACGCTTCTCACGTTGATCGTGATCCCAGCGATCTATTCGCTTTGGCAGGAAGCGCGGCTTCGCCGCCGCGCCGATCACTTGAGCCACAATGCAGTTGTTGGTGTGGAAACGTCAGCCGTGCCCGCCAGGAGCTGAGTTTTGGGACGGTAGTCCTAGTGGAAGGAATGTTTTCCATCCACGCCGCTTGAGGGGGAACAATGGAGTGGCTTCGCGAGAACTGGTTTTTTGTCGTGGTTCTGATCCTGTTCGTGTGGGCCCATATGAAGATGCACGCAGGACACGGCGCACACCGTGCGAAACCCGGATCGGGGCAGAAGTCCGATGGCGATCACCACGGAAACGATGCATTGGAGCCCCCGTCAAGAGGGAGTGCTCATGATCAAAGTTAAACTCGCCGCCTGGTCACTCGGCCTGTTCGCTGCCGTCAGTTTCATTCTGTGCGTGGCATACGGACTGATCGCTCCGAAGACATTGCACATGCCCAGCTTTCTTGAAGCTATACTGCCGGGATTCCGCTGGCTGACGCTAACGGGTTTCGTGGTGGGTCTGCTCGAGGCATTCCTTTACGGCGCCTACGCCGGATTGGTGTACAGCTGGATTCACAACACGCTTGAGCGTCGCTGGTTCGCCTCAATGGACAAGTAAACGGCATTTGACATGAATTCCGACCCCTCAGGACTTTCGCGACTGGACGACCCTTTCCTTGCACAGCTGGCGGGGCATCTGTCTGACACGGCTCGAACCGAGGATGACTGGCGGGTTGCACGTATCGCCGCGGAAGCGTTGCATGCTTTCCGCCAGCTCAGCGACATTCGCCGAGCCGTTGCGATCTTTGGGTCGGCCCGCGATGAGCCGAGCGAACGCTGGGCCGACCTCGCCACAGGCACGGCGAACTTGCTCGCGCGTGGGGGATTTGCTGTGATCACCGGGGGTGGACCGGGGCTGATGGATGCCGCCAGTGCGGGTGCTCACGCCGCCGGCGGGAATTCCATCGGCCTGACAATCCACCTCCCTCAGATGGACGAGCCGCTCAGTCCGCATGTTCTCGTACCCGTTCCGTTTCACTACTTCTTTCTGAGGAAGGTCGCATTCGTGAAGTACAGTTGTGCATTCGTTTGCCTTCCTGGCGGGTTCGGCACCCTGGACGAGTTGTTCGAGGCCTTGAACCTGAGGCGCACTCACAGGATCGAGCCCTTCCCGATCATCCTGCTTGGCTCACGATATTGGAATGGCCTGATCCGCTGGATGCGTGACACGATGGTCCCGGAAGGAACATTGACCGGCGAGGATGTCGACCTCATTGAGATCACTGATGACCCGGAGTATGTCGTGCACCGGGCAGTAGCCGCACACGCGGAGATCTGTCGAAAACTTGGCATCCCGGTTCGCGAACGCCCCGAAGCATAGGAGCTCGCGCTTCAGTAGCTGGATGCGCGGCGCGACACGCGCGCGAGGCTTCAATGCCTGTGGCGGGCCGAAGCGCTGGGCGATGGGGTGCTCCTACCGTCTGCGTTGCCTTGCGGATTCGGCTCCATCCGGCGCAAGCCCGGAAAGCGAGCCCATCTGAGGAGCAGGGCGTTCACGGCGACGAGCAACGAACTGCCGGACATTGACACCGCGGCAATCCAAGGGCTGAGGAGCAGCCCGAAGCTCGGGTAAAAGACGCCTGCCGCGATCGGAAAGGCCACGACGTTGTAGCCTGCCGCCCACCATAGGTTCTGCTTCATCTTTCGCACCGTCGCCCGGCTCAGTGCGATCGCCCCAAGGACATCAAACGGGTCACTCTTCATGAGTACCACGTCGGCAGTTTCCATGGCCACATCAGTACCGGCTCCGATCGCGATACCCACGTCCGCCTGGGCGAGGGCTGGTGCATCGTTTACTCCATCACCGACCATCGCGACGAGCTTCCCGGACGCCTGGAGCTGCCTGACTTTCGCAGCCTTGTCGCCGGGGAGAACATCTGCAAAGACCGTATCCAACCCCAGTTCCCGCGCAATGCGCTGGGCAGTTGCTTCATTATCGCCCGTAAGCATCGCTACTTCGACGCCGAGTTTGTGCAGTTCCTGAATCGTCTGGCGTGAGCTGTCGCGAATGGCGTCCGCAATTGCGATGACCGTGGCCGCCTGACCATCCACCGCGGCGTAAATTACAGTGCGCCCCGCTCCCTGAAGTTCAGACGCCCTGGCTCCCAACAGGCCCAGGTCAACGCCGCTATCCTTCATCAACTTGCGATTACCGATAAGAACCTTACGCCCATCCACCTCGGCGCTGATACCGTGACCGGCGATGCCCTCGAATGAAGACGGGTTTGTCAATCGGACGTTTCGTTCTTGAGCATACTCCACAACAGCGCGGGCGAGCGGATGTTCACTGGATTGCTCGGCCGACGCTACGATCCGAACGAGTTCGTCTTCGGGGAAACGGTCGCCCGCAACCGTCAACTCAACCACACGTGGTTTGCCGACGGTCAACGTGCCGGTTTTGTCAAAAATGATCGCACGAACCTTGCTGGCCTGCTCGAGAGCAGTCGCGTTCTTGAACAGGATCCCGTTTAAGGCTCCCAGCCCGGTTCCGATCATGACCGCCGTAGGCGTGGCGAGCCCGAGCGCATCGGGACAGGCAATGACTACCACGGTGATAGCGAGCGTCATTGCGAAAACGGCCGGGAAGTCAGCCGCCCAGTACCACACGGCGAAGGTAGCGAGCCCAAAGACAATGGCCGCCGCTACGAGGATTTGCGCCGCGTTGTCGGCCAAACGTTGTGCAGGCGCCTTCGAGTTCTGAGCGACCTGAACCAGTTTGATGATCTGCGCCAGCGCGGTGTCGGCGCCAACTTTCGTGGCGCGGAACCGAAAGGTGCCCATGAGATTGATCGTTCCGCCCGTGACCTCGTCGCCCGGGCGCTTATCGACAGCAACGCTCTCGCCGGTTACCATCGATTGATCGACTTTAGACTCACCCTCTATGACCTCACCGTCCACGGGAATCTTGTTGCCTGGGCGAATCAGAACGGTGTCACCCTGTTGCACCTCCGCCGTCGGTACTTCCACCGGCTCACCGTTGCGAATCACCGTCGCCTTCCGTGGAGCCAGATCGAGTAACGCCCGCATGGCGTTCGACGATCCGGCCCGTGCTCGCATCTCCATCCAGTGCCCAAACAGGATGAATACCAGCAGGACGACAACCGCTTCGTAGAACGTTTCTCCTTCGATGAAGAAGGTCGTGACGATACTGAATGCGTAGCCCGCTCCGACCGACAGCGCGACTAGCACGGACATATCGAGAACCCGGTTCCTGAGGGCGCGATACGCACCAACGAAGAACATCTGTCCGCCCCAGAAGATCGCCGGTGTGGCGAGGATAAACATGAACACATTGTTCGGCAGACCAAACGGTGCGTTCAACTGCAAGCCGAACATTTCAGCCATCGGCGAGTAGGCAGCGACACCGACGGAGAGCAGCAGTGTAATCCAGAACCGTCGGCGGATATCTCGCACCATCGCTTCCAAGCTCATCCCTGCGCCGTGTCCCATTTCGTGCGCAAGTCGCTCGGCCGCCACCGGTGTTTCGTCCTCGACGGCCGCGGGCTGTCTTTCCTCGAACTCGAGCACTGGAGGCCGGTGCCCTGCTTCAGCACCTGGTGCTTGCTGCAGGTTCGCTGGCATCACCTCGCCGCGGCAGTGATACCCGCAGGTCTCGATCAGCCGTTCGATCTCGGGCTGGCTGATCTGCCGCTCATCGAAGCCAACCGTGACTGTCTCGTTGAGGTAGTTGGCTTCGACGAGGCGAATTCCCGGCTGTCTTTTCAGGAAAGTCTGCAGCGCCGGCGCGGAACTCCCGCGAAGCAGCCCTCCTGCTTCGAGTACCACATTCTTCTGCACTATTTCTCCTGGTGCGTTCTGCCTGCGTTTAGCGCTGCATCCGTCGGCTCCTCGGACCCCTTGAAGCCAACACTTCGGAACAGCGCCCGCCGGGCACGAACCGGCTCGACCTCTGGGTGCTCGACGTGTTCGCCAGTGAGGTGCGCAACTTCCGTGGTGGTGGCGGGGAGGAAAGTCTTCGTAATGCCGAGCGATGCATCTGTCTTTCGGATCGACACCTCGGGATCACTTTCGAGTTCTGTGAGGGCACGAATGCAGTCGATCGTTTCAGGTACGACGATCGATTCGTTGTGTACCTGAAAGGTGAGGTAGACCTCACGTTCGTCCACGGCGAGTGCGTCCTCCCATACCGCGACTTCCCACATGTCGCCGCGCGGACGATCCAGATCACGCATCAGTTCGCTTACGGAGTTGAGCGCGACCAGTCCATCACCGGCACGAACGAACGCAATCCGGGGTGCATCCCAGAGCGCATCGCGTAGCTCGTCGAGACTTACCGGCCGTGTTGTCTCGATCATCGCAAAGTGGACGTGGCTGAGGTTGAATGGCCCTGCCGCTGCGAGGGTGGTGATGTCCAGGTCCGGGATTACCGTCTGTGCATCCGGTCCCTGGTGGCTGGGCACTTTCGTTTCCGGGACGGCGGTGTTGATCATTCCATTGAGATGCGATTCCCAGGGGTCCGTAGCTCGTCGGAGCAGAACCGCGCGTACACGCCTGACCCACCCATGGCGGTGCAGGGCATGGGAAACCCGGCTCAAAGCTGTAGTGTTGCACGAAACGACCCGTGCGGAGTCTCGCCCAAGCGCGCCTTCGTAATTGACCTGCGCAACGAAAGAGAAACCCGCGACGTCGTGCTTTTCACCACCCTGCCAGATCGACTTGACCCGTGCTGCCTGGTATCGCGGACGATTCTGCGCGCCGATCTTCTTCGGCGTGCAATCCACGATGAGATCGACTTCATGCAGAAGATCGTCGAGCATGCCGCTGACCGGAATGCCGGAGCCTTCCATTGCGTTTCGTGCTTCTTCCGTTGGGGCGTAGATCGGGTATCCCCGTTCAACCGCCACGCGGATTCTGTAGTCGGTCACAACGTCAGCAATGCCGACCAACTCCATATCGTCCTGCAGAGAAACAGCGTCGGCAACGCGCTTGCCGATTACGCCGTACCCATTCACCGCCACGCGTACCTTACGCTTCGGCATGAACCCCTCCCGTCGTTCAGCTTCGTTCAGAAAATTCTGTCTTTCGTGTGAAATCTTCATCCAGCATTGATGTCCGCCCGAGTTCAGGCGAGTTGCTCGACGCGAACCTCTGGCAGAAGGACGGAAACGTCGTCGGCCCTGGCCAGACTCGTGCCCGTACTGCGGGCCGTTGCTGCACCCGCGGCCGTGCCGAGGCGCAGTCCTTCAATTAGTCCATCGCCGCGCGCGAGCGCGATCGCGACTCCCGCGACGAATGAGTCACCCGAGCCGACGGTGCTCTTCCGTTCAACCTTGGGGACGGTGACCCGGAACACCTTCCCACCGTCAAAACAAACCGCTCCATCGGCACCCATTGATACGATTACTATGCGCACGCCACGTGCTGCGATTTCCCTTGCTCCATCGATGATTTCTTCGGTTCGCGACAGCCGGCGGCCGAGCAATTCCTCAGCTTCGGCGACGTTCGGCTTGATCACATCCGGCTTTGCTTCAATCCCGAGCCGGAGTGCCGAGCCGGACGCGTCCAGGATTGTTGTAACATTCTGCCTCTGCGCATGCGAGATGAACCGAGAATACGTGTCAGCGGACAGACCGGGTGGCAGGCTTCCGGCAAGGACGAGTACGCGGCCGGCCGGGAGCCAGAACCGGACCAGTTCGTCGAGCCTGTCCAGCGTATCACTGCCCATACTCGGACCTGGACTGTACAGGCTCGTGGAGCGGGATTTTGATCGTTCCGTTACCGTGATGTTGATTCTGGTTTGACCCGCCAGTCGCACGAAATGATGCTGCACGCCTTCCTCCTCAAGCGCGCGCTCCACGATGCGACCAGTATCTCCAGCGAGGGCGCCGAAGGCGATTGTGGGCCAGCCGAGTCGGTGGGCCACACGCGAGGCGTTGATGCCCTTGCCGGCCGGGTCGAGTTGTGTTTGGTGGACCCTGTTGACCTCCCCAGGCAGCAAAGATTCCACGAACATCGTCTGATCCACCGCCGGGTTCAGTGTAAGTGTGATAATCAATCACGACCTCCTTCAAATCCGTTTGCGGGGATGGATGTCGTGCCGGGAGGTTTGCCGCGCTCGGGTAATAATGCAGCCGGCTCGAGCTGCTCCTGGGATGACCGCGGCGAACCAATCGCCGCGGTCATGAATCTCTGGCGTAGCCTAATGCCCGCCGCCACCGGTTTGGCTATGACCCGGTGCCATGCACGGCATCATCATCCCTCGTCCCATGCCCTGTCCTGGCTGCATCTCGCCGCTCGCCATCTCGTGCCCTGCGGGGCGAAGCGTTGCGAGCCGGGATTGCTGATCGGACGTCAAAACCTGCCGCGCCTCTACAGCGCCGCGGGCGAGTGCGACGTGTGCCTGGACCATGTGATCGGCCGCCTGCCGCAGACGCGTTTCGTAAGCCTGGAAATTCGGTGAGTTGGAACTCAGCTGCGTACCCGCCGAGGCAGCCGCTTCCATCCCGGCTCGCATGTGTGTCATTGCGGCCTGATCCGTACGCGAACGGATTGTTTCCAGCCGACGCACCTGGTCACTTGTCAGAGAGAGATCCTGGCGATGCTGAAGAAGCATTCCCGGCGATGTGCCAGTCATCATTTCCATGCATCGCTGCATGTGGTCCGCCATCGTTTGGGGCGTACTCGGCTGCTGCTGGGGTGGTGCCTGCTGTTGTCCCCCTTGGCCGTGCTGGCCATGCTGGCCGTGTTGGGCAGCGACAGGTGCGGCGGCGAGAATCGTGGCCGCAGTCATCATCAAGATCCTCATGGGAAAGCCCCCTGGTTGCGGGTTTCATTTGCCTGCGGTCGTGTCGATGCTTTCGCACCGAATCCGACGGCAGTGTCTCAGGTCCGGAACAAAATGCGGTACGCCTCCTGAAAGGAGCGTGAAATCAGTATGAAGGATTTTTCACAGGGCAATTGTTTCTCCTGCGGACCGCCTGCGCCGCGTCTTTTAACGTGAGTAAAAATGCAAGAGGCGGGCCGACGGTGGGACGAGTTTGCGGGTTCAGGGGTAATGGTGATCTGGTACCCACGGGCCAGTTGAATCTGGCCGTTTCCTGCAGCGAAACGTCTGGCGGCATTCGCAGGACGCGGGCAGTTTATTGTTCATAAAAGCCAGTTCCGGCTTTTTCCGTGAGAGGTTTGGAAATGCGGATTCTCGTCGTCGAGGACGACAAAAAAGTGGCCAGTTTCCTGGAGCGCGGCCTGCGCGAAGAAGGCTACTCTGTCGACGTCACGCATGATGGCGCTGACGCGAGCATGAAGGCACACGTCTACGACTATGATGCGATCGTTCTCGATGTCATGCTGCCTGGCAAAACCGGATTCGAGATCGTTTGCGCCCTGCGGAGCGAGCAAAAACATGTCCCCGTGCTGCTGCTCACGGCGCGTGACACCAAAGAGGACATTATCCGTGGCCTGGATGCAGGCGCTGACGATTACCTCACGAAGCCGTTCAGCCTGGATGAATTGCTTGCGCGTTTGCGTGCCTTGTTGCGTAGAGGTGGATCCGGCCGACAGGAACGACTTATCTACCACGACATCGAAATCGATCGCCTGAAACACACGGCTGCGCGGGGTGGGCACGACCTGAATCTTACGCCGAAGGAACACCAGTTGCTCGAGTACTTCATGCTGCGACCGGAGGAAGTCGTCAGGCGCACGGAACTGTTGGAAAAGATCTGGGACCTGCACTTTGATCCAATGAGCAACATCGTCGATGTGCACGTCGGAAATCTGCGACGGAAACTGCACAAATATGGGCCTCCGATGATGCACACGGTTCGCGCCGTTGGCTACATCCTCCAACGCGGATACGAAGATCCGGTGTTGTGATGCGTTCGCTGCGTTTCCGACTCGCGGCCCGGGCCGCCACGGGAGTGACGGCAGGCCTGATCATCATATCGCTCGTCGCGGTTGGGGGCGCGCGTGAATTCCTGAACAACGAAATCGAATCCTCGCTGCTGAATGTCGCATCGATTCAGGCAGGCGCGTTGACGGCCGTGCCGGATGGCGGGATGGAATTGCACGAGTGGGATCTCACGCCGGACGAAGCTGCACAGGTACGGGACCTAAACCGATACGTTCAGGTGTGGAGCGAGTCCGGAGAAAGTCTGCTTCGTACCCAATACATCACGGTCGACCTGCCGCTGGACACTGCCGCGCTCAGGCGAGCAGCATCGGGGAAACTGGTGATGTTAAACCAGAGCTACGCGGAGATCCCGATTCGGTCGCTGTTCTACCCACTCGAGCGCATGGGACCTGCACACGCGCGGCATGTGCTGCAGGTGGCCGCTCCGCTCAACGGCCGTGATCGCATGTTGTACCGCCTCGCCCAGATGCTTGTAGGTATTACACTCGCAGTTGGTTTGGCGACGTTTGCGGGTGGATGGTGGCTGGGAGGACGCATGGTTCGACCGGTCGATGAGATCATTGACCAGGCGGAGAAGATTCGGGCCGGCACGCTCGGTCGGCGCATCACGGTACATGTCGATTTTCGTGAGTACGAACGCCTCGTCGATGTATTGAACGGGCTACTCGCACGGCTCGATAATGCGTTTGCGACGCAGCGCCGCTTCACCGCCGATGCAAGCCATGAACTGCGATCGCCACTTACGGTCCTCAAAGGCGAAATCGAACTTGCGCTTCGCCGGGATCGTGACGTGACTGAATACCGTCGCGTTCTGGCCAGCAATCTCGAGGAGGTGGACCGACTTACCTGGATCGCCGAGGATCTGCTGACGCTGGCGAGATCCGACTCTGGTGTGCTGCTGCCCAGGTACCAGGCGACCGATGTATCTGCCAGAATCACACGCGTCCTGGAACGATTGCAGGCGGATGCGCGAGACAAAGCTCTGGAGCTTCGCCTGCACACGAACGGTCCAGTCGAGGCGATTATTGATCCTTCGCTCGTTGACCAGCTCGCGTGGAATCTGGTCGAGAACGCGGTCAAGTTCACACCGTCCGGTGGCCAGGTTCTCGTGTCAGTCTCGCGCGATCGCGTAGCAGTGGTCGTGGAGGTCAGTGATACCGGTCCGGGCATTCCACAAGATGCGGTAGAACGAATTTTCGAGCGATTCTTCCGGGCAGATCAGGCCCGAACGCATTCGGCGGATGTCTGGGGTACCGGGCTTGGCCTGTCCATTGTTCGCGCGATCGCTGAGGCTCATGGAGGAACGGTCCAAGCCTCCAACCGTGATGAAGGCGGCGCAGTCTTCCGTGTGACGATCCCGGCTCATCCGCATGAGCCCCAGTAGGTTGATCAACTGGCATGCGCCCGTTTCACAACGGATTGACGCTCGAGAGCGGAATCAATGGGCCCACAGGATAGTAACACGAAATCCGCGCTGAATGTGAAGGACCACTGACCGTCGGGGGTTAGCGCGGTGGTTTCGCGGTGAAGACGGCGACGGTGCATCGTGGAATTTCGGGCATATTCTACCTGTCCTATGACCTGCCGTGTACTCATGAGATGACCATGTCTATACACTGCCTCGTTTCGTTCGCTCTCTTGTAGATAGACTGGCAATCGCAGCCATCCGGAGTTCCCGGCTGCTCGAGTTGAGAGCATAGACCAAGTCTTCGCCATTCAGCGCAGGAAGATGGCCGTGGTGAGACAAGTACGTTCTCGCGAGCGCGTCGAAGAGCGGGATGTCGACGTACCGCAGCAAGTGCCGGAGAGCGGACTTCGTATCGTGCATGAGCACTGCGGAGATGCCTTGGGGCCCCAATACTTCAAGGTGGACAGGATTGTTCAGTCGCAGTATCCATGAATTATCCGAGAACCGCCAACCATGAAGAACCTGCAACCGCTTTGACTGAGATGACCTGTACCAAGGCGCGAACAGCACGCGGATCCGACAACGAGTCGCTACACAGTCCAGGCGCTTCCATGCAACCGAGCTGATTGGCAAGATGTCAGCGACAAGTCGAAGTCTCCAGTGAGCCTCCAAATACAACAATGCCTCGCTGCCGCGAACACCACCGTCAGTGGGCGTGTTATGAGTCATTTCGTTGCCGTTGAATGCAGGCGAATGCAGTGTCCAGGCGCGACAAGCGATTCGGTGCCTCCTTCATATCATAGACCACAATGCCGGCCTAAGTGCTTCGGACCGGTGCACGGTCGGGACGATTGCTTGGGGGCGTGCTTCCTTCTATCGCAACGCGAGTCAAAGCATGTCGGTCGCCCATTCCAAGAATGTGAACTGCCAACTCCGCCGTTATTGAGGACATCGCCAGCCACACTTGGGGACAGTTCCAACGTCCGCTTCATGCCCTCCGCATCGGTTTTGGCCCGCGCTGTAAAGCCCACGTGCCCCTGTCGCAGCCGCGGACAGCGCTGTCTGCCAAGGAAACGCTACCTGAACCGGCTAGCTCCGAAGAATTCCGTCCTAGGCGTTGGTCCTGCGCGGCCGGCTTTCGGCCACCGCGAGAGGCGCGCCTTGAAAGAGCCGGTGCCCCCTCAAGCACAGGCCGTCAGGGCCATCGCACACGCGCGCCTCCGATCCAAGGCCCCCGCCTGCTGGGTTCTCCGTAAATGTCGGCAGCGCGCTGTTGCTCAGGCGCGTGGTGGCCTTTTTCGATTCGCGCTGCGCTTTTTAACGATCTCGTTCTCGCGACGAAGCTCGGGTCTGAGCGGGCCGGCCCAGCCGGCCTAGGCGGCATTCACGACTGAACGCAATCGGCGGTAGGCTATCAGATCAGGGATAGTTTGTAATCGTCTAGCGTACGTTTAACCGCCGTGATGTGCGCACTGTCCATTGCCCTTCGTGCGGAGTGTCGAAGAGTTTACCAACCTGATCGCATCGTACCTCGATCGCGAAAATGAACGCCTGTCCGGTGGTGGATGGCATTTTAGGTCAGATCGTTCGCCGGAAGTGACCTTCGAACTCCCTTCTGGCGGCACCGTGTACTTCCGTGGTATCAGGTGTGAATGCCATGTTCCATTCGGCCGAGCAGCTGTTTGACTTGCTTGCTTCCTTCCTCGCGCTCCAACAACACAAGCTCCAGCCGTGCCCGCCGCAGCGTGCGGTGCCCACGCCGGAGCCAGTTCCAACCGCCGTCCTCCCCCGAGCGCTTCCAATGCCGCAGCTTCGAAAGGCATGGCACCGAACGCCGCCGTTCACGGGGGAGTCCGAGATCAGACTCGGCCGGCTGTGCCTTGGCCTTTCGGACCACGGGCTCCGGCGCGGCCTGCCGGGACGACTTGACCTTATACTTAGCTATAGGGTTATCATGTATTGGAGGTTGGGAACATGACGATTGGCCAGCTTGCCGCCGCAACAGAGGTGAACGTTCAGACGGTCCGCTATTATGAACGTCGCGGGATCATGATTCCGCCAACGCGCTCCCGTTCCGGATACCGGCAGTACAACGAAGATGCTGTAAAGCGAATCCGCTTCATCAAGCGTGCTCAGGAGCTCGGGTTCTCGCTTGACGAGATCGCGGACCTGCTGAATCTGCGGGTGGAGAAGCGGAGCTCATGCGCCGCCGCCGAGAAGCGTGCTCGGGCACGCTTGGCAGATGTCGATCGCAAGATCCGCGAGTTACAGCGGTTGCGCCGCGTGCTCACGCAACTGACGGAGGCCTGCGCAAGCCCAATCCCGACATCGGCATGTCCGATCCTCGATGCCCTGGACGCTGAGCCGGCGAATGCGTGAGTCTGCGATTGCAGCTTCAGGGGGCGTCGTCGCAGCATTCTTGGCTTCACTGTGCTGCATTGGTCCGATCGTGCTCGTAACCGTTGGCGTCGGTGCGGGTTTGGCAGCAACGTTTGAGCCGCTCCGGCCAGCATTAGGGGTCGTAATGGTACTGCTGCTCGGTTTTGCATTCTATAGCGTGTACCGCAAAGGCGATGTGTCAACAACAGCAGCGAAAATCGCCGGCCAGGCGTGCTCTCGGACCTCGCGCCGGCGCGAGAAGGCATTCCTGTGGGTAGGCGTGGGAATCGCCATCGTGTTGTGGACCTTCCCGACCTGGTCCACATGGCTTCTATGAGAGTCACACAATGAACTTCTGCGGACTGGTGACGTTGATCGTCGCCCCGCTCTCGATGCCGGCAGTCATTGCCGCGGAGACTAACCCCGTCGCGGACTCGGCTCACATTAGCGCGCCTGCACTCGCAGCGGATACGGTCCGACTGAAAGTAGAGGGCATGACGTGCGGCGGCTGTGCAGTAAGTGCCCGGATTGTGCTGCAGCGCCTGGACGGCGTGTTGAAGGCCGACGTCGATTACGACACGAGGATCGCTGTGGTCGTATTCGACGCAAAGCGAGTATCGCCGCAGCGCATGATTCAGGCGCTAAGGGAGAAACTCAAATACACCGCTTCGGTTGTGCCGCGGGAGAAGGTCCAAAAGTGACTGATTCGATGACGCCCATTCGCGCCGAGCAACGAAAGTCGGTGCTTCGCTGCCCTGTCTGTTCATTCGAGGAAGCGCTCGACATGCCGACGGATGCGTGTGTCTATTACCACGTGTGCAACGGTTGCCGCGCGCTTCTGAAGCCGAAGCCAGGCGATTGCTGCGTGTTCTGTTCGTACGGATCGGTTCCGTGCCCACCAAAGGCAAGCGGCGCCGAGTGCAACTGCTGACGCCAATCTCATGACCTTCGGTAAGTGGCGGCTTGGGCGCCAGGCCGGCATTCCTACGCCCGCAGCGCGCGCACGCCGTTCAGGATGACAAGCAGACTCGCACCCATATCGGCGAGCACGGCCATCCAGAGCGTTGCTACTCCACCCACCGCCAGCACCACGAACGCCGCTTTCGTTAGTATCGAGAAGGCGATATTGGCACGGATGATCCGCTCGGCTTTACGCGAGAAACGAATCGTATCGACGAGTTTCGGCAGGTCGTCAGCCATGAGCGCAATGTCAGCCGTTTCCAAAGCCACGTCCGTACCCGCTGAGCCCATGGCCACTCCCACGTCAGCCGCTGCGAGAGCAGGCGCATCGTTTACGCCATCGCCGACCATGAGCACCCTTCGGCCTTCGGTCCGCAGTTCACGGACAGCGGCAACCTTGTCTTCAGGCAGCAGCTCTGCTCTGATCTCGTCGATGCCGGGGTGACCGATCGCGCGCGCGACCGCGTGAGCCGCTGCGGCGTTATCGCCGGTTATCATCACCACGCGTTTGATGCCGGCCTGGTGGAGGGCTCGTAGAGCGGGAGCTGCGTCGGGCCGGACTTGATCGGCAATTCCGAGTGCGCCCAAAAGGATTGGCACTTCGGATCCATCCGATTCCACACCGACGAACACCGCCGTTCGCCCTTCCGTTCGGAAACGATCCAGAACAGACGATGCATCCGCCGTCAGCGTGCCCAACTCGCGGAAGAAACGCTCGCTTCCCACATACACGTTCTTTCCGTTCACCGTCGCGATCATGCCACGGCCTGGCACAGCCCGCGATTGTTTGGCCTTGGGAATCGCGAGATTGTCCTTCTGCGCCCTCGTCACCACTGCTCTGGCGAGGGGGTGCTCACTTCGGAGCTCTGCAGCCGCCGCAACTGCGAGTATGTCCGACGGAGCTGTTTCGTTCAGAGGAACAATGTCGACTACCTCGGGATCTCCCAAGGTGAGAGTGCCGGTCTTGTCCAGTGCAACGACAGAAACGCGTCCGGCATTCTCGAGGTGCAGACCGCCTTTGATCAGGATCCCGCGCCTCGCCGCGCCCGCGAGTGCGCTCACGACTGTGACCGGCGTTGAGATCACGAGCGCGCAAGGGCAGGCAACGACGAGGAGAACCAGCGCGCGGTAGAACCATTGACTCCAGTCACCCAAACCAAGGAGAGGCGGAAGCAGGAACACTGCGAACGCAGTGCCTACGACGAGCGGCGTGTACACACGTGCAAATCGATCCACAAAAGCCTGGCTCGGTGCGCGGCTCGCCTGGGCGTCTTCGATGGAGTGAATGATGCGCGAGAGCGTCGTGTCGGCAGCCGGCTTGGTCGACTTGATCTCGATCACACCCTCGCCGTTCAGCGTACCGGCAAAGACCTCTGACCCTGACTCCTTCTCGACCGGTACAGACTCACCGGTGATCGGTGCCTGGTTTACGGACGTGATGCCGGACTCGACAGCACCGTCGACCGGTATCTTCTCGCCGGGACGAACAACGACAATTTCGCCAACACGCACTTCGTCTGCCGGCACGCGCAGCTCGTGACCGTTGCGGATGACGGTTGCCTCGGCCGGTGAAAGGTCCATCAGCGCCTTGATTGCGTTTCTGGCGCGATCCATCGAGTGCGACTCGAGCAGTTGGGCGACTGCGAAGAGGAACAGCGCAGAAGCCGCCTCCTCGTACTCGCCGATGAAGAATGCACCGATCGCCGCTATCGACATGAGAAAATTCATGTCGAGTGCGCGGTTCATCGCGGCCCTCACGCCGCGAGGAACGATGTACCAGCCACCGGCCACCATCGCCCCGACCGCGAGCACGGACGCCACGGAACCAGACCGTGCAACGTATTCAGCAATGAGGGACGAAGCCCACAAAATTCCGGAGAGCACAGCCAGCGCCAGTCGGCCGTTCCGCTCCCACCAGGTCGGCTCGACGCGTTCCGCCGAGGCGAGGCGCGCGCGCATTCCGAGCTCGGCGATCGCACGCTCGACTGCACCCGGCGCGACTGTCCCCTCGACAGTGAGTCGTCGGCCGACCAGGTCGAAGTTGAGCCGCTTCACGCCGGGGAGGTTTCCGAGCCGGTCTTCGATCAAACGCACTTCGTCGGCGCAGTCCATCCCCGCGACCTCAAAGACCTCCCGCGAGGCGACCGAGGGTTCCGTGACGCGATAACCGACCCGCGTGATGGCGCCAACCAGGTCACGCCGGCTGAGCGTCCCTTCGGTATACGAGACGTTCACTCGTCCGCCGACAACGTCGACACCTACGTCCTGCACCCCCTCCAGCCGCCGAAGCGATGTCTCGACTGCTTCGGCACAACTGGCGCAGTCCATCCCGCCCACCTGAAGTGTGCAGCTCGCAATCGGCTCTATTTCACGCAGGTTGGAATCTTGCCTTTCCATCTCACAGCCTTGGCTGGTTACGCGCGCAGTTGACTGGACCTGCCCGACAACACATCATTATACACTGATGCGTCACTACGGAGAACACGTGGCCGCGACCTCGACCGAAAACACCATCGCCACGCGCGCTAAGCTATTCAGGGGGCTTGGGGACCCGTCTCGTCTGGGAATCCTCGAGGCGCTCCGGGCTGGTGCGCGCAGTGTGAGCGAGATCGTCGAGGTTACCGGGCTCACACAGTCAAACGTTTCCAACCACCTTGCCTGTCTGTTGGATTGCGGCCTGGTGATTCGTGAGCAGCGTGGACGTTTTGCCATCTACCGCCTCAGCGACGAGCGCATCGATGCACTGCTTGCGCTCGCTGACACCGTCCTGGCGGATGTCGCCTGTGGCGTGGAAGCGTGTTCACGATATCCGGTAGCCGGTACCAATGCTTAGAACTGCCTTGGGGTCGAGAGACCGGTTGCGCCGCATTTTCGCACTCGTGATCGTCGTCTGGGCGTCGTACTGGAATCTGGAGCCACTTCTCGGCGTTGCGCGCGATGGAGCCGTGCACCACGAGTCAATCATCGAAGCTGTAACTCATGCGGAAGCCGGATCAGGCGACCATGGCCACGAAGATTCAGGCACCGGCGATCACGACCATCCACCCGGCCACGCGCACGGCACGGGTGCAGACCATTGCACACACCACCACGGCACTGCGGTGCCGACCACGCTTCAGCTTGTACTCTTCGGATCCGAAATCAGGCTCGTCGATACCGAGCCTTTCCACCTGACCTCGTCGTACGCACGACACCTTTTCCGTCCTCCTGCGCTCGCGTAACGCCGCCTCATCGCTGAGGCCGCGTCCGCACCAGGTGGTGCGGTCCGCATAACTCAACAACTCACAAATACGAGGCAACGGCAAGCGCATCGCTCGCCGTTACTGAGGCATAGGTACCAGTGATAAACAACAGATCGCTGGCGGCCTTCCTGCTCATGGTGGCACTACCTGCTGGTATTGCCGCGCAGGAAGCATCCGTCGGTACGCGCACTATTGCGGACACACTCGAGCTGCGGCTTCGAGATGCCGTACAGCTTGGATTGCGTCAAAACCCCACGTATCTCGGCGTCCGTGCGGGGGTGGGCGTTGCACGTGGAGAACTTCGCCAGGCGAGGACGCTGCCGTTCAATCCGGTGCTGGAGGTGGAAGCTCCTTCTACGCAGGGACTTGGGAATACGTACCGGTCCACTCTGAGCCAGGAACTGGAGATCGCGGGTCAACGCGGATTGCGTTCACAGGCAGCGGAGGAGGAGCTTCGCCGGGCGGAACAGGAGGCAGTTGATTCCGCCAGAGTTCTGGCCGCCAATATCGGGCGTGCGTTCCTGCAGAGCCTTGCGCAACAACGGGAACTGAACTTGGCCAGACAGACCCTGGCGCTGCAGGATCGCATGCTCGAAGCTGCGCGCATTCAGAGTCGTGAAGGTGAGATCAGCACGCTGGAAGCGAACCTGGTAGAGGTAGAACGGGGCCGCGCACAAGCGCGTGTCCTTGCTGCCGGACGCTCCCTCGTCGCGTCGATGAGCCAACTGCGACTTCGGATCGGCGTTGGTCCTGATCAGCCGGTCCGGCTGGTGGACGAGCCGGACAGCCTGCCGGCATGGCCATCGGTATCGACCGATTCACTCGTGCGCCTGGCGCTGGCCCGGCGGCCCGACCTGAGGGCGGCAACCGCGGCAGCGGAACGGGCGCGCGCGGCCGCCAGACTCGCCCGGCGCGAAGCAATTCCCAACGTTCGGATCGGTGCGCTGCTCGAAAAAGATGAGTTCGATCGCGGAACACAGGCCGGAATTGTATTCGGCGTTCCAATTCCAGTCTGGAATCGGAACCAGGGGGTCACCGATGCGCGCCGCGCGGAGTTGCAACGCGCCGAACGGCAGCGTCAGGCTGTCGAGCTCCAGGTGCGCGCCGATGTAGAGGTTGCCCGCAACAACTATCTGGCAGCAGCGGAGCAGTTGACCGCTCTGCGTGAACAGGTACTGGAACCTGCGCGTGCGAACCAGGCACTGCTCGAGACGGCCTATCGGGCGGGCAGGTTCAATCTGCCAACGCTGCTACTGCTCCGAAATCAGCTGGTTGAAGCTGAACTCGAATACGTCAATGCCTGGCTGATCGCCCACGAAGCTCTGATCGAGCTCGAAGCCGCGATCGCCGCACCCATCACATCTGAGAACCCACAATGATGAATAGAATCTGGACGCATAGGCAGAACATAAAGGGACAGCTGTCGATCGCGCGGCGATGGATCGCCGCGGTCGGCGCCATGCTGTTCCTGCTCGGTGCCGTTGCTGGCTGCGGTGACGCGACCGAAGGAGGGCAGGCCACTGAGCCGGCGCACGAGGAGAATGCGAATAATGTCGGTGACGTGGTGGTTTTGGACTCGGTCGCGGTGGGGGTGGCGAAAATCACCCTGGCACCCGTCGAGACGGTGAGCACGACGGAACTGCCGGTGACCGGAAGCATTACCTATGACGCCAACCGCGTCAGCCACGTGGGTCCGCGCACCGAGGGGCGGATCGTCCGCCTCGCCGCGGACATCGGAGAAAGAGTCCGGGCGGGTCAGGTACTCGCGATCATGGAAAGCCCGCAGGTCGGGCAGATCCGGGCGCAGGAACGGGAAGCGGAGGCGCTTCTGGAGATTGCGCGCGAGAACCATGAGCGGGAGCTGCGACTGGAGCAACAAGGGATTACGAGCCGCAAGGAGCTTCTGGAGGCGAAGGCGGCGCTTCGCCGCGCGGAAGCGGCGCTGGCGACCGCGCGCGAAACCCTGCGCGTCCTGGGCGCCGGGCACGGTGAAGCCGGGCTGTACGCGCTGACGGCGCCCTTTGCCGGCGTTGTCGTAGACCGGGACGCGAGCCTGGGCGAGATGGCCAGCCCCGCAGACGCGCTTTTCACGGTCGCCAACCTCGACCGTCTCTGGATCGAGCTCAACATCTACGAGCGAGACCTCGCGCGCACACGGCAGGGGCAGGCAGTGGAGGTTTCCACGGCGGCGTACCCGGACCGGACGTTCCCGGGCCGAATCGTGTACGTGGGCGACATCCTCGACCCCAAGACCCGAACGGTGCGTGCGCGCGTCGAGGTGCCCAACCCGTCGGGGACGTTGAAGCCCGGCATGTTCGCCACTGCACGCATCCAGGTGGGTGGTGGCGGACCGCCCGTGGTCGTTGTACCGCAGGCAGCCATCCAGGAACTCGAAGGACGTAAGGTCGTGTTCGTTGCGGGCGACAAGCCAGGCGAATTCCGGGCGCGTCCAGTCGAAGTGGGAGAACAGGCAAGCGGCGGTCGCATCGTCATCCGCGCCGGCCTCTCGGCGAGCGACCAGATCGTGACGGCGGGCGCATTCACGCTCCGATCCGAACTCGCCAAGGGCGAAATCGGCGAGCACGGGCACTGAGGGGCGGCAATGAAAAGCATCATCACATTCGCGCTCAAGAACCGCCTGCTCGTTCTCGGGTTTACCGCGCTGCTCGTCGCTGTCGGTATCTGGTCAATGGTCCGTCTGCCCATCGATGCCGTGCCGGACGTAACCAACGTACAGGTCCAGATCAACACCAATGCGCCCGCGCTCTCGCCGCTCGAAGTTGAGCGTCAGATTACGCTGCCGGTCGAGCTCGCTATGTTCGGGTTGCCGAAGCTGGAACAGATCCGCTCGGTATCCAAATTCGGCCTCTCGCAGGTGACAGTCATCTTCCGGGAGGGCACCGATATCTACTTTGCGCGCCAGCAGGTACAGGAGCGGCTGCAAGCGGCGAAGGAGGAGATCCCGGAAGGTTTCGGCACGCCGGAAATGGGACCGATCTCGACCGGCCTCGGGGAGATTTTCCAGTACACCATCGAGGCGGAGCCCGGCTCCGGAATCGACGCCACCGAGTTGCGTACGTTGCAGGACTGGGTGGTCGCACAGCAGCTGCGGGCCGTGCCGGGCGTGGCCGAGGTCAACTCCTTCGGCGGCTTCCAGAAGCAGTACCAACTCCTGGTCCGCCCCGAGGCGCTGGTTCAGTACAGCCTCACCCTCGACGAAGTGCTCGATGCGGTTGCAGCCAATAACGTGAATGCAGGTGGCGGCTACATCACGCAGGGTGCCGAGCAACTGATCGTGCGGGGCGTCGGGCAGGTGCAGGATCTGGAGCAGATCCGCAACATCGTCGTAGCCAGCCGGGACGGCACGCCAGTTCGGGTCGGGGATGTCGCGGACGCGGTTATCGGCCACACAATCCGCCAGGGCGCCGTCAGCAAGGATGGTCGAGGCGAAGTCGTCAGCGGCATCGTCATGATGCGCATGGGGGAGAACTCCCGGACCGTTGTCGATGCGGTCAAGGAGCGATTCGAGTCGGTCCAGGCCACACTGCCGGAAGGCGTGAAGCTCAGAGCCTTCTACGACCGCACGGATCTGGTCGAGCGTACGATCAAGACAGTTGAGAAGAACCTCTTCGAGGGCGCGCTCCTCGTCGTCGCCGTGCTCTTCCTGCTCCTGGGCAATCTGCGCGCGGCGTTGATCGTCGCCGCGGCAATACCGCTCTCGATGCTGTTCGCCTTCAGCGCCATGCTGCGTGCCGGGATTGCGGGCAGCCTGATGAGCCTGGGCGCGATCGATTTCGGTCTCGTCGTTGATGGCTCGGTCGTCATGGTCGAAAACTCGATGCGGCACCTCTCGGAACGCAACGAAGGGAAGAGCTTCCTGCGAACGGTGCTGGATTCCTGCGCGGAAGTCGCGCGTCCAATCCTCTTCGGCATTGGCATCATCATTGTGGTCTACCTTCCCATCCTGACCTTGCAGGGTGTCGAGGGGAAGATGTTTCGCCCGATGGCCCTCACCGTGGTTTTCGCGCTGGCCGGCTCACTGCTGCTGACCTTTTTCCTGACGCCCGTGCTGATCTCGCTGGTCATGCGCGGCAAGATCGAAGAGAAGGAGGTCTGGCTAATGCGCCGGGCCAAACGGATCTACCGCCCAGCGCTCGAGTGGACGCTGGCGAACGGCCGCAAGGTCCTGCTTGGCGCGTCCGCGGCCTTCGCCGCCGCGGTCGCGGTCTTCCCGCTCCTCGGCAGTGAGTTCATTCCCCAGCTCGACGAGGGCGCGTTCGCCATCCAGGTCCTGCGACTCCCCAGTATCTCGCTCGAGGAATCGATCCAGCAGGCGACGATGATGGAGGCACGCCTGATGGAACATTTCCCGGATGAGATCGAGGACATCGTCTCGAAAACGGGCCGGCCCGAGATCGCGACCGATCCGATGGGCGTCAACATCAGCGACGTGTTCGTGATGTTGAAGCCGCCACGCGAGTGGACTCGGGCCGATAGCAAGGAGCAGCTGGAAGAGCAGATGTCCGAAGTGCTCGATCACATCCCTGGTATGGTCTACAGCTTCAGCCAGCCGATCGAACTGCGCGTCAATGAACTGATTGCCGGGGTGCGAAGCGATCTGGCGATCAAGATCTACGGCGAGGACCTCGAAACGCTAAAGCGTGTGGCGGACGAGACGGTATCGGCGGTTTCGCGGCTGAACGGCGCAACCGGTTTCAAGGCGCAGCAACTCTCGGGTCTGCCTCAGTTGCAGGTCACCGTGCTGCCGGACCAGCTCGCGCGTTACGGCATCAACGCCGCGGACGTGATGCGGGCAGTCGAAGCGATCGGCGGTGTGGAGGCAACAACCATCCTCGAGGGGCAGCGTCGCTTCGCATTGACCGTCCGTTTCCCCGAGTACGCGCGCGAGAATCTGGAAGCTGTAGCCAGCCTTCTGATCAGCGCTCCGGGGGGCGCGCGAGTGCCACTCGGTCAACTGGCACGCATCGAGGTCATCCAAGGGCCGTCGGATCTGAGCCATGAGAACGCGAGCCGACTGGTAATCGTGGAGGGCAACGTCCGTGGTCGAGACATTGGCAGCTTCGTTCAGGACGTCCAGGAACTCTTCTCGAGCGGAGCGATCAAGCTGCCGCCGGGATACACACTGGACTTCGGCGGTCAGTTCGAGAATCTGGAACGTGGAACGCGTCGGCTCATGCTGGTCGTTCCGCTCTCGTTACTTCTCATCTTCCTGCTGCTCTTCGCCACGTTCAATTCGTTGCGCCAAGCGGCGCTGGTCTTCACCGGAATTCCGCTGGCCACCGTCGGTGGCGTCTTCGCGCTCCTTATTCGCGGAATGCCGTTCAGCATCTCGGCCGGCGTAGGGTTTATCGCCCTGTTCGGCATCGCCGTCCTGAACGGGCTGGTGATGGTCAGCTACATCAACGAACTCCGCCAGCAGGGGCATCCGCTGGAGCAAGCTGTGCGCGAGGGCGGCATGACCCGACTCCGGCCGGTGCTGATGACCGCGCTCGTGGCGGCGCTCGGCTTTATCCCGATGGCGCTCTCACACGGCGCAGGCGCCGAGGTACAGCGACCGCTCGCGACGGTGGTGATCGGCGGACTCGTTACCGCCACGTTGCTCACCCTGCTCGTGTTGCCATTGCTGTACCTGAGGTTCGAGCGCAAAAACGACGGAAGGGTACCGGAGCCTTCCGCGGCGCAGGAACTGGAGATCGCGACTGCATGACACGGGCGCGCACGGAGATGCATTGATGGGAGCTGGACATTCACACGATCACGGAAAATCGCAGTACAGCGCGAACCGCAAACGTCTTGCGATCACGCTCGGGCTCATATCTGCCTACATGATCGCAGAGGTCGTCGGCGGTCTACTAAGCAACTCCCTCGCGTTGCTGGCGGATGCCGGTCACATGCTATCCGACGCCGGCGCACTTGCATTGAGCTTGTTCGCGATTTGGATCGCGCAAAAGCCACCCACATCCAAACACACCTATGGGTTTTATCGCACGGAGATTCTCGCAGCGCTCGTCAACGGTGCGACGCTCATTGCGATCTCGATCTACATTTTTGTGGAGGCATTTCACCGATTCGATCAACCGCCCGAGGTGAAAGGGCCACTCATGATGAGCATCGCGCTCGGCGGTCTGGTCATCAATATCGCGGGGCTCTGGATCCTGAACGCAGGCAAGAGCGAAAGCCTCAACATTCGCGGTGCCTGGCTTCACGTACTCACCGACGCGCTTGGCAGCGTCGGCGCGATCGTGGCCGGAGCGCTGATCTGGGCTTTCGGCTGGACGCTGGCAGATCCGATTGCGTCTGTGCTGATCGGGGTACTTGTGATCTACAGCTCCTGGGCTCTTCTCAAGGAAACGGTTGCGGTGCTGATGGAAAGCGCGCCGGGACACGTGGATGTGGATGCGGTTCGCGCCGCAATCCTTGATACGACCGGCGTCGTGAGCGTGCATGATCTGCATGTCTGGACGATTACCAGTGGGATGGTAAGCCTGTCAGCGCACGTGCGGACAGGCGAGAACGTGTCGGTCCGGGTCGTCTTGGCCGCAATTCGCGACAGGCTACACGAGCGATTCGGAATTGACCACGTAACGGTACAGATCGAACCGCATGATTTTGACGAGAGTGGGCAGTCCCCTAAACACTGAGCCGATGCTCAGAAGTAGCTCATGGTATGAAAGAACGTACGGCCTACATCTTGGCAACACTGGGAGGACTCGGGTGGTTTCTAGTCGTGGTGCTGATATTCAATCCGCCAGATTGGCTCGCCACGTCTGCGGTTCGTTCTGATTCGACGCGCGTGCACCCGTCACATGAGCCGGCGACGATTGAAGGGCCGCCCATCATCAAACTTCGGGACATGGATTCCGTGGGCCTTGACGTACAGACCCTCGCCAGGATCGAACCCCACTTTCATGTCCTGAATGCTGCGCTGGTGACTCTCGTAGAGTTGCACCGGGCGTACGACACTGCCTCGTTCAAGGAATTGCGCGAGCGCATCCAGCAGGAATCGCGATTTTTCCATCAGACGGCCGACCTGCATGAGGAGCGGATCGAGGGAATGTTGTCAGACTTGGACCGTGAGCGGTTTCATCGATATCTGCGTGATCGTGAGTTCGCGGCCGGGCTGCCGGAAGACAGCGCGTCGCACACGCACGTTGGCCGTGGGCACTCCACAACGCTGCCAGGTGTTGTCCCTCGCCGACCTGACCAACGGACACAATAGTTCTGAAGCGAGCAGACTTTACAGGCGCGACATGATGATCAACAGCAACCGTTGGAACCGGATGAGGTACACGTTATGGGCCCCGATGTACGACAGGATTGTGCACTTCGGTGCTCAACGCCACCGCTCCATTGATCTGCTCGAACTGAAACGCGGAGAACGCCTCCTGATCGTTGGCGGCGGAACGGGTGCCGATTTTCCTTTCATCCCTGATGGTGTGGAAGTCGTAGCGGGAGACATTACGCCCGCAATGGTCGAACGCATGCAGCGCCGGGCGCGTCAACTCGGCCGCAACATCACAACGGATGTAATGGATAGACAGAAACTGCCCATCCCTGACGCGTCGTTCGACGCCGTAGTCCTGCACCTGATTCCACGCTGTGATTCCGGACCCGAATGCCGTGCCTTCGCGAAGTAGCGCGTGTTCTACGCCCGGGGGGCAGGGCCGTCGTGTTCGATAAGTTCGTTCCGGATGAGCAAAGCCCTTCATTCGCGCGGCGCGGCTTGAATGTGCTTACTGCTGCACTCTTCTCGAGTATCATTCGCCGACTGGCACCCCGTGCAGCGTTGGACGCTGGCGCGTACTTCTCGTTCAATCCTGCGATGGCGACGAGCCCGCGTGGCCGGCGCCTTCTGCAGGAGATGCCTCGTGAGCGGGTGCTGACAGAGTCTGACGGTCCATTCGTCCGCTACGAAGACACGATCGCATCGCCAGCTTCGGTCCGGTTCGTGTGCCGTCAGATCGCAGCTTCGTGGGGCGTCGCCGAATCGGAGACCGCAGCCCTCGTCAGGCACAACTTTGCGCGGCTGCTCAAGGCGCTTCCGAACGCCGCAGAACCGTGATTAAAATGCAGCGCTGATCAGATTCGCGCGCGACAAGCAAACGGCAACTGATTTACACCGAGGTGACGACCGGCCTGGCGCCGCCAAGATCGCAGTGTCACGCTCGAAGCATACGAAGACCGTTCCCGATCACGATGAATTCGCTGATCTCATGGCCGAGTACCGCGATCGGCAGTGTGAAAGCACCTGCAACTGCCCCGACGACCAGGATACTGACGACGACGGCTGAAAGCGCGATGTTCTGCCGGACAATCCTCTGGTTGCGTTTCGCCAGGCGAAGCGCGTAAACGAGCTTCTCCAAATCATCGGCCATGAGCGCGACGTCCGCGGTCTCGAGGGCGACATCCGTACCGGCGGCGCCCATGGCGACGCCGACCGTCGCCTCGGCCAGCGCGGGTGCGTCGTTCACACCATCGCCTACCATTGCAACATGGCCGACGCGTTCCGTAAGGTCCCGGACGAGCCGCGCCTTGTCTTCGGGCTTGAGGTCCGCGTAAACCTCGTCGATCCCGGCCTCCTTCGCGATCGCGCGGGCGGTTCGCTCGTTGTCACCCGTGAGCATCACAACCTTTTCGACGCCGGCCGCATGCAATTCGGCGATCGCCTTCCTCGCGTTCGCGCGCAGGTTGTCGCGAATCGCGATCATGCCCCATGCGCCCCGATCGTCTCCGATGAGCACCACCGTCTTGCCTTCGTGCTGAAGGCGAATCAGCTCGTCCGCAACAGCGCCCAGCGGAACGCGGAGGTCGCTCCGAAAAAGCTCGGGGCTTCCGACATACACGGTGCGCCCACCCACCTGTGCTGACGCACCGGCCCCGGTCAAGGAGCGAAATGCTTCCACCGCCGCCGGCACGACGCCTTGCGCCTCAGCATAGCCGACGATGGCCAAGGCAAGCGGGTGTTGACTCTGCCGCTCGATTCCGGCGGCCATCGAGAGCAGTTCGGAGCTTCGCGGAGTTCCGTCGCCGACTGGAATGAAGTCGGTCACCTCTGGCTTGCCGCGAGTGACCGTGCCGGTCTTGTCCATGGCGACGACGCGGATCTTGTCCAACTCCTCCACGTAAACTCCGCCCTTTATGAGGACCCCCTGCCGCGCCCCTGTGCCGAGAGCTGACACCAGCGTGATTGGTACGGAGATGACCAGCGCGCAGGGCGCGGCGGCGACGATAAACACGGTTGCGCGCGTAATCCAGTCCGACCAGAAGCCGCCAAAGAGGAGCGGGGGCATGACGGCCATGAGAACGCCGATGCCCAGCACAGCCGGACTGTACCGGTTGCCGAAACGCTCGATCCAGCGATGGCTCGTGCCCTTCCGCTCGTGCGCCTCCTCGACCATCTGGATGATGCGAGATATGGTGTTGTCCGCGAATGCCTTGTTGGCTCGCACCTCAAGCGCACCTTCGCCGTTGATGCTTCCAGCGAAAACCACGTCGCCCGCGCGCTTCTCCACCAGCATGCTCTCACCCGTGACGGGTGCCTGATTCACCCCCGAGGAGCCTCCTAGGACTTCACCATCTGTCGGCACACCTTGCCCCGGTCGCACGAGGAACACATCACCCGGAACGAGTTCCTCGACCGGCACCTCGATGTCCCGACCATCGCGTTGCACGGTGGCCGTCTTGGGCGCCAGATCCATGAGCGCACGCACCGCGGAGCGCGTCTTCTCCTCGGTGTAGCCTTCGGCCGCCTCCGAAATCGAGTAGAGGAAGACCAGAATCGCGCCCTCGAAAGGCTCGCCCATGGCGGTGGCCACCACTGCGGCCACGGCCATGAGCAGCATGATCGTGACCTTGCGCTCGAAGATCAGCTCCTCGAGCGCCTCGCGACCGAAGTAGTAGCCGCCAATCAGGATGGCCGACAGGTAGAGGACGATCGAGATCGGAGTCTCTCCGATCGAGAGGGCGAGGAGCCAACCTGCGAGGGCCAGCAGCCCGGAGAGGGCGGAGGTGAGCACCTTCGGGTTGCGCCATGGCTTCGGAGGCCCCGGGACATCCATTTCTCCCTGCGGCGGGAAGCCGAGATCGTCGAGCTTGTCGCGCAGCGCGTCGGGCGTGGTCACGGCGGAGTCGTAGAGCAACGTCACCCGAGCAGCGCCGGGGTTTACCTTCGTCTCTGAGACGCCGGGGAAGCCGGCGAGGCCCCGACGGATCCGGTTCGCGTCACTCTCGCAGTCGAGGCCGCGAACCCTCATCTCAAGACGTGCGGGCGCGTCGCCGGTTCGCGGGAACTGTTCAGTCATTCCCACTGGTCAACGCCTCGCCGTCGTTCGAACGGCTGTACCGTACGCATTCGTAGACGCCGCGCGCGACGTCGAGCAGCAGTTCGTCGCTGTCGGCCAGGAGGGCGTCGACGCGGCTATTCCTCAGCCGATAAATGACGAAGCGACCCTGCTGCTCCCGTGTTACGAGACCGCAATCATGAAGACAGCCCAGGTGGTTCGACGTATTTGACTGCGACAGGCCCGTCGACTCGACGATCGCACCGACGCTGAGTGGGCCTCCCCGCAAGGCTTCCAAAATGGCGAGGCGTGAAGGATCGGACAGGCCGCGAAACAGCTTGGCCTTGATCTCGAGCGCCTGTGCGTTGGCTGTAACGAACATCTCTCCCTCGTCTTGACATATCATGATACAATGATATAATGAGGGACGGCTGCACCTACGTCAAGTGCGTGACGTCGTATGCGCTGATCCCTGCTGAGAGAGTTTGTAGATGTACCCGACGCTTCTCGAGGTCGGAGGTCTCACGGTTACGACCTTCGGGCTCATGATGCTCCTCGCGTTCGTTGCGGGCGCGTGGGCGATGGCGGTCCAGTTCCGCGTCCGCAGCATCGCTCCGGACACCGCTTGGGACCTGCTAGCCTGGATCGCGCTGGGCGGGATCTTGGGAGCCAAGATCTACTACCTCGCCCTTCACCCGAGCGAACTGGCGGCCGATCCCGTCGGCTCTCTGCTCAACCGCGGTGGCCTCGTGTGGTACGGCGGATTCATTGGTGGCGTCTCCGCCTTCTACTGGCAGGTGCGTCGACGCGGGCTGTATGTCGCACAGGCATTCGACTCCGCCGCACCTGGACTCGCGATAGCGTACGCGTTCGGCCGAATGGGATGCTTCCTTGTAGGCGACGACTACGGCCTTCCGTCGAACGGCCCTTTCGCGATGGTGTTCCCGCGGGAGGCGGCGATCCCGAGCACGGCGGGCTACCTGCGCTCCGTCGGCGCGGACGTGCCGGCCCAGCTTCCCGACTCCGCGCTTATCGCCGTACACCCCACGCAGCTCTACGAGATCGCGGCCGCCCTGCTCATCTTCGGCATCCTGTGGAAGGTGTCGCGACCAAGCCTTGCACCGGGCCGGCTCTTCGGGCTCTACCTCGCGCTCTACGGACTGGAACGCTTTCTCATTGAATTCGTGCGCGCAAAGGACGACCACCTGCTCCTAGGGCTCACGACGTCCCAGGGCGTGAGTCTCGTCCTGATTGCCGTCGCTGCCTGGCTCTGGCTTCGACCGAAAGCAGCAGTCGTAACGCGCCCGAGCCGTCGAGCTGCAGACCAGGCATGACCACGATGCTGCGCCGCCTCACGAGCATCCCGGACGAGTTTCGGGTTTCCGGAGCCGGTGCCAGGGCCGACGGAACGTGGCTGGACTCGCCTGCCTTTTCCCCGGGCGTGATTGCACCTTGGCCGGCGACTCCCTCCGCCGAACGGCCTCTCGTGTCCTCGCACCGATGGCGCTCGCGTGATGGCTGTCCCACAACCGATAACGAGGCTTGACCTTGTACCCGAAATTCCATGTTCTCCGACGGAAGGAGGCCCCTCGACTCCGTCGAACGGTGGTAGCTCTTTCCACCTCTATGGTGGCGCTTCTCGTGGTTTTTGCGAGTCACGGCGCCGCGCAGGAGGTCATTCCCATGGACCCGGCGATCGCGGAGCCGCTGCGAACAGCGATCCTGCAATCGAATCCCTCCTTGCGTGCCGCCCGTGCGAGTGTGGAAGCCGCGCAGGCGCGGCTTTCGGGCGCAGGCTTGGCACCGGCCGCAGTGCTGACCGGCGAGATCGAAGACGTGGCCGGCGGGACCGACCTGAAGGGAGCCGACGTACGCCTGCAGGTCGAGCGGGAGTTTCTGACCGGAGGTCGTCGTTCTGCCGCCCGCAGCCTTGCATCGGCCGACGTGCGCGTGGCCGAGGCAACACTCTACGCGGCCGAGCGGCGGATTCTTGCCCGCGGATATGCCGCCGTCGCACGACTAGCCGCTTCCAGGGAGACCGCCAGGCGGCTCGCGGCCGAGGACTCCCTTCTCCTCGCCGCCGAGGCGTCGCTGCGCGACCGCTTCGCCGTCGGAGAGGCGCGGTACGTGGATGTGCTCCGGCTCCGAACCGAACGACTCCGGGTCCAGAGCGAGCGGGCCGAGGCGCTGACGTCGGTGCAGACCGCCCGCAGCGTCCTTGCCGGACTCGTCTCGCAAAACGACCTGCCGCAGATCGAAACGCTGCTCGCAGACAGAGCGCAGGGGCTCCTCGAGGGTCCGGTCCCGCCAGCACCGGATCTTGATTCTCTGATCACGGCAGCAGGCGCGCTCCGGCTTTCCGACGCCGTCCTCGAGCGCGCACGGGCTGAGCGGGAGCTGGTGCTTGCCGAGCAGCGTCCGCGGATTTCCGCTGCGCTCGGCGCTCAACGGATCGCAGAAGAGATCGGGGGCGGTTCCTTCGGCCCTGTCCTGGAGACGTCGATCACACTTCCATTCACCGCTCGGGGGGCGAACCGGGCCGTGGCGCTCGCCGCAGAGCGGGAGGTCGCGGCCGCTGTAGCGCGACGCGCGGCGGTAGTCGCCACCATTCGGGCCGATTTATCCGCCGCTCTCGCCCGTTATGAGGCGGCCCGTGAGCGCCTCGCCGTCTACAATCAGGCCCTGCTGCGGGGCGTCCGGGAGGAGCGGGAGAGCGCCCTGGCCGCCTACCGGGCCGGCGAACTCTCGCTGATCGAGCTCCTTGACTTCGAACGCGCCTTGGCCCGCGCCGAGATCGAGCGGTTGGGCGCCCGCGCCGACGCGGCCGAAGCACTCGCGGACCTGCTCGCGGGCGCCACGCGCGCCGCTGACTCCGACCTGAACCCCTGACCTGATATGAGTGAGATCATGATGCTCTCGACGATACGCCGGTCCGCACGGGCGGGCGCGCTGTTGATACTGCTCGGCGCCGCCGCTGGCTGCTCGTCCGATGCCGCAAGCGAAGCCCAGCGCCATTCCGCGAAGGAGGCGAAGGAGGGCGAGGAGCACGAGACCGATGGCCGCGTGACCCTGACGGAGGCTGCATTCCGGACCGCGCAGATCCAGGTGGAGGAGGTCGGGGTCGCCAAGGACGGCGTCGCGAGTGGCGCGCTGGAGGTGCCAGGCCAGATCGAGTTCGACCCGGCCCGGGTCGCGCTCGTCTCGCCCCGGACTTCGGGGCGGATCGAGCAGTTGACTGTCGTGGAGGGTGACCGTGTAGCCGCCGGCCAGTCGGTCGCCTACATCCTGAGCCCCGCTTTTCTTACGGCCCAGAACGACTTCCTTCAGGCGGCTCGCCGGGCCAGGGCGCTCGAGGGGACTCCAGACGAGCAGGGCGCGCGCTCTCTCCATGCAGCGGCGCGACGGCGTCTGGAGCTCCTCGGTGCCAGCAGCGCCGTCATCGCCCGGCTGGAAGGTGGGGAGGAGCCGCTGAGCCTGCTCCCGGTGACCGCACCGTTTGCAGGCAGCATCGTCGAGGCACACGCGCTCGCTGGTGCGGCTGTGGATCCGGGTACACCGATCTTCCGACTTGCCGATCTCACGACGGTCAATGTCGTGGCCGATGTGCCAGAACGGGCGCTCCCGTCAGTGCGTCGGGGGCAGACGGCCACCGTCCGCATTGCGGCGTATCCCGACCTCGTTCTTCGCGGGCGCGTAACGCGCATTCGAGAAGAACTCGACCCGGCGACCCGGACCGCCAAGGCCGTCATCCACGTGCCGAACGCGGAGCGGACACTCCGTCCCGGGATGTTTGCGAGCGTGGGCCTGGAGGGCGTGCGGAGCACCGGCGCGCCTTCTACCGCGATGCTCACGGTCCCCTCGTCGGCGGTCATCACCGACGGATCCGAAAGGTACGTGTTCGTCGAGATCGGACCTCGTACGTACGAACGACGTGAGGTGGAGGTTGTGCCCGCCGCAAACGGGGGCGTCGCGGTGAGGTCCGGAGTTGCGGCCGGAGAGCGGGTGGTTATCCGCGGGGCGTTCACCCTGAAGTCGGAGCTCGGCAAAGCCGAGTTCGGCGAGGATGAGCACTGAGGTATCATGATCGACAAACTCATTGACTGGGCGATTCGGCACCGAACACTGGTCCTGCTCGGTATCGCGGCGTTGATCGGTTCCGGCGTGTGGGCGCTTCGGACCCTGCGCGTCGACGCGTTCCCGGACCTCACGAACATACAGGTGCAGGTGCTCGCGGAGGCGCCGGGTCTCTCTGCCATGGAGGTGGAACGACTGGTCGCGTTTCCCGTCGAGGTGTCACTGAATGGGATGCCGCGGGTGACGGAGATCCGCTCCACGAGCAAGCACGCGTTCGCGATCGTGACGGTCGTGTTCGAGGAGGGCACAGACCTCTTCTTCGCCCGCAATCTGATTTCCGAACGGCTTCAGGGTGTGCGCGAGGAGCTACCTCCTGGCGCAGAGGTAGAGCTCGGGCCGCTCGCGGGCGCCACCAGCGAGATCTACCTCTATACGCTGGAAGGCGGCGACCTCGACGGCATGGAGCTGCGAACCCTTCACGACCGAGTGGTGAAGCCGCAACTCCGCGCTGTGCCCGGCGTGACGGAAATCAACGCGTTCGGCGGGTTCGTGCGGCAGATGCAGGTAATCGTCTCTCCGGAAAAGCTGACCAGCTACGGTGTGTCGTTGCACGAGCTCATCGAAGCCGTGGAGGCGAACAGCCGCACGCCCGCCGGCGCGTACCTGGAATCGGGCGACGAGCAGTTCATCCTTCGCGGACTCGGCCAGGCCGAGGAGCTCGATGATCTCCGTCGTACCGTGATCCGCTCCAACAGGGCAGGTATTCCCGTCCTCCTCAGCGACGTGGCGGAGGTCCGCTACGGACCGGAGGTCCGGCAGGGCGCCGTGACGCGCGACGGCCGAGGCGAGGTCATGAGCGGCATCGTCATGATGCTCCGCGGCGAGAACAGCCGGCAGGTCGTCCGGCAAGTCCGTGAGAAAGTGGAGCAGATCAACCGCTCGCTCCCCGAGGGCGTAACGCTCTCGGCCTATTATGACCAGACCGATCTGGTGGAGCGGACCATTCACACGGTCGAAGAGAACCTGCTGGTGGGCGGGTTCCTCGTCATTGCAATCCTGCTGCTTTTTCTCGGTAACGTGCGCGCGGCCCTGGTAGTCGCGGCAACAATCCCGTTGTCTCTGCTGTTCGCGGCTATCGGCATGCGGTGGCTCGGCATCTCCGCCAACCTGATGAGTCTCGGTGCGATCGATTTCGGGATGATCGTCGATGGTTCGGTCGTGATGGCGGAGAATTTCGTCAAGCGCCTGCATCAGGACGAGGAGGAGGGGCGCCTGGCTGGGACTGACACGGGCCTGCGCGAGCGCCTGACGCAGGTCGCCCGTGAAGTCGGTCGACCGATCGGTTTCGGCGTCCTGATCATTCTGCTGGTTTACGTGCCAATCCTCACGCTGCAAGGACTGGAGGGACGGATGTTCCGGCCGATGGCGCTCACCGTCGGCATGGCGCTCCTCGGCAGCCTTCTGCTCGCGCTGCTCTTCGTTCCGGCCGCTGCTACGCTGGTCTTCCGCGGAGGAGCACGCGAGTCCAAATACGCTGTGCGTCTCGCCGCCTGGCTAGACCGTCGCTACTCGCCGGTGTTGCGCCGCAGTATGGCACATCCGAAGCGCACTCTGGCGATCGCCGTCGCCGTATTCACGGGCACCATGCTGCTCGTGCCGCGGCTCGGCACCGAGTTCCTCCCTGAACTCGACGAGGGTTCGATCCTGATCCAGCCGACGCGGGACCCGAACATCTCCCTGACCCACTCCGTCGAGGTAGCGGGGCAGATCGAGCGCGTCGTCCAGCAGGTCCCCGAAGTAGCCACCGTGGTGAGCCGCATTGGGCGGCCCGACATCGGAAGTGATCCGATGGGCGTCAACCAGTCTGACGTCTTCGTGATGTTGAAGCCGAAGGACGACTGGCGCGATGGCTTCGACAAGGAAGACATCGAGGCGGCTCTGCAGGAGCGGCTCGAGGAGGCGGTCCCTGGCGTCGCGTTCGGCTTTACTCAGCCGATGAAGATGCGTCTTGACGAGTTGATCAGCGGCGTCCGATCCGACCTCGCAGTGAAGGTCTTCGGCGACGATCCGGAACAGAACCGCGAAACTGCCGAGCGCGTGGCTGCCGCGATCGGGACTGTAGAGGGTACGTCTGAGGTTATGGTTGAACAGACTGCGGGGCAGGGATACCTCACGATACGCATGAATCGAGCAGCACTGGCACGCTACGGCATTCCAATCGAAGAAGTGCAGGAGGTCCTGAAGGTCGCGATCGCCGCGGAGCCCGTAGCGCAGGCCGTAGACGGTGCCTACACCATTCCCATCACCGTGCAGTACCCCGATTGGGTCCGCTCCTCGCCTGAGGCCATCTCCGCCATCACGGTGCCGACACCGAGCGGGGCCCTGATCCCGCTCGCGCAGGTTGCGGACATCCGTCGTGAGGCGGGCCCTGTACAGGTGAGCCGAGAGCAGGCCCAGCGGCTCGTGATCGTTCAGGCAAACGTGCGCGGCCGCGATCTTGGTGGGTACGTCGCAGACGTGCAGGAGGCAATCCGGGAGCGTGTGGATCTGCCTCCCGGCGTCTTCCTGACCTATGGGGGACAGTTCGAGAATCAGGAGCGAGCCATGAAGCGTCTGCGCCTCGTAGTTCCGCTTTCAATCGCGCTGATCGCACTCCTGCTCTATGCGTCGCTCCAGTCTTGGAGGCTGGCATCACTGGTGCTCCTCAACCTGCCCTTCGCCGCAGTTGGTGGCGTGGTCGCACTCTGGATACGTGACCTCAACCTCGGCGTGTCGGCGGCCATCGGCTTCATCGCGCTCTTTGGAGTGGCGGTGCTGAACGGCCTCGTTCTGCTGAGTACCGTGAAGCGTGCGCGGGAAGCCGGTGCCACCGCCGAAGAAGCGGCACTCGAGGGCTCGCGTGAGCGGCTGCGCCCCGTTCTGATGACGGCGCTCGTCGCCTCGATCGGGTTCATTCCGGTCGCGATCAGCACCGGGACGGGAGCGGAGGTGCAGCGGCCGTTGGCGACGGTCGTGATTGGCGGCCTAGTGACATCGACGCTTCTAACGCTGCTTGTGCTACCAACCCTCTACACATGGATGGAAGGACAGCAATCGCGCCGTGCCAAGCCTACGCACGCGGAGGTGGAGCCCGCTCTCGTGGAACGGTGACCGTATGAACTCACGGCCTTTGGCGATGTTGGGCGACGCACTGGCGGGGGTAGAACGTTACAACGGCTATCTGGGGCAGTGCGCGTGATTTGGCAGCAGACACGGTGCGCCTCACGCAGGATTCCGCTCGCGTGCTTGCGTTGCGCGTCAATCCCGAACTGCGCGCGGCACGGCTTCATATCGACGTCGCGCGCGGCGAACTGCGTCAGGCCAGCCCGTTCGTGCGAGACAATCCTGAGCTGGAGTCTCTGGGCCGCGGCATCTGCCCCGAACTGGACGTGAGACAGCAAGTGGAGGTCGCTGGCCAGCGGAGCGCACACGGACCGGAGCGCAGGCAGGAGTGCAGCGTGCCGCGGCGGCAGTGACTGATGTTGCGCGCACCACGCTGGGCGAAGTCGACCGCACTTTCTTTCGACTCGTTGCCGCGGACCGGCGCTCCGAGCTGACGAGAGAGATCCTCACGCTGAACGAGCGTCTGGCCGATGTGTCGAGACGACAACTAAAATCGGGTGAGATCATCAAAATCGAATTCAATCTAGCGGTAGTGGAATTTGGTCGCGCACGCGCGCGCCTGCTCGCCGCCTCACGCGAGCGCTCCGAGACCGCACATGAGTTGCGACAACTTCTGGGATTTGCGTCAATGATCGCGGTGTTACCCGTTGCCGATACCGCGGACCAGCCCATCATTGCAGCACGTTTGGTGTGGCCACTCGCACGGGCGGTGCGCGTGCGCACCTTTGACGAAGCGCGCCGCGCGGTATGAGGAAGTGGCTTCGTTTGGCGTCTGTGGCGGGCGCCGTATTGGCGCTCGACGCCTGCTCGAAGACAGCTGTCCAGCGCAACTTCCATCTGTATGAGCAGCGCGAGCTGATCGGCGAGTACGTGCGGCTCACCTACATTCACAATCCCGGTGCCGCTTTCGGCATTTCCGTCGGCCCGTATTCCAGCCTGGTTTTCGCCGTGCTGAGTATCGTCGCACTCGCGGCGCTGGTTGCAATGTACGCAGCGACGCCTCCGCAGGACCGTCTCCGGCTGCACGCGATTGCGTTGATCGCGGGTGGTGCGCTCGGAAATCTCTGGAACCGCCTCGTGTCGAGAGCGGGCGTCCTCGACTGGATTGATGTGGGCATAGGCAACACGCGCTGGCCTGTCTTCAATTTCGCGGACATCGCGGTGACCACGGGGGCGATAATCCTGGCGCTGTCGCTGTGGCGCGAAGAAGAAGCGGCGAGTCGCGGTGACCCGACCGGCGCCGCGGCGGAAAGGCGGAGTAAGTAATGGAAGCGCGAAGCGCGAACGCGGAGCCGCGTGTTGATAGCGACGAGGAATCGTTGGACGTACGCGTGGCGAATCTGGATTGCGAGAGCAACGCCGCCCGCATCGACCGCGCCCTGAAACAGCGGCGCGGTGTCAAATCCGTGACGGTATACTCGCGAGCTGCACGCGGCGCCGTCCGCTTCAGGCCGGAAGAGGTGTGTCCGGATGCGTTACGTGAGCAGCTACGCGACCTTGGCTTCCCGCCCGTAGTTTCCACCACGATTCCGAGCACGCCGCGGCCATCGGCATCGAGCTGCTGATGGCTGCGGCAGCGATTGTTGCTACCGTCATCGGCGAGCCCTTCGAGGGGGCCATGCTCGCCTTCCTCTACTCGATGTCGGAAAACGCCGAAGGTTACACGGTTGAGAAAACACGGGCAGCTGTAAAAGCGCCGATGGATCTTGCCCCGAAGACCGCGCTCGTACGGCGAAACGTTGATGCGCACCAGTGAGGTAAAAATTCCCGTCGAAGAAGTTCGTGCGGGCGACATCTTCATCGTGAAGTCCGGTCAGTCCATGGCGACCGATGGCGAGGTGCTGGTCGGCAGCTCGAGTGTCGACCAGGCCCCGGTGACGGGCGAAAGCGTGCCGGTAGAGAAAACAATCGGGGACACGGTATTCGCCGGCACGATCAACGGCGAAGGCGCGCTCGAGGTGCGCGCGACCAATTCGTTCGCTGAAAACACCATCGCACGCATCATTCACATGGTCGAGGAAGAGCAGGAGCGGAAGGGCGTCATCGAGCGCTTCGGCAAGCGATACAGCCTCGCGGTGCTTGCGATCGGCGTTCTCATCGCGCTGCTGCCGCCGTTGCTCATGAACGAAGCGTGGCGTGAGTGGATCACGCGCGCGACGATATTCGTCGTTGCGGCAGCTCCTTGTGCACTGGTCATCTCGATTCCCATCACAACTCGTGGCTTCGCTCGGCACAGCAGCGCGCAAGGGCGTGTTGATCAAAGGCGGTGTGTTCGTGGAGGAGCTCGCCAAGGTGCAGATCGTCGCATTCGATAAGACCGGCACGATCACGCATGGCGCGCCGCAAGTGGTGGACGTGGTCCCTGTGCCCGGCAACTCCTTTTCGACGGAGCATGCGCTCGCCGTGGCAGCGGGTATCGAGTCGCGCAGCCAGCATCCGCTGGCGCGCGCCGTCATGCAGTATGCGGAAGCTCGCCACATCCGTCCGGAACCAATCTCCGAATTCCGGTCGCTCACCGGCGCGGGCGCCGCTGCTCGACTCGCGCGCGCTCTGCTCGCGAGGTGTTCATCGGCAGCCCGGCGTTTTTCGAGCAGAAGCTCGGTGCCTTACCGGCCGAGGCTGCGACCACGATCCAGCGCCTGCAGGAGGGCGGACGCACGTCATTGTGGTCGTCGACGCGACAGCTGCATGGCTGCTGCTGGGCATTCGTGACAATGTACGCCCCAACGCCGCGAGTGCGATACGCGCGATGCACGAGAGCGGCGTGCGCAAGGTCGTGATGCTCATGGGTGACAACGGCCGCACTAGCAACACCACCGCACTGGAAGTGGGCATTGACCACGTGTACGCCGACCTCAAGCCGGAGGACAAAGCGCGCATGTTGCGCGAGCTTACCGACCGCGAGGGACACGTTGCCTTGGTTGGTGATGGCGTGAATGACGCACCCGCGCTCGCCGAACCCAAGGTTGGCATCGCCATGGGCGCAGCGGGCACCGACCTCGCGCTCGAAACCGCCGATGTCGCGCTCATGGCCGACGATCTGGACAAGCTCGTTTACGCATTGCAGCTCGCCCGACGCAATCAGCGCGTGGTCCGCCAGAACCTCGGCTTCTCGATTCTCGTGATCGGTGTCCTTGTCGTCGGCGCGCTGGCGGGTGAATTCACACTGCCCATTGCGGTGCTCGCGCACGAGATCAGCGAGTTCGTGGTCATCGGCAGTGGACTGAGAATGCTGAGGGCGTGAGGAGTACCTGAGAGGGGTTGCACATGGGTCAATCACCACCCGTCTACCATCTGAATCCGTTCAGAATTCTTCGGCTCATTCCCCATGTTCGCGCGTTGCGCAAGCGTGAGGCGTGGAGCCGCGAGCAGATCCAGAGGCATCAGGATCGTGAGCTGGCACGGCTGCGTCACTTCGCGTCCGCTCATTCGCCGTTATACCAGCGATTTCACAAAGGGCTCGAGGGTCGGCCGCTTCAGGACTTGCCGGTCCTCACGAAGAAGGAATTGATGCGGTCGTGGGACGACGTCGTCACCGACCGCTCGCTACGTCTCCAAGACATTCAACGTTTTCTCGATCGCGTGCAGGGTTTCGAAGCGTACCACAACACTCATTACGCATACGCGACGGGCGGCACGACGGGCGTCAAGGGCGTGACGGTCTACAGCAAAAAGGAGCTCCTGCTGATCTTCGCGCTGAGCAGCCGCTTCACGCGCTGGGCCGGGGTGCGCTTTTCACTGCGGGAACGGCCGCGGATGGCGATCGTGCAGTCGCTCCTGCCGTGGCATGTGGCGGGAGGTGCTGCATTCATCAGGCTTCCCATGGTGAAGACGTTGCCTCTCGATACGACCGAACCTCTGCCACAGCTGGTGCGAAAACTCAACGACTTTCAGCCACACTACGTGGGCGGCTTCGCGGGGAACGTTCATCTGCTCGCTCAGGAGCAGCTCGCAGGGCGGCTGCGCCTCGCGCCGAGGACCGTGACGACTAGCGCCGAGACCCTCAAGAAGGAAGCTCGCCAGGAGATCAAGAAAGCGTGGGGAATCAAGCCATTCGATGCCTATGGCTCTACCGAGACCGCGGTAGCCGCGGCCGAATGCCAGGAGCATCGAGGGCTCCACATCTACGAAGACATGGTGATCCTCGAAGTGGTCGACGAAGACAACAGACCGGTCCCGCCGGGCACGTTCGGGAAGAAAGTGCTGGCGACGGTGCTGTGGAACTACTCGCTCCCGCTCATCCGCTATGAGATCAGCGATCACCTGAAGCTCTCTTCGGAGTCCTGTCCGTGCGGGCGGACGTTCCAGCTCATCGAGGAAATCGAGGGGCGCGAGGAGCAGGTGATGTTTCTCGAGGGGAAATCGGGCGAAGAAGTACGGGTCGAACCGGATCTGTTCTTCGACCTGATGGTACCCCTCCCGATTGACGGTTGGCAGGTCGTACAGGAACGGAAGGATGCGGTCACATTCCTGGTGCTCGGGCCGCACGCCGACTTCCAGGAAAGTGAATTCCTGAAGCGAATGGGCGACGAGCTGGAGAAGCTCGGGGCAAAGCGGCCGACGCTGAAGGTGGAAGTGGTCGACGAACTGCGACGCACCAAGCTGGGCAAGCTGATTACGATTCAGGCGTTGCCGAAGGAACAGAATCGGCGTGAATAGCGCACCCGACGCGCACGATGCCGCGGAACGGCGCACGCTCGCGCGCGTGCTCGCGATCAATGCTACACAGGTGGCCGTGGCCGGCACTGTAGGCATTCTCGCGGACTCCGCCGGCCTGCTAGGCGCCGCCCTCGACAACCTCGGCGATGCCGCGGTCTACATTGTCAGCCTCTACGCGGTCGGTCGGACGGTTGTCGCCAAGTCGCGGGCCGCACGTCTGTCCGGCGTGCTGCTGATTATGTCGGCGCTAGGCCTCCTTGCCGAGGTCGTCCGGCGCTTCGTCGGCGGGTCGGAACCGATCGGACTTGCCATGCTTGTCGTGGCGCTTGCCAACGCCGCGACCAATCTGCTCAACCTTCGGCTGCTGCGCGCGCATCGCGAGCGCGGCGTGCACCTCAAGGCATCGTGGATCTTCACGACCAATGACGCGGTCGTCAACGGCGGCACCGCCCTGTCGGGCATTCTGGTGATGATTCTCGACTCCCGGGTTCCCGACCTGCTGATCGGACTGGTGGTCGCCGGCATGGTTCTCAAGGGCGGCTGGGAGATACTGGGACAGGCGCGCGAAGCACGCAGTGCGGCAGATCGGGAGCTCAGCGAAGGAGCTAAGCCGCTGCATAGGGAGGAGTAGCGTTATGCCAGCCATGCCACGTGAACGTGTGCCGGACAGCACGCTGGCAATCCTGCTTGACCCGTACCGGTTCATTGCACGCCGCTGCCGCGCTCACCAGTCACCTGTGTTCGAGGCCCGCATTCTCCTGCGGAAAACCATTTGCATGAGCGGACCCGATACCGCGGAACTCTTCTATGACAAGAACCGCTTCACCCGGTTAGGCGCGGCGCCGCTGCGAGTTCAAAAGACGCTGTTCGGGCAGGGCGGTGTGCAGGGCCTGGATGGCGCCAGCCATTTGCAACGCAAGCAGATGTTCATGTCGCTGATGACGCCGGCAGAAGTTGTCAGGTTGGCGGCTACCACCAACGACTGGTGGGACACGTATGCGCGCCGGTGGCAGCGCGTGGAGTCCGTCGTTCTCTACGACGAAGTTCGGGAGCTGTTGACACGCGCGGTGTGTGCCTGGGCCGGCGTTCCGCTCAACGAGGAAGAGGTTGGCCGACGTACGCACGAGCTGCCGGCGCTGTTCGACTACGCCGGGAACGTCGGACCCAAGCACTGGCTGTCGCACCGTGCACGCGCACGCGCGGAACGCTGGGTGGCCGCGACTGTCGAAGACGTTCGGGCCCACCGATACCGCCCCGCCGCGGGCACCGCTGCTCACGTGATTGCGTGGCACCGGGAGAAAGGAGAGTTGCTCAGCCCTCGTATCGCCGCCGTTGAGCTGCTCAATGCACTGCGGCCGCCCGTCGCCGTCGCGGTCTACATCACCTTCATCGCGCATGCGTTGCACGAGCATCCCGATTGGCGTTTTGGTCTCGAAGATTCGGAAGACGTTCGCAATGAGCAGTTCGTTCAGGAAGTGTGCCGCTTCTACCCGTTCTTCCCGTCCGTGATAGCACTGGTGCCCGACGATTTCGAGTGGTGCGGCTATCGTTTCCCGCGCGGACGACGCGTCATTCTCGACCTCTACGGGACGAATCACCATCCGCAGACTTGGGATGCGCCGGAGACGTTTCGACCCGAGCGGTTTCAAGACTGGAAACCCAGCGCATTCAACTTCATCCCGCAAGGCGGAGGCGACCACTACACCGGTCATCGCTGTGCGGGCGAGTGGATTACCATCGAACTGATGAAGACCGCATTGCATTGGCTGGCGGCGCGGCTGGAATACGATGTGCCGCAGCAGGATCTCACGAGTGACTACCGGCGGCTGCCGGCGCTGCCGAGGAGTCGATTTGTAATGCGCGATCTGAGCGTGCGCGCATGAAACTGAACGCCGTTGAGAAGCTGCTGATGAACAACCCTGTACGCGCGGCGCTGCAGCGGCATTACGAAGGTCCTCTCCTGGAGCAGCTGGGTGGACACGTGCCCGGCGCACGCGTGCTCGAGATCGGCTGCGGACGCGGCATCGGAACGCAGATCATTCTGGAGCGCTTCGGTGCTGCAAGCGTGCACGCTTCCGATTACGACCTCGGCATGGCGGCGAAGGCGCGAGCGCGGCTTGCGCCGCGCGCGTCGCGTGCAACGGTTTGCGTCGCAGATGCCGGCCAGTTGCCCTATCCGACCTCGGCATTCGACGCCGTGTTCGATTCGGTATCATTCATCACGTTCCGGATTGGCGCGCCGCGGTGCGCGAGGTCGCACGCGTGCTGCGGCCGGGTGGACTCTTCTTCTTCGAGGAGGTCACACGGCAGGCGCTGAATCGGTGGTTTTATCGCGCGTTCCTGGTGCATCCCGAGCATGACCGTTTCGACGCGGCGGAATTGATAGCGGAACTTGCCGGGAACGGAATTCACGTTCAGAACCGCCGTGCCGAGCGATTCTTCGGTGATTTCATCGTGGGCGTAGGCCGTAAAGGAAGTGAGAGCTGATGGAAATACGTCATACGTTCGATCCTTACTTCATTCGCATTTACGGCGATTTCGGCATCCGCTGGTACTCGCTCGCTTACATTCTCGGTTTTTTCCTTGTGCAGTGGTATCTCAGGCGAGCAGCGCGCGCCGGCGAAATACGGAACCTGGACGAGCACGGCGTCGATGCCTATGTGGTGTCGGCCCTGCTGGGTGCGCTTGTGGGGGCCCGCTTTTTTCACGTCTTCGTTTTTGAGTTCCGCGATTACGGCTTTGATCCACTCGCTTGGATTGCAGTCTGGCGCGGAGGTTTGTCGTTCCATGGAGGTCTCACGGGAGTAGCCTTGGTAACACTCGTCTTTTGCCGTAAACGCCAGATCAGATTCTATGATATCGCCGACCGCGCGGTGATCCCGATCGCGGTGGCGCTGGGGTTTGGCCGCATCGCAAACTTCATCAACGCGGAAATGTATGGGACTCCTTACAATGGTCCATTCTGCGTAGACTACTCCGCCAATCCATACATGAGGTCGCCGCCTCAGGATTGTCGCTATCCCGTTCAGCTCTACGAGATGCTAAAGAATTGGCTTCTGGCCGTCGTACTCTGGGCCACGCTGCGCCGATGGCAGCCCCCACCGGGCGTCGTCTTCTGGAGCTTCATCGGTCTTTATGGGGTCGTGCGATTCTTTCTGATGTTCATCCGCGAAGAGGAGCGGATTTGGCTGGGGCTCACACAGTCCCAAATCTTCTCGGGAATGATGGCATTACTCGGCGGGACAATGGTCGCGATAGTGCTGGCCCGCGATCGCCGCCGTGTTGCTGAATAGGCTCACGCCGCCCGCCGCCGGACCTCATACAGCGATTTGATCGGTCGAGACCGCCCTGTGATGTGTCGTCGCTCTAGCGGCTGCGCTTCTCTGCCGCCGCGATCACTTCACGCGCTGTCGTACCCAGAGCTTGGGCGGGCGCGGCCACCGCATCGAGCGTCGGCCGATCGAATTCCGGACTTGCAAGAGGGACTGTTTCGAATGCAGGGGAACTCGCAACGGCACTGGCTGCCGGTCGCTGTGCTCGTGCGGCCGATTGCCGTCATAGGGTATCCGCACAGCGCCGAGCCAGGTGTCCTCGATTTCCTGAACCATCTGGGCTTCGCCTACCGCTGGAGCAACCGCGTCATTCCGCTCGGCCAGGCTGTCGCCGAGAAGGAGATCAAGAAGCGGCAACTGAACTTGGTTCAAGAAGCAGAAGTGACTCGCGCTCTGGGTGCGCGAGATTCTGACCAACAGCAAGCCGCGCAGTCGGGAAGAAGCTGAGCGCTGGATCGATCGCCATGCACGGCAAAAGGAAGATGACACGGCCTAGGCGCTGGTGGAGAACTCGTCAGGCGAGGTCCGCTTTGCCAGTATACGAGCACGATCGTCGTGATGGAGAGTGATGCTCGACAAGCGAACTACGTCGCGTCGGAGATCGTCAAGGGCCTGAACGACGCCGGTTTCCCTGCACGTATCGAAACGGTAAACGCACTCGAAGCCTGCCTCGGCAGCCTGCCCGGTCACGGCTACGCCAATCTGCGCCGGCATCTCCTGAGCAGCGCGAATATCGCGGATCTACTTCCGACAACCGGCATCTGGCCGGGACTCGCAACGAATCCGTCGCAATACTTCCCGGACAAGAGTCCCGCGCTCATGTGGACCGCTACGGACGGGAGCACGCCGTTCCGCCTGAACCTGCACGACAGCGATGTTGGGCACACGCTCGTGATCGGGCAAGACCGGTGCGGGGAAGAGCGTTCTCATCGAATCCGTCGCGCGCAGTGGATGCGCTATCCTGGCGCTCAGCTCTTCTACTTTGATTACGGCTACTCGGCCTGGCTGCTCGCGACCGCGTGCGGCTGGCCGCACTACGCGATCGGGGCGGGGCGGATCCACAGCCTCGGATTGCAGCCGCTCGGAGGTATAGACGACGCCGCGGAACGTGCGTGGGCCGCGGAGTGGCTCGATGTCGTGTTCAGCTTGCATGGCATTACGCTCACGTCGTCGCAACGTGCTCGTAATTCTGAATGGCGTGCGCGCGCTGCGTGCGTAAGCCGTTACGACGCAAAGCGCGCATCCAATCATTCGCCACGTCCAACACTAAGTACCTTGGCGCCTTACTCCGCACCCGCACTGAACAATGCACAGCAGAGAACGCAGGCCCACCGCATCGAGTTACGCCGGACGACCGCGCTTCAAGTCTTGCAGCATGCGTTCGTACGTCTCGCGGTCAATTTCGCCGCGTGCGAACCGCTCCCGAAGGATCTCTTCCGCACGATTACCACGCCGTGCCTCACCGATCCACCCCTGGTTTTTGGCGAGCCGCAAAACGAGCAACACCACGGCCACGAGGATCGCAAGCGAGATAAGTCCCCAAAGGATCCCGATCCAGCCCATCGGGCACATCGGGCAGAACATGCCCTGAGCAACAATGAAGAGCGCCACTCTCGCACTCACTTCAAGGCGGCACCCAACGCGCCCAGCCGCGCGCGGGTCACGCATCAACGTGCGCTCGACCACGACTGCAAATGGCGCTCCGTTGCCCCCGGTCTGCGGCGACACGCCACGTGGGACCTCGAGGGCGCATCCAGCATGATGGTTGCAGGCCGGCGCGGTCCTCACGATCCCTCACGGAGGACCCAATGCAGACAAATCGGCGCTGGCGCGTTCCGCTCGCCGTTGCCGGCGGGGCTCTCATGTTCCTGATCGCCGCAGTTCTCGCCTTCTCGGATCACGAAGTGCAAGCGAGCGCTACATGGGCAGCCGCGAACGCACAGATCCGCCAGCAGGCGCACCCGGTCGACAACCTCGAGTTGTACCTGGCGGGCGTGCACGTGATGAAGGCGAATGCGCGCGAGTGGTGGAATGCGCAGCATTATTGCGAGCGGCTCCGCCCGGACCTGATCCAGTGCGCGGTCTACGATACCACTACGCCCGGGATTGCCCGTCTAAATGCAGTCGAGTACATCGTGCCCGAGCAGGTCTACCGGAGCTTCCCGGCAAACGAGCGGCAATACTGGCACCCACACACCTACGAGGTGGACGGTGGTCTCCTCGATGTGCCGGAAATGCCGACCGACTCCGCGCGCGCGTTCCTGCAGGCGGCCCGGACGACCTGGGGCAAGACGTGGCACCTCTGGCAGACACAGCGCGGTGCCATGAATGCCCGGTACCCGATGGGTACGCCCGAACTCGCCTGGTCGATCGAAGGACCGGACAGCGTGCCGGCAGGCGTGAGGCCAAGGGGAAACGCGCTCACCAGGAGCCGGTCGGGACAGTAAACCGCCTCGTCTTCGCGATGCTGCGACCCGGCTTTTGTAATCGCATCCCTACATCGCCAAGGGGGACCTTCCAAAATGAGAGCCCGGCGTGCATCATCCTGATGATGATCCGCCTGCACCGGCTGTTGCGCCTTTTTGTTCTCATTGCCATGACGCTCTCGATCGGCGAGAGTGTCTGGATCTCCATGTGCGCAGACATGCCGGGCATGAGTTCGCAGGCCGCCTCTGCTGATGATATGGCCGACATGCCTGGCATGCCCGGATCCTGCGAGGACAGCGACAATCAGAACGATCCGGCATGCCCGTTCGGCCCTGTTGTCGTTGCTCAGGGCTGCACTCTGGCGGCGCTGCTCCCTGCCAGCGCCGGGCCTCTGTTGGCCGCGCCAGAAGGTCACACTGCTCCGGTCGGCAACGCCGAGACGCTGCCCGAACGTATTTACGCCACTCCTCCGTTCCACCCTCCGCGCGCGTAGACGCGTCTGAGCCGGAGCTGATCCGGCGCGATTCCATTCAACATTGAAGCCTCATCGGCATCGGCCTTACGGCTGGTGTCGCGCGTTGCGCGTATACGTGCGCGGTGCTCGTGCTCCGCGCCGCGCGTCGACGTGAATGCTCGTACCTACGCGATGCGGAGATACCATGTCGTTCAGAATCAGAATTGTAGTGCCGCAGGTTGCATTGCTCGCGGCACTCGTGGTCGTACCTGCTCCGGCGCAGACGATCGGTCAGCGCCCACCCACGCCGCCACGCAACGTGGACGAGTCACGGGATATAGAGCTCGATTCACTCGTCGCCCTGGCGTTGGCCGTGAATCCGAAAATTCACGCGGCGCAGCAGCGTGTGTTGGCGATGCGTGCGCAAGTCGGGCCGGCGGGGGCGCTGCCCGACCCGATGATTGGTATAGGCGTGATAAACTTTCCCGTGAGCGAACCGGGTTTCAGCGACGACATGACCATGAAAACGGTCGGTGCGGAACAGTTGGTTCCGTTCCCGAAGAAGCGCAGTTACGCCCGTCAGGTAGCCGTACTCGAGCAGCGCGCCGCGGAAGCCGACCTCAATACGGTTCGGCTTGAGGTCGCGGCGTCTGTGCGAAAAACATGGTATGAGATAGCGCTCCTGGATCACACACTCGAGATCATGAAGGAGTCGCAGAAGCTGCTGCTGGGTTTCGCCGACGCGGCCGAATCGCGCTACACGGTTGGGACCGGTAATCAGCAGGACATCCTGAAGGCACGCGTCGAGGCCGCCCGTGTGGCGGAGAGCGCGGTTGGAGTCGCGGAGCAGCGGCGGATCGCGCTCGCGCGGTTCAACGAAGTTCTCGGACGACCCAGCAACACGCCGGTTCCACCGCCTCGCATCTCTGATCGCGCGATTCACATCGCCGGATCGCGAGGCACTCAAAAAGCTAGCTTCGAATCCTCCGATCTTGGTGCGCGAGTATCGAACTCACCGTTGCCAGCGTTGGAAGCCGTTCAGGATCTGGTCATCGCGAACAGCCCGGTTCTGGCGGCGCATGAGGCCCGGATTGCCGCGCAATCGGCACGCGTCGAGCTCGCGCGTTTGCAGCGCCTGCCCGATCTGAATGTCTCGGTGCAATACGGGCAGAGATCCGGTCGAAGCGACATGGTCAACTTCATGGTTTCGGTGCCACTCGCGCTGAATAAGCGTGGCCGCCAGGATCAGGAGGTGGCGCGAGCACAGGCGGAACTGTCCGCCATGCAGGCTGAGCACCATTCGATGGTCAACGAGCTTCGCGCCGACGTGGCTGACCTTTACGCTCAACTCGAGCGCGATCGCGCACAACTCGCGCTGTTCACAACAGCGATCATCCCGCAGGGTCGCGCGTTGCTGCAATCGACGCTTACGGCATATCAGGTCGATCGGACGGACTTCCGAACACTCATCGAGAATCAGGCAACACTTTACGAGTACCAGGCAGCGTACTACCGGTCGCTTGCCGCGTTCGCGATGTCGCTGGCAGAACTCGATCGGATAGCGGGGAAGGAGGTCCTGCAATGAGCGCATTCGAAAGGATCAACCGATTCACAGCGCGCCGCCTTATGCTTGCAGCTATCCTGGTCGCACTGGCAGGCGCCGGGCTGTGGGGTGTACGCAGTCTGCTCAGGAAGGGCGCTCCGGCCGCTGCGGGCGCCCGGAAGTCAGGCATGGACATGGCCGGAATGCAGATGGGCAACGGCACAGTCGAGCTGACGGCTGAACAGGTTCGAACATTCGGTGTGACGTTCGGAACAGTAGAAGAACGGGTGCTCACGCAGGCCGTACGCACGGTTGGCACCGTCACGTTCGATGAGACCCGCCTGGCGGAGGTGACGCAAAAGGTCGGCGGTTACATCGAACGGTTGCACGTCGATTTCACGGGCAAACCGGTCCGGCGCGGTCAGCCACTCGCCGACATCTATTCTCCGGAACTCGTCGCCGCTCAGCAGGAGTTGCTTCTCGCCGCGCGCCTCGATCAGGACCTTTCGGGAAACAGCGTGCCAGGTGTACCGGCGCGTTCTGCGAACCTTCTGTCTGCGGCACGGCAGCGGTTGCGGCTCTGGGATGTGTCCGACGCGCAGATCGACCGCATCCTGCGTTCCGGGACCGTAGAACGCACGATCACTCTGTTTTCACCCGTGTCAGGAGTCGTTGTCGAAAAACAGATTCTAGCAGGACAGGCTGTGCAGCCCGGTCAGAAGCTCTACACGATTGCCGATCTGTCGACGGTATGGATCGAAGCCGAATTGCGCGAGGCGGATGCAGGCAGCCTCCGCGAAGGCGACATCGCGTCGATCGACTTTGCCGCTTTCCCGGGCCGGCCACTGAGGGGGCGTGTCGAATACGTCTATCCAACACTTCAGCAGCAGGCTCGCACACTCAAGGCACGTCTTTCCATCCCCAATTCCGACGGTCGTCTCAAACCGGGCATGTATGCCACGATCCGCTTCGAGGCCGCCGGCCGACGAGCGCTGACCGTGCCAGTCTCTGCGATTCTCCAAACGGGCGAGCGGAAGATCGTGTTCGTCGACCTCGGTTCGGGCAAAGTGATGCCACAGGAGGTAGAGATCGGACGGACCGCCGGCGAATACGCCGAAGTCCTGTTTGGCCTCGAGCCGGGACAACGTGTCGTGACCTCCGCTCAATACCTGCTCGACAGTGAAAGCAACCTCGCCGAGGTAATGCGAAGCATGGCGGGAATGACGAATGAGTCCGGCATGCAGATGAACATGTCGGCGCCCAATGAGGCGGACAGCATGCAGGGCGCAGACATGAGGGGCATGCGTATGCCCCGAAACGAGCGGTAACGCCATGCTGCAAACAATCATCGAGTGGTCCGTCCGCCGCCGGTCCTTCGTTCTGCTCGTAACGGTGGCCCTTTCCATCGGCGGCCTGTACGCGATGCTGCGAACACCGGTGGACGCGATTCCCGACCTGTCGGATGTGCAGGTGATCGTCATGACGGAGTGGGCGGGTCAGGCCCCGCAACTCGTCGAAGACCAGGTCACGTATCCGCTTTCGACGGAATTGCTGAAGGTGCCTGGAACACGGTACGTGCGCGGGATGAGTCAGTTCGGTCTCTCGGCTGTTTTCGTCGTGTTCGAGGATGACGTCGACCTGTACTGGGCTCGTTCACGTGTGCTCGAGTACCTGAACAGCGTCCGCGACAAGTTGCCCGCCGACGCCATGCCGATGCTCGGACCGGATGCAACCGGTGTCGGTTGGGTCATGCAGTACGTGCTGGCCGACACCACCGGCCGGCTGAACCTCGCGCAACTTCGCGGAATCCAGGATTGGGTTGTCCGTCCTGCACTCACGTCCGTGCAGGGTGTCGCGGAAATCGCATCGCTGGGTGGCTTCGAGAAGCAGTACCAGGTCGTTGTTGATCCTGCCCGACTCCTTGCGTTTGGCGTGTCGGTGGACCATCTCGTCGCAGCCATTCGTGAATCCAATCAGGATACCGGCGGCCGCGTTCTCGAGATGGGCGGCACCGAATACACGATCCAGGGGAAAGGCCGGTTCCAGCACGCCGATGACATCCGCTCCGTTTCTGTCGGAACAGGACCGGGTGGCGTGCCCATCACCGTCGGCGATGTTGCAGAGGTACAACTCGGTCCCGAGATCCGGCGCGGCATTGCCGATTTCGCGGCGGCCGACGACAACGGCACCGTCAGGCAGGGTGAGGTAGTCAGTGGCTTCGTGGTCATGCGCTACAACGAGAATCCGCTGGGAGTAATCGATCGAGTCAAAGAGCGGATGGCCGAGGTAGAACCCACGTTACCTCCGGGTGTGACTTTCCTGGTTGGATACGATCGTTCCGATCTGATCGAGCGCGCCATTGACACCCTGCGCAACAAACTGATCGAGGAAACGATCATTGTCGCCCTCGTTACGATGGTGTTTCTGCTGCATGCGCGAAGTGCACTCGTCGCGATCGTGACGTTGCCGGTGGGGATCCTGATTGCTTTCCTCGCCATGCGCCTGACGGGCATCCCCGCGAATATCATGAGCCTCGGCGGAATCGCGATCGCAATCGGCGCCATGATCGATGCCGCCATTGTCATGGTCGAGAACCTGCACAAACACATGGAGCGAAACGAGCGGGAAGGGCACAGAAGATCGCACTGGCAACTCGTCATTGATGCGTCGAAGGAAGTCGGGCCGTCACTCTTTACCTCGCTCCTCATCATCACGCTGTCGTTTCTGCCGGTCTTTGCTCTCCATGCGCAGGAGGGTCGTCTTTTCCGGCCTCTCGCCTGGACCAAAACCTTGGCCATGGCCGCCGCGGCGCTTCTGTCGATCACACTTGTTCCCGTTATGATGGGCCTTTTCGTTCGCGGCAACGTTCGGCCCGAAACGGCAAACCCGATCAGCATTTTTCTGATTCGCGCCTATCGGCCCGTCATCAAGTTCGTGCTGCAATTCCGCTGGGCCGTTGTTGGTGCCGCAGTCGCCATTCTGGCGCTCACCGCGCTTCCGTGGAAGCGACTCGGAAGTGAGTTCATGCCGCCACTCAACGAAGGCAGCATCATGGACATGCCCTCACTTTTGCCGGGCGTCGGCAGTTCTCAGGCGGGTAGAATTCTGCAACAGCGTGATCACGCGATGGCTCGGATCCCGGAAGTCGCGCTCGTGCTCGGCAAGGTCGGGCGCGCGGAAACCGCAACGGACATGGCTCCCATGTCCATGATCGAATCGATGGCGATTCTCAAGCCCGAGCACTTGTGGCGCCCCGGCGTGGATTACGATTCCATCGTCTCGGAGATGAACACGGCTGTGCGAACACCCGGCGTCGTGAACATGTGGTCCATGCCGATCCGGAATCGGCTCGACATGCTCGCAACTGGAATCAAGACGCCCGTCGGCATCAAGATCTTTGGGCCCGACCTCGCGGTGCTCGACCGAATCGGAAAGCAGATCGAGGGGCTGCTCGCAACCATCGATGGCACCAATTCAGTTTTCGCGGAGCGATCGCTGGGCGGGCGATACCTGACAGTTGATGTGGACCGTCAGGCGGCGGCGCGCCACGCCCTCAGTGTCGATGCCGTTCAAATGGCCATGATGTCGGCCGTGGGCGGGACATACGCGGGCGAAGTGTTCGAGGGGCGTGAGCGTTACACCGTTCTCGTCCGCTACCCTCGTGAATTGCGAGACTCGCCCGAACGCGTTGCGTCCGTACTCGTGCCAACACCTTCAGGCGCGCAAGTGGCTCTCGGAGAACTCGCCGACATCAACATCACTCAGGGATCACCCCTGATAAAGAGCGAGAACGCATCGCTGAACAGCATTGTGTACGTTGACGTGCGCGACCGCGACATCGGTTCGTACGTCGAAGATGCCAAGGCGCTGCTGAGCCAGCGCCTCAACATTCCGCCGGGTTACCGCCTCGAGTGGTCGGGACAGTTCGAGGCCATGGAACGCGCTACCCGCAGTCTCCGCCTGGTTGTGCCGTTCACCCTGGCCATCATCTTCCTGCTGCTTTACTGGAACTTCGGCAGCTTTGTAGAGGCTGGCATCGTTATGCTGTCGCTTCCGTTTGCGCTGGTTGGCGGCGTCTGGTTGATGTGGCTGCTTGATTACCACATGAGTGTCGCCACCGCGATCGGCTTCATCAGCCTGGCCGGACTTGCCGCGGAAACCGGCGTGATCATGCTCATCTACCTCGACCACGCTTACCGCGAGCAACGAAGCACCGCTGGCATACGCGGCCGCGAGGACATCGACAAGGCGGTTATCACAGGAGCCGTGGAACGCGTGCGACCCAAAATGATGACCGTGCTGGCTATCATTTTCGGACTGCTGCCGATCCTGTGGGGGCACGGAACAGGCTCCGACGTGATGAAGCGAATTGCCGCGCCCATGGTGGGTGGCATGGTGTCTTCCACCATCCTCACACTGGTCGTGATCCCCGCGATCTACTCGCTCTGGAAACAGTGGGAAATCGCCCGGGCGAAAGGCGAGGTCCCGGACCGGTCCGCTGCGGAAGAACCTGACTCACTTGCGAACGCACACGTTTGAGAACGTTTAACTGGACACAAGGAGAACTCATGATGCATACGACCCGATTGACGTACGCCAACCTGGTGCGACATGCGGCTCTTGTTCTGGCCATCAGTGCCCTTGCTGCGTGTGAGAAAGAGCAGCCAGCACCCGAAACGGCGGCTCCCGTCCAGGCCGAGGATCATATGGGTGGCATGCAGGGCATGCCGGGAATGCAGGGCGCGCAATCGGAAATGGTGACCCGGATGAACGGGCACATGCAGGCGATGCAGGGCGTCGGTGCGGATAGCCTACGGTCGATGTTGCCAATGCATCGCCAGATGGTCGCCAACATGATTGCGCAAATGAACCGCGAGATGCGCGACATGAACATGACCGGCGATGCCCAATGGAACGCCACCCTGGATTCGTTGCGGACGGACCTCGTCAACATGCCTGAAATGAACGATCAGGAGTTGCAATCCGTTATGCCGGCTCATCGAGACCGCGTGATGAACCTCATGCAGATGCACGAAGCCATGATGCAGGGTGGGCACCGGTAAGCAGATCCTGCTCGATTTCAATGCGGAGAACGTGTGCTTCTCCAACAGAATGGCCGGCGACGTCTGTGCGGTAGAGGTTCACGTGCCGCGTCCGGAAGTTGGAGAGGCGCGGTATTCGACGCGTTCGCCGGACGTGATCTTAGAAGATCCGTTCTGGTGGCACCGTGTATTTCCGTGGTTGTAAGGTGCGAATGCCATGTTTTAAATCGGCCGAGCAGCTGTTCGACTTGCTTATCTCCTTCCTCGCTGTCCAACACAAACGGCCGCGGTGCTCGCGGCAGCGTGCGGTGCCTACGCCGGATCCAGTTCCATCCGCCGTCCTCCCCGAGCGCTCTCAATGCCGCAGCTTCGATACGATGGAGGCGCTCACGGGCAGTTAGGCGGAGTCCGGCCTCCGCTTTTGCTCGATAAACGCAATGCCAGGCAAAAGTGCACAGCGGAGAAAGCGCTGCCAGTCGTGCTGCATCGCGGAGCATTGAGCTTTGTCGGTAGTCGGCTCGTTGTAGCGTACTTTGCGCACGAGGGAGACTGATAGACGCCTTGCTCAATGCGCCCTTACATCCTCCGCTCTCCCAGATTGGCGACCACGCGGCGACGCAGTTCAAGGCTACCCTCAGAAAGCAGGTCGGTAACGAGCTCGCTGCCCAAGCCGGCAATCAGCGACGGCGCGGTGCCCAGAACAGCATCGTGGGCTTGACCAAGGCACGCCCTTGCGAGCCCGGCGTTGGTGCTGTTGAGTCTAAGTAGACGCTCAACGAGCTGCCGGTCCGGCGCGCTCATTAGGACGCCCAAAGCCATGAGGTAAGGAATTTCTAGGACGAGGCTGCAGAATTCCCGCCCTTCGACATTGACGAGTAACCGAATCCCATCCCAGTCCGCGATTGTCCAAACCACATCTGCGAGAGCGCCGGCGCAGGTGGGGTCGGCATCCGAATTGGGCTAGCTTCACCTGCCGATTCGTGACAGCTGATTGCCACTTGCTCCTCTCACGTGGCGAGAGCTCGGAGAGGCCGAGCACGCGGACCGTAAGCTCCATGTTACTCAGCACTTGCCCGAACGTCGTTTGTTCTGCAACGGCGCACGAACCGAGAGCCCGGTCCACGGTACGGGTGGGCATGCACACCGATCCGATCATCACCTCTCTAGGGGGCTCGATCGAGAGAAAGGGCGTGACCACAGCTGGGTTATTCTTCATTTTTCTAATTGAAACCCGAGACAGTTCTCATCTACGTTGATATTTTCGATCACGGTTCGAGCACCCTGCGGGTCTCGCGGGGGGGGGGGGCGGACCGATTTGTAAGTCCCCGAACCAAACAGGCGCCGCCGGAACACCGCCCTAGTCTGTTCCGCGTGGCAGGAATCGAAGATGATGTCCGAGATGACGACCGCACCGACCGAAGCCAGTCCTGAGGAGGAGGTGCCGGCGGTCGACCGCCGACGCATGTATCTCCAGCGTGTTGACGTTGAGAACTTCCGCAACCTCGACAACGTTTCCGTAACACTGCGTCCTGGGCTGAATGTTGTCGTAGGCCCAAACAACATTGGCAAGAGCAACCTGCTGCTCGCTATCCTGCATGCGCTCGGGCCCAGCTCTGCTCGTGGCGATGTCCTGCTGTGGCTGGGTGAAGACGATCTTCACCGCGACGCGAACGGCAACATCACTTCGAATGTCATCCGCGTAACGCTCACGTTCGCCGGCCTGCGTCCTCTGGATCAACGGGCTTATCACCAAGTTCTCGAAGAGGGCCCAGACCGTGAGCTCAGCATGATCAGGCTCCGCTTCGAAGCGGTATGGGACGATAAGAGAAACCGTTTTACGTCCTCACGGTGGGGTGGTCCCGCCGGCGGTGACCGCATTCCGTTTCCGCACGAGCTGCTCGACGACATGCCAGTTGCTTTTCTTCAAGCTCTCCGGGATGCCGAGGCGGCGTTGTCGCCTGGCACACGCAGCAAGGTTGCAAAGCTACTGCAGGACTACGCGAGCGATAAGCGGGAACCGGTCAATCGCGAACAGATCACGCACATCTTCGAGGAGGCGAACACAAAGCTCAACGCGCATTCACTAATCAGCAAGATCACGGGGCGCCTGAATCGCGTCAGCAAAGCAGTGCTGCGCGACGACCACCGGGACGTCGCGATCCAGGCATCCGATCCAGACTTCGGAAGAATTCTGCGCGGCCTGAGGATGGTTATTCCCGGCGCTCGATTGCAGGATGTTGGCCTCAACGGCCTCGGCACGAACAACCTCCTGTACATCACCACCACGCTCGCGCACCTGCGTGACAGCCGCGACGACGAGACGCCGCTTCTTCTCATCGAAGAACCCGAAGCGCACCTGCACCCGCAACTGACGATGCAAATAGGGGAGTTCTTCGGGGGCCACGTTACCGGCGCAGAACCGCCGCAGGTTATCGTAACGACACATTCGCCGACGCTTGCTTCACGCGTGAAGCCGAGTCAGGTGATCGTCATGCATGCGGAGGTTGATGGGGGCGGTAATTCCAGGACCGTGAGTCGCTCGCTTCACGAGCTTTCGCTTTCGGACGAGGCCGAACGACAGCTCCAGCGGATGATGGACATCACTCGTGCTGCCGCCTATTTCGCACGGGGGGTGATCCTCGTTGAGGGTGTGTCGGAGGAGTTACTGGTGCCAGTGCTGGCGAAGGGACTCGGCTACGACCTCATCACAAAGCAGGTATCCGTAATCCCGCTTTGTGGTGTCGCATTCTCTACGTTGGCAGCGATTCTGAATGATCGCGGCCTCGGTGTGCGAGCCGCGATTATCACTGACGGCGATCCAGGAGTTGAGGGTGAACGGTGGCAGGACCAGATACCGTGCAAAGATGAGAGCGGGAAGTTCGTCGTCAGTTCGCGTGTTGCGAACCTGCTCAAGATTTGCGAGGACAACGCAACTCTGCGAGTATTCCATTCCGGCGTAACGCTCGAGTACGACCTCGCTGCGGCAGGCGCTGACAATGCGCTCACAATGGCGCAGCGTTGGGAGGCCTACCATCCGGACGGGCGAACGCTCAAGGCCGCCGATATCGAAAGGTGCGACCAGGGAGAGCGCGCGCTGCGAGTGTGGCGAGGCATCTGCCGTGCGAATCATGTCGTGAGCAAGGCCGGCTTCGCGCACGAGCTCGCGGAATGGCTCGATAACACGAGCGCCGTGCGAAACGGCCTCTTTACGGTGCCGCAGTATCTCAGTGAGGCGCTTGCATGGGTATGCGCTTCGCCTGACGCTGGACAGCGTCAAGCGGCCGCAGCAGCCAAAGTGAATGCCTGATCCAGGCCGCGCACCTCAGCCGTGGCAGGAGCCGCCGCTCGCCTCGACCGCACGAATTCGCGTGGTCGATGCAGTGCCGGGCAGCGGCAAGACGTGGGTGCTCGCCCAAGTGCTGCGATCCGAACTTGCCGATTGGCATGATCGTTCTGCCGGTATTGCGGCGCTTTCGTTCACAAACGTCGCGAGCAAAGAGATAAGAAGAGCCCTCGGTTACGACCTGACGCATCCACATTTCGCAGGCACGCTCGACACCTTTCTTTATCATTCCATCGTCCAGCCTTTTGCACCTTGGGTGTTCGCAGGGAACATCGCGCGGCCGCAGTTGATTCCTGCGGAATACGTAACCCACCTTGCGAACAAGCACTGGTCGATGAGGAAGCCACTGGCCGTAAAAACAGGTCGCGGCGAAGAGACAAAGCACCTGTTCGAGTTCGATTTCATCGGCAGGCACAAGGACAAGACACCGCAATTCCGTTACAAGACGATCGGCCGAAGCACCATCTTTACTGATGTGGTTCTCTCCCGGCAGATATTTGAACGCAAGAAGGAGCTCTGGCGAGTGTCCGGGCGCATGTCACATTCGGATGTGGCATACATTGCTTCTGAAACGCTGGGCTCTGGCGAACGCGGGAGATGGGTGCGGGACCTACTCGCACACCGTTTTCCGTTCATCCTGCTAGACGAACTGCAAGACACCGGGCGATATCACAGTCTCGCGATCCGACGGCTTCTCACCCATGAGTGCGTCAGAGCATTCGTGGTTGGCGACCCCGGCCAAGCCATCTTCGGGTTCAACGGTGCCGACCCAGAGCAGTTCAAATACTTCGCTGCGCTGAGCGGTGCCCACAGCATCCCGATGACGGTGTCGGCCAGATGCCCTCGCAATGTGTGCGCTGTGGCGACGCAGCTCGCGACGCACGGGCGCACCATTTCGCCCTGCGAAGGCGCTGCCGACGGACGTTGCCTCATACTGGTCCATGCCGGCAATGCCGAACCGTTGCTCCAACTCGCGGAAGAAATCGCCGCAACTCGGCCGGATGGACACGTCAAAGTGATCACGCGCAGGAACGACGACGTCGATGAAATGCTGCAGGGCGGCGTCGCTGAGGTGCCGCCGTTCAAGGTGACGGCGCTGACTACGATCTATCGCGCTGTCGTCGACTGGCTGTCTGGCCGCCGAAAGGCCGCCGCGGCTCACGCGGAGGCAGCGTTCGGACGAATGTTGTTCGACACGCCGAGGCCGACGCGCGCGGAACGCGAAGCGGTCGGAATTCGCGATGCCGATTGGATGCGTGCAATGGGTGACGCGATTTTGCCGCTGGCAGACCTACGTCCTGGCGAGTCAGCCTACGATTGGGGAATGCGCGCCAAGAACCTGCTTCGCAACATCATCCTCCAGCGCGGATGGGATCGAGTGTGCCCGCACCCAGTGCTGCCGCGTGCTCCGAGTGCGAATACCAAACACCGCCCTGCCTTCGCCGCAACGCTGAAGCCTGCGAAGCGCGGCTTTTCGATCGAGACTGTTCACGCGGTAAAGGGAGAGACGCATCACACGACGATGCTGTTTGTGCCACCGACGACGCAGGAGAAATGCATTTCGGCAGCGTGGTGGTCGAGCGACGCACAGCAAGCGGAGGAGCGTCGCATCGCATTCGTCGCCGCTACTCGCCCGACCGACACCTTCATTCTCTGCGTCGACTCGGCGACACTCGAGCGCCTCACGGAACTCAGGCCAGAATTTGTGCGACTCTTCCGCGTGGTTCCGCTCTCAGCCGCTCAGCCCGTTCGAGATGCCCTCGGGCTGCAAGCGTCTCGCTGCGGGATTCCCCAAGCGTCCGGCTCCACGAGTATTGTCGCCAGCAGCGTGAACCCGTAGATTTCCCGAAAAGAAGTCTTCTGTACCACCGTTCGACCAAGTCGGGCTTCCTCCCATGACTCACGAACGTAGCGTGCTGCAGCTGGCTCACATCCTTCGGGCCTCGAACCGAGTGCCGCCGGTACTCCTGCTTGGGGCCGGAGCGTCCTTCACTTCCGGCGTACCTCTCGCCGCTGAAGCCGTGAAGCGGCTGGCCAAGAGGGTCTACGCCGATAGAGTGCGTGGCGGTTCCGTGCTCCCCGAGCAGTTGAAGCTCTCTGAATGGCAGGACTGGCTTCAGGGCCATGATTGGTTCCTGCGCCGTGAGGACCGACTCGCCGAAAATTGGCCACTCGTTGTCGAGCGCCTCCTGACTCCACGTGAGTACCGTCGGCAGGTCCTCCTGGACCTCATGCGTCGGAGTACCTCGCTGAGTACCGGATATGAGAACCTCGCCGCGTTCATGATGCGAGGGCTCGTGGGAACAGTCCTCACGACAAACTTCGACGCGTGTCTGCCTGAAGCACTTCATGCGTTGCGACCGCACATACCGCATGTCGCGGAGGTCAACGCATCGCCAGGCGATTATGTGCAATTCAACTCGTCGCCGCTCCAGATCGTCTGGTTGCATGGGCGCGCGGAGCATTACAGCGACTGTAACCTCCTCGAGGAAACGGAACGCCTCGACCCTGGCTTGGTCGAACTCCTGGTGCCACTCCTCATTGGTGCTCCCCTGATCGTGATCGGCTACCGTGGAGCCGAACACTCTGTCATGGCTGACCTGCTAACGGCTGGTGCTCACAAGACGCACAACTTCCGGAATGGGATTTACTGGTGTGTTCGTCGTGGTGAGCCGTTGCACGCGCGCGTGCAGGAACTGCGCGGGACAATCGGAAGCAACTTCATCACGCTCGAGGTTGAAGGGTTCGATGAAGTGATGGCTGACCTTTCGCGCGAGCTTCGCGACGAAGACCGCTACGCAAATGCCAAGGCTCGCCAGCCGACGTCCCGGCCCCTGCCGTTCGATGACCAGCCAATCGAGGGAGCGGGATTGGAAGAGCTCGACTGGGATCTCATGCTCCTGACGATGCGACAGTATTGCGAGAAGCTCGGGCGGGCGCCCGTCACTCGTGATACGCTTCCTGCACTGCTGCAGGAGCAGGGCTTGATTGTTTCGGGTGCCAACGGACGCGTTGTTCCCACGGTAGGCTGTCTCCTCCTCTTCGGGCTCGACCCACAGGAGCGCTGGCCGCACGCAACGGTTGCCGCTACGCTCGCAGGCAAGAAGAGGGTCGTGTGCTCCGGCAACCTCCTTCGGCAGCGAGACCAATTACGTGAATGGCTTACCAGTTCGGAGGTCAACCCGCTTCTGCGCGTGAAGGGGCGCACACGACACGAAGACCGGCCCGCGTATCCAGAGCGCGCGTTGAACGAGCTATTGGTGAATCTCCTTGTCCATCGGGACTACGAAACGGAAGACTGCGCTCGCATCGATGCGGAACCCGGCGGCTCACTCCGCTTCGAGAACCCAGGCGGCCTTCTTGACGCAGTTGTCCAGCGGTTATGCCCAGACGATAAGGGTGAATTTCGGCCAGTGCCCAATGTGACAGCACTTCGCAATCGCGCCCTTTGTGACGTGTTCTTCGGAATTCGTGAGATGGAGCGCGGGGGTACGGGCCTCTCGGATGTTTACGACCTTGCGAGAGAAGGAGGAGGAACCGCCCGCTTTACGCATGACGCGCACGGGCGTCGTTTCGTTGCTCGGATCTTCCAGCCCACCGCATCGGCAGGAACCGGTAACATCGCACGCAATAATCGGCCTACAGGCATCTACGTGCTGAACACCCTACCGTTGGCGAGCATCCCAGAAGGGATCAGCGAAGTTCCACTTTGCGTTCGGCTGTCGGAGCGTCCAGCGGAGCTCGATTTGAAACCGGCCGGAACGTTCATTCTGAAGGACAGCCGTCTCTGGAGCTTCGTCCCGCTCGACACTCTGAAGGCGTTGCTGGGCCCAATCATCATCGAAGCCGACTGTGTTGTACGGACTCGCGAAGAAATGGAAAGCAATGCCGAGTACCGAGACGTTCTGTCCTGGCTGATTCGCAAGCACTTCGAGCGACACCTGGAGGGGTTCCGTGATCGCGGGCTGCACAGCGATCGTTCGCGGCAGCGGGGACGGCGAGCGTACTTCCACGGCCGGGACGGGGGCTCGCGGACCATCGTCTACGACACCGGACGGCGGAGGGGTATCCGCCGACGCGTCGTAAAGCAGCGGCAGGTAGGTGCGAAGGCGTGGTTCGAAAACGAGGGCTTCGGTTACGAGGTCGTGCAGGTGGATCGGGAATGGGCGATCCGGATCAAGCCATTCTACATGTTTACCGGCCGCGACGCCGAGACTCCACTGCCGGCATTCACACGCGCATCGCGTGCAACGCGCCGAATAAAGTTCGACCGGAACAAGAACGTGGACGACGACCTGACTTTCTGGGCACGCTTTCTTAGCGGTAGTGCACCTAGTGTGAACATAGGGCAGGAACACGTCCTAGACCTGATTCTGAGCGGAACCTTCCTCACAGTTGAAGTGCCGGAAAGCGAGGATGCTACTTCGGATGGCGAGAATCGCAATCGAATGCCTGCCTGAGCCGGTCATCGAGTTTGGCAAAACCGTCGTGGGAGTGGAGCCGCGGCGCGGCTTGACCGCAGGTGGTCCCGTCGACGGCAGGCCCGGACGGGAGATCCGGCTCGGCTTTGTCGGGACGGAAGAAGACGTTCGTCACGCACGGCGGTGGGTCGCTCGCTTCGACTCATTCATGGCGGCGCACGAGGGCAATTCAGCTCGCTATAGGGACTGGCCCGGAAGTGAGCGTGCGCTTGGGTGCCGCTTTGTTTCGGATGAGCGGTTCGTACGCTCTGTGGATGCGGACAAAATCAAGGCGGAAGTGGAACGGCGCGGCAGTTTCGACGAACTGTTGAACGCCTTCGCCTCCAGGATAGAAGGCCTGTTCATTGATGGTGGCCCTGATGCGATCGTCGTCTGTTTGCCCGATGAACTCGCGGATCTGCGTATCGCCAATCCTGCGTTGACCCCAGCCGAGCGCAACGCCCTGGAGCGGCTTCAGGCGGAGGAAGAGAACGCGCAGCTCACCCTGTTTCAGCCCACGCCTGAAGAACTCCGGGCGGCTGAGGACTTGCGCACACAGGCAGAGGATCTGTTGTTCCGGACATACTATCGTGCGCTCAAGGCCCGCTTGATGATGCACCGGAATGCGATCCCCATCCAGATCCTGAGGCGCGACACGATTGACCGCCCCGATGATGAGGGCCAGAGCCACGCGACACGGGCGTGGAATGTGGCTGCTTCGCTGTACTACAAATCCGGTGGAATTCCGTGGCGTCCCGGGACGCTGTCGTCAAACGTGTGCTACGTCGGTGTGTCGTTCCATCACTTGAAGCGTCGCGCAGGCTCTCTGGTTTACGCGAGTGTCGCACAGGCGTTTTCGACGGACGTCGAGCCGTTCGCGCTGAAGGGTGCCATGGTTGATCACCAGCAGCGCCGCGACAGACACCCCTACCTGAACCCTGAGCAGGCGCGCGACCTCATTAGCCAAGTGCTGGACCAATACGAAGCGAGGGCAGGAGTGCTTCCTGATCGTCTGGTCGTACATAAGACGAGTGCCTATCAGCCGGAGGAGGAGGCAGGCTTCCGACAAGGCGCTCACGGTAGGGTACCTGTCTGCGATCTCGTGTGGTTGAGAAGCACGGCATTTCGGATCGTGCGGCGCGGCATGCAGGAACCATGGCGCGGCACACTCTGCACCCTCGGCGAGCAAGTGTACTTATTTACCAGCGGTTTCATACCGTGGTGGAATGAATACCCCGGCCCGCACATCCCCGCGCCGATTGAAATCGGTGCGGCTGGCTCTACCGACCTGCGCGAACGCGCAAGAGAGATACTCGCGCTGAGCAAGATGAACTGGAACTCGACCGACGGCTGGTCCCGGTTTCCCATCACGATCTCTTTCGCGAAACGCGTCGGGCAGTTGATGAGCGAGTTGTCCGATGGCGAGGATCCAAACCCATCCTACCGCTTCTATATGTGATCCGACGCACTTCTGCGACACGCGCTGGCCCGACACCAGTAATGCGCCCGGCTGCGGGGTGTGCGGTCTCGATCATGCCATGCCTCGGACCGTCTAAAAGATCAGGCGGAAGAGCTGGTTCAGGAACGCGATGGCGTGGCCTCCCGTAAACTCTGCGCTGCCGAGACCTCGTTCCACCCAAAGATCTACAACACGCTGCTGGTCAGCGGCCAGTGGTCGACCACCACCGCCACCGCCACATCCAGCGGACGCAAGTGTCAGCGCCACGCCAGGTGCATCGACGCGAACCCGCACACATACCTGTTGTCCTTCTGCCCGGCGGCCGTTTACCTGCTGATTGATCCAGCTCTCATCGATGTCAGTGCGGCGAGCGAACTCGCGCTGCGCGACTCCAATCATGAGCGTGACCATACGAGGCCTCCATGGAATGAGAAGTGAAATGTTGATGGATCGAGAATAGCGCGAAGGTGTGACAGCGCCGGCGAAAGGGAGGTCATCGCTGACCTCCCTCTGCTTGCTGCCCTGCCTAGGCGCCGTCATCGACGGTTTTTCGTAGAGAACTGTCCCCGGCGCGTAAGCGTACCGTGTATCTTTAATTCACCCTACGCATACGAGCCGGCAATCGAGAGAGGTAATGCACGGGCAAGTCGAAGGTTACATCGATGCCACTCAGGCTGCAGGACGCTACGCGTTTGACACTGAGGAGTTACGCGCCGCGGTCACCCTGTCCACAGAGGGAATCCGTGCCGCCCTGCGTCGATTGGGGGACCGTGGGAGAATCATGCGTCCCAGTGCCCGACGGGGTTTCTTCGTTATCGTGCCGCCCGAATTTCGAACGCTTGGCACGCCCCCCCTCGCATGGTGGATCGACGCTTTTATGCGCCACATCGAGCGCCCCGACTACTACGTCGGCCTTCTTACCGCGGACACGCAGGAGCATCGTACGAGACCGCTCGTGCCCAGTTTGTCGAAGGAAAACGCGGACATTGCCGCTCGTTGGGAAATCATCGTCAACACTCCAGTGGAGTTGGCTGATGCTTCCGCGAAAACGAGATCATCGCGTGGCGGAAGCACGCCGACTGGAGTCGTGACTCGATCGACAGTGGGAGGCTCGGCCGTACGTGGGAGTACCGGCCGGGATTCTATGTAAACTCTGCCGACGCCCCGATCACGCCCCGGTCGGAACCTGTTGCCTCCAGGTCTGATGCTGTTCCAACCTGTTAAAGCCTCCCTTATCCTCCCTACAAGCCCCCTTATGACTATTCAACACACCGAGGTGGAGCGCCTCACCCCGCCAGCAGCGGCCGCCGTTCTCGGCCTCGCGTATCCCGGCACATTCAACCGCATCCGGCGTAGGCTCCAGCGGATCTACGACAGGGGTACCGGAACCCTACTGCCGTTCCCCAACGGTCTAGCTCGACGCGCGGAGCGTGAACTCGCCCACGAGCATATTCTCGTCGTACCGGAGTGGGGCGCCGTCTCCTGGTTCGGCAGCGATTGGACGTACTCGCGGCAGGCCTGCGAGTCATGGGGCACTCCCGAGCCCGCACCGAAGATTGGAGTCGACCCGGTTCCGGCGCCGTAAGCGTCATTAGCTTCCCTCGGCTGTAGAATCATTCCGCCGAACGCCCACGAGCCCAACCCGTTGCGCCACAACGAAATGCGGTCGCCTTCCAATAGCCATCCCCGTCTGACCATGTTCCTATCCAACTCCAATACCGCCCTTGAGAACCTGGACCACGCAGGAGACGCTGAGAGAACGAAATCGGCGATTCACCGGAGGTCTGCGCGGGCTTTTCCAATCCGCTGTAGTCATTCCCGGGCCAGAGCTACGACAGAAACAATGGAGCGGGAACGCTTCGATTACCTTGCCGTGCCGCCCGGCTGTCAGACCGAGACGCTGATGCAGGCTACGACATGGTCGGCCAACACCTTCAGAGGCTTCCGGCGCTCCGCCGGCCGCCCGGTAGACTGCCGCCGGATGGAATTGGAGGCCGCAGATGTCTAGCCGTGGCGCGGCTCTCCGCTGGACGGACGAGGCCCTTGCCGAGCTTCGCGTGAAGCTCGAGCAGTGGGCCCGATCGGAAACGGAGCGGAACGGATGCTTCTCAGTCACGACAGCGACAGAAGTGCTCCTGGACGGGAGTCGGAACCGCGATCCGGTTGCGCGGATCGTTCGGGACTTGGAATTCGAGGAGCTGGTCGAACGCCATGGTCGGCTCGGCTTCCGGTGGCGCGGTGTGACGCCGCGGAAGGTCCGGCGGGCGTCGAAGCCGTCCCGGTGGACCCCCGGGGCACTGGCCTCACTGGAGTCCGAGGTCCTTTCCTTCGCGACGCGGCGCACGGGGGCGCACGGTCATTTCAACCGCGAGAATGTTGCCGAGGCGCTGAAGATCCCGGTAGATGTCCTGAAGCCTGTTCTGCGGAGTCTCGCGGAGAAGGGCCGGGTGGAAAGACTCGGCGGCTCACTCGGCTACCGCGCCATCGGCGTCGAGGGGCCTGAGGTGAGCGCCGGACGGAAAGGGGCCGCCGTGTGGACGGAGGAGGCCATGACAAACCTGCGAGAGCAAGTGGAGCGCTACGCCCGGGAGTCGACCATAACCCTCGGCGGATTCACGATTTCCGGTGCCACCGCCGAGTTGGTGGGGAAGAGCAACACCCAGCCGGTCTCCACCATCGTGCGCGCCATGGAACAGGATAGGCTGGTCGAATACCTGAAGAAGGAGCGTCGGTGGGCGTGCGTCGGCATGGATCGCCCGGCTCCAGAGCCTGCCGAGCCGGTGGTCTGGACGCCCGGGAAGCTCGACCAGCTCCGCACCGACGTCAGCGCGTACGCACAGGAGCAGTCCGCGCGCTACGGACGATTCACGATCGCGGGGGCCACCGAGGCTGTCGGTCTCAGCTACAAGGACCCGGTCTCGCGCATAGTGCACGAGTTGGAGGCGGCGGGGCGGCTGGTTGACCTCGGATCACGGCTCGGCTGGTACTGGATTGGCGCTATGCGGCAGCGAGTGACCTTGGCCGAATTGGTCGCTCTATGCGTTGCTCAGACGCCGGAACTCAGGGGCGGGAAGAAGCCGAATCGAAACCAGCACCGGGGCAGAAAGGGCCTCGACAAGGACCGGAACATCAAGGAGCTGACCAAGGGCGAGCTGGACCAGGTTCGCTGGGCAGCCGGGACGATCGCCGAACACGCCGGCGACGGCACCCCGGCCAGTGTGGATAACGTCTGGTTCGCTTGGGATCCAGCGGCGGACGGTGGAGTCGGGAACTGGACGATTCTGGAGCATCTGCGGAAGTGGCTTCGTGGTGCCACGCCGAACAGCCGAGCAAAGCAGGTGCGGGGCGCGGAGCTCATGTGCGACCTCGCCGCTACACACGGCCTGCTCGAGCGCAGCACCCCGTCGGCGCTCCCGGCCCCCACCGCGTATGCCGGCGAGCTCCACGCACAGCTCGTTCACCTCGAAGGCCGGATCATGAAAGCCGACCCAGCGGCGAACGAGGCCACCGTCCGGCTGGGGCTCAAGGTCCTCGGCCGCTATCTCACCCGCATGCACGTCCACCGGTGGGATCATGAAGCGCTGCTCGCCGCTCGAGAACAGATAACGAAGGACTACCGGATCTGGCGGGATGCGGAGCAGGATGCAGCGGACGTGCGTACCGGCCTGCCCGGGCGCCACCGGGACGCTGCCCGATACGTCTGGCGGCGACTCCCGGAGCTCCAGGAGCGGAAGACCTGGGCGCTGGCTCGCGACACGCGCGTCGGCTTGTTCTCCAATCGGGCGATCACGCAACTGGTCGAGAGCGTAAAGGCGAACCCGGCCAGTCCCAAGCGGTGGGACTTCAGCGGCTTCGTAGACGATCGTGGGATTTACATGCGCGGGTTCGTCGAGAGCCGGTTCGGGCTTCGTCGGTGGGTGGCTTGGGTGACACTGGACCCCTTCCAACTCGAGCACCACGGCCTGCCGCCACGCGCTTGGCCGCGTCCCAGCGAGGCGCAGGAGGGCAAGATGCGGCGGGCCAAGCGCCGAAAGGAGCAGCTGTTCCGCTGCCGCCCGACTACCCTGCGCTCCCGACTAGGCCGGATCTCCCTACTGGCGGGTTGGATGAGCCGGCTCGGGTTCAACCCACGCTTCCACGATTTCCGCTTCATCCTGGATGATGAGCGCTTCGCCGCCTACGAAGTATGGCGGGAGGAGCACCCGACCCAGTCGTTCTACGATCCCGAGGCGGAGGCCACCCGAAAGGCGAAGGGGCGCGACCAGCTCGCCCTGGACATGAGCCGGATCGCCAGCCCCTTCTGCGAGGCCGTGGCTCTCGCCCGCGGCTCCACGGACCTGGCGGATGCGATGCAGGCTGACGCGAAGGCCCTGAAGATCCGCGGCTATGAACGGAAGCCGATCGAGAACGAGGTAAAGATCATCCGGGAAATCTATCAGGCGTGGAGCGTCGGCAACCGCGATGGTTATCTCCGGCTGATAGATCTGGTGGAGTTGATCCTCGCCGACGCAGCCGAACTGGGCGGTCTGAGCCTGGAAGAGGCGGTCGCAGGACTCCGTGATGGCTCGTTCACGCCCTCGTACACCTGGGCGCTTCGGATCCGGGACGCAACGTTGATCCACTGCCTGCGGAAAATCCCGCTCCGCGCCCGGACTCTGTCGTTATTCGAGTTGACCGAGTGGCGGAACCACAGCATTGACGGAACACCGGTGTCGCGGCTACGGAAGTGGGAAGCCGCGATCCAGTGGATCGTCGACCAGTCGAAGATGAAGACCCATCGGCGAGATTTCAGTCCCGCCTTCATCCACGAGGGGGACGTGGGCGATCCGGAAGCTGAAGACGACGCCTTCCGCATTTTGCTGGAGGCCTACTTCAGGCCGGGCGGTGCACGGGAGACGCTGCTTACGCCGAGCGGGAATGAGGCGCCGGAAAAGTCTCGGTACGTGTTCCCAACGCCGATCCGCTACGGCAAGCAGCAGGGGGAAACGCGGCGATCGGAGAGCTTCTGGCGTGCCCCGTCCGTCACCGCCTGGTTTCGTCGGCTGGTGAAACGGTACGCGAGCCGACTCGGTCTGGACTGGCTTCGTCTCAAGAAGCTGCACGGAGCGACGGGTGTGCACGTGATCCGGCTACTGTTCGGGTCGTACTGGGTCGGCCAGGGACGCTCGGAGATGGCGTCGCTCTTCCTCGGCCACAACGATCCGGGCTTCACGATCCGCCTCTACTCCGGGCGGGACGAAAGCAGCGGCGGGATGGTGCTCCGCGCGGAAGCCCGGAAGCGGGTCCCTGCCTCTTCCGCTGTCCTCGAGGAGACCGCCACGCTCCGGGAGACGCTCGAACACGAGCGCAGAGCCAGGGAGTCGGCCGAAAAGCGCAGCCTCGAGCTGGCGGACAAGGTCTCCAGCCTCACGGAGCAGCTGGCTCAGCTTGTACAGGCGGTCCAGTCGAAGGTGGGCGCGGCGGCCTGATAGGGTTTGGGGGTCACGGAAAACGGCGAAGCCACCGATGCCCGGTATGGCTGCCTCCGGCAACCTGAACCCGGAGGTCACATGTCGAGGCCCAGACGCACTTTCCTGAATGGATTGCCCACCCCCGCCCCTCAGCCGTTCCACGCGGACACGGTGGGGCCGTCCGACGGCCACATGGAGATCATGGGCCAAGCCGTGGACGACGTTGTGGGTTCTTTTGTCGAGGTAGTTCTCAGCGACGGTGGCGCATCGCAGACCGATGTCCTGCGCCTCGCCGCTGCGGCCCGCCGCCTCTGGACGCTCGCGGCGGACCTGGGCAGAGCGCGGCGGACCCCCGTCTGATGGACAGGAGAACAGAGTCCGGCTGCCGTCCCGCCACAAGGCTTCCCTCAACTCCTGCGCGCGAGAAGCTGGGACAAGCTCCGGAACGGCCTGTCCCTGTGGAACTCGCAGTGCGAGGAGCGGGCAAGGTGCTCGGGAAAAGGTTTGCGTATGACCTGTGGTTCCGAGGCGAGCTGATCGACCTGGTGAGTGCGGCTAGTGGACACGGCTTTGGTGTGCTACGGGGGAAGGATGCGCGGATCGATGTCTACCTCGCCCCGCGGTTCATGCGGAACCGCGAACTGCCGCCGACTGGTTCGTTGGTGCTGGTCAGGGGACGGTTACAGCTATGGGAGCGCGGTGGCAGGTTCCAGATCACGGCCTGCGGCCCGTTACTTCCGACGGATCTGACGGGCGCGCGGGCTGAGGCAAGGAAGGCAGCCGAGAGGCAGCTGAGGGCCGAAGGCGTGCTGGACCGTCCCCGTCGCCCCCTCCCTCGGTTCCCGGCGAAAATCGCTGTCGTGACCTCCGTCGGCAGTGCCGCGATGAGAGACGTGCGGGCGACGATCCGTCGCCGAGCTTCCTGGGTCGGCATGTCGCTCCACAACTGCGTCGTCCAAGGGCGTGGCGCCACGGCCTCAATCATCGCTGCGCTGGACTCCGCTGATGTCTCCGGAGCCGATCTCGTTCTCCTGACCCGCGGCGGGGGCGCTCCCGATGCATTTGACCCGTTCGACGATCCCGCAGTGGTACGCCGGGTCGCGAGTTCGCGGCTACCGATCATCGTCGCCGTTGGGCATGAGGGGGATTCCACGCTGGCCGACCGTGCCGCCGACCATGCGGCGTCCACGCCCACGGCCGCCGCGGAGGCGGCCGTACCCGACGGACAGGTCGTCCGACGGGAGGTAATGGAACATCGCCGTCGCTTGCACGCGGCCGCCCGGGCGGCTTGCTCGGTCGCGCGCGCCCGGGGCAGCCATATGCGTGAAGCAGCGCGCCGGGAACTCTGGCAACGGCTCCGGCTCGAGCGTGAAAGAGTGCGGCGTCTGGCGCCACGTTCTCTGGGTGAGATGCTGTTTCGGCTGCTCAGGTCTGAGCGGAAGCGTCTTGAGGCTGCTCGCACCAGCGTGCGCCGGCTCGCCACCGTTCTCATACGTGAACAACGGCGGCGCGCTTCCGCGCTAGCGCCTGATCTCATCGTAACGCATGGCGAGGCGGCGATCAGGACCGATCGACGTCGGCTCGAGGAGCTTCGTCGGGCGATTCGGGCGCTGTCGCCGGTGCATGTGCTGGCGCGTGGCTACGCTCTCGCTCTGGACGTCCACGGGCGGGCAGTTCGGAGCTGCGATCAAGTTAGGCCCGGAGACGTTCTTCAGATCTGCCTGCCCGACGGCGAGGTCGCGGCCGTCGTTGCGGCGCCCATGACCAGCGACCGCAAAGGAAAGCACGGATGATCGCGACACACACGAACGGAAAGCCGGCACCCGCCACGGAGTTCGGCACGCACATGGCCGCGCTCGAGCGACTCCGCCGGGAGCTCGAGAGCGGGGATCTTGACCCATTGGAAGCGCTCGAACGCTGTCGTGAGGCGGAAGCACATTACCGCGCTGTGGATGCGATCCTCACGCGAGTCGAGAGGGAGCTCGAGAAGCTGCAGCAGGCAGACGAAGGAGGGCCTTGAGGCGTTTCTTCTGGCGATTTGCCATTGCAGTTGGGCATCACCCGTCACCCAGAGGCTAGGGTCCCATGCGTCGTACCCTAACGGTGAACCCAGATATGCCGTGCCGGGGTCAACATTCGCGTTCAGCCAGCGTCGCGCGGGCCGGGGGACGTGAGTGCGAAGGACTGACCCGGGGACGGGATCCGATACCGCCATTTGTCCCGGGTATCGTGGGCTCAACGGGTCCGAACGGCGGACCCGACAACCCCGGGAGGCAACATGCGCAACCTGGAAATCGAAAGCGCGCCCACGCGGAGTCAGGATTCGGAGCTCCTCGACCTCATCAATGGTCTGATTGATCCCACCTCAGCCGTTGCGACTCGCGTCGACGAATCGGTGGCGGGCACGCTGAGTCCGGTAGCGCGGCCGCGGAGTGGCCGCCGGCGCGACGAGTCCTCCTACGTGACAGCACGGACCCGGTAAAGAAGCCGCGGATCACGGGAACGGACGGCGTTCCGTCCTGGCCTGACGAGCACACAACCATGGAGAAGAACACGACGATGCTGACGATCGCAATGAGCAATCACAAAGGCGGGTCGGGCAAGACGAGTATGGCAGTCAACGTGGCCGCCGCGTACGGCCAGGGCCAGCCAACCCTCCTCATCGACCTTGACCCGCAGGCAGACGCGTCCGCCGCTATGGGCATCAACGACGACACCGGCCAGGCGCTCGCGGACGCCCTCATGGGTCGTGTTGGCCTGGACGCGGCAATCCGACCAACCGGCTGGGGGGTGGACGTAGCGCCGGGGGGAGAGGCTGTGAGCCACGTAATCGACTCGGTCTCTCCCGACGCCGTGCGGACTGCGCTTGCCTCGGTCCGGTCCCGCCGGTACCGAGTCGTCGTAATCGACTGCCCGCCGGCCCTCAGCCGGCTGGTCCTCGCCGGCTGGCGCGCTGCACCGGACGCAATCACGGTGCTCCCGGTCGACAATCCGTCCGCGCTGCGAGCTGTACGACGGTTCCGCGGTGCGTGGGACGATGCCGGATTGGACCCGTCTCGACTCCGGGTCGTGCTGACACGGTTTGACGAGCGACGCGTCATCGACAAGAAACTGGCGGAAGAGGCGCGCGAAGCTCCGGAGACCCTGATCGAAGCGCGGATTCGCGAGAGCGTGGTCGTCCCTGAGAGCGCGGCATGGCAGAAGCCTCTGGTCGTGTTCGCCCCGCGGCACGCCCTCACCGAGGACATTCGTCGCGTTGCCCGGGAGCTCGCAGATGCCTAGAAAGAAGATGCCTGCCAGCGTCGCCGGACCTGAGGCCCCGAGAACGCGCACCGTTGCCGGGAAGACGGCCGCAACAGCCCCGACGGAGAACGAGCGGACGGCGCGCAAGAATGCGCGGACGCGTAGGATTTCCGTCTTCAGGCTGCAGCCCCATCGGCTGCAGCCGTCGGACCGCCACGGTCTCGCCAACGTGCTCGACCTCGCGGGATCCATGCGCGAGCTCGGCAGGATGCTCGAGCCGCCCCTCGTTCGCCGCACCATCGACGGGCGGTACGTTATCCTCGCGGGGCACAGGCGGTGCTATGCCTGGCGACACCTGTCGGCCGAGGGGCTGGTCAGGCCGGAGATCGTCGTGTACGTGCTCGAGGCGATCAGCGATCATGACGAACTGAAGTTCCTTGCCGCCGAGTACTTCCACCGCAAGGACTACTCGGTCATCCATACGGCCACGATCGTGGGTGAGGCGCACCGCGCACTGTGCGCCGGGAGAGGCGAGGAGGTTCCGCTCCGTGAACTCGAGGCCGTGCTTCCACTCGGCCGTACGTCGCTGGGTCACTACCTTACGATCCACAGCGCCCTTGAGAACGACCGCCTCGCGCCGCTTGTCCACTCCGTGGACAGGCCGTCCAAGTCGTTGCTGTACAAGGCATTGAGTCAAGCGAGTTTTCCGGAAAAACTGCGCGCCCTGCAGGCGATGCAGCCGAAGGGGAAGGAGTTGGAATCGGCGGGGCGGAAGCCCGCATCCCGCGGTCGCCCCTCCGGCGCGGTGAAACGCCGCAAACGCGGCAGGGGCTTCGAACTGACCGTAACGGTGGGAGTGAAGACACCACCGGCCGAGGTGGAGCGTGTGCGCGATGCCCTCACACGTGCGTTGGCCGACTTGGAGGCCCTGCACGGGTCCGGAAATGCTATGCGCGCGATTGGTTCGTCATGAAGACTTGCGCTTGGCCCGGACACGGGCGCTTGATCGGAGCGGGTCGGCAGCCTGTCGACCCGCTCCGATCCCCCCTCACCTCGCCTCACATGACTTCAACCAGCTCCTCCCTCATATCGGGTCTCACGCCCAGCGACGCGCTTTCCTTCTTCGAAGCCAAACTTCGGGAAGCTCAGGAGTCCCTCGCCAACCAGCTGATCGAGCGGCGCCTCGATCAAGAGCGAATCGCGACCCTGAAGTTGCAGATCCAGGAACTCAGAGAGCAGGTCTTCGCACTTCGTCGGGCACTGGACTCCTCGAACACCCCGGAGCCAGGCCGGCGCGCAAGCTCGCCGAGGCGGAGACGCCCCCGACGTTAGCGCCTACGCCGCCGCTCCCTGCATTTATGTCCCAAGGCAGATCAGAATCCCGGAGGCCGAGCTGCGCCGGGTAGGCTGCCGCATCTCAAATCTTGGAGGTGCGGATGCGCTACCATGTCCGACGCAGCTCGATCGAGCTACTGGAGCCACGAACCGACACGGATCGGCGCGCGCTCTATGACCTGATTCGCGACGCGCTTCGTCCAGCCGGCGCGCCGGCCGATCCGGCCCGGCTGCTCTCTCTGTTAGCCGTGCGCCACCTGTCCGGCTGGGGCGGCCGGATCCTTCTGAGCGGCGATAACAATCAGGCGAAGATCACGCTGGTCCGCACCCTCGCCCAAGTTCTCGACTTGCCGTTTGCCGAGATCGACGTCGGGTCTCTTGCGGAGACCAACTGGAAGGGAAGCGATCTGTCATTCTATCTGGAGCGGCTCTACGCGCAGCTCGAGCAACGCTATCCCCGTACGTCCGTGCCTCGGATCGCAGAGCGAGCCTGCGTTCTGCTGACGCACCTCGAGCGTGTACGTGTTCCGGGAGCCTACACCGGGAGCTCGGGCACGCGTGATTACCGCGAGGGAAAAGCGCTCAGCCTCTGCCCGCTCGCGGGCGACGGAGTGATCCCGGTGGCAAAGGAAGGAGGGGGCGGGTTCCTTTGGCCGAGCAAACAGGCGCTAGTGATCGCGACGGCGCAGTTCGACGGCCTGACTTCCCCCGTGCCCGACGCGGAGGCACTGGAGCTCTGGGGCGTCGCACGTCCGCTCGCTGAGGCGCTTGCCGAGTTCACATGGATACAAATTGATGCGCTGGACGATTCCGCATTGGAGCGCACCATGCGTGCTGAACTGCAAGGGATTGTGGACCGGTTCCTTGCTTTCGGGTTCCATCTCCGGATCCACGACCAGGTGCTGCGGTACCTGGTCGAGTTGGTCACTTCAGGGAGGCGCGCCGGCGGCGTCGCGGGCGTTGCCGCAATCGTCGCGGCGTCGGCAGACCGCACACTTATCCGCCTGCTTGATGAGGGCGTCGCCCCTGGAGCGGTGTATGTGCTTGCGCGGGATGACCTGGATCGCTCGATCGGTGCGCCGTCAGCGGGGCTCTGGCGGGAGTGACCCGTCGTATATGGAAACGCTGAGCCCCCCGCGTAACCGGGTGCTCCCCATACGCGGCCGAACGGTCGCCGGTGAGGCGACACTGTGAGCCCCGTGCGGCGTAGGGGGGCGACCCAGGCGGTCCCGATTCTGTGCCTCTCATTCGCCCCGACCGACACCGCCCGGAGTGGCTCCATGGTCATGGCGGGCCGGAAACCCGCAAATACTCGCTGTTCGTACCCGTCGACAGACAAACGCTGAGGAATTGGTGGGAGGCCGACTGGCGGCGCGACCAAAGCCCGCCTATACGGTGCTCCACTGGAAACATGTGGTTTGAGCCTAAAAGCCAGGCCGACGAAGAGCGGCGCCGGTTGAATGCCCCGCAACCCTTCTGGCTCGCTCTGGCCTTGCGAGCATGAGGACGCTTCGACACGGGAACGAACTATCGCGGCTATAGGGGTGGCGCGATCCAGCCTCGGAGGCCGGATCGTTGGGGCGACTGCATGCATTCGATGGAGGGGGAGCGTCGAGCAGGCTGTACTTCCACCTGATGACGGCGGCCAAAGTCTCGGGCCGAAACGTGGCGCTACCGCTGTCGTCATGCCGCCAGCTTCCGACGTGCACTGGCGAACATTTCGGCAATCTCGCGTTCTGCCGATTGATCCTTGATGAGCCGTGCGGCCAGAGAAATGGTCTTCTCCTCCACGTGACCACCAGAGTACACAACTCGCATGCGCGCGCGGTGCCGCAAGAAGGTCTCGATTCGCTCTACCGCGGCTGCGCGTTCGGAACTGGATATGTTCTCCTGATCGAGCACCCGTCGGAGCGCCTTCTCGACCGGTATCCGAATCGCTGAGACCGGGAACTCCTCGTTGGGGGCGAGGATGGCCGGGCGAGTTTCGAGGTCGATCATGAGCTTACCGACCACGCGCACGCCGAACTCGAGACGCCGTGCCCTCCTACCGCCACGCCCGACCGCCTTGGACAACTTGATCAGGTCTGCCAGCCTTTTCTCGTCTACGTGCTGACCGCTTTCCCTCTCGGCGGTTATCCGCAGAAGGTCGAACGCCCAAGCTGTCTCCTCCGCTGATCGGTCGTGGCATGCCGCCTCCTGGGCGGCCTTGGCGACCGCGAGGCGAAGCGGCATTTCCTCCCATTCCTGCTCCGCGCGGGCACGGAGACGCCGCGCCTCTGCTGGGCGGCGGCCCGCAGCGATCGCGTCCATGGTGCGGCTCGACAACGTGGACAAAGAGTCGGCGGCCTCGAAGAGCAGGTCGGTGTAGACAGCCTGACTCACCATGTGCGGGCGGGCCCCGTCATAATCCTGGCGCAGGCGCACGGCGACGGCCTCATGGCTGCGGACCCAGAACTCCCGGACAAACGGGCCGAATACGGGCCGGTACCGGCGTTGGAACCGGCTGTATAGCTGCAGTTCGTCGTCCACCCACCGGCCGTATCCGCAGTCGGGTACGGGGTACATGGCCTTGATGCGACGCGGTGTGATTTCCCTGACCCGCAAATCCAACTGTACACACAGCCCGCGGCGGAGCAGGTACGACTCCAATCGAAGCCGCCACCCCTTCCATAAGGCCTTTCCCCGGATGCCCTCCGCCCGGAGAGCAGAAAGGATCTGCCACCAGTGCGCGAGAACGTCCTCCCGGGACGACAGCACCCGGTAGAGCTTCAGGATCAGCTTCTCACGAACCCGTTGCACTTCGGGGCTGGTGCCCTCCGCAAGAAGCTGGAGCGTCGCCTCGATAAGGTCTTCGGGGGCACTCGGAGGCCTGCGGCAGCCGGCCACGCGCACACCATAGTGTCTTGGAAGTCGGCGCTCGACAAACGCGAGGATCGGGAGGCGCTGTCGACTCCTTACCTGCTGGTCCCAGTTCATGGCGTTGTCCACCCTCCTCAGGAACTGGTCCAAGGCGGTGCTCAGCTCTTGACCAAGCTGTGTCGCGAGACGGGATAGGCCGCGCGCACGGAGCCCTCCTGCCGGGTCCGCTAGGAGGTCCAGCGCCATGCGGACTTTCTTCGATCTCCTGATGCATTTTTCCAGAGCCGCCTGAGTCGTCGCCGGGGCCTGCACTACCTCCCAGCCCCTGCGCCGGTGTCGCCTGATTCGCCCGGCGACCTCCAGTTCCCGGAGCGCGCCCTTTGCGCGACCCGGATGAGCAAGACCGGGCAGGGCCTGGAACTGCTTCGGACTGCAGCCGGCTGCCACAGCCAGGAGGGCCATTCTCTGAGTGTCCGGCAAGTCCGGATCTAGGTGCCGCAGGAGGGGTTGGAAACGCTCGTCGCGGAGGTATGTCTGCACGTTCATATCGCTGCCTTTGGCTCAGGTCTTATGGCACCATAGGTGACTTGCTCGTGAGCCCGGTAGCCCCCCTTGTATCCGTTGTCGGTCTGCGTCATGCAACCTCTGCCAGAAGCCTTCAAAAGGCGTCCGGAACGCCGCGACTCCACGTGGGGCCGGGCAGCGGGTGGGATGCCGAAGGTCAGGCGTGATCGTGAGCCGGCCAGTTGCCGCAGGCTATCAGGGATGCTCGGCTAGGTTCAGGGCTCAGTTGCCGGTTGAGGGAGTGGCCGATTCTGATCTTCGCGGCAGATGATCACGGGGTGCCGAGGAGGGGTTTTGTCCTGCTAGTCCTTCCCCCAACCCTAAAGATTCTTGCGGCTACTAGATGTTAGAAGATGAACTACAGGCAGAAACTGGACAAAACTCCGATGCGCCATGGGCCGATCCGACTATCCACCGTTCGCCGCTACGGTCGTAGGCAATCGACCAAGGCCTGGAGTGCGGGTAGGCGTCGGTGCATGAAGAACAGGTGTACCTTGAAACGGCCCACATTCTGGGTCGCTAGGGTCGACGACGGCCTCACGATTCCCTTGGGCTTGTGTTGGGCTCGGCTGGCCACGCAGTGTGAATTCGACCGCAGCAAAAACCACAGCGATACTCTGCCCATGACCCCTGCACAGCTCGACGACCTCGCTCATTCCATTGCGGGGGAGGCGAAACTGGCCCCCGCGAGCCCCGGACGATCGGCCGCCGCAATCGTTCGGCACCGCCTATCCGCCTTACCGGAGACGGAGCAAGCGGCCGTACTTCGACGCGCTTTGGAGTATTTGCGTCCGGCCATTCGCGACAAGGATCCGGACTGGCTCACGCTCACCGAAGCCGCGGCGCGGCTCAGGACGACGGAACGAGCACTGAAGCGAGCGTTCCGGACCGTTGTGGGGCGACGCGCTTATGGCTGGCCGTGCTGGCGCGCCAACCGATGGTGGGTTGCGCGCCAGGCGGTCGACCCGGCGCTAGCCCCAGCCTATTTCGCCACGCTGCCAGAGGCAGAGCCATGGCCGGTTGACGCGCTGCCCATTTGGGCGGATGGCTCATAGGGGCCGCCGGCCCGACGGCGAATACGCTTGTCGTGTTGTCCAGTTGAACCCACGCAGCACGACGTGTTTTAATGGGACGCAAAAATCCGGACTCTTTTGCGTGGGATGTCGAGCGTCCAAAGCGGCCAACCCTCAAGGACACTGACTATTAGAAGTGCTGGAGTTACCCCGCTTCGGTGGACAGTAAGTGATTTGACTTATGCCGCCGTCGTGTGAAGCTCTTCGAACTTCGCCGGCGATTTGTAACCGAGCGCCGAGTGTCGACGATGGGGATTATACCAGCCCTCGATAAAGTCGAACACCGCGAGCTTGGCTTCAGCCTGGGTCTTGAAGCGCGTACGGTCCAGTAACTCGCACTCGAGCGTGGCGAAAAAGCTTTCACACATCGCATTGTCGTAACAATCAGCAACTGAACCCATCGACGGCCGCACACCGGCGTGCTTGCAGCGCAGTCCGAACTCGATCGACGTATACTGGCTTCCCTGATCGGAGTGGTGAATCACCGCACTCGGCTGACGTTGCCAGAGAGCCATGTTGAAGGCGTCCAGCACCAGTTCCGTCCGCAGATGCGTAGCCATTGCCCACCCGACAATGCGCCGACTCCAGGCGTCCATTACGACGGCGAGATACAGAAAGCCTGCCCACGTCGGGATGTACGTGATGTCTGCGACCCACAGCTCGTTCGGGCCGGCGGCAGAGAAATCACGCTCCACGAGATCCGGTGCCGGCCGGGCATCTTTGTCACGGCGCGTCGTGAACGTGCCCTTGCGGCGGCTTACACCGCGGATCTCTGCGTCACTCATCAACCGCGCGATCCGCTTGCGGCCCACGCGCTCGCCGTGTTCCTTGAGCTCCTCGTAGATGCGTGGAGCACCGTAGCTCTGACGCGAGTTCTCCCAGATGCGCTGTATACGGGCTGTGAGAATCGCATCTTTCTGCGCCCTCTTCGAAGGGGGGCGGAGCAGCCACGCGTAATACCCGCTGGTGGAGACACCCAGCACACGGCACATCGTGGCAACCGGATACCGGGCCTGGTTTGCCTTCACGAATTCGAAGACTTGGGTGGGATCGAATTGGTCTCCCGAGCGAACCAGGCCGCGGCTTTTGACAAGATCTCGCGTTCGACCTTCAACTGCTTGTTCTCTCGGCGCAGTCGGGTCAACTCGTCACGCTCAGCCGTTGTCAGGCCGTCGGTTCGCTTACCGGTATCGAGATCGGCTTGCTTCAGCCAATTGAGAACCGTCTGGTACGAGATTTCGAACTCCCTGGCGAGCGATCGTGCGCTTCTGCCACTGCGATGCAGCCCTACGATCTGCTCCCGGAATTCAGGCGGGTACCCCCGCCCTTTGGAATTGCGTTTCGCCATTGTGGACTCCTCCCTGTCCAAGGATCAGGTGTCCACGAAAGCGGGTCAACTCCAGTGCTGGTGGTGCGTGAAGTGTGAAAGACTGTCGAATCTTTGTGGTGCATCAGATTGTCCAATCGAACTGGACAGGGACGCAGTAGCCGAAAGAGGTCGTACTTCCGGATGCGTTTGCACGAAGGTTTTGGTACCGGCAATCTAGGCATGCGGCTTCAGGACAGCGTCGTCAGGTGTCACGGTCATCTCGATCACAGCCGAGGATGAGCAGGTGGATGAACAGGCCTTATCGGAGATGGTGGCAGTCGCTCACCGAAAGTGGGCTTCATGCGAGCGCCGTGCGCGAGGTGGAGGAGATCGCGCGGCCGGCGAAGGTTGAGGCCGAGCTGCGAGTTCGTGCCCCTGAGCGTTTGGCGCGAGTCGAAAAGGCTGCCTCCGCCGCTCTCGTGGAGGAGAAAAGCGTGGAGGTGGCTGCGCCGAGAGCAGCGGAGCTTGGGCCGCGGCCCCCTCGATTTCGTCTTCGAAGGTGAGGACGGCGCGGGACAGGTTGAACGGGCGATTGGTCCGTTGCAGTAGGGTATACACACCTAACGAACCACAGGAGGAACAAAAAAACTGATCATGCCAGGAAGATACAGGAGCGAATTGGAGCGGGTGCTTCTGGGCACCGGCACGGACGTCATCGAGGCGCGGGTGACTTGTTTGATCGTACGTTGGTTGCCATTGCTTTCCAGGGAACGAGCGATCGATCACGCCGACTCTGCCCGAGGACTGGACAGCGGCAACGGTGTGTCTCGCGACCCGCGCGTAGCCAACGCCGCCGGAGCATTGTGGGATCGCCGACTTCTGCGGATATGGAGTTGAATGACGGCAGGGACGGTAGAGGAAGTCCTTGATCGAGAACAGCTACGTCAATGATTCAGTCGCCGCCTGGAGCCTTTCCTAAATCCGCGGAGGCACCCTCCAAGACCGCCTCGAGCCGGGTCCGGATCCCGGGCGGTGCCGCACCGCTTTTCAACCAAGCCGCGAGGCTACGGCGTTTGCGCACCGATATATGCAGAATCTCCACCGCCTCATCCCAGCTGTCCGCTCCCACGATTTCGACAACACCCTGCTGTACCTGCCAGAGCCAAGCGTCCAGTTCAGGAGTCCTCGCGTCGCTAGCGATCCCTAATCCGACCTCATGCGCCAAACAAGCCATGGGCCAAAGGGTGGACGCTGGAATTTCGATACGGCGCTGGAGGGGATCGGACCAACGTTTCAGGTCGATCGGTATTTCGTCCGGTAGCTGCGGTAGTATGGGGTTATCGGCCATGCGTTTGCTCTGGGCTGAAGCTGTCTGGCAATGCCGGTGCTGGTCCGGCTCCCGGGAAGATATACCGTCAGGATCCAGTGGCCGCGGCCAAGCCTGACGGCGCGGCGCTTCCGGTTGGAGTACCGCCGGAAACGGCATTCAAACGGCGCGCGTCCCGGCGTCCCGCGTCGCAAAACTCACCTGTCTCAAGACTTCGATTTCAGTGTTTCGGGATTTTTCGTCCCAGCACACAGGGTCCTCGTGCATGGACTACCCTGGGATCGCGCGAGTTTCGGGGCGACCGCGGTGTATCGGTCGGAACGAGGACGAGGAACACCGACGCAAAGTTCAGGACCTCGCGGACGACGTCCCGTCCGACTGACGGGCCGGGAACTTGGCCGATTCTGCTATTCTCCGCAGCCGTTCGGCCCACCATAATTGGCCCATGATTATCGCGACGGTCAGCATCCGCTCCCGCTCTGGTGGGCGGATCCTGCTCAGGAATTTCAGCCTCGATCAGTTACAGAACCACCGCTGAAGTCGCTCACGAAATCTTGGCTTTGGCACTCACAGCAGCTACCCGGCCCGTCCTCGTCGACGCCGCTGGAGCATTCCACAAAATACCCCGCCGGCGGCTCTGCTTTGTGGTGGCGCGCGAGGCGCCCAAACTGAGCGACTATTGAGCCGTAAACTTCACCCGCGCGACTCTCGCTTCTGAACACCGCTGCCGGTGGCCGAGTCCTCGAGGGTCCGTTTCACGCCGTTCAGACTTTCACGCGCTCCCAAGAGCACTCCGCCATTCGGACGAGCCCGAGTTCAGGCGCTACGCTCCCCGAGGCGGGCCAGCCAACCGCGTGCAATCCGCCCGCGGACATAGTCGATGTAGTCGGTGGGTGCGTTCAGGTCTCGAAGGCCGCCCAAGATATGAGCGCCGTACGCTTCTGTCGTCTGGAGATCCGTCCGGCGCTCCGCCTCAAGAACCGTGTAAGTCCACACCTCACCCTCGACTTCCTGGCCGTCGGGCCAGCAGACGCTGATCGACACACGCTCGTATCGCCGCCCCTCAATCGCATCCAAGCAACGGCGCTTTCCGGCCAACTCCCGAACCACGCGGTCACCCGGGATATCATAGAGCGCACCCCAAATAGGGCGGCCGCCGCCAAACCTGATGTCGGCTGCAGCACAATCGTTTTTGGTGCTGAAGACGGTGAAATCGAGCTCAAAGCAGTCCTTGGTGACGACGGCACCCAGGAGCTTAGCCACCCCGTTTAGACGATCGGGACTGTTGAGGCGAGCTTGGGAAGTGTTCGAGCCGTACTGGAAAATGAGCATAATGCCTCAGCGTTTAGGTGGAGCTATGCTTCAGCAACTCGTGCTTGGTCGGAAACCGGCTCACCGCCCCAGCTTCGGAAGCATATTGAGTGAGCTCCGAACGAGCCCGAGCTAAGACTAGCCACTCTACAAACGGCCACATCCTCAGCCGGCTCGTGCGAGCCGCATCGCGTCCTGGTAGACGTTGTAGAAACGATCATCCAGTGCGCCCGCAATTTCGCCGACGTTTGCCGAGCTATGACCATGCTCTATGACGCAGCCAGGATCGTATAGATCCAGCGCGATGCGGACCAAGATATACTCGCCTTGCGACCATGCACCGGCTGTGTCCAAGAGGTCCTGCTTGCGCACACCGTCGTCGTCAGCATACGCCCAGCAACGAGCTATGAAGTCAAAAATTCGCGCGGCGGCAGCGTACTGGCTGTCACGCCGTCGCTTCACTTGCCAGGCTTGCGGAACTCGTGTCTCCAACGGTCGTTCTCCAAAGCTAAGTAGACCGGATTAGCTCACTTTCTCAGCTACCGTAACCATAATTTCGCGAGAGGCAAGGGAAGGAGTTGAGCTTCGTGATAGCCGAGCCGCTCCTCGAAACGTCGCGCGAACCTGACTAGTGTCGTGCCACAGGCCATGCGGATCGCCCGAGTTTGCGGCTTCCGTGGCCACATAAGACACCGTACCGGGCCGGACCGGCTCGCGAGAATCCCGCCGGCAGGGAGGTAGCTCCGTCCCATTTGGCACGATTCCGGAGGTGGCCCAAGCTGCGCTATCGCCGTAAATTGCCCAGAAGCCGTACCTCGTCCAGCCTCGTTGATTGCTTCGGCGGTCCCCCAAGTTCGTCACAGATGTGGATACCTTCCGCTGGGGATGCATCCCGAAGACGCCATGGTGCGGAGCCGCGCGGCCTCTGACCTGGTTGACGGCGATTGGGCGAGGGCCGGCGCAATGGGTCAGTAGTAGGGCGAGCCCTAGAAGCTCCCGGTTCATCGCATCGGCCGGCGATGGAAGTTCAAGCTGTCCGAGGTCGACGAGTGGGTTCGGGCAGGAGGCGCCCAGGAAGACAACGGAAGAGGCCAGCAGAGCAAGTGACGATGGGGGCAACGCTGACGACGGGCGACGAACTACTCGAGCCGACGAGCACGCAGCTTGACGCCGCGCGCTCCGAGCGGTTCGACGTGCGTCTGCGTTTCGGTTCAGCGGCCGACGCCTCCCGCTACCTCCGCTCGCTCACGAGCCTGCTCTTCGGTGCAAACACCAAGGTCACCGCGACGCTGACCACGGGGGTGCCCCGCGGAGACCTCACCGCGGAGGAGATCGCCGAACGCCTCGCGCGCAACACCATCGCGGATGGCCGAGATTACGGCGATGACCGTCCGAGCGGTCGCAGCGTACCTGAACGTCAATGAAAAGACTGTTCATCGTTTTGCGCAGAAGCGAGAACTTCCGGGGTTTAAGGTCGCGGGCGCTTGGCGCTTCCGGCGAGAGGACATCGAGCGCTGGATTGCGTAGCAGACCGCTGATTCCCTGCGGCACAGGGGCTCCTCGGAGCTGTGGCAAGCCGCCAGAGTTGCCTCCGGTAAACGACCTCATGAGCCTTCCAGATCAGGCCCTGTCGGTCACACACAATTCTGAAATCCACGGGAGTCGAGATGGCGCTTCACTCCTGGTGGGGAACGAAGATGAAAGGCGTTAGCATGCTGGGACTCGAACTCCGAGAGGAGTTTCGCGGCAAGCGGTTGAAGGGTACGCAAATCGAGCTACCGGACGCGATCAAGCTCGCGGCCTCCGACTTCCTTCGTATCACGTACCCGACCGGAGACGTGCTCACAGCCGTCGAGTCCATTGGTCCCGAGCAAGGCCGGCCAGTGGTCCTCATCGGCGAGCGGGGCCAAGGCAAATCGCATTTAATGGCGGCCCTCGTGCACGCCCTCAATGACTCGATCGCAACTCGATCATGGCTCGAAACGTGGGCGCACCGTCTTGCGCTGCCGAAAATCGCCGAGATGCCGCTGCGCGCGGGCATGCACGTGATCTCAGAGAACCTCCATCGCCAGAACTATAAGTTCCTCTGGGACCTGCTCTTCGAGCGACATCCAAAGGGCGAGTTCATCAAGGGCAAGTGGGAGGCCCAGGGCGACAAGAAGACCAATGTCCCCAGCGACAAGCTCCTGCTGGAGATGTTCGAGGCCCAGCCCACGGCGCTGATCCTCGACGAGTATCAAACCTGGTACGACGGGCTCACCGACTCCCGTATCCAGAAATCGCGAGCCTGGGCATTCAACTTTATTCAGCTACTCTCCGAAATTGCCAAGGACCGGCCAGATCTGCTGGTGCTGGTCGTGTCTCTTCGAAACGGCCACAGCGACGCTTACCAACAAATTCTGCGCGTGAACCCGGTCCTTGTGGACTGGAAGGGGCAGAACGCGAAGAAGGACCGCCAGAGGCTCCTGCAACACCGAATTTTCGACAACCGCACGCACATCGCGCCTGCGGACATTACATCACTCATCGGCGTGCATGCCGATGAGCACATCCGGCTTCTAAATGTCAACCCAGGAGAGCACGAGCGCACCCGCCGCGAATTCGTTGAGGCGTGGCCTTTTGCGCCAAGCCTTATGCAGTTGCTCGAAGACCAAGTACTGGTTGCTACAAGCGCGCAGGAGACAAGGGATCTCATCAAGATTCTGGCCGACCTATACAAGCGTCGCCGCGACGAAGACACCATTCTGACGGCTGCCAACTTCCGCCTGGACGACGACAAGAGCGGCATCGCCTCATTGCTCGATTCGGTCGCCAATGCCGCACACCAGAATCTACGTGAGAAGGCTCTCCGGAACATGGAAGCGGTGCGCGATGCAGTGAAGGATGCGGAACACGTGGTTCCGCATCTCGCAGAACTCGTCGCGGCACTCTGGGTACGGTCGCTTGCTGTTGGCAACACGGCCGGAGCGGCGTCACCGACGCTGCACGTCGACGTTACACGTGCAAAGGCGATCGACGATAACGCGTTCCAGGACGAACTGAACCTCATCGTTGAGAACAGCTTCAACATCCATCTGCAAGGCGACCGTCTCGTTTTCAAAGATGAGGAGAATCCGCAGGCTCGCCTGATGGCGAGTGCGCGGAACGACAAGCTCTTCGGCGCGGGCCAATCGATGGCGGGGCAGGATCGCGACCAGTTGGCCAAGGAGATTCGCTATGTCATCGGCGATGCGACAGCCATGCAGTATCGCGTGGTCGTGCTTGGCACCAACTGGCTCACAAACCCTTGGGGAGACCTCGATGAGTCTGAGCGCCCTGAACGGTGGACCGACAACCGTATTCCGTTGGTGGTGCTCCCCGAGTGTCCCGATAAGCTAGACCAGCGGTTGGGCAAGTGGCTAAAGGATCACATGCAGAAGCGTCGGAACACGGTGCGTTTCCTTCTGCCCTACGACGCCGCTCCGAGCGCCTACCACGATCGGGATCTCTTACTGCTCTCTCGCGCAGTGTGCCTTTCCGAAGCCTGGAAGGTTGGCAGCCCAGAGTACAAGAAGCTCCAGATCAAATATGAGGGCGAGTTACGTAACGTCCTCAAGAAGCGCTTCGATCGCTTCGCAGTTCTGGACATCTGGAATTTCGCCGACACTACGCAATGCAAGTTCCACGTCATCGCGCACAAAGCTCAAGGCGCTGCCATTCCGGAAGCCATCGACAAGCACGTTCGCGAGCAGCTCTTTATCCCGGAGGACTTCGAGGAGATGGTTCTCACCGCGGCGGAGAATACGGAGAGCGTCGCGAAGCTGCTTGGCGAATTACAGGAGCCTCGCCCCAATGGTAATGAGTGCATTCCGTGGGTAGGCGAGACGCTGGCAAAGGAGAAGATTGAGCGCCTTTGCGCCAAGGGGCTGATCGCGATCGATCTTCGAGGCAGCCAGTACCTGCAGGCGCAGGCGGGTGAGGATGAGCATACCGCGTGGCCCAGGGTGCGCGGCAGGTTGGGCACCGGCAAGCACCTCGAGGAGACGAAGCTCCTCCTTCCTCAGGCCGTCCCGCAGACCGGCGGCGTGAAAAAAACAGCGCAAGGGGAGATGGAACCATTCGGTGGCAACACGATGGTCATCGGTGGCGGTAAAGGTATTACAACACAGGATGAAGGAGGGGGAGCGGGCGGCACGGCAATCGGCGGTGGCGAATCAATCGATGGTGGCGGCGGTGACATCTTCGACGGCAGCAACACGAAGAAGTACTCTGCCCCCGCAACGTCTTCACTCAATTTGATGGCGAAGGTGGAGTCCTGGGGCATCGGTCAGTTCACGCAAGTCCGAAGCGCGGCGCTGCGTGTGGAAGGACTAACGGGAGCCCAGCTTACCGAAGTCCTCAAGAAGCTCCCCGACGGCGTGACCTACTCGCTTGATATCGAGAAGGAGGAAGGCTGATGGCGCTCCCACTCGGCTTGCTGCGCGAGATCCAGGAACGCGACCCCGCCGTGGCTTGGCAGATCATCGCGGAGCACGCGTGGGAAACCTTCTGCGATCCAGTGAGCGACGAAAATGCCGTGGCCGACATCGTAAAGCGGGATACGGCGATCGCGGACGTCGACCTTTTCCTCGCCACCGCCGGATGGGAGCTGTGGGAGGAATGGCCGGCCGGCGTCAGGACGACGGCGAATGCTCTTGTTCAGTGGTGGGAGGCACGAGACGGTGGGTGCGCCGTTCTGATTCTCGACGGCCTATCACTGCGCGAGCTTTCATGGCTTCTGGATGGATTGCATAACAGAGGCTACGTCGTCCATGAGAGCGGCGTCACTCGTGCCGAGTTTCCACCTGACACCACGCCGTTTGCCAAGGCGCTTGGCTTCAGCTCACGATCAACCCTCTACAACAACGCCGCAGGTGGCAGCCACCGATTACCGGGCGCCCGCACCGAATGTTTGAAGGTCGCTTGGGAAGACGCCGCTGCCCAGATCACATCTGAGCCTCGTTGGGTCCTCTGGCATGAATGGCCTGATGCACGGATCCACTACTTGGCTGAACACGGCAAGGGTCTGTCAGAACTCGTTGCTGAGATGCAGCAGGTTATGCGGTCTGACGGCTTCTGGAAGCTCGTCGAGCGGCTCACCCAAGGGCGGCGTCTCGTCATTACGGGAGATCACGGCTATGCCGCGTCCGGTCTGTTCCCGGATATGAGCGATCCGGACCAAATCCAGCATATGAAGGACTGTTTCAAGGCGGGACGATCAGCGCCGGACAGCGGAGCGGAGAGCCCTTGGGTACCGCCTGTCGATCTGGTGTTGGATACCGATCACGGACGACATCGCTACGTCCTCGGCCGGCGAAAGTGGAAGGTTTCGGGCGGCTATCCAACGCTGTCTCACGGAGGGCTCAGCGTGCTCGAGGTGCTCGTACCCTTCATAGATGTCTCGCGGACGGAAGGCTGAAGATGGCCCGAAAGACCAAAGCTGATCTGCTCGCGGAGGAAGTCCGCAAGGCCGTAGGCGCCGGGCGCCCCGTTGCCGTTGACACGGTGGATTTCTCCGACCCTGACCGGCCCCTGACATGCCTGGAAGTGGATTTTCCGATCATCCCGGTGAATCAGGTCGCGACGATCGAAGGAAACGCCGGGAAGCCGATCTACCAGGTGTCGAAGTGGTGGGCGCGGCGCCGATCCAGCGTGTTCCGGTCGCTCCTGCTTTCGGGCTCGATGCGGGCACCCGACGATCCGCTCGAGGCAGGCAAGGCAGTGTGGGACGTGTACTACGCGAACCATCAGAAGCGCGGTGCTCTGTCAAAGCTCAAGGTCGTCGACCCCTTCATGGGAGGTGGGACTACAGTCGTCGAAGGTAGTCGGCTGGGTATGCAGCTACTCGGGATCGACCTCAACCCCGTGGCGTGGTTCGTGGTGAAGACCGAGCTGGCACAAGTGGAGAAGGAAGAGGTCGAGGCACTGCTTGCTGACATCGAGGCCGAGGTCAAGCCCCAGATCATGCCCTATTACGCCTGCGACTGCCCCCGCGGGCACACGGGCAAATGGACGGACGTAACCACTGGCAAAGTCGAGGGTGCCGGCTTCGACCCGCTCGCGCTTACCACCGAGGAGCGGAAGAAGTACGACTACGAAGGGCCCGAGATCATCTATGTCTTCTGGGCGAAGCACGGCCCGTGTCAGGTCACCGGGTGTGCGCATCGGACGCCAATCATGACGTCGCCAGTGATGGCGGTGAAGACGATGATCGTGCGCTATTGGGCGCAACGCTGCAAGAACAAGGTGTGCGGCCGGCAGTTTGACATCGAGAGCCAAGACGCACGTATGGCACCCGGCGTACCGATCGTCGTCGCCGAAACCGAGCGGCCTTTCGCCTTGCCGACGCGTGAGCATGGGCTGCATCCACGGAACAAGCGCCGCATCGATGTAGCGTGCCCGCACTGCGGTCACGAACACGTGGAACTCGACGTGCCAGAGAAGCCGCCTCAGAAGAAGAAAGTCGAACTGTCACTTCTGGTGCACCCTCAGTGGCTGGCGGGCGAGTCGAGCGTTGGGCCGGATGGGTCAGCTTATGGGGGGAGCGTCACCGACACAGCTGCAGCAACGGCCGCGTGGAACCGTGCGCGGGGGGCGAAGATGCAGCTCGTCGAAGTGCGGGGGAAGCTCCCTGAGGAGGTCGCCGACCCCTGCACCGGAGCCGCAATCAAGACCGGGAAGGATGGCGGGACGGTGCCGAAGCGGTCGACTTACGAATGCGCGGCTGCCACGTGCGGACGGCAGCAGGACGTGCTGAAAACGGTAAAGGCGTCAGGCAAGACTGGACCGGTCGCGGCGTATGCCGTGCAAGGTTACTGTCCAGAGTGCGACAAGGAGCAGCAAGCGTACGGGGGACGCTTCTTCGCTCCCGTGCGTGATAGCTCGCCCTTCGACGCGGCCGCCGCAGAGTGGGAAGCGAGACGGGAAACCGACCTGGCGGCTTTCTGGCCTCGAAGCGAACTCCCGTATGGCTTCATGACACACCACCTGAACGGCGGGATTCCCAACCATGGGTTCACCCATTGGTGGACAATGTTCAACCCGCGGCAGCTGATCGTACAGTCTCAGCTCTTACAATCCATCGTCACGGTGGGTGCAGAGCGGTATTCATGGGAGGCGCGCGAAATGGTGTTGAGCGCCTACCAGCAGTATCTACGCAATCAGAACATGTTCTGTTTTTGGGATGTCAGCTACGACAAGCTGGTTCCATTTCTTAGCAACTCCAATTTTCACCCAAAGTCGAACACTGTTGAGAATTCTGTCTTCGCGAAGCTCGGCCGTGGAAACTGGGAGTCGTGTGTCCAATCGCTCCTCGAATCGATCGACTGGGCAACTGCTCCTTGGGAGGTCGTGAGCAACGCCCGGCTTGGCCAGGAACACCCAGAACTCGAGGAACTTACTCGGGGCAAGAGCGAAAAGACTCCCACCGGGGATCCTGTGCGTTCGGCTACGGTTAGCTGCGGAACGGCCACCGGGATCGAAGGCGCCCTCGATGGATCTGTAGACCTCGTCATCACCGACCCTCCATTCGGAGGGCTGCTCCACTACGCTGAGTTGTCAGACTTCTTCTATGTCTGGCTCCGTTTGGTCCTCAGGGACCGCTACCCCGAGGCGTTCACTTCGGAGTATGTGCCCAAGACGCTCGAGATCGTTGAAAACAAGGCGCGCAACCCGGAAGATGCGCCAGCATTCTACCAGCGATTGCTGACGGCCGCGTGGTCCGAGTGTCACCGCATCCTCAAGCCTGGCGGTATACTCGCGTTTACCTTCCATCACAGCGAGGATGAACCATGGGTCGCCGTACTGGAAAGCCTCTTCGACGCCGGCTTTTACCTCGAGGCGACATATCCGATCCGGAGTGATGAGACCAAGGGTGAAGGCGAGTTTGGTTCGCGCAAGGTCGAGTACGACATCATCCATGTCTGCCGGAAGCGCCGCTTCGAACCGCAGCCCGTGAGCTGGGCAAAAATGCGGCGCGAGATCATTAAAGAAGTGCAGCGTCTCAAGGGACTCTTGGAGCACCACCAGCGGGAGGGACTGCCGGAGGCGGACATCCAGGTTATCAAGCGCGGGAAAGCACTGGAGTATTACTCCCGGCATTACGGCAAGGTTTACGAAGCTGAGGGAACGTCCCTCTCTGTGAAGGACGCCGTGCTGGGAGTGTTGCAGGTGCTCGACGAAGAGGCTAATCCTGGCGTCGACCTGCCACCAGTCACCGCGTCGCCCTACACACGTCAGCTTCTGCGCATGTTTCAGTCCGGCGCCGAGCAGCCGCGGGACCAGGTGCAGAAGTTTCTCAGAGGTACCGGCATTGCGCCATCTGAGTTCGAAGAGCGCGGATGGGTCTATGAGGACAAGAAGGTCTATTATCTCAAGTCGTTCGCTGAAGTCGCTCAGGCCTGGCACAAGAAGCATCGCGCCGGCTTGGTGCATGACTATGATCAGGCCGCATTCCTGATCGGCGCCTGTTACGACGGCAGCGGTATCAAGGCGGACGACACCCTGAACAACCCCAACTTCAAGCCGCACCCCGCGCTGGGCTCGCTGATCGAGTGGTTCGCCACGCGGGCAAACGATCCTCGGGTGCGGACGGCTGCCGCGAGAGCGCAGCGCATCTACTCCGCTTGGCAGGTCAGCCACGCGCCGCAGGCTCAGCAGCTCGCCCTGTTCGCAGACATCGGAGGGGACACATGAAGCTGATGCGCGGCACCGGATGGACCCGGCGAGGCTGCTCCTTGCTGTGGTGCCCGTCTACCCTTGCAACGTTCGCGGAGCCGGCACAGGTCGCATCGATTCGCAGGTTCTTCGCACTCGCCAATTCGTGGCCTGAGGAAATGCCATCGAACAACGGCCGCGCCTTGGTCGTGGCAGGAATTGAAGGCTGTCTGGATGCCCTGTCGCAGGAGGACGCGGAGACCTGGATTGAGCAGGACCTCAAACCGCGAATATTCGCTTTTCAGGATGAGTATCAGGGTGACGCTGCGCTAGTGTTCTGGTTACCGTCGGGCCGCAACCGTGTACGCTACGCGCTTGCGAGCGGCGACTACTACTGGTTGGCACGCAATGGTGCGCAACTCCCGATCGGCCGTCTGATTTGGGCCGGTGCGGAGAGCGATGCTGAGCGCATTGTGACGGGCGGCCCGTCAGCAGACCCCGACAGTGATGCCTGGGCAGGAATGTACCACCCGCGCATTTCATGATGGCTGAAGTATTCGCCCATAAACCCGGGCAACGGGTACAGCATTCTGAGTTCGGCGAGGGTGTAGTCGTTGCCTCCGAGCGGAATGGCTTCGTCCGGGCATTCTTCGGGGTGGGCGAACGTCAGGTGCCGTCGAGCAGCCTACGGCCCACGCTTACCCGAACAGAGCGTGTTCTGGCCGGCGTTCAGGGTTCACCCGAACGGCTCCGGAAAGCCTGGCTCGCGCTCCAGGCGCGCACGCTGCCGCTCATGGACAGCGCCGCCGCGCTCACCTCAGCGCGTATTGACCTGCTTCCGCACCAGGTTGTACTGACCCACCGGATCGCAACCGCCTCTCCGAGACGCTACCTCGTGGCAGACGAGGTTGGCCTTGGCAAGACCATCGAGACAGCCCTCGTCTTGCGAGAGTTGGCTGGTCGCGGGGAACTGCGACGTGCACTGATGGTCGTCCCGGCAGGACTGGTCAACAACTGGCACCGCGAGCTCAACGAGGTCTTCAACCTTGACTTCGAAGTTTTCGGAAGCGAGGGCGATGTCACCGACCGCAGGACCAACGCGTTCGCCAACCACCACCGGTTGATCGCTAGCATCGACACCCTGAAGCGACCCCCGCGAGTAAGAAAGCTCCTCGATGCGCCAATGTGGGATCTGGTTGTCTTCGACGAGGCACACCATCTCACCGCGTACCGATACGGCAATAAGGTCACCAAGACCGAGAACTACAAACTCGCTGAGGCGCTACGTGGCCACGCTCGCGACCTGCTGTTGCTGTCGGCAACGCCGCATCAGGGTGACCACTACCGTTTCTGGATGCTCGTCCAACTTCTGGATCCGACCATGTTCAAGGATCCGGACGACATGGTTGAGAACCGTCACCGGCTGAACACGCTAGTATTCCGCCGCACAAAAGCGGACGCGTGTCGACCTGATGGGTCTCCGCTCTTCGCTCGCCGTTGGGTGCACACCGAGAGCTTCACGATGAACGACGACGAGCGCGCCTTCTACGCTCAGCTCCGGGCGTATTTGAATGACGGCTTCGCGTTGGCTAAGAGACAGGGAAACCAAGGTCGAGCTCTTGGCTTTGTAATGGCAATCTTCCAGAAGATTGCTGCGTCCAGCTTCGCAGCCGTTCGACGCACGCTGCGCCGACGGATGTTGATGCTCACTATCCACGAGGCGATCCTAAAGGACGAAGCGCTGGATATCGAAGTGCGAGATGCGCTTTACGACGAGGCGCGATCTCTCATCCGAGCAGAGTTGGAACTGCCGAACGACGAATTGGGCCGCGGCGAGGCAGAGCTGGTATTGGCCGATATCAAGTTGAGGGTGTTGCGCAAACTCCGTGAGGATGACCTCGCGCTCGCTTCCGACGCCAGTGCCGGGGAGGAAGCCGCGGCTAGCGGTGAGGATCTGGCGGGCTCGGCTGTCAGCTTTGCTCTGCCGGAGGAACGACTCCGTATCGATAACCTCCTGAATCAGTTCCCGATGCAGCGCGAGACCAAGGTAGAAAAGCTGCTTCGCGGTCTCGGCGCCCTATGGCGCGAGAACCCGGACGAAAAGGTGGTCATCTTCGCCACCTATCTCGGTACCGTGGACCTAATCGGCCGGGAGATCGAGGCGGCGTATCCTGGTCAGGGTGTCGTCGTCCTCCGCGGCGGCGACCACGGCGCCAAGTTGGCGGCCGAGCGTCGCTTTCGCCAGAAGAATGGCCCGCGGGTTCTTGTCTGCACGGCAGCTGGCCGCGAAGGCATCAACCTCCAGTTCGCCCGCGTACTTTTCAACTTTGATCTGCCTTGGAACCCTATGGATGTCGAGCAGCGTATAGGTCGCATCCACCGATATGGGCAAAAGGATACCGCACAGATCTACAATCTCGTCCTCTCTGACACTATTGAGGGGCGCATCTACCTGATGCTCGACGAGAAGCTGAAGGAGATTGCCAAGACCCTGGGAAAACTCGACGACCACGGCAACGTCGCGGAAGACTTGCGTGCGCAGATCCTCGGGCAGCTATCGGAACGCGTCCGCTACGACCACCTCTATCAGCAAGCTCTTTCGGACCCGGAGTTGAAACGCACCCAACTTGAGCTGGCGGTCGCGCTCGACCATGCCAAGGAGGCCAGAAGCGTCGTCTGGCAACTTTTCCAAGACCTCGATGGATTCAACCTTGACGACTATCGCCCGTTCTCGGACGTCAGCGACGGGCTCAACCGTCTCGTGCGGTTTTTACGCGTCGATTTGGAAAGCCGTGACCTACGGCTCGTTCGGTTGGATGATGGCAACCTCGAAGCTCGCGACGCGGGTTGCAAGCGCATCGCTCGGTTCACGACAGACCGCGAGGTCGCGCGCATGCGCGAGGACGTGGACCTTCTCGGGCTGGACCATCCAATGGTGCAGGCCGCTTTGAAGCGTCATGAGGGTAGCCAGCCTGAGGAACTCGGTACAGCTGTATGCGGGAATGGCGTTCCCCACGGCGTTGTGACGTGGTGGCTCGTGGAGGCCCAAGGAAGCGGACGCGAACGAACGACGCGCGTCGTTCGCCTGGCCGTCGATCCAAGCGGTACTCGTCTTCCGCTGCTCGAACGCTGCGCCGATGACCTCTTCAGCCGTGACACAGCGGTATCAACCCTGAATCCCGGTGAGCGGGAAGTGCTGCTCCGGGAGAGCATCGAGCCGATGCTTCACAGGGAATTGAAGCATACGGGCGCCGTGCCCGTCAGCGGAGGTTTCCACGCGGAGCTCGTAGGCTGGGTTGAAGTTGTAGGGGCAGCTTGAGGTCAGGGGCCAGCATCGGGCGATCGATCGCGTGTTGTCGGCATGCGCAGCGTGGAGCAGGAACCGGGTGCACGCAGCATTGCTTCACCCGGTCTCCGGCACGTCGAGATAGATCTCGGCCAAGCGTGCCGCCTTCCGCTGCTCGAAGATCATCTGCATTGATCTCCGCCGAGACGCGGCCCGAGTAGCCGCTACGAGCGAGCCGTTGCACGGCAGCCGAACTTTCTGAACTCCAGCCGGCGACCGCGCGCTGCACGAAGGCATGCTTCGACAAGCGGCAGCGTTCGCCCCGCCGACTGGATGGCGCCATAAGCCGGGCCTGCCGTCAGTTGCGCCTGTTTGAGTGTACGCGGTGGTCGGGTCCTGGCACCGTGCGCAAACCCGGATGGACAGTGTCACACCCTACGCGTACCGTTGTAATGGTTAGGTGCTATTTAGCACACCCTGAATTGCTAGCGCCGAAGAGGTCTCTTGCTCGATCGCTTGAAGAACGCTCTTGGCCTCGGCCGTGATCTCAGCACGTCGCCTACGCCCGAGGTAATTGACCTTGAAGACCGGCTAGTCTCTGAGGACTGGGAACGGGACGACCGCGTATCGGGACCGTACTTCTCAGCGTTGGGCGACATGGACCAGGCTATCAGCCGACGTGACTTCGCCGCCGCCGCCACAGCCGTGCGCGCGAGCTTGGAACTCATCCCCGCATTTGTTGAGTCCGCTCGCTGCGGCCGTGGTTCTCTGCCCCCGTCTATCCCCGCACTCGAGCGCGGCGGCACCATGCTGGCACTTATCGGCGATCGAGCAGCGCTGACAGCAATGGTCGATCTGGTGAAGCGCACTCCAGAACTGGTAGACCGTGTGGGCAGCGTGGAAGCGCACATGGCCGACCTCGAAACGGTGGCGGCTATTGAGGCCGCGGTGCACCGGAATCCGGGCTGCCCGCAGACGCAGATGAAGACGCTGATCGGCGCCACCGACGGGCGGCGCGTCTCCAACCTGATCGCGTGGCTGGAGAAAGCGGGTCGCATTTCGCGGAAGCGGAGCGGCTCCTACTGGACGCTGCATCCGCCAGCCTCGCAGGGCGCAGCACCCTCCCTCCCGAAACGACGTCTGCAGTCGCATCGCCACGGTAAGCCGCCGCTTGCTGTCCTCCCGCTTGAGCTCGAGGGGCTTCCATACGTGTCGCTGCCGCGCGCTCCGTTTCATTGGGAGGAGCGGCGGGAGGGGCGCATGCCGGAGCCGGTGCCGGAAATCAACCAGCCATTCGAGCTCCTCGCGGCACCTGGCTGGACGCTCGACGCCACGGAAAAGATTCCGATGTCCGACCGGCCCGACACCGCTTTCCGCCGGTTCATGGCTGCACGCGAGGGACTGTTCCTCGTGGACGATCTCGGCAAAGCCAATGCGTTTCCAGAGGCACGCGCATCGACCATTCGCTACGGCCGCGCAGGGGAGGCATCCGCAAGCGGACGCCTGCACCATGACGTCTATCGGCTGTCCACGAATCCGCTCGGGCGCGGCTTGATCGCGATGTCCCGCATGACCGTTGTGCATGCCTACGATGACGACGTACGACTGATTCTCGAAACCGCCCTCGAAGATGCGCCCGAGATCGAGCAGCTCCTCGCACGCACCGGCCCGGCGTCCGAACTCCGCACCTTCATTCGCGCCGTCGCTCTAGCGCCCGACGCGGACCGTTACCTGGTCACGGCCGTCGACGAAGTCTGGTGCTACACTCTGGACGGACAGGCCCTCTGGGGACGGCGGCTGCCACGGAAGGAGGGATGGAGCCAGATCGCCGAACCGGGCGGCGTCTCAGGCACGAGCGAAGACGTGCAAGACGCTCTCGAGCTGATGGACCTCAAGCTGCCCGTCAGCAGCGAAGACGTGAAGCGGCGTTACCGTGAGCTCGCGAAGCAATGGCATCCTGACCGTAATCCGAATGACGCCCTGGCTAACGAGCGGATGATCGCACTCACCAATGCGGCCGAACTTCTGACCGGCGTCGACGCCGACGCGTTAGGTCACTACACGGGCGCTCTGATCGAGAATGTTATCTCGAGAATCGAATTCGGCGATGAAGACCTTGGAATCTCCTTCTCCGCGAGCATAGTGGGCGGAGAGACCGAGGCTGCCGACTGGATCTACGCCGCTGCCTTCGCTGGCACTTCGCGCGAGGTTTTCGTCGCCGGCTACTCGGGAAAGGTCATTCACTTGAATGAGGTCGGCGCGCCACTGCGCGTCTATGACATTGGCAGCGTGCCGAGAAGCGTCTCCGACACCGGGGACTACCTCTACATCCTGACCGACACGCGACTATACGTGCTCCAAGGAGAGGTGCTGCACGCGCTGATTGACACGCTGGAGGCCGGCGAAATCATCGTTGGTGAGACCGGATTCGCTCTGATCGAGAAGCGTCGTCTGCGTTGGTTCAGGGAGAATGGGGATCACCTTGGTACGGTTATCACGAAGGAGCCGATTCGCCGCGCGTACCATACAGGCGAGCACCTGGTGGTCGAGACACGGCAGCGCCGCGCTCGCATCGCGGGGGCGCCCAGTTGGTGGGAATAGCCCGAACGTGCGATTCCGGTGCCGCGTCGGTAGGTGGAGTCGCCTCTGCAGACCCGAGATAATCCATAAGTGCTGAATCTCAGAATCGACCCGTGGGATCCGGGTTACGGAAGCTCCGTTGAGACCGAGGAGCCAGTTGAGACGACCACGGACGTACGCCTGGACATCGAGGGCGACCGCTGGGGCCCGATCCCAGGCACGCGGGTGCCTGATGACTTCTGCTGCGCGTTCATCGACGGGATCCGTCGCGTGGAGTGCCGCCTGTTCGCCGAGCGCCGTGGCATGGACGTGCCCGCGCTCGCGGGGGCATGGGCCACGGGTGTGGCTTGGGGTACGCGCCCGCCGAGGATCGAGCCCGTGCAGGTGGGCCGCGAACTCATTGTCGGCGGAGGCCTGGACCCCGAGGACATAACCGTCGAGGCCGGCGGCCTCACGCTGCACTACACCGGCAGCTCGATCACGGACACGTCGACCACCGCGCCTGTCATGCACCTGCAGTACAAGATGCGCGAAGCCGAGGCGCGCCTGGCGGCGTCGCTGTTCGCCGAGAGCAGGGCCGACCTCATCGTGCTGGACGGGCCGCTGCACTACGTGGCCGCGAACGGGCCCATGGTCGGCTTCATCAAGCGCCAAAGCCGCGTGTACCTGCCGCCCGACCGCGGCACGCTGCTGCAGACGCTGGCGCCGGGCGAACGCACGCCACTGTTCGGGCTGGGCCTCTCGGAGCACGGACGCGAGCGCTTCTCGTGGTACATGCGCCTCGCGCGCGGCCGCGACATCGACGGCTTCATGACCGGAATCGTACGCTGCGAGGTCTCGGCCCAGGTCGGCGCTGAGGCGGCGGCCGCGCTGGCTTCGCGAGTGGCCGGCGCCCTGCCGCGCTACGCGTCGGAGCGCTGGCACGATCCGCGGGCGCCGCAGAACCTCTACCCCGTCGGCCAGCTCGAGGCCCTGCTGCGCCACCGGCTGGGGGATCATAAGCTCGTACGCAGAGCTATCGAACGCCGTCTCTGGAGAATGAGTCATGCCTGAGAATCACGCCGTCGGCAGAGTGCTCGGCACCGAGGAATCCACACCGCTGGAATGGTGGGTCGCCGTGTCGAGCGACGCCTACCTGCAGCTGGGCGACGTCGTCCATGTCACCTCCGAGGTGCCGGGCGTGGGCCCGGTCCGCGTCTCGGGCATCGTCGATCAGGTCACGGCCGCGCACGAGGGCGCGACCTACGACTCCGACGTGTTCCTGGCCGATGAGGGGCTCCTGCCCGTCCAGCTGTCGCGGGCAGCCCACGTGTCGACGACCCGCATCGAGCCGGAATACTGGGTGCCGCCCACGCCCGGCTGCGAGGTCGAGCGCGCCCGCGGCGCGGAGCGCGACCAGGCCCTCTACTTCGACGGGATGGAGCGGCTGCTGCCTGCTGGCCAGACCCGCGACGGCGGCCCGTTCTACGCCGACTACGAGTTTCTGGACGGCACGCGCGGCGCCCACGTGAGCATATCAGGTGTGTCCGGCGTGGCCACAAAGACGAGCTTCGCCAGCTTCCTGCTTTACAGCGTGTTCCGGTCGGGCGTGCTGGGGGTGGCCGCGCCGAACACCAAGGCGATCGTCTTCAACGTGAAGGGGGAGGACCTGCTCTTCCTCGACAAGCCGAACAGCAGGCTCAAGCCCGAGGACCGGGAGCGATACGCGGCGCTCGGGCTGCCCGCCGATCCGTTCGACTCTGTCGGCTTCTGGTCGCCCGTGCGCCGCGGCCTCGCACCCGCCGATCCAGTGGTGGCCGAGTCCACCAGCCGGCAGGCCGGTATCACGCCTTACTTCTGGACGGTCAGGGACGTCGTCCGCGAGAAGCTGCTCCGCTACATGTTCGTCGATGCGCACGATGGGAACAGCCAGATCAGCGACTTGGCGGCGCGCGTCGAGGTGGCGCTCGACCGGGCCTGCGAGGACCACCCGTCCGACCCGGCCATCGTGGAGGTCGGCACCGCCAGCGGCGGCATGCAGGCGATCCGCAGCTTTACAGAGCTCTGTAAGTTCATCACCGCCGAACTCGAGTCAGGCCAGACGGCATGGACCGGCAACATGGCGCCGGGCACCATCTCGGCGTTCATCCGGAGGCTGGGCAGCGCGGAGTTCCATCTCGGCCATCTGATCCGTGGCGCCGGCACGACCCACCCGGAGCGGCACCGTATCGCATGGCAGGAGAACCAGGTCACCGTCATCGACATCCACCGGCTGCACGACCGTGCACAGCGGTTCGTGGTAGGCAGCACCATCGCGAAGCTATACGAGCAGAAGGAGCGGAGCGGTACCAACGATCCGCGCGTCTATATCGTGCTGGATGAGCTCAACAAGTACGCGCCGCGGGACGGCTGGTCCCCAATCAAGGAGGTCCTGCTCGACATCGCCGAGCGCGGCCGCTCGCTGGGCATCCTGCTGATCGGCTGCCAGCAGACCTCGTCCGAAGTGGAGCAGCGCATCATCGCAAACTCGGCCATCCGTGTGGTCGGCCGGCTGGATGCCGCCGAGGCGGGCCGGAGCGAATACGGCTTCCTGAATGAGACGCTGAGGAAGCGGGCCGTGCTGCTCAAGCCCGGCTACATGCTGGTCCAGCAGCCAACCATCCCGCTGGCCATCGAGGTCAGCTTCCCGTTCCCGTCCTGGGCAACGCGCGCGGCAGAAGTCGCGGCCACGCCTTCGGACGACGCGTTCGCGCGTTTCGCCGTACGGTAGCGTTCACGCATGAAGCTGCTCCACACTGCCGACCTGCACGTCGGCAAGATGCTGGGCCGCCAGTCGCGCATCCAGGAATCGGAGGCCGTGCTGGCAGAGATTATCGCCATCGCCGAGCGCGAAGACATCGACGTCGTGCTCATTGCGGGCGATGTGTTCGAGCACAAGGTCCCCTCGCCCGAGGCCGAGGCCGTGCTCTACCGCGCGCTGGTCGCCCTCGAGTCACGCGGCATCCACGTCGTCATCGTGACCGGCAACCACGACGCGCCGGACCGGTGGGACGCGCTGCGTCCGCTGCTGGGTGCGTTCCGCATCCACTGCGCGAGCGACATCCGCCGGCCGGACGACGGCGGCATCCTCGAGATCCCCGTTGCGCGTACGGGCGAGACGCTGCAGGTCGCCGTTCTGCCCTGGGTCTCGCCACGCAGGTGCACGAGCGCTATGGACGTGCTCGGCATCTCGGCGTCCTCGACCGTGGCGACGTACGCCGATGGCCTGAAGGCGCTCATGCACGCGCTCTGTGCGCCGCTGTCCGGCGACGCATGCACGATCTTCGCCGGCCACCTCATGATCTCGGGCGCGCGGCCGGGCACGGGCGAGAGAACGCTCACGCTGGGGCAGGTCTACGGCATCGACGCCGTGTCGCTGCCGCAGGTGCAGTACGCGGCGCTCGGCCACATCCATAGGCCGCAGACCATCGAGTACAGCGGCGTGCCGGCCCGGTACGCGGGCAGCCCGATGCAGATGGACTTCGGTGAGCTCGGTTATGACACGAGCGTGACGATCGTTGAGCTCAAGCCCGCGCGTCCGGCGCGGTTTCGGGAGGTGCCCCTCACAACCATGCGCCGGTTGCTGGACGTGAGCGGCACGCTCGACGAGCTCGCGGCACAGGCGGGCGCCGTCGGCGACGCATGGCTCCGTGTGACGCTCCGTTGCGAACGGCCGCAGCCGGGAATGGCCGAGCAGGTGCGCGAAATCCTGCCCGGCACCATCGAGGTGCGCCTCGACTATCCGCGCGAGGACCGCACCGAGGCGGCGCGGGCGCGGGTACGCACCCTGTCGCCACGGCAGCAGTTCGAGCGATTCCTCACCGAGCATTACGGCACAGAGCCGGACACCACGGACCTCAACCTGTTTGACGAGTTGCTCGATGCGGCGCAGGGAGGGGCGGGATGAGGCCGAACGAGCTCTGGATGGAGGGGCTGGCCGCGTTCCGCCAGCCCCAGACCATCGATTTCCGGACGCTGGACGACCTGTTCGCCATAGTAGGCCCCACGGGTGCGGGCAAGACGACTATCCTTGACGGCATCTCGCTGGCGCTGTTCGGCGAGCTGCCCCGGGCGAACCAGCACCAGCGCAAGGACTTCATCACGCTCGGCGCGAGCGAGGCGAAGGTCCGGCTGGACTTCACCGCCGGCGGCGTCGAGTACCGTGTCGCACGGCGCCTGCCGCGTAATCGTTCCCAGATCCTCTCGTTGGAAATCCGCAACGGCAGCGGCTGGGTGCCGGACCCCGAGGTGCTGGACGGGAGCGTCGCCGACGTGAACCGCCGGATCGAGCAGATCCTCGGCTTCGACTACGACGCGTTCACCAAGGCGGTGCTGCTGCCGCAGGGCGACTTCGCGCAGTTCCTGCGCGGTGCCGCCGACGAGCGCAGAAAGCTCCTGTCGCGTCTCCTCGATTGTGAAAAGTACGAGAAGGCCGGCGCCATCGCTCGCGACCGCGCGAAGGAGCATGAGCGGGAAGTGCGGATTCGCACCGAGGTGCTCGAGCGGGACTGGTCCGACGCGACGCCCGAGCGCCTGTCGGTTTTCGTGGAGGAGGCGGCGGACCTCCGGAGCCGGGAAGCCGACCTGCGCGTGCACCTGGCCGAGGTCGAGGCAGCGAGCAGCCGCGTGGCCGAGCTCGGGACCAGGGCGGCCGCCCTGAACGCCCGGGGGACGCGTCTGAGTGAGGCGGCGACGGAGGCAGCGCGGATTCGCGACGCTTACGCATCGCTGGCCGAGGAGGAGCGCGCGAGCGCGGAGCGTGTGCGTCAGGCCGAGGAGCAACTCGCCGCCGCGCAGGCCGCGTGCAACGCTGCCGAAGAGGCCCTGCGCAACGCGATAGCCCAAGGGGGCGATGAGGCCGCCCTCGCTCGCCTACAGTCGGCCGCCGATGCGCTGGCGGAGTCGGAGCGTGAACTGGCGCCGCTGGCGGATCGGCGGGTGGTGGCGGAGCAGCAGCTCGAGGCAGCCCGAACCCGACTCGCGCAGGCGAGAGAGGAGCAGCAGGCCGCCTCCGACGCCGAGGCGGCCGCACGGGAAGCCATGGAGACCGCGCAGCAGGCACTCGCCGGTATGCGTGAGGCCGTCCGTACGAGCACAGAGCGGGCTGGCGCGGAGGCAGCCTTGGGCGAGGCCCGGACGTCAGTGGCCAGCGCCGGGCCGGCACTCGAGGCTGCGCGCGAGGGGCGGGTTGCGGCGCAGCGCGGGCTCGCCGAGGCCGAGCAGGCTCGCGATGCGGTGCAGGTGGCCCACAGCGCACACGCCCTCCGCGAAGCGCTTGAAGAGGGCGAGCCGTGCCCGGTGTGTGCGCAGATCGTGACCCAGCTCCCCGGGCCCGTGCCCGGCCAGAGTGCCGTGCAGGCCGCGGTCCGAGCGGTGAACGAGGCGAAGCGCGTCCGGGACCAGGCGGCCGAGGCCGAGCGGGAAGCCGACCTGGCATCTGCGCTGGCCCAGAGCGCCCTAGAGCAGGCCGAAATCCGCGTGGCCTCACTGCCGCCGGCCGTCCCCGCTCCGGCGCCAGACGCCCTGTCCACCGCGGAGCGGGCCGAGCGGGAAGCGAAGAAGGTGCTCGAAGACGCCCGTCGCGCGTGCAAGGCCGCCGACCAGAAGGTCACGGAGCTGGTCGGCGCCGAGGCCACCGCAGCCGCCGCGCCCGCGGCTATCGATGAGCAGAGGACCAGGCTCGAGGAGCGTGCCGCCCGAGCGCGATCGACCCTCGCCGGCCCGTACGGCGAGGAGGCCGTGGGCGAGGCTGCAGCCCGCATCACCGCGGCACTGGAACGTCTGCGAGGGCTTCGCCAGGACGAGCAGCACCGGCGGAAGGAGGTGGCGGACCGCACCACGGACCTGTCCGAGGCTACACTGGCCCGCGGCACGCACGAGGCGGCTTCGCGGGGTCTCGTGGAGCGGCTGGTCGCCCTCCGCTCCCGGATGGCTGACGAACTGGAGGCCATGGTCCAGGGTGCCGAAGACGAAAGCCACGCGGCGCAGGCCGCAGCCATCGCGACGTTCTGCCGGGTCCGCTGCGACGAGCTCATGGCAGAGGCTGTCGACGCCGAGGCCCAGGCTGCGGACGTCGAGGCTGGCGTGACGCGCCGCTTCGCGGAAATCGACCTCGAAGTGCCCACGGCAGGGGAGGGGGACGAGGAGCAGAGCGCGTTGACGCGCGCACTGGTCGCGCTGAAGCGATGGATCCAGGCTACCGGCGAGGCCGCAGCCCAGGCGGAGGGCGCGGCAGCGACGCTGCGCCGGCGCATTGAGCAGAAGGCCGAGCATGAGGCACAGATCGCCGAGTTGAGCGCGACGGAAGCGCGCTACCGCCGGCTCGGTACGGAACTGCGGAGTGACCGCTTCATCAAGTTCGTGCTCGAGGAGAGCTTCCAGGAGCTCGCCCTGCGTGCATCGGAAGAACTCAGCCGCGTGTCGGGTGGCCGATACAGCCTCAAGGCGAGTGGCTACGACTTCCAAGTGATCGACCACGCCAACGCCGACGAGTGCCGGAGCGTGGTGACACTCTCGGGAGGCGAGAGCTTCCTGGCGTCCCTCTCGCTCGCACTCGCGTTCTCGGGCAGCATACGGGACTTGTCGGGCGATGCGCTGGGCGCGCGTCTGGAGAGCGTATTCATCGACGAGGGTTTCGGCTCTCTTGATCCTGACGTTCTGGACATCGTCGCAGACGGTCTCGAACGCGTCCAGGAGGACCGAAGGCAAGTGGGGATCATAACGCACGTACCTTCGCTCGCGAGCCGAATCCCGTCCGGCCTCAGGGTTGAGCCGGGGCCAGGCGGAAGTATGGTGCACGCTCGGTAATGCGAGGCGGGCTATAGCTCTCCGAGGCGGCCATGAAATTTGTGGAGGTCAAGCGGTGCAACTATCGCAACCTACCGCACGGCCATTTTCGCGGATCGCTATCATCTCGCATTGATCGGGCCCAATGACGCTGGTAAGTCGAGCCTGGTACGTGCCATTCACTTGTGCTTGGGACGGCACATAGTCGGTCGGGCGGGAAGGTGGTCAACCACTCCGGTGACGAGATCCTCAAGGTGTCCGACGTGAGGCGTGCGCTGGCTGAGGCAGCTCACTGAGGAGACCGTCGGCGCGTCCTGCGTCTGAGCACCGACTAGGGGCTTCCGCTCGTGCCGGGCAGCTAAACGGAGACATCACATGATCGAGTCCATCAATCTCTCCACGTGCGCCACGTTCACGGGCGAACCGCAGCGCATGGACGACCTCCGGCCGATCAACTACGTGTTCGGCCTCAACGGCACGGGAAAGACCACCATCGCCCGTGTCATCAAGGAGCCGTCGATGTATCCTGAGTGTGCCCTTGGGTGGCTCGACGGCACCCCGCTGACTGCCCTCGTGTACAATCGCGACTTCGTCGACGCGAACTTCCGGGCCTCACCGGTGATCAAGGGCGTCTTCACGTTGGGAGAGGAGCACGCTGAGGCCCGGGAGCGGCTTGAGAGAGCGGAGAAACGCGCAGAGACCGCTCGCAAGAGAGTCGCAGGGCTCGCGGAGCAGCTGAAGGAGAAGCAGAGCGAACAAGCTGACGCCCTCCGCCGACTTCAAGACGCCTGCTGGGCAATCAAAGCCGACTACGCCGACGAGTTCAAGGACGCGATGCGAGGTTTCCTCGACTCTAAGAAGAGCTTCGCCGAGAGGGTGATGCGACAGAAGGACGAGTTCGAGGGAGCCGTTCCCGACCGCAGCCAGCTTCGAGACAGGTTTTCATCCGTATTCGACAAGAGCGCAGAAACTATCCCTCTGGCTGCCGCCGTGGATGGGGATGTGCTCGGAGCAGTGGAGGCCGATCCCGCCTTCGAGCGGCCGATACTCGGTTCCGCCGACGTTCCCCTTGCGGACCTGATCAGTGAACTCCGCAATAGCGATTGGGTGAAGCAGGGGCAGTCCCTCCTTGAGAAGGCGGGCGGCCGCTGCCCCTTCTGCCAGCAGCCGGAACCTGAGCACCTGAGAGAGCACCTGCGCGCATACTTCGATGAATCCTTCGAGCGCCACATGAACGGCATCAGGCGTGAGCAGACGCGATACAGGTCGGCGGCTAGTGCCGCCGAGGAGGCGGCCCAGCAGCTGACCGGATTAGCCAGCCGGTACGTGGACGCCGGGCAAGTGGAAGCTCTCCGGCAACGCCTTATCCGCAAGCTCGCGGGGAACCAGGTGCAGATCGAGGCGAAGTTGGTGGAGCCAAGCCGGGCCATTCATCTCGAATCTACCGCGGAGGAGGTCCAGGCCCTGAATGCCCTCGTGGGCGCGGCAAACGAGCGTATCAGGGAGCATAACCGCATGGTCGGCAATCAGCAGGCTGAGCGGGAAGTTGTGGCGAAGCAGGTGTGGGGACTGATCGTCGAAGAACTCCGCCGTGACCTCGACGCGTACGCCGAAACGTCAACGCGCCTTGGTACCGCCATGCAGAAGATTGGGCTGCTGATCGATGAGACCAAGAGCGAATTGAAGGAGGCCCGCCGAGAGGCGGACGAGTGCGAGAAGAGCATGACCGGGGTGGGCCCCACGATCGAGGCGATCAACGCTATGCTCGAGTCTCTGGGCTTCACCAGTTTCGCTCTCGCGCCGGGCCCGGACCCCGATACGTACCAACTCGTTCGCGCCGACGGTACGGACGCGACCGACACCCTCAGCGAGGGCGAGCGTTCCTTCATCACGTTCCTGTACTTCTTCTTCCTGGTAGAAGGCAGCCAAGAGGCGAGCGGGATCTCCGGCGACCGGGTGGTCGTGGTCGACGATCCAGTATCGAGCCTCGACGGTGACGTGCTCTTCGTCGTCTCGACGTTGGTGAGGGACATCGCCGAGAAAGTGCGGGACCCCAACTCACGGCTCAGGCAGCTGTTTCTGTTGACGCATAACGTCTTCTTCCATCGAGAGGTCTCGTTCAGCAGCCGACGTAACCGAGACGTCCCCTTCTTCGACGAAGCATTCTGGACCGTCCGTAAGCGTGGCGGCGTGTCATCGGTCGAACGGTGCGAGGCCAGTCCCGTACGCACGTCCTACGAGCTCCTATGGGAGCCGGTCCGGAAACCCGATGACAACATCGTCGGGCTCCAGAACGCGATGCGTCGGATTCTGGAGAATTACTTCCGGATGGTAGGTGAGAACGTGACCGAACTGGAGAGAGCGTTCGAAGGTAGGGAGCGTATCGTCTGCCGATCCCTGCTGTCTTGGCTGCACGTTGGCTCCCACCACGCCATGGATGATCTGTGGGTCGCGCCAGAGGACGGTATGGAGACGCATCTTCGAGTGTTTCGGGAGATCTTCGACAGGACCGGCCACGGTGCCCATTACGAGAAGATGACTGCTGCCTAGCGGCGCGGGCATCAGGGAGCCGCGGAACTGCCGATTCTGAAGGCCAGTGCGCGACGATGCCTCCGACAGATCAGTCCCCCGGAAAGCTGACCTCGGAGTCTTGGTCGAAGGGCAACGCGCTCCGCTCGGACTCACGCAGCATCACCCCATCCCGAAGTTGTGCGACACGTTGGAGGAACACGTGCCTGCTAGGTGCAGCACGTGCAGGACGCAGCGGATTCGGGGCAGCGAAGTTGGCCCGGTACCCTGCCACTGGACACCAATCCAGGAGGCGGGATGCGGGCAAAGCGTCGTTGCTGGATGCGATTGTCAGGCGAGGAGCGTGAGGCGATCATCTCTGCCCTCTCCATCGATTGTCCGTTCTGTGGGGAACCGATCGCCGCCGCAGCCGGTGGAGGCCTGCTGCCGCTGGCAAAATGCGCATGCGGCGCACAGGTCGGGCGCGTCAGCGAGCCGGAGGTGATACAGCCGCCGGCAGGGTGTTCTCGTGAAAGCCTACCACGAGATCCGACGCCGAATGCGCGCGGACTCATTCGTCATTGGGCAGGACGCGGTTGTAGACCGTCTGGCGGTGATCGGCGCTCGTCAGGTGCATTGCGGTGGCCGGCAGCGAATCATACTCGCCGGCCCGTCCGGGGTAGGGAAGACGACCATCGGTTCCGCACTCGCCCGTGCACTCGGCTGTCCATTCCTCGCATGGGATGTGAGCACGTCGAGCGAAGCTGGCTGGAATGGCGTGGATATCAACAGCGCGCTCTCGGAGCTCTATCAGGAGTGCGAACGCGACGTCGAACGCATGGCCACCAGTGTTCTTTACCTCGACGAGCTCTGTAAGCTGGCGGTGCGTGACGCTACCGGGACGGCTAGCGAGCATCGTCGCGGCCAGATGAAATCACTCCTCGTTCTCGCCGGCGGCGGTGTGCCCGTGCGGTTCCCGGAGCACGGCGACCGTGGAGCCAGCGTGGCCGTGTCGACGGATGACATGCTCATCATTGGAGGTGGGGCCTTCGAGGGTCTGCCGCCTGATCCTACGCCGGGTGATTTGGTTGCGTACGGGGTTCTCAGTCGAGTTCGCCGGGCGGTTCTCGCAGATCCTGACACTTACGCGCTCGAGCCAGCCCACCTGGTTCAGATTTACCGTCGCGCAGTCGAGGAGGCGGTGCTGGCGGCGCGTGATTTCGGTTTCCGGATCGAGGTGCCGGATGCCGTGCTGCAGTACGTCGCCCGCACAGTGGCCGACGCCAGTGAGCACGTCACTCCGCGTGCGGGCATGGGTTGGCTACATGCCGCTGTGGACGCGGCGCTCCTGCGCCTGCTCGACCTCGGCGCGCGGGCAGGTGCATCGTACCGGCTGCAGCCGGACGACGTGGCCATACCGGGCAGGCTCCTCCACCGCAGGTAATCGTTCCCCTTGCGCAGGCCGCTCGCAGCGCGGGCCTGTAGTCAAGGCGCGGCTCTTCGACTACCCGACCCGGCCTGCGGCTGCTAGATTCAATGAGTTGTCGCTCGGGTGGCGGAATTGGTAGACGCGCTCGACTCAAAATCGAGTGGCCGTGAGGCTGTGCGGGTTCGAGTCCCGCCCTGAGCACTAGTTTGCCCGCTTCAATGCCCACGGATCGGCCGGGCAGGCGTCATGAAGCGGGAGCGCCGACGCTGTATCTGTAGGTCACAAGCGAAGTTGGCGCGATTTTGCCCGAGGCAAACTCGCTCCCGTTATAGGCGACTCAAAATCCGCCGGGCGCAAGCCCTTGTGAGTTCGAGTCTCACCTCAGGCACTTGGCCCCGCAACGACCTAGGCGTCGTTGCGGGGTTTCCTTTTTGGGGGCACCACACCGGCTGAAAATGCCTTGCCATATTCGTCAGGATGCCTGTGCGTTGGGCGCGGTATCCCGACAAAGACAGCTTCGGCATCCGACGTTTGGCGGCTCACCTGCCGAAACGACCAATGCGCCGCCAAATTCGTCACCCTTTGGGTGCATGGCGGCCGAACGGTTACACCGACCGTAAGTACGCCCGCCATCCCCGCAGGGCGAGTCGCGTGGCGGCGTACGGACTCCAACAGGGCTGAACAACCCGAACCGCGCTGCACGGATCAGGAGGACGTCCGCCGACCGCACGTCAATCGCCCACACGCCCACACGCCCACACGCCCACACGCCCGCGCCCGCGCCCGCGCCCGCGCCGTCGGGCTCTGGAACTTCGAATCCTTGACTTTGTACTACGTTTGTAGCACAATCGGGCATGGCCTTTGCCAGCTAGAAAGCGACTCATCGCGGCGCTACGTGACGGAAACTATGTCCACTAGGACCGGGAGACGCAGAATGAGAAGAATCTCCTGGCTGTTGGCGAGGTCGATGCGGAGTTCGTGGTTCGGCTTCTGCACCGTACGAACGGCAAGCAGTACACCGAATCGCAGCATGACTGGGACTCAGAAGTAACGGTCCACACGTTCAAGCCGCTGGTGGATGAAAAGCGGTAGTACGTCAAAGCGTACTTTTTGGATGCGGACTCCGATCAGGCCACATTGATTAGTGTTCACACCTGAGGCAGTATGAGAATCTTCAAGGAAGGCGAGACTGGGTTTGCTCTGGCCCCGGGCAGGCGCCGCGTCAGGATCGCATACCGGTATCGCGATTATCGACTTGATTCCGGGATCGTAGTCAAGGATGTGCTTGTCGGTGTGGATCAAGAGACTGGCGAGATTCTCGTGATCCCGCCGCAGTCGACGCCGAAGATCAAACTGGCCCGAGAAAAGAAGAAGGACAAAGTGCTGTCGATCCGGATATCGTGTGAGATGGACGACGTACTTTGGGTAGTTTCCGACCACCTGAATACAACACCGGCAACGTTCGCGTCCCCGCTGATTCGATACTACCTCAACGAAGCGTCGGATAACGATGGTCTGGCGCGTCGGCTATCAAGACTATGTAAGTCCGAATTAGCACAAAGTCCGTATCCAGCGACGCTGAAGGTCCGCTCGGAGACTGACTTCCTGGACGCGGTAAAGGAACTCGCTCGACGCCAGCGGATCACGACGACAGATGCAGTGCGAGGGGCGCTACTGGCTGCGTTTGAGGATGTGGTGGAGAATAAGGCGCCAAGGCGGGCTAAAGAACTGAAGTCGATCGCTGCTGCGGTGTGAATGCCTTGGCGTTTCCAAGTGCTTGTCGAATCGAAGGCTCAGCAGTCGCGCAACGCGGCCGAAGGAGTGTCGCCAATGCGCCGAATCCGGCGAACAGTGTGGCTGCACCTTCCCATGGAATCCGCTGTGGCCGTGCCCGTTCATTGAGGGGAACAACGTCGATGAAGGGCATGGTCCGATCGAGCAGTTGAATCTCGCGGCGGACCTGCTGGACAAGCGCCTCGGGATTCCGGAGGTCCGAACGAACATGTCCCTGCCGGCACACCCGCTTCAGCGGAGAGGTAGAGCATCTTCGTCGCTTGACCCCGCAGTTTCTCGAACTGCACATCGCGCACAACGCCGACGATGGTCGTGCACTCAGCAGAAGCACGAGCCGTCGAGTCATACAACAACGATTGAACAGCTTCGTACGACCACTCAATCGCCGAGCAGTTCGCGGATTTCGGTCAGCAGTTCGGCGGGGCTGAAGGGTTTTTCGAGGAATCGGGCGCGCTCGGGGATCGGAGCCTGGCCGCTTTCACTGGGGCTGTAACCGGACAGGAAGAGCACGGGCACGTCGACCCCCAGTCTGGAGAGCCGGTCCACCAGTTCATGGCCCATCATGCGAGGCATTACGATGTCGGTGATTACGAGGTCAGGCTTGAAGGCGCCAGAGCGGATGCGATCGAGCGCGACCACGCCGTCGGCTGCGACGGACACGCGGTAACCGGCGCGCTCGAGGATCTTCTTCACAATTCCGGCAACCGCGACTTCGTCTTCAACGACGAGAATGGCTTCGTTATTGGCAGCAGCGGCGGCGGTCCTGGGTCGCTGTTCGTGCAGGGAGTCGGCGTGTGCATTGGAAGCTGCGGGGAGTCGGATGCGGAAGGTCGTACCGGTGCCGAGTTCAGATTCGATATCGACGAGGCCGCCCGCGGCGTCCACGATGCGCTTCAGTGTGAAGAGCCCGAGCCCTGTCCCCTCACCCTTCGGCTTCGTGGTGAAGAGTGGCTTGAACGCACGTGTCTGCGTTTCTGCATTCATCCCGATGCCGGTATCGGTGACTGTGAGGATGACCGAGTGTTCGTCGCGTGTGACGACAATGCGAATGGTGCCGCCGTTAGGCATCGCATCGCGCGCGTTGATCACGAGATTCATCACGACTTGTTCGAGCTGGCCGGGATCGATGATCGTAATGGCGCGCTGGTCGTCGGCAGCAATGTCGAGCGCAATCGAAGTCGGAATCAAACGTCGGAGCATCGGCTCGATGTCGCGCAGGACGACAGGGACGCACACGGGCCGTGCTTCGACCATTTCGCGTCGGCTGAAGGTCAGGAGCTGCCGAGTCAGCGCGGTGGCGCGAGATGCGGACTCGAGAATGCCGCGCACTTCTTCGCGCGCCGGCGAGTCTGTGGCCAGTTCGGCCAGCGCGAGTTCGGCGTTGCCGCGAATCGCGGTCAGTATGTTGTTGAAGTCGTGCGCAATGCCGCCGGCCAGCAGACCCAGCGCCTCCACACGCTGTGCCTCGCTCAGACCTGTCTCCAATTCGAGACGCTCGGTGATGTCTTCAGCGAGCCCGGCGATGCGTGCGACGGTGCCGTCGGGGGACCGCACGGGGAACGTACGATCGCGTATCCATCGGACCGTGCCGTCCGGTCGCACGATGCGGTACTGCTCGTCGTACTCACCGGTCGCCTTTCGCTTTCGGAAGGCCTCGAGAACCCGGTCTCTGTCGTCGGGGTGGAGCGCCTCGATCCAGGTAAGCGGATTGGAATACAGCTCGTCCGGACTGCGGCCCCAGATCCGCTCATAGGCGCGGCTCGCGTAGATGGTTCGCCCATGCTCGGAGTCGGTGAACCAGAACACATCATCGATATTGTCTGCGATTTGCTGGAACTGGGCGTTGCTGCGCCTGATCTCATCTTCGGCGCGCTTTAAGTCTTCGACATCCGTCCAGGTGCCCACCCAGCCGCTGGGCGTCCCGTCGTCCGCGTGCAGGCGAACCGCCTGCGCCAGCATCCAGCGGGTGCTGCCATCCGGTTCGACCACCCGGTATTCGTTTCGATATCGGGCAGGAGAGTCGATGGTAGTCAGCCACTCCTGCCTCGCGCGTTCGCGGTCGTCCGGATGAACCAGGTCGAGCCAGCTCCACCCTGAAAAACCTTCGACCGAGATCTGGTAGTGCTCCTGTCCGATCCGGTTCAGGTAATTCGTTACGCCATGGCGATCAGTCGTCCAGACGATATGCGGGATACAATCCAGGAGCAGCCGCGCATAGTCCTCATTGACGTCGGGTCTCGGGTGGTTAGCCATATGGAGGTTTGCTGAAGAGTGCGTGGTGGTTGAAACTGCGGGCCCATGGTGAAGCTGGGAGTTGCGTAGGCGATCGGACAAGACTTGGTCGAAGGAGCAGCCTGTCTGCCGCAGCAATCGCGGCGGGACGGTACCGCGTTGGCTTCGGATCCCGCCGGGAATCAGGCCGGCAACAAGCGAAACCTGATAACACTGCTGTACCTCTTTGGTCTGTCGGCAAAGGAACGGAGGCGCATACAGCGACTCGAGATCGGCATGCCGATTGCCCGGTCGATTCGTCGCATCGCACTGGAAGGAGAGGGTGGATGCGCGCGTTGCGAACGATTTGCGGTCGGACCGCCTGCCTTGTCCTGCTGACCGGCGCCGCGGCGATCACGCTGACGGGCTGCAGCGAGGCGAAGAAACCCCGCGAATCCGTTCCGGCTGCGGCCACCACGCCGTACACGATGAGCGAAACCGGGTTGTCTCACTTGAAGCGCTACGAGGCCTTCGTCGATTCCGTATACGATGATGGTGCCGGGAACATGACGATCGGATACGGTCATCTGGTCACCGAAGACAAGGAATTTCCCGACACCATCACGGAGGCGCAGGGAAGTGAATTGTTCAGAGAAGATGTACAGGAGATTGTCAACCCGGCGCTGGATAAGGTGAAGGTCCCTCTCAACCAGAACCAGGTTGATGCACTCGGCAGTTTCATATACAACACCGGACCCCGCTCGTTCGAGCGCAGCGTGCTTCCCCACATCAACGCCGGCAACTTCGAGCAGGCAACCGCCGAGATGGCTCAATACACGCGCGGCCGGAATCAGCGCACTGGCGAGAAGACCGTATTGCGAGGTCTCGAGAAGCGACGGGCAAGGGAAATCGAAATGTTCAACAGTCCAGTGCAACGTGATACCGCATTGGAGGGCTCCTCGCGCCTGGACGACCCAGGACGCTTCCTGCGCACGTGAGGACTTTATGTTCAAACCCGTTCATATCCTGACCGCAGGACTCATCGTCTACGCCCTCCAGGCAGCCGCCTGCACGGAGCGGGAGAAGAGCCCCGATGAAACCGGGGCTCGAAGCGATCGGGACGCGGTTACAACACTGCAACAGCGGCAGGACCTGTCCACCGATTTGCTTCAGGCAGAACGGAGTCTCACAAGCATCGAAGATTCGATCCGCGATTTCCTGGGCCTGCCGGATGCAGCAGGTTTTCAACGGGCGCGCGCCCTGTGGGATCAGTATCGGAAGGCGGAATGCGACGCTGTTCGTTCCTACTTCGAAGCCGGCACCATCGCTCCGGTCGCTCAACTGGCGTGCCTCGTCGCGCTCACGGATGCGCGTCGCCGGTTGATTGCGGAGCAATACCAGTTCATCCGGCCCGCGAGCCCCGGCGAGTAAAACAGCGACCAATTCGAACTCTACTCGCGCGGCTAACGGGGCCATCGCGTGCCTCATCATGGATTCGATGCACCTCAAGCCCGATACTTGCGCAGGTGGTCCGATCGGAAGGAGCAACAGATCATGGACGAACGCAAGCGGCACAAACCGGTCGAAGAGATTCCGGAGGAGTGGAAACGGCCCGGCGGGCCTGCCGACTACGACGAAAGCGGCGGGACCGGCCTCGAGCCTGGACGCGATGACGATGTGTTAGGTGGTGGCCCCTCTGGCGGCGACGAGGACCCGATCGGAGAACCCGGGATCCCGGACGAGGTCACCTACGATCCCGAAAAGCATCCGCCGCGTTGAAGCTGCTCTGCCGTTCGAGTCTGATTTCGATCACCGACCCAGGCTCCGCGTGTAGCCGGTACGCGCTCTGCAAGCGTCAGGGTCGCAGCTCCTCAGGAGGCCCTGCGGGGAATTCACTCCACTACGCGCGGGTTGATCCGCCGCTCGATGCTGCGCGCCATACGCAGATGCGCGACCACGGTCGCGCGCAGCTTCTCCAGGAATTCCTTCAGTTGCGGATTCTGGGTACGAGGCACGAGCACAACCTGCAGCGAATCGAGCAGGTTCTGATGCATGACGATCTCGTTCGCCATGTAGACGCGGTCGAACTGTTCCCCTGAGAGACGATCGAGCGCCTGGCGGGTCTGCTCTGCATTCGCAGCGACCTGTTCGGAGAGCGGGTGAGGGGAGGGCGCCAGATTGAGCTGCTGATTGAGTGCGGCCTGCTGACGGTAGATAGCGCCGTGATCGGCAACCATGGTCTGTGCGAAATTCCGAACCTCGTCATCGCTCGCGCGCTGCCTCGCCAACTCGCCCAGCGCGACCTCCACCGAGTTGGCGCTCATGAGAACCTGGGAAATCTGCGGATCCGCGAGCACCACCGGCCCGCGAGGGGCCGCAGCTTCACGGCGCGGCATGGTATCCGTCGATGCGTTCGCTTCTTTTCTGTTGTCCCCGCGGCACCCCGCAACTACCACCACCAGACAGATCCCGAGTGTCGTCTTCCGCACCGCCGCTACCCTTTCGTGATTTTTCCCGCGCGCTCCGTTCAGGATAATACATCCGCGGCCGGAGCGGTCTGTATAAACCGTGCCCAGTCGCGTTCGAGCGCAACGGTTCGACCGGTTTCGGTTTCAAGCATCAGCCGGGATGCCGTGCCTGCGCGGCATTTCACCCGCTGCCCCTCCGCCAGACCCAACTCTGCGCAATGACGGCGCAATCCGGAGAACAGGATGCGTTTGATTTCAAGCAATTCGCCGGATTGCGCGGCGGCGAGGCTCCTTGTCGACTCGTGGTTGGGCGCGAGCGCCATGTCGTATAACTCCAGGTTGCTGCGGTGATTGGCGGGCGCAAACCCGCGCCCCCCGAATGGGGCAAAAAGAATGCCCTGCACAGGTAGATTTCCTCAGAAGCAAAGTCGCACGCGCGCTGCGCTGTTCGTGCATGAAATCGGCTACAATCCGGTAACATCCACCTCCCGGTTGCCGCTGCGTTTTGTGATGGCGATGGCAATAGCGATGGCGTGGCGATGGAGATGGCGATGGCGATGGCGATGGCGATGGCGCGAACCGGGACCCGGCCGTTTGCCGAACCCGCGGCGTGACCGTGGCGGTCGCGAGCGCTGCCGCCCCGGCTGAACTTCCCAGCCACTGCGTCGGCGCGCGGGCATGGGAACTTGTGCGGTCTGAAACGGACCAATTCCCCCGGCGCGAAGCTCCCGATCCGACCGTTGGGCGATTGCGTGCTGCAGGACCGCACAAGTTCCCAACCGCGTCCAAAACCGCGGCGCGTGGGAGATTCGACGCCGCACGTCGCCACCCCCCACCCCGACCCAGACAAGGCACGCAGGCACGCAGGCACGCAGGCACGCAGGCACGCAGGCACGCAGGCACGCAGGCACGCAGGCACGCAGGCCCAGATAAGGCACGCAGGCACGC